>ERZ827516.1995-NODE-1995-length-16276-cov-6.061710_pt1 | contig 16276 bp, 11 predicted proteins | sample MGYA00519703_ERZ827516 | MGnify/ENA primary metagenome ERZ827516 (study PRJEB31778, sample SAMEA3449337) | human gut metagenome | biome: human gut; feature: human-associated habitat; material: faeces | place: United Kingdom | collected 2010/2012 ...
CAGCTGCCGGAGCGGTGCTTAAGCCGCAAGGCGGGAATTGTGCGGTGTTGCCCTATCCTCACTCCCATTTTGGTGAGCGGCTAGCCTGCAATTCGACGTATTATTGAGGTTACCATTTCTATCCACACTCTCCTTGCAGAGAGCGATACGTTGGGGGCAACCAAGGCCGATGCGGCATTTCTATCCACACCCTCTCACAGGGAATGACTGGCATTTATTCATGGCTCTGGTAATGTTACACAAACTTTTACCGATGTTTGTGAACAGAAAAACAATCGTACTGGGCACTGGCATGGCATTTTTGCTGGCTCAAACACTCGTGCATTTATTTCATGTTCTGCTTCTGCTATTTTGTGCAGGCAATGCTTATTTCATCAGTTTCTGCAGCGTTTTCAGCAGCTCATCCACAACTTCGTCATTCCCGGCACGGATATCATCCGCCACACAGGTGCGGATATGGTTTGCCAGCAGCTCACGGTTGAACGCGTTCATCGCCGCCGTTACCGCCGCCGACTGCACCAGAATATCCGGACAATACACTTCGTTTTCCACCATCCCACGGATGCCCCGAATCTGCCCTTCGATCCGGTTCAGTCTGTGGACCAGGCTTTTATACTCTTCTTCACTGCGATGCTTTGTTTTGTGTGCACAGCAGCAACGCGGTTCCTTCTTTTCGTTTTCCTGCATTATATTACCCTCCCATCACATGCAAGGTACCCCGGAGGGGTATATTCACTATATACCCCTCCGGGGTACCTTGTCAAGTAGATAATATAATATTTTTATATTATTTTATGCGAGAGTTTTTTACTATAGCAATTTTTAAAATTAAAGCGGATATCCGCATGAACAAAACCACCCTGAACAGTCAGAAAGAGAAACATTCCATGCTCTCCTTGCGGAGAGCGACGTCAAACTCAAAAGTTCTTGTTGCTGTAATAGAGTTATTTCTATCCACGCTCTCCTTGCGGAGAGCGACCTGCACTGCGTAGCCGGGCACGGCTGCGGAGTAGAATTTCTATCCACGCTCTCCGTTGTGCGTGCGCTTGAGCTCGGTCATTTCTATCCACGCTCTCCTTGCGGAGAGCGACGCACACGCAGCCAGCCGAGCAGACCCAAACGTTTATTTCTATCCACGCTCTCCTTGCGGAGAGCGACCCCACCTCATACATGCCAGCGATCTGCGACATCTTATTTCTATCCACGCTCTCCTTGCGGAGAGCGACGTATTATGTCCGAAGCAATGACCAAGTCCGAGAAATTTCTATCCACGCTCTCCTTGCGGAGAGCGACAACTGTTCAAATCGCCTTTGGCTTTGACATAATACATTTCTATCCACGCTCTCCTTGCGGAGAGCGACAGGTGGTGGCGTACTTTTTGGCACCCCAAGTCATATTTCTATCCACGCTCTCCTTGCGGAGAGCGACCATGACACGTATGTTGTAATGGAGGCGACCAAAATTATTTCTATCCACGCTCTCCTTGCGGAGAGCGACCTATTGGCCCGTAAGTAGTCGCTGATCGCGTTGGTATTTCTATCCACGCTCTCCTTGCGGAGAGCGACCGCGAGAGACAGTCTATAAGCATACTGTATCATTGACATTTCTATCCACGCTCTCCTTGCGGAGAGCGACTGTGTTGTGGGTGCTTCGCAAGGTGCCGATATTGGGCATATTTCTATCCACGCTCTCCTTGCGGAGAGCGACTAGGTGGTCGCGTATTTTTTCGCCCCCCAGGTCATATTTCTATCCACGCTCTCCTTGCGGAGAGCGACCTGCCCACCGGTGGGCAGACGTTTGACATTAACCTATTTCTATCCACGCTCTCCTTGCGGAGAGCGACGTTCAACGGGGTCCATGGCCACATCAGCGGGGACATTTCTATCCACGCTCTCCTTGCGGAGAGCGACTGTGGTTACCAGTTTGTGGCTATGAAGGATTATATATTTCTATCCACGCTCTCCTTGCGGAGAGCGACTATACAGATTCCCAATCTTGCTGCGTTGCCGCAATTTCTATCCACGCTCTCCTTGCGGAGAGCGACCTTGTCCTCTTTGATGGCGGCATCGTACCGTGTCAGGTTATTTCTATCCACGCTCTCCTTGCGGAGAGCGACGCGCCGCCTGCTATATATCCTGTGTGGGGCGCATGATTTCTATCCACGCTCTCCTTGCGGAGAGCGACCAACAAGAATATGAATGGATTTGTTTCTTTTCTCTATTTCTATCCACGCTCTCCTTGCGGAGAGCGACGGGAGTGAGCGTATACTATGGCCTGTGATGAGAAATTTCTATCCACGCTCTCCTTGCGGAGAGCGACAACAGAGGTCATCATAGTCGCTGCGGCTCATTCGATTTCTATCCACGCTCTCCTTGCGGAGAGCGACCGTACACCCGAAACCCATGTTTGAGGTTGAAGAAATTTCTATCCACGCTCTCCTTGCGGAGAGCGACATCTGGGCTTGATTGGTGACGCTGCTTGTAAAACAATTTCTATCCACGCTCTCCTTGCGGAGAGCGACGAATATAGGGAAGTGGAAAAATGACGGTTTTTGAAATTTCTATCCACGCTCTCCTTGCGGAGAGCGACCTACGCGCAAGCGCGCACCTGCATACTCTGCGAAATTTCTATCCACGCTCTCCTTGCGGAGAGCGACGCCCTCTTCCCCGGCGGAACTACGCCGCTGGTGTATTTCTATCCACGCTCTCCTTGCGGAGAGCGACAACTCAAAAGGGCAGCACACCCACGGCAAAAACATTTCTATCCACGCTCTCCTTGCGGAGAGCGACCGGAGGCAGACGCGCCAAAGACCCCGAAACAGGGATTTCTATCCACGCTCTCCTTGCGGAGAGCGACCCGGTTATTTGCGAAACAGTATCACGCACAAGGTATTTCTATCCACGCTCTCCTTGCGGAGAGCGACTTGCCGCGAACAAAGAGGCAGTTAGTCAGCTAAATATTTCTATCCACGCTCTCCTTGCGGAGAGCGACCTGACAACGCTTGCAATAAACAGCTATGCGGACTATATTTCTATCCACGCTCTCCTTGCGGAGAGCGACCCGGGAAAAGTCAAAGTAGTGGAGCCGGGATTGGTATTTCTATCCACGCTCTCCTTGCGGAGAGCGACTGCTTAATCCATTCAAAACACTCATAGTTTTGACATTTCTATCCACGCTCTCCTTGCGGAGAGCGACGCTTGAGTTATTTCTATATTATCAAGATAACATGAATTTCTATCCACGCTCTCCTTGCGGAGAGCGACAACAATGCCATCGGAATAAGTTAAATCAGAACCATAATTTCTATCCACGCTCTCCTTGCGGAGAGCGACACGATTATGGATAATGTTATATTCGTGCCCCGGAAATTTCTATCCACGCTCTCCTTGCGGAGAGCGACCATTACGATAATTATAATCTGCACTGCGTGGAGATTTCTATCCACGCTCTCCTTGCGGAGAGCGACCTTCGTGTTTTGGACGGCTCTAAGTCGTCCATTATTTCTATCCACGCTCTCCTTGCGGAGAGCGACACATACTTGTCAATACTTTTTTAGCAATTTTTGAATTTCTATCCACGCTCTCCTTGCGGAGAGCGACGTGATCGCTAATTTTACGCTTGCCCAAAGTTCGGAATTTCTATCCACGCTCTCCTTGCGGAGAGCGACCTTGACACATCAGGGCAAAATAAAATCTATTACGCATTTCTATCCACGCTCTCCTTGCGGAGAGCGACGCAGCGAATTTGTCAAGCGGAAAGTCAATCACCATTTCTATCCACGCTCTCCTTGCGGAGAGCGACTTTGGCCGGGCCTTCTGGCCCGGCCTTTCTTTATAATTTCTATCCACGCTCTCCTTGCGGAGAGCGACTGTTACAGTCTTAGGCATTCAGCACAAGGTCGGTATTTCTATCCACGCTCTCCTTGCGGAGAGCGACTTGACTGGTATCTGATGATTTTGGAAAAGAAAGATTTCTATCCACGCTCTCCTTGCGGAGAGCGACCTCCGCGCCTGTCCCGTGTGGTCCCCACGCCCATATTTCTATCCACGCTCTCCTTGCGGAGAGCGACCAATAATATTAACAGCTCTGTTAACACCGCTGATCAAATTTCTATCCACGCTCTCCTTGCGGAGAGCGACTCGTTTCGGCCGTCCGATTGATGTTCAGCTTGTATTTCTATCCACGCTCTCCTTGCGGAGAGCGACGCCCAGAATATTTCTTTACTTGACATTTCATCAGAATTTCTATCCACGCTCTCCTTGCGGAGAGCGACCAACGGACATGAGACAGCGCCTTATAGAGTTTGGATTTCTATCCACGCTCTCCTTGCGGAGAGCGACGGTGGCTTCGGTGTTGGCAGTTGGCCGCGCGTGATATTTCTATCCACGCTCTCCTTGCGGAGAGCGACTACTATGGGTGTTACAGTCTTAGGCATTCAGCATAATTTCTATCCACGCTCTCCTTGCGGAGAGCGACCAGCTCATTTTGCAAGTCAGATTCACAAGGTTGGCATTTCTATCCACGCTCTCCTTGCGGAGAGCGACTGCCGTTATTCGGCGCGCTGTGTGGGCTTATTATATTTCTATCCACGCTCTCCTTGCGGAGAGCGACACCCGGTAAAATCAGAATCCTTAACGACATATTTTATTTCTATCCACGCTCTCCTTGCGGAGAGCGACATTGTAATTTTACGCAAAAGAGACACCCCCTCACAATTTCTATCCACGCTCTCCTTGCGGAGAGCGACTCACGCGTGACTGTATCATACACCCCGGCAACGATTTCTATCCACGCTCTCCTTGCGGAGAGCGACCAATAGCCGGGCGGATAACGTCAAACGGAACAAAATTTCTATCCACGCTCTCCTTGCGGAGAGCGACATGCCAACGACAGAGCGCATAGTTGCAGGGTTTGAATTTCTATCCACGCTCTCCTTGCGGAGAGCGACTGGATTTCCCCCGCTGGAATAATCATGACGGCATATTTCTATCCACGCTCTCCTTGCGGAGAGCGACCGGCAAATCAAACAAACTTGCCGGGCTGAAATTAGTATTTCTATCCACGCTCTCCTTGCGGAGAGCGACGGTCTGTGCAAAGCGAAAGACCACCCGTATTGCAGATTTCTATCCACGCTCTCCTTGCGGAGAGCGACTTCTTCGTCCGCCATGTTTTCGCGGACGGCAAAAAATTTCTATCCACGCTCTCCTTGCGGAGAGCGACAGCTGGCAAACGTGCGCAACAGACCAACAACCAAATTTCTATCCACGCTCTCCTTGCGGAGAGCGACCCTGCGGCCATGCTTCTCACGTTCCTTTCTTTCAAATTTCTATCCACGCTCTCCTTGCGGAGAGCGACACATACCCCCCGCAGTGGCGGACCTTGGCAAGCGATTTCTATCCACGCTCTCCTTGCGGAGAGCGACGGACCCCATCAGCAGCACGAGCGACATCTACAAAATTTCTATCCACGCTCTCCTTGCGGAGAGCGACTCATGATAGTGGGATTCAACCGCATCAAGGACCTATTTCTATCCACGCTCTCCTTGCGGAGAGCGACGAGCCAACAACCAGAAGACACGACAAGGACAACATATTTCTATCCACGCTCTCCTTGCGGAGAGCGACAATCGTTATGGCCGTCCGATTGATGTTCAACTTGTATTTCTATCCACGCTCTCCTTGCGGAGAGCGACCAAAACACTCAAAATTCTGACGAAAGAGCTTGACGATTTCTATCCACGCTCTCCTTGCGGAGAGCGACATATCCTGTGCGTGGTCAGCGTCCAAATTGGCAGATTTCTATCCACGCTCTCCTTGCGGAGAGCGACCCGATACGTTGACCGATGATGTATCCACCGGTGGATTTCTATCCACGCTCTCCTTGCGGAGAGCGACCTTGCTCCTCGTCTTGCTGATATGTCCGCCGCCTGATTTCTATCCACGCTCTCCTTGCGGAGAGCGACCAGAAGCAAAACGCACGACAGACATAAGACCGCCATTTCTATCCACGCTCTCCTTGCGGAGAGCGACCAATAGCTCTGTTAATACTGCCGATCAGGAAGCTAATTTCTATCCACGCTCTCCTTGCGGAGAGCGACGATTATTATGCTATACGATACATCCTCTCTTATATTTCTATCCACGCTCTCCTTGCGGAGAGCGACTTATGATGGTTTGATTGCTTCCGCCAACTTCTGCAGATTTCTATCCACGCTCTCCTTGCGGAGAGCGACAGTGTCTTGGCTTGCTCGGTTGGCTTCGTGTTCTTATTTCTATCCACGCTCTCCTTGCGGAGAGCGACCCACTATGATAATTACAATCTGCACTGCGTCGAAATTTCTATCCACGCTCTCCTTGCGGAGAGCGACCCTGCTGTGCGGTTTCCGCTGTAGCGGGCCATGAAAATTTCTATCCACGCTCTCCTTGCGGAGAGCGACCGTGAATGAGGATAGATATGGACAACAGTATTGGAGATTTCTATCCACGCTCTCCTTGCGGAGAGCGACGCGTGTACTAGAATGTACTTACAATGCTCATGTTGATTTCTATCCACGCTCTCCTTGCGGAGAGCGACATGGGTTTGGATGGGAGGTTTAAGCTGTGATTGATATTTCTATCCACGCTCTCCTTGCGGAGAGCGACAGCAAAAGTGCACAAAACAGTGGGGCACTTTTGCGCATATGAAACAAATTTTATGGGGATTGCATCTTCATGCTGACAGGCAAGGCTGTATTTTACCCTTTCTGCCCCTGTTTTTTCCATATTTTCTGGTGCGAAGGAACCGGGAATTTTATGATTGCCTTCCCCTCGCACTAAGCAAACAAGATTCCATCCTGATCAAAATCCGGGTGCAGACCCACATGCTCGACTTTGCTTTTGTAATGGTTTCCCAGTTGATAAAAGCGCAGGCTGTCCGATTCCGAATCGATCAGTTCGGTCAATTTTGCTTTGAACATCGTGTATTGCGCGGCATCCAGCAGGCACTCAAATACGGAGTTTTGCACCCGCTGGCCGTAGTCTACACAGACTTTTGCTACTTTGCGCAGCCTGCGACGACCGGCGGCTGTTTCGGTGTTGACATCATAGGTTACAAGCACCAACATAACGGCACCTCACTTCCAGAAAAACGGTGGGTACACTTCCAGGTCGCCGCGCAGAGCACGGGCCAGCAAAAGCGCCTGAACATAGGGCACCAGCCCCCAGGGCTGTTTTTCTTTCAAAAACGGATGGGTGATCTCTTCCTTCTTTTTGTTCTGCCATGCGGTCAGGAAAGCTTTACGGCCATCATCCGTCAGCAGTACGGCACCATTTTCCTGTTTTTGCAGGTGTTTTGCCGTGATGATCTTTTGATTGATGCAGCTGATGACCAGCCGGTCTGCATAAACCGCCCGCAGTTCTTCCATCAGGTCAAGTGCCAGACTTTTGCGGCCGGGGCGCGGGCGGTGCATAAAGCCAACATAAGGGTCCAGGCCCACAGCGGTCAAGGCGGATGCACACTCCCGCGCCAGCATGCTGTAGGCAAACGAAAGCAGCGCATTCACATTGTCCAGCGGTGGACGGCGGCTGCGGCCCTCAAACACAAAATCCTGCTTTTGCTGCAGAATCAGGTCATTCAGGCAGTCAAAGTAGCGCTGGGCTGCCTCGCCTTCCAGGCCGCGCAGCTGTTCCGGATCATCGCTGGTCTGTATCAGCGGCAGCGCGGCGGCCAGCTGGGTGGAGGTGCGTTTCAGTTTTTCGACCGGGACACGCTGGGGATGATCGCGGGTTGCGCGTTCCAGCACCCAGCGTGCGTTATACACTTTACCAAGGATAAAGCTCCGGGCATAGCGACAGCTCTGGGCCGGATCATCCGACACGCGGTACTGCGTCTGACGCAGCAGCACATTGCCGCGTTCTTCCCCCACGGTGCGGGCCTGAAATCTGCCATACGGGTCAAAAAAGCAAAGGTCAATGCCCCGCCGGGCACAAGCTCCCATCAAAGCGGGGCTGGCACCCGCGTAAGTAAAGCAGACGATGCCTTCCAGCGTATGCAGGGCATAGCGGTGGGTTTCCTGCTTATTGCGGGTAACAACAAGGTTTTCGCCATCCAATGTCAGGTAAGCGTCCTCATTGATGACAAACAGGGTGTTGAGCAGCTTTCTCATGGCGCGCCCTCCTCAATATGCTCCCGCAGATACGCCGCCGGGTCTGCCTGCTGATACAGCGCCGGCAGGCAAAGCTCTTTCAGTGAGCAGGCATTGCAATGCTTGCCGGGTTTGCTTTTTGGGGTATAGCCGCGCGCAAACAGGCGGTTCATCTCATCCGCCATGGTCTGCGCGGTGCTGCGCAGTTCCGGTGTCAGGGAAACATGTTCCCGCTGCCGGGTTTCTTCATAAAAGATTTCCCCTTCCGGCACCTCGCACACCAGCATTTCTTCCAGCGCCATGGCCTGTGCGCAGAGCTGCAAACGGTCGGCATCGTTTACCTTGCTGCGGCCATGCTTATATTCCACGGGCATGGGCTGCCACAGGCCGCGGCGGCCCTGCAATGACACGCCGTTTGGATCCTTGTGAAACTCTACCACATCGCAGTCGCCGGTCAGTTTTAAGCGGTGGCTGACGACCCTCATACCGCGGGCGATCAGCAAATCGCCGCGTTTTTCCGTCAGGGTAACATCATGGCAGCGGGTATGCTGCAGGCGGCCTTCGGCGGTGCGTTGGTTTTCGGACCATTGTTGTTCCAGGTGTATGAGCGCCCACTGACGGCGGCAAAAGCTGAAATGCTGGATACCGGACATCAGCAGGTAATCATCTGGGGAAGCCATTACGACAGCCTCTCGCACGTTACCCCTGCGGGAAGATTTTCATCCACCGTTACCACATAGTCATGGTAACTGCGCGGGAAGGCTACCCCTTCGGCACGCGTGACATGCACTGCATCAAACAGTTTATAGGACGGCGCATTGCCCAGCTCCGAATCATGCTTGAACACGATCAGTTCCCGAACTGCCATTTTGCCGCGGGCTGCACTGTGGTCATTTTCAAACATATTCAGGATTGCCTGCCACAGCAGCTGCAGGTCATCCTCTGAGAATCCTGTAGTTTTGCGGGCCAAGTTGGCCGAAACATAACCCTCTGCACGGTACAAACCATACGGTATCACATACTTGCGGCCCATCTCAGTGCCTTTTCGCTCTGCATCCGCTTCGGTCGTAATGGCAATACGGGTAATGGTCACTTCCTGCGGGAGAACAGGGTCTACCGAGCGTGCAAAGCTCAACTGAACAGGGCCACGCACCTGCCCACAGTTCAGTGCGCCTTTTACGAAAGTTGTCATAACAGCGCCAAAGGTGCGGATATCATAAAAGTTCTGGCACATAAAGTCCCGGATTTTACGGTCCAACTCCGGGTCACCTTTCTTGGCGACTTTCAGGGCATCCTTGGCATCAGCATCAATGCCCAAGTATTCGAGTGCTTTTTTATCGCTGCGGTTCAGGGGGACCTGATCTTTAATGTAAATCTGGTATCCCGCTTCATCTTCTTTGGCCACTTCGACATAGTTGCGAATCTTACGCTTTAAGCAGACATCTGTAACAATGCCATATCCCGTTTCCGGGTCAACGCGCGGCATGTTGCCTGCATCCGGATCGCCGTTCGGATTTCCATTTTCAACGTCAAACAGAATTACAAAATCATACCGGTTTTTGATTGCCTGTGCCATTGTTATTCCTCCACTTTCTTTGTATAGCGTTCCTGTGTCTGATGGTAATAGCCAAGGATAAAAGCGCCTTGTTCCGGCAAGGTCAGCCGTGCGGGAAAGCTTCCTTCCAGTTTTCCGCCCGCCAGCGCAGCGATCTGCTTATCGTAATAAATCTTTTGTGGCTTGCTCATTTTTTGCATATGCTTTTGCGCCAGCATCAGAATTGTTGGGAACACAGTGGCCGGCGTGGAAGCCGCTGCATTAAAATACCTGTCCTTGATGGTTGTATTGATATCCGGGTTTACCGCCATCTGGATTGCTTCCAGCACAGCAAAAAGCTGACCCATAACATATGGTTGATAATTTGTTTCCTTGTTATTTTCCACAGTTAATACCTCCTTTGGGCAACGGGGATCTTCATTACGCAGGTAGTATGCTTTTATAATAGCGGCACGGCCGCGTGTTACTTTTTGCTCTGCGCGGATACGCATCATAACGCCATCCAGCAGGGTTGCCGGGTACCTTGTATTATTCAGGATTGCACGCAAGACATCGCCTGCCAGCTGCGGTGCTGCCGATGGGCTGCGGGAATTGGTGTTGACAGTTTCCTGCAGTAGCCAGTACAGCCCCAGCCGCGGGAATTTATCATAAGCGGGACGCACAATCTCTAAGCGGTCATAATGCTTCTGCACATTATCAAGCAGCGTTTGAAATGTATCCTGCCAGAAAAAGCGAACCGAGAGGCGCGCCGCATTAGGGGCCAAGCCAAGCACATAAAAGTGCCTTTGTGGATCAAGTGTCACGTTCTGCCACTCTACACTCTGTCCATGGACCAGCTTATCCACTGCATTTCGCACATCGCTTTCGCTGACAGGTGCATCCATGGCAAACAATGCATCCATTGCTACCTGCTGGTAGGCGGTCTCACCACCTGCTGCCCAGCAGACAATGGTGGTATCGCCCACGCGCTGAACATGTTCCCTGTCTGCCAGCAGATAGTTTAATGCCTGTGCATAGGCAAAGGCCGCATAACTGCCAACCGGCGCATTGCCCCCTTGTTCATGTCCGTATGAGCAAAAAGCGTCCGCATTAAAAGAAACAATCGATGCGCCGGAAGACTGTGCCCCGGTCACGCCTTTAATCGCCGGGTGCAGGCGGGCAAGCGGTGCCTTTTGCCCTGTAACCAGGCATCGGATTTCCGGTGCATCCGTGTTCTTATCACACTGCCGCTGCCAGGCTTCCTGTATTTCCGGATCGTCCTGAACATAGTTTTCCCGAATCAGAAATACCAGATTGCCACCCTTGTAAAGTTCCTTGAGACTTTGTTCCAGCGCTGGATTCTGCTCCGCCGCCTTGGGGTCCCAGTTTATAAAAAAGTTCCGCACTGCCTGTGCCGCCTGACCGGGAACATTTTGTAAAATGGCAAGATGCAGCTCCTTTGCAGCGGCAAAGCACTGCATTGCACGCTCCGGTTTGCCTTTTCCGTCAATGCCGAGCATATAAGCACTGTTATCACACAAAAAATTGGCTGCCACACCACTAGAGCGTTTAACCTGTTCCGGAACTTGCAGCTGACATGGAGCAAGCACTGTTTTTTTACCGCGCTTTTCCTCTTGCTGCAAGGGGTGCAATGCCATCAGTTGGCCGTTTTCATCCAGTTCCAAAGCCCAACTGACTTTTGCGCTTGTCCAACCGGGGCGCGTGATTTTGCCATTGGCCAGCAAATCTTCATAGTATTGTACCAAAGCCTGTAAAATCATCGGTACACCTCGCAGTCTGCCACATTCAACACACCATGTTCCAATTTTGCATGGAAATACATCGGGGTTATGTTCTGCGGGTCAGTGTAGTCAAAGTCATATAGCATGAATCCCAAATCCCGTGTTTCCTCAATGGTCGGGATTGGCCCGCCGGGCCATGCGCGGAATGCGGCAGGAAATTCACGGCACCCAAAATAAGGGGTATGAAAGCACTGGCCCCTGGACATGCGCCGGGTAACAATATCCTGGAACTTTCCCGGATTGTCGCTCGGTGCCGCACGGTCAGTCATCTCAAATTCTGCCTCAATCACATAATGAACGTCCTGCAACACCATGGCTGCACGCTGAACGATCTGCTGGGGCGTGGCAAGGTAAAGCTCTTTCCCTGTTCCCTGCATCGCGCTGCGTACATCGGAACAAAGAATTTTGCTTTTTACTTCGTTCCGACGGATGTTGGTAAAGCGGATTGGGTTCATAACATAGATTTTCCGGATTTTCCACCGTAAGCCGGGGTGGTAATAGATTGCTTCTACTATGCCGCGTGCCGCGGAAGGGGTGAGGACTTCATATGAAACCCTTTCGACTTTTAGCTCAGGCCTCGAGAGCAAAGCATAATTCCCCCATACTTCCAGCTGGATCATCTGCATCAACTCCTTTGCATTTCTATTTTCAGTTGTTTTTAATTTATATTTTTGCTATAGTTTCAATATACGCTACTTGGCACCAAATGTCAATCCTTTTATCATGTATACTTTTTGTTTGCTTTTCATCCGGTTTTCTTTTATAATAAGTTGCGTCGGCAGCTTATGCCGTGGATAGAAATAGTTGATTTTACTTTAGCGCACAAAAACGGCAGGGCAGGCTCCCTGCCGCTTTTGCTTTATGCAAACCAGGCTGCTCCCGTTTCAGCTTCCATGGCAAGGCCCGTGTTGTTATCGTAAAGGCTTCCGTCCGTTAATTCCCATATGCCTTCACTGATTTGGCAAACTGCCCCGGCATTCTCCAGCGTTTTCAGATGATCCGGGTAAACCGGAACACCATATTGCCCCAGTTGACGGAACAAAGTTTTGCTTACCTCTCCTGCACGCAATCGTGCAAGCAAATTTTCCCCCTTCCCTTGGGGAATGTATACGGTCACAGCAGGTGTTTCAATTAAGCGGAACCTCTCTGCCGCTGTTGCAAAGGGGAAAATGCGCCCTTCCATATCCTGCTCGAACCCTTGCAGAATTTGCTGTTCATCCAGTCTTTTATCTCCTTTTAAGGTACGGTAAAACAGAAAGTATGTTTCGATTGCTTCCAGAGATGCCAGATCTGCATATTTTTTCAGGACGCTTTGCGTTGCGGATACATTCTGTTCCAGCATGCGCGGTACATGCTGCCCTTCCAATGTGAAAATCTGTACCAAGCTCTGCTCCGCCGGGCGTCTTCCCTCTCGATTGCAGCGCCCCGCCGCCTGCAAAATGGAATCCAGACCTGCTTCCTCGCGGTACACAGCCGGGAAATCCACATCAACACCCGCTTCGATCAAAGAAGTTGATATCACACGGCAGGGCAGCCCATCTTTTAAGCGTTCCCGGATTTTCTGCAATAACTGTTTGCGATGGGCTGGGTATAGCAATGTTGTCAGGCAGTAGCTGCCCTCTTTGGGCAGGTTGTTGTATAATTCCTGTGCTGTTTTTCTCCGGTTTACAATACACAGCACTTGTTCCTGCGCTGCCAGTTCTGCGCCAAGCTGGCTTTGTTCCAACTCTCCGCGCATTTTTAGCGTTGTACGCCGGAATGCCTGATATTGCTCTTTGGGATGTGGGCAAAGTTCCGTCATCTGCAGCCCAGGCGCCAGTTCATCAAACAAGGGCTGCAAAGCTGGTTGTGTGGCCGTGCAAAGCACCGCTGCTGCGCGGTAATGCTGTACCAGCTGCGCGATTGCCGCAACGCAGGGGCGCAAATAAGGAACCGGCAGGTTTTGTGCTTCGTCAAAAATGACCACGCTATTTGCAATGTTATGTAATTTACGGCATTGTGACGCATGGTTGCCGTAAAGTGATTCAAAGAATTGCACGGATGTGGTAACCACCACCGGAGCATCCCAGTTTTCCGCCGCCAATGCTTTGCGGTAGGCTGCCGGCTCATCATCTTCCTTGGCAGAGTAGTCCACCCCTGAATGGTGTTCCAAAACATTTTCTGCTCCTAATATTTCCGAAAACACATCCGCGGTCTGGTCAATAATGGATGTATAAGGGATCACATAAATAACCCGGTCCATATGGTTCTTTACAGCTAGCGAAAGCGCAAATGCCAATGACGCTACCGTTTTTCCCCCGCCTGTAGGAACGGTCAGGGAATAAAGGCCGCGCCGCCCTGTTTGCCCTGCCGTTGTACAGGCACTCAAAATTGAACTGCGGCGCTGATTCAAGGTTCCTTGGGGATGGCTCCATTTTGCGGTATATTGGTTCAACCTTTTCAGCAGTTCATCCATTGTCTGGCCTTGTCCGCGCGGTTTAGGGCTGCTCATAAAGTTTTCCGTATCCAGATAGTCCGCATCGACCAGGCAGGAATACAACATCCGGATATAAAATGCCTGTGTAAAACGATTTTCCTTCATCATTTCCGGCTGGGGCGGTATGGACGGCAGTTTAATCTCATTCGTCCATTGGGTATAGGGTTCAACGCTCTTTTTCAATCGCCCAAACATTGTCGCATCCTGCGCGGTATCGCTTCGGCCTCCTCCATCCGGCAGGCCGCTATGGTGTCCCGCAATAGCAAAAGCCAGTGGGATTTGACCATATCGGGCAGCCACCTGTGCACCAGCCGTTGAGTGATCCACTTTCTCTCCACCTTGCAGGCGCTTTTGAAACTTTGTACTATATTTACCAATATCATGCAGTAATCCAAGCCAAGTTCCCTGTTGCTGGGCATCAAAGGCTGCTGCAAATTGCCCACATAGGACTGCCGTTCCCTGCAAATGGTCCGCTACCGTTTGGACGCGGGTTCCGTCTTCACTGATATGAGCCAGCATCTTTTTCTCCTGGTGCATAATCAAACTCCCTTCTGTTTTGCTTTTCTCTATTATAGCAGATCACTCATCCCATAATTCGGACTTTCACTCCAGTTCTGCAATCTTTGTCATACTATCCAAATTTATCCATGTAGAATTGTTAGCTATTCCCATTAGCAGATATTTTTGATAAAATAAGATATTATAGGGTTTGTGAATTCACTTTCTTATATTGCTTCTTCATCTTACCGAAAAATCATTTACGCAAGGAGTGAAAAACCATGAAAAGGAAGTTATTCTCATTTTCCGCCAGTGTTATCACCGCAATAATGCTTACCGCTTGTGCTGCAGCGCCAGAAAATAAACCTGCTTCCTCCGCTGCTCTTTCCCCGACCATTGAAGCTGTTGCCACAGCTATACCATCCACTAGCAATGCCAACTGGAAGTTACCGCCGCAATATGATTTTGACGAGATGATTCCTCTCTTCTCCCGCGAAACCCACACTGCCGGTTACGCCGCTGCCCGAAATCTGTACGCTGTGCGCAAGGGCGAACGCTGGAGCCTGTTTAATGCTGCCAACTGTAATGCTTTTCTGGAAGATTTGTCAGAAAGCATCCCGTACCTGTATGGTGAGCAGGAGCTCTCCATTGGGGTAGATGATACATACGATTACCAGAAGCTGAATGCCCTGGAAGAACAGATTAACCAGGAGCTGGTTGCCCAACAAATGCCTTTTACAACCATGCTGGGCGGGCACGGCGGGTATGGCATCCAGTGGATTTTAGGTGACAGCCAGATTTACCGTTCTGCTATTGGTGTCTATACATTTAGTGGCACACCCATCGAACAGGTGTATGCTCCTGATTTGGTTGGCATCCAGCAAGGCATTTGGGATGATGAATATGCCGGTTATCTTGTTGACAATTCTGCACCTTTTGCCGTTGCGGATAAAAACGGTACAATTTTAACCGATTTCGACTACCAGGATGCCTGCATGGCCGGTGAATCTTTAATCGCGGTAAAGGATGCAGCCGGTAACTGGGGATATTGCGACCAAAGCGGTGCTTTAGTAATCCCCTGCATTTATCAGCCGCAGATGAGTTTGTCCATCATGAACGAAACTGTTGAATATCCTTACGCAGACTTATCCGGCATGGTAGTTGTGAAAACCCAGTCCGGACAAAAGCTAGTTCTGGATGTTTACGGCAATGAGATAATTTCCGCTGGGCAATATGAAGATTTAGCCCCCGCACGCGATGGCTGCGTATGGGCAAAACAGAATGGCCTTTGGGGCTTGCTGCAAGTACAGGATTATACCGAAAACAATGCCAACGTTATTCTGCCGGATGGATGCGTTGCACCAGATGTAACGCTTAGCCGAATTGATAGCCTTTGTACCTACACCACTGCTGATCATGGGCTGGTTATGCGTAAAGGTCCCGGTACAAATTATGAAAAAATGGATAATATCCCCTACGGTATCATCGTATGGGAATGCGGCTATAGCAGCAATGTGCCTGACTGGGTTGTTGTATATTACAATGGGATTTATGGTTGGGTCAGTGATGAATACTTGGCTACCACTATTTATTCCACCAGTAAATAATAAATAAAAAAGCAGGTGTTCATGTAGAAACGATATCGTCCTCCACGTGAATACCTGCTTTTTATAGCTTCTTTTATTATATCTGTTCTGTGCCGCTACTTGTCTCTGTATGAAATAAATAGCCGCTATATGCATTTGAATGAAGTGTTCTGTTTGTTTGCTTTTTTACCTAAAAGAATCGCGTAGGAGGCTCTCTTAACTAAAGAGCCGACCTCTCACACCACCGTGCGTACCGAC
>ERZ827516.1996-NODE-1996-length-16274-cov-3.415254_pt1 | contig 16274 bp, 10 predicted proteins | sample MGYA00519703_ERZ827516 | MGnify/ENA primary metagenome ERZ827516 (study PRJEB31778, sample SAMEA3449337) | human gut metagenome | biome: human gut; feature: human-associated habitat; material: faeces | place: United Kingdom | collected 2010/2012 ...
GTTATAATAGAAGACAAGACAAAGGCGGATAAAAAAGAAAAGATAGATAAGGAGAATTCTGACATGGAAGAAACATTAAAAGTTAAGGGAATGATGTGTGCACATTGCGAGGCACACGTAAAGGAAGCACTGGAGAAGATCGACGGTGTGACCGAGGCAAAGGCAGATCATGAGGCATGCGAGGTCGTGGTCAAGATGAGCGCACCGGTAGCCGAGGATGTGCTTGCTGCCGCAGTAAAAGATGCCGGATATGATTCTCTGGAAGCAGTAAAAGCTGACAGTACAGCATTCGTATTTATGGGACATGGAACTTCTCATTCTGCAAAGGTAAGCTACAGCCAGATGGCAGCACAGATGAAAGATCTTTCCTATGATAATGTATTTATCGGAACTGTTGAGGGTGAACCGGAAGAGACAGCATGTGAAAATGTGATTGAGGCAGTAAAAGAAGCCGGTTATACAAAAGTTGTTTTAAGACCTCTTATGGTTGTTGCAGGAGATCATGCAAACAACGATATGGCAGGCGACGACGAAGATTCCTGGAAGAGCCAGTTCACAGCAAGTGGATATTTTGACAGCGTTGATACACAGATTTCAGGACTTGGAAGAATCGAAGCAATCCAGCAGATCTATATTGATCATACAAAAGATGCAATCGATTCCCTTGGAGACCTTGAGTCAACATCCACCACAGAGAGTACCGTTGGTACTCTCGAGGATGGTGTTTACACCGCAAAGTTTGATACAGACAGCAGCATGTTTCATGTAAATGAGGCAGATGAGGGACGTGGTATCCTTACCGTAGAAAACGGAAAAATGACGATCCATATCAGCCTTGTTTCAAAAAAAATTGTAAATCTGTTTGTCGGAACAGCAGATGATGCGAAAAAAGACGGTGCTGATATTTTAGAGCCGACAACGGATACTGTAAAATACAGTGATGGAACCACCGACGAGGTATATGGTTTTGATGTGCCGGTAGAAGCATTAGATGAAGAATTTGATCTTGCAATCCTCGGCACAAAAGGCGAGTGGTACGATCACAAAGTAAGCGTTTCTGATCCGCAGGAGACAGATAATTAATAAATGGAGATTTGTATGAATAAAAAGAGAGTGACCGCAGTAATCTTATCCGCAATGATGTGCATGCAGATATTCACGGGATGCGGTGCAAAAAATAATGCCGCTGCAGTAGAAGGCGGGGCTGGTCAGACAGCCACGGAAAGTGCACAGGGAGCGGCAGGTACAGTCACAGAGGAAAATGCACAGACAGCAGAGGAAAATGTGCAGGGAACGGCAGATCAGGATGGAACAGAAGAAAGCATGACTGGAAATGATGCCGCAGAACGGGCAGACAGCACAGAAGTTTCAGTTCCTGAGGATGGCGGATATACGGTGGAAGTCACATTAGAAGGCGGCAGCGGAAAAGCAACTGTGGATTCACAGGCGAAAGTTACTGTAACGGATGGAGTGGCATATGCGACGATCACATGGAGCAGTACGCATTACGATTACATGATCGTGAACGGGGAGAAATATCTCAATGAAAATGAGGGTGGAAACTCTACATTCACATTTCCAATCGATGGAATCCCATGTGAGATGGATGTGATCGGTGATACGACGGCAATGAGTACGCCGCATGAGATTGATTACACCCTGACTTTTCAATTTCCGGAAACGGCAGGTTTTAAAGACTTAGACTGTAATGGGCGTATGGAGTTATCCTGCGCCGATCAGTTTGAAGTAGAACAATATGGTGCTTATAAGCTGATTACGATCGTGGATAACGGTCGTTTTTTGCTTGTGCCAAAAGGTGTCAAAGTGCCGGCGGATGTTCCGGCAGATGTGACAGTTTTACAACAGCCGCTTGAAAATGTATATCTGGTGTCGAGTGCGGTGATGGATTTAGTCTGCCAGATCGGTGCTGTCTCCGATCTGAAATATACAGGAGTAAAAGAAAAAGACTGGTATGTAAAAGAGGCGGCAGATGCGATGGCAGCGGGAAATCTGATCTATGCCGGGAAATACAGTGCGCCTGACTATGAACTTTTACTTTCCGGTGGATGCACGTTTGCGATTGAAAATACGATGATTACGCACAACCCGGAAGTGAAAGAAAAATTAGAAGAACTTGGGATCAAGGTCATGATCGAGCGCTCCAGCTATGAAAAGCACCCGCTTGGAAGACTCGAATGGATAAAGCTTTTTGGCGTTTTGTTCGGGAGAGAACAGCAGGCCAAAGCGTTTTTTGATGCGCAGGCAGCACATATTGAGCCGATTTTGGAAAAAGAAAAAACGGGACTGTCGGTAGCATTTTTTGCAGTTGCATCGGATGGAACGATTACGGTACGGAAACCAAATGATTATGTATCATCAATGATCGAACTTGCGGGGGGCACTTATTCCTTAAATGGTTATGTCCCGGAAGAGGAAAATGCACTCTCCACATTAAAAATGCAGATGGAAGATTTCTATGCGGCCGAAAAAGATGCTGACATTCTCATTTACAATGGTACAATAGAGGGAGAACTGACATCGATCGATGAACTGGTACAGAAAAATAGTCTGTTTGCCGACTTTAAAGCAGTAAAAACAGGACAGGTCTACACAACCGGAAGCAATTTTTACCAGCAGACCAGTGGAACCTGTGATTTCATTGAGGATCTCAATAAGGTACTGAATGGGGAAACAGATGCAGAGTACCGGTTTTTGAAGAAAATCAACTGACAGGAATTCATATAAACCAGAGGAAATCATGAAAAAACGTTATATCATCTCTTTTGTTGTTGCAATTATCATATTATCGGTATTGTTTTTATGGAATGTCGGGGCGGGAAGTGTGGACATATCCACATCGGATCTGTTTGCAATCCTTGCGGGAAGTGGAAAAGATGAGACATTTTCACAGATTGTGTGGAAAATCAGACTGCCGCGCATCCTTGCTGCGATCTTGTTAGGAGGAGCACTGTCAGTGTCGGGATTTTTACTCCAGAGCTTTTTCCAGAATCCGATTGCAGGACCGTATGTGCTTGGAATTTCATCCGGCGCAAAACTGGTGGTGGCACTTACCATGATTTTCCTGCTGGAAAAAGGCATTATGATCAGTTCCTTTGGCATGGTTATGGCTGCGTTTGTGGGTTCCATGCTTGCCATGGGATTCGTGCTTTTAATTTCATTTCGCGTGTCAAAAATGTCGCTGCTGGTGGTCTGTGGGATCATGATCGGTTATATCTGTTCCGCCATCACGGACTTTGGCGTCACATTTGCCAGCGATTCGAATATCGTCAATCTTCACAACTGGTCGATGGGAAGTTTTTCCGGCATGACATGGGAAAATATAAAAATGATCGTCGTGATCGTCGGCGCAGCAGTGCTTGTGACTTTTTGTCTGGCAAAACCGATCGGGGCATATCAGATGGGGGAGGCATATGCCAGAAATATTGGTGTCAATGTAAAAGTATTGAGGGTCACGATGATCCTTTTATCAAGCCTTCTGTCTGCCTGCGTGACTGCATTTGCGGGACCGATCTCCTTTGTCGGAATTGCAGTGCCGCATCTGGTGAGGATGGCGACAAAAACAGCGCGCCCGATTATCCTGATTCCGGGGTGTTTTTTGTGTGGTGCAGTTGTGACACTTTTTTGTGACGGAATTGCAAGAACCGTGTTTGCGCCGACGGAAATCAGTATCAGCTCGGTCACGGCACTGTTTCTGGTGCCGGTCGTGATCGCAGCAATGTTGAGAAAACAGGAGGGGAGGTAGTCATATATGCAGGAGATCCGCACAGAGCATCTGACTGTCGGCTATGATAAAACACCTTTGATCGGGGATGTGAATCTTTCTGTCCGGCCGGGGGAGATACTGACACTGATCGGGCCGAATGGTTCCGGAAAATCCACGATCTTAAAGACGATTACAAAGCAGTTAAAGAAACTGGATGGAACCGTATTTTTGGGCGAAGCATCCATGGATGAATTAAAAGACAGCCAGATTTCCAGACGATTGTCCATGGTCATGACAGAACGCCTCCGCACGGAGCTGATGAGCGGCAGGGAAGTGGTTGCCTCCGGGCGTTATCCTTATACGGGAAGATTTGGCATCCTGTCAAAAGAGGACTGGGCAAAAGTGGATGAGGCGATCGCGCTTGTCCATGCAGGTGAAGTGCAGGATCAGGATTTCATGAAGATCAGCGACGGACAGCGCCAGCGTCTGATGCTTGCGCGGGCAATCTGTCAGGATACAAAAATCCTGATCTTAGACGAGCCGACCTCCTATCTGGATATGGGCTTTAAGATGGATATACTTACAAATATCCGCATGCTTGCAAGGGATAAAAAGATGGCGGTCATTATGTCACTGCATGAGCTTGACCTTGCGCAGAAAGTTTCCGATACGATCGCCTGTGTCAGAGGCGACCGCATCGACTGCGTCGGCACACCGGAGGAGATTTTTGCCGGAAATTATGTGCAGGAATTATACGGGGTGGCGGATCAGAGTTTTGATCCGGTGACGGGGCAGATTTTTTTGTGTACGGGACATGAGAAGGCAGTTGTTTCGAGAGATTTTAGTGCAGAGAATTGCTCTGGCAAAAATTTTGGATGTGGTAAGAAGAATCCAGATCCGGTCAGTCCACAGTTTTTTGTGATCGGTGGTGCGGGCAGCGGCATCCCGGTATACAACAGGCTGTGGCGCGAAAACATTCCGTTTGCAGCGGGAATCCTGCAGGAAAATGATGTAGAGTACAAGGCAGCAGTGGCACTTGCTTCAGAAGTTGTGGCAGAAAAGGCATTTTACCCGGTTGGACAGGATAAGGTGCAGGCGGCAAAGCGGCTGATTGACAGCTGTAAAAAATGTATCTGTGCGGTGGAAGAGTTTGGGCCGTTAAATGAAGCGAACCGGGAGCTGGCGGAGTATGCGAGGAGGATTGGGAAGACTGGCAAAAACATATGAACAGTATACACAGAGATATCTTCAAAGCTATCCACGAAGGAAAATGGCTGAAAATTGAATATCTGAACAAAGAGGGCAGGCACACGAACTACTGGATCGGAATCCGGGACTTAGACCCACGGAACAAGACTTTAAAAGTGGACGGACTTCATCTCAACCGGTGCTCGATTGAGGGATACGATAAGATCTATATCGATTCCATCCTCTCGACCGAGATCGTGGAAGGCTCGTACTGCCCGGAGAATGAGCGGCTGATCGAAGATATCGCGCTGCACCCGGAACGCTACCAGAACCTTTTTGCAAACACGGCAAATTTAAAAATACTGAATTATCTGGAAATGTGCAGCAAACTGGATGCCACGCCGTATACGACCGATTATGAACTGGTGCGCTATATCGACGGAGATCAGGTGCGTGACGGGGAGTATCAGTTGTCGGAGGAACAGTTTAAAGAGATCGTGACAAATTTTCAGCGGCGCATGAACCGGGGCACGCAACAGGGGAAAACGCTTCATATTCAAAAGCTGGCACTGAATATTTTAAGTATCCATACAAAAAATGGATTGTATGTGCTGGCATACCGGAATCTGAATCTGGATGTAAAAAACAAGGCATTTAAACCGGATGAAGATATCACGATCTGCACGCAGTTTACCATAGGGGGAGAGCAGGAAAATATCCGAAGGTATTTAGATGCGGATGAATATGAGCTGTTATCCGATTTTGAAAAAAATCTTGAAAAGATAAAAGATGCGATTACAGAAAAAAACGGTGCACGGGCGGTTGTGGATGACATGCCCTATGTCATCGGACTTGGCATGGACTGTGCATTAAATCTGCATGAAGAGTATAAGGCGATTCTTGACATGTACGAAAAAGAGCAGGTGACTTTTCCAATCCGGGCATTTTTCGGCGATCTTTTGGAACGTCCGCGAAGAACGAAGGCATATCCGATCGCACTGTTAAACCAGAACATCAATCTTGACCAGCTTCTTGCAATTAACAATGCCATGAAATATCCGCTTGCCTATATTCAGGGACCACCGGGAACCGGCAAGACGAATACGATCTTAAACACGATCGTGACGGCATTTTTTAACAATATGACGGTACTGTTTGCGTCTTACAACAATGTACCCATAAACAATGTATTTGAAAAATTAAGTTCCCTGACTTATAAGGGAAAACGGGTCGCATTTCCGGTACTGCGCCTTGGAAATCAGGAAAAAGTAAAAGAATGTATCTGTTACATCAACCAGCTGCGGAGAGAGGTGCATGGCATTAAAGTATTTTCTTCCACGTTAGATCGTCGAAAAGGTGATAGAATTGACCGGGCGAAACAGCTTTCCGGCAGGTTAAAGGAATATGAGGAAGTCTTAGACCTGACGGAGCGCAAAGAAACGTTAACGCAGGTCATGGAGTATCAGGAACGGATGAAAAATGTGGCGACGCTCTTTCATTTCCATACGGATCTGCAGGGGCGTCAGCTGCGGAATCTGGATGAAAAAATCCAGAAGATCGGTGAGATATCTGAGCGGGATGCAATGGCTCTATTAGACCGCAATGAGGATGAATTTTACAGTTATCTGTATTATACCTCCGCAAAATACATCAAGGAGCTGGAAAGTAACAGGTTTCAGGATTTACGGAAAATTTTAGATGATGATGAAGATGTGAATGAGCAGGCAGCAGCATTTAACAAGTATCTGCAGAAATCGGAGAATGTAAAGAAGCTGCAGAAGGTATTTCCAATCATGATAACGACCTGCATTTCTTCCCATAAACTGGGTGAACCGGAACCGCTGTTTGACATGACAATCATGGATGAGGCGAGCCAGTGCAATGTTGCGGTCTCACTTGTGCCAATCATCCGGGGTGAAAAACTGATGCTGGTGGGAGATCCGCAGCAGTTAAAGCCGGTTATTTTATTGGACGAACTCACGAACCGGAAACTGCGCAGAAAATACCATGTTGCGGATGAATATGATTACCGCGAAAATTCCATTTATAAGACATATCTTGCCTGTGATGCGGTCAGCGATGAGATACTTTTGCGAAATCATTACCGCTGTAATAAAAAAATCATAGACTTTAACAATAAAAAATATTATAACTCCAAACTTCAGGTGCAGTCTGACAGCAGGGAAAGACAGCCGCTTGTCTATGTCAATGTGGATGGCGGGCCAGGTGACATGAAGAATACCTCTCCGGCAGAGGTGGAGGAGATCATGCGCTATGCGGGGGAAAATCCTGATAAAAGTATTGCTGTCATCACACCGTTTGTGAATCAGCGGATACTGATCGAGCGAGGGATCAAAGAAAACGGATTTGAGCATGTCGTGTGCGGAACGGTACATGCATTTCAGGGTGACGAAAAGGATGTGGTGCTGTTTTCCACGGCGTTAAGCGACCGGACTGGAAAGGGAACTTATGACTGGCTCAAAAATAATAAGGAACTGATCAATGTTGCAACGTCGCGGGCGAAGGACAAGCTGATCCTTCTTGCGGACGGGAAAGAATTGGAGCGCCTTCATCAGGGAAATGAGGATGATGATCTGTACGAGCTGGTGCAGTATGTGAAAATGAACGGGGAATCCAAAATTACGGAAAAGCATATCAGTTCGAGAGCACTTGGAATCCAGCCGTTTTCCACGGAAACAGAAGCGGCATTTATGAAAAACCTGACACATGCGCTGGAAAATATCTGGCTCACCCGGAATAAATATACGATCCACAAAGAGGTTGCCATATCCCAGGTGTTCCGGGATAATGTCACTTATGATAATCTGTTTTATATGGGAAGATTCGACTTTGTTGTCTATGAAAAGAGGGGAAAAAGCGAGCTGCCCGTTTTTGTGATCGAACTCGACGGCAAGGAGCATTTTGAGGATGAAGTGGTACGGGAGCGGGACAGACAGAAAAATGAGATCTGTAAGGCGCACCATATGCAGATCATCCGTGTGGAAAACTCTTATGCAAGACGCTATCACTACATCAAGGAAATTTTGAATGACTATTTTGCGAAGGCACGTTAAAAATTTTGCGTTCAAACATCCGGCAAAAAGTGGTATGATGTCTTTATGCATCACACAGGACAAAGGAGAAAATAATACAATATGGAAAAAAAGAGCCGGGAATTATTAGCACCGCATGTGGAAGAAGAACTGATGGATTATATTTTGCATACACCGGTGAAAATAGGTGAGAAACTGCCAAATGAGTTTGAACTGGCAGAGCTGTTCGGCGTTGGGCGGAGCACAGTGCGGGAGACGGTAAAAAGCCTGGTTTCCAAAGGTGTGCTTGAGGTCCGCAGGGGTTCCGGGACTTATGTGATCGGGACGAACCGCTTAGAGGATGATCCGTTAGGGCTTTCAGGGTTTACGGACAAATATGAACTGGCGTTAGACCTCTGCAATGTGCGCCTGATGTTAGAGCCGGAGATCGCCATGCTGGCAAGTGAAAACGCGACGGACGAGGAAAAGGCGGAGTTAAAGCGGCTGTGTGATGAGGTGGAAAATCTGTATCTTGCCGGGGAGAACCATCTGCAGAAAGATGTGGAATTTCACACTTACATTGCGCGGTGCAGCAAAAATAAAGTCATTGAGAAACTGGTACCGATCATTCAGTCGGCGGTCATCACGTTCGTGAACCTGACACACCGCCAGTTAAAAGACGAAACGATTGATACCCACCGTGCGATCACGGATGCAATCTTAAATGGAGACAGTGCGGGTGCAAAATATGCGATGATCATGCACCTCAATTATAATCGTCAGATGATTTTGAAAAAACAGGCAAAGGCGCAGCAAAAAAATGAGTAAGGGACAAAAACTCCAAAAACTGGTAAGACGTCATATGACATGATGCAATATCGGAAAAATATACAAAAAACAAGGTGCTTTTTTAGGAAAACACCTTGTTTTTTTGTCTAAAAGAGAGGTTTTAACAAACTAGACATCAGATGTATTGACAAAAAATGATCAATAAAATACAATAATCACAACAAAACATCAGACGTCATACAAATATCAATAAGGAGGTATATCATGGGTAACGTCGCAGAATTAGATACAACCCGGCTGGTTATCGCAGCAATTATCGGACTGGCATTGTTGTTAGTTTTGATCATCAAATTTAAGGTTCACGCAATGCTTTCGATCTTAATCGGTGCGATTGCAATCGGACTGATCGCAGGAATGCCGTTTGAAGAAATCGTAACGGCGGTGGACGATGGTATAGGAAACACGCTAAAGGGAATTGCCCTCCTGGTAGGACTCGGTTCCATGTTCGGTGCGATACTTGAAGCATCGGGTGGAGCACAGACTTTAGCAGTTACAATGGTAAAGAAATTTGGGGATGAGAAGGCTGCATGGGCGCTTGGAATCACCGGCCTTGTTATTTCTATCCCGGTATTCTTTGATGCAGGACTTATCATTTTAATTCCGCTTGCATTTTCTCTTGCAAAAAGAACAAAGAAATCTTCCCTGTTTTATGCGATCCCGCTTTTAGCAGGACTTGCCGTAGGACACGCATTTATTCCGCCGACACCTGGCCCGGTATTAGTTGCCACAATGTTAAATGTGGAACTTGGATGGGTTATTTTAGTCGGTGTATGCTGTGGATTTTTTGCAATGATCGTTGCAGGTCCGGTCTGGGGAGCTATCTGCGGAAAGAAATTTTATGTTCCGGTTCCGGATCAGATTGCAAACCAGGAAGATATTGATGAATCCAAACTTCCGAGTTTTGCATCGGTCGTTACCATCATCATGATCCCTCTGGTACTTATCATATTGAAATCTGTTGCAGGCGTGGTTCCGGCATTGGCAGGAGTGGCACCGTTATTTAACTTTTTAGGACAGCCGTTTGCAGCACTTCTGATCGCAACATTAGCCGCAATGTTCATCCTTGGAACAAGACATGGATACACGATGCCGGAATTAGAGAAGATCCTCACAAAATCTTTAGAGCCGACAGGACTGATCCTTCTTGTGACAGCATGTGGTGGTGTACTTCGTTATATTTTACAGTACTCCGGCTTAGGTGAGATCATTGGTAATGCTGTGGCATCCATAAATCTTCCAATCGTTATTGTAGCATTTTTAGTTGCAGCACTGGTAAGAATCTGTGTAGGTTCTGCAACCGTAGCAATGACCATGGCAGCAGGAATTGTAGCAGCAATGCCGGAGATCGCATCCTTATCACCGATGTATCTTGCATGTGTGGTTGCAGCAGTTGCCGGTGGAGCGACAGTCTGCTCACACTTTAACGATTCCGGATTCTGGCTGGTAAGATCACTGATCGGACTTGACGAGAAGACAACGTTAAAAACCTGGACGATCATGGAGACATTGGTTGGTGGAACCGGATTTATCGTTGCACTGATCATTTCTTTCTTCGTGTAGAAGAAACGGTAATGACAGAGCAGTCACAGAGCATGAAATTTAGTATATTATAGATTTTCACAGTAAAAAACAGCGCAGGAATGGAGGCTATCATGGAATTAAGAAGTCAGAAAGTAAGAGAACTTGCACCGGAGATGGACCCGCTTCGCATGGGTATGGGATGGAAGGCGGAGGAGCTTTCCAAACCACAGATCATCATTGAGAGTACTTATGGAAACAGCCATCCGGGTTCAAGCCATTTAAATATTTTTGTGGAAGAAGCAGTAAAAGGTGTTGATGAAAACGGCGGAAAAGCAGCGCGTTATTATGCAACAGATATGTGCGATGGAATGTCCCAGGGACACGATGGAATCAATTATTCTTTAGCACACAGAGATGCGATCACAAACCTTGTGGAGGCGCAGGCAAACGCTACAACGTTTGATGGTGGTGTTTTTATCGCAAGCTGTGACAAGGCAATGCCGGCGATGCTTATGAGTATCGGCCGTTTAAAAGAGATGAGCGCGATCGTTGTGACCGGTGGTGTTATGGAAGCAACGGTTGTAAAACCGGAATATGTGGAAAATGATCCGGGCTGTAAGATCAATGAGCTTTTAACCTTAGAGCAGATCGGAAAATTCAGCGCGCAGTATGAGCGTGGTGAGATCCCGGAAGAGCAGCTCCGCTATTACAAACACAATGCATGTCCAAGCTGTGGCGCATGTTCTTTCATGGGAACCGCTTCCACAATGCAGGTTATGGCTGAAGCACTTGGACTGATGCTTCCGGGAACAGCACTGATGCCGGCAACTGCGCCGGAATTAAAAAAGGCTGCCTATGATGCAGGAAAACAGTTAATGAAATTAGTTGAGATGGGAATTGCTGCAAAAGATATCGTCACAATGGAAAGTCTTGAGAATGCGATCATGGTACATGCTGCAATCTCAGGTTCCACCAACGCGGTCATGCACATTCCGGCAATCGCACACGAATTTGGTTTTGAAATTGATGCGGATACGTTTGACAGAATGCACCGCGGTGCACATTATCTGCTAAACATCCGCCCGGCAGGAGACTGGCCGGCACAGTATTTCTACTATGCAGGCGGTGTGCCGAGAGTCATGGAAGAAATCAAGAGCATGCTCCACCTTGATGTGATGACAGTTACCGGAAAAACACTCGGTGAGAATTTAGAAGAGTTAAAAAAGAACGGTTTCTACGAGCACTGTGATGCGATCTTAAAAGAGAAATCCGCCCTGATCGGAAAAGAGATCAAACGTACCGATATCATCGCTGATTTTGACCATGCGATCGGTACAGAGGGAAGCATCGCAATCCTGCGCGGCAACCTTGCACCGGAGGGAGCAGTCATTAAACACACTGCCTGCCCGAAAGAAATGTTCCATGCAAGATTAAACGCAAAACCGTATGACAGCGAGGAAGAAGCGATCGATGCGATCCTGAAGGGAAAAGTAGTACCGGGAGATGCCGTATTTATCCGCTACGAGGGACCGAGAGGCAGCGGTATGCCGGAGATGTTCTACACCGGCGAGGCAATCTGTTCTGACCCGAAACTTGCAGCCAGCGTTGCACTGATCACAGATGGACGTTTTTCCGGCGCATCCAGAGGACCGGTCGTAGGACATGTATCTCCGGAGGCAGCAGCCGGCGGCCCGATCGCATTCGTGGAAGAGGGAGATCTCATTGAACTTGATGTTGAGAACCGCCGTCTTGCGATCGTAGGTGTCAAAGGCGAGGAAAAGACCGGGGAAGAAATTGCACAGATCTTAGAGGAACGTAAAAAGAACTGGAAAGGTTTTACCAGCAAATATAAGAGTGGTCTGTTAAAATTGTATGCACAGCATGCGACCAGTGCGATGAAGGGTGCCTATATGGACTAAGTATCCAGACCATAAAAAAATCCGGGTGTTGCTGCCCGGATTTTTTGTATTCATGTACGATGTCAGCTCTGTTTTTTTACACATCAACTGATAGTTGATGTGTAAAAAGAAATAACAACCGGCACATGCTTGAAAAATCAACCATTAGTTTTATAATGAAATTAGAAAAACGAGATGGGGGATGCGAAGTGTTTGATATCATGACAATGGCGGAAAACATCAAAACATACCGGAATAAAAGAGGACTGAATCAATACGAATTTGCGGAAAAATTAGGAATCAGCCCACAGGCGGTATCCAAATGGGAGTGTGGACAGTCCTGTCCGAGTATCGAAAATCTTTGTGTGATCTCAGAGATTTTAGATGTTTCCATCGATACGCTGATCGGTGAAAACAGTGACAGTGAAAAGATGATGATCGGAATCGATGGCGGGGGAACGAAAACAGAGTTTGTTTTATTTTCGGAAAGCGGAAGAATTTTAAAACGGATCGTCCTTGACGGCTGCAATCCGAATACGGTAGGAATGGAGGAGGCAATGAACATCCTGCAGCTTGGCATTGATACGCTCATGAAGATCAAGGGGAAGATCAGCGGAATCTTTGTGGGTGCTGCAGGATTAGATTCCGGAAACAATACATCAAAGATCAAAAAGATGTTAAAAGAAAAATATCCGAAGGTAAAAATCCAGTGCGAAAATGACATCCGTAACGTCATTGCCTGTGGAAAAAATCTTGACCGGTGTGTGGCTGCAATCAGCGGAACCGGAATGATCATTTACGCAAACCAGAATGGAAATTTAAAGCATTTTGGCGGGCGGGGATATCTGCTTGATAAAGGCGGCAGCGGCTATCACATCGGACGGGATGCGATCTGTGCAGCGCAGGATGCAAGGGACGGGATCGGAGAACATACAATACTGACGGATCTTGTTGAGGAAAAATTAGGGAATACGGTATGGGAGAGCATCCAGGACATCTACAGTAAAAACCAGTCCTATATCGCTTCATTTACGCCGTGCGTATTTCTGGCATATGAAAATGGGGATAAAATCGCAGAGCCGATTTTAAAGAACAATGCAGCATGTTTAGCAGAACTTATCAATTTTGCCGTGGATCATTATGATGTCGGAAAATATGTGGTTGCATCCGGCGGAATTTTAAAACAGAAACCGGCATTCCGGGAAATGTTAAAAGAGATGCTGCATCCGGATATTGAATTAGACGTTCCGGACTATCCACCGGTATATGGCGCATGTATCATGTGCTGCCTGTTATGTGGGGTTGATACAAAGCCGGTAAAAGAGCGTTTTATGATGTCATATGATTCATACCAGTAAGGAGAGGGAGGAAAACAACATGAGAATTATTAAAGTAAAAAACTATGATGAGGTTTCTGTAAAGACGGCAAATATGATTTTAGGACAGGTAAATTTAAAACCGGATGCGGTTTTGGGACTTGCTACCGGTGGTTCACCTGTGGGGGCATATAAAAAGATTGTGGAAGCATATAACAACGGTGAGGTTGATTTTTCCGGAGTTACAACGATCAATCTGGATGAATACAGAGGAATCAAAAGAAACCACGAACAGAGCTACTGGAGTTTTATGCAGGAAAATCTGTTTAAACATGTAAATGTAAGGGAAGACCACATTTTCATTCCAAACGGAGAAAATCTTAACAGTGAGGAAGTCTGCAGGGAATATGACAAGATCATAGAAACAGCCGGTGGTATTGATATGCAGCTTCTTGGAATTGGTCTGGACGGACACATCGGTTTTAACGAACCGGCGGATCATTTTGAAAAAAATACACACTGTGTGGAACTGACGGAGAGCACGATCGAGGCAAACAAGAGATTTTTTGAGAGTAAGGATGAAGTTCCGCGTCAGGCATATACCATGGGTATCCTGCCAATCGTACAGGCAAAGAAAGTCATCATGATCGCAAATGGAAAAAACAAGGCGGATATCATCAAAAAAGCATTTACCGGACCGGTCACACCGGAAGTCCCGGCATCCATTCTGCAGATGCATCCGGATTTCACACTGATCGCAGATGAGGATGCACTTTCGGAGATTTAAAAGGGGGAAAATCCAAAATGATCATAAAAAATGCATTGGTTTATACAGAAGATCATAAGTTTGAAAAGAAAGATGTCAGGATCGAAGATGAACGGATCGCAGAGATCGCAGAGAACGGTCAGATTACTGCCACAGATGAGGATGTGATCGACGGGGAAGGCATGTATGCGATACCGGGACTTGTGGATATTCATTTTCATGGGGCGGTAGGCTATGATTTCTGTCAGGCATCGAAAGAAGAACTGTTAAAAATAGCAGAATATGAGGCAAAAAATGGTGTTCTTGCCATCTGCCCGGCGACAATGTCCTATAATGAAGAAATCTTAGGACATGTCATGGACAAGGCGGCAGATTACAAAGAAGATACCGGAGCAGATTTAGTCGGCATCAATATGGAAGGACCGTTTATCAATCTAAAAAAAGCCGGGGCACAGAACCCGGAATATATTATGCCGGCAGATAAAGAAATGTTTCTGCGTCTGCAGGAGAGAAGCGGCGGGCTGATCAAACTGGTAGATATCGCACCGGAAGAAAAAGGTGCGATGGAATTTATCGAACAGTGCCATGACCAGGTAAAAATCTCTATCGCGCATACCTGCAGTGATTACGATACGGCGCGCGAGGCATTGGAAAAAGGCGTGGGACATATGACACATCTCTATAATGCCATGCCGGGGATCAACCACAGGGAGCCGGGACCCATCATAGCGGCACTTGAGGCAGGAGCCGAGGTGGAACTGATCGCAGACGGTATTCATATCCATCCGGCGATGGTGAGAACGACATTCCGCATTTTCGGGGCAGATAAAGTCATTCTGATCTCAGACAGTATGGAAGCTACGGGACTTTTGGACGGGGACTACCAGCTTGGCGGGCAGGGCGTGACCGTAAAAGGCAGAAAAGCCGTCCTGACAAAAGATCCGGGTGTTATCGCAGGCAGTGTCACAAACCTGTTTGACTGCATGAAAAACTGTGTACTGAATATGGGAATCCCGCTCGAGGATGCAGTCCTGGCAGCAACTGAAAATCCTGCGGAATCGATCGGTGTGGAGAAAGATTACGGTAAGATTGCAGTTGGAAATTATGGAAACCTGCTATTGCTGGATAAAGATCTGCAGATAAAAAACATCGTTCAAAAAGGGAAAATAATGTCCGTCTGAAAATTACAGACATGGTCGTAAGTGCACAATTTTTTAATTTTTTTAGTAATTTTTCGCGATCTTAAGGCAGAGGCTTGAACTTGCAGATATTTAATAGTATAATCACTTAAGCTAAAAAAATTTTAAGTACCTAAAAATATATTTATGGAGGAAAATGCGCGATTCTTATGGAGCGGGTATTTCTCTCTGAAAAACAAGGAGGACATTATGATTACCTGGAACAACTTAGACACCCTTGATTCCTATAAGGAACTTTCAAAGGCTTCCCGCGTAAACCTTGCAGAAGTAATGTCAGGCGAGAACGGTGCAGAGCGTGTAAAAAATTACAGCATTCCTATGGCTGAGGGATTTACTTACAATTATGCAGCAAAAGCTGTTGATGATGATGTGCTTGATGCACTCGTAAAACTTGCAAAAGAGGCACAGCTTGCAGAGAAATTTAAGGCTCTCTACAATGGTGAAGTTGTAAATACCGGTGAAAAACGTCTGGTACTTCATCATATGACACGTGGACAGCTTGGTGATGCAGTAAACGCTGACGGCGTGGACAAACGTGCTTTTTATGTAGAGCAGCAGAATCGCATTGCTGATTTTGCAAACAAAGTACATGCAGGCGAGATCACAAATGCAGCAGGTGAGAAGTTTACAACAGTTGTTCAGATCGGTATCGGCGGCAGTGATCTTGGTCCTCGTGCTATGTATCTTGCATTAGAAAACTGGGCAAAGAAAAACAACACATTCAAGATGGAAGCAAAATTCATCAGCAACGTTGACCCGGATGACGCAGCAGCTGTTCTGA
>ERZ827516.1999-NODE-1999-length-16260-cov-3.194384_pt1 | contig 16260 bp, 13 predicted proteins | sample MGYA00519703_ERZ827516 | MGnify/ENA primary metagenome ERZ827516 (study PRJEB31778, sample SAMEA3449337) | human gut metagenome | biome: human gut; feature: human-associated habitat; material: faeces | place: United Kingdom | collected 2010/2012 ...
ATCCAACGCCGCACAGATCTGCTTTGTATTATATTCCACATCCGCCACGCGGATATCCGGCGTCACTGCCGCCACTTTCACAAATCCCTGTCTCATTCTTTCCTCTTTTCCGGTTACGTTTTTACCCCTGCTTACCGCAACCACATTGCCTTGCCTTTTGCTTACTGTCCGCTTGTACTATTTTTTCGCAACAGCAGCCCTTTTTATTTTGCAGAACGCATTTCCTTTAATTCGTCCACATCAAAATGGTATGCCTTGTTACAGAACTGGCATTTTACCTCGATTGCCTCTCCGTCATTGATGATCGAATCTAAATCTTTTTTGCTCAGCGTAGAAATTGCACGTGAAACTCTCTCCTTTGAACAGTCACACTCAAATGCAGCCGGGATCTTATCTGAGATCTCAAGACCGAAATCTCCTAAGATTTCCTCTAAAATCTGCTCCGGTGTCATACCCTGCTCTAACATTTCCGTTACAGATGCGATCTCCCTGATCTTATTTTCCAGTTTTTCAATGACCTCATCACTGGTAAACGGCATCAGCTGGATGATAAAACCACCCGCCTGGCGCACCGATAAGTCTTTGTCCACTAAAACCCCAAGCCCTACTGCGGACGGGATCTGTTCAGATGTTGCAAAATAATAGGTCAGATCCTCAGCGATCTCTCCGGTCTGCAGTGCGATCTGTCCCACATACGGTTCTTTTAACCCCATGTCTTTGATGACACTCATCACGCCAAGTCCAAGCGCTCCGCCCACATCTAATTTGCCCTGTGCATTTAACGGCAGTTCCACCTGGGATTCCATAGGAAATCCCTTGACATGGCCATGGGAATCCGCTGTCACGGTAAGTCCTTTTGCCGGGCCGCCGCACTGGATCTGGATCGTCAAAAGATCATTATCCCCTTTCATCATTGTTCCCATCATTGCCGCACCGCTCAAAAGACGTCCCAACGCTGCCGTGATGACCGGTCTTGTGTCGTGGGCTCTTCTTGCCTCCTCAACCATTTCCTTTGATGTGATGGCAAATGCACGAATCTGGCTGTCCGCCGCTGTTGCTCTTACAATATAATCACTCATATTTTACCCTCCATTTCGTACTGTACTCATAAATTTCTGATTACTCCAATGATGTTGGGAGCAAATAGTGCATTCAGGTTTCCTGATTGCTCCTCGCGATCACATAAATGCGCTCGCTGTCCTCTTTTACCGGCTCTCTCGTAAATGCGTCATATGCTGCGACGAATTCAAGTCCCGCCTGTTCTAAAAGGTGTTTTACGGTTTCTAATTCGTAGGCACGCTGGTAGTGCGTCTCCTCAAATCTGCGGTAAAGTCCTTCTTCCTCCCGGATAAAAAGCGTCAGATCATATTCATTGATCTGTTCTTCCTCATCGAAATAGTTATCCCAGATGAAGCTTCCCTCCTCGCGGTTCTCAGCGATTGTCGTCTCGCCTAAGAGTTCTCTGTATTTATATACTGTGTTCAGATCGAAGATAAAAATACCATCCGGATCTAAATATTCGTTGACACGGTAAAACAGGGACAAAAGATCTGTCTCTTCCAGCAGATAGTTCATCGAATCACAGATGCTCACGACTGCACGCACGCTTCCGTACAGTTCAAGTTCTCTCATATCCTGTAACAGATATAAGATCTCATCCTCCGGCATCTCCTGATATCCGGTCTCCGCCGCGATCTCCAACATTTCCGGTGAATTATCCACACCGATCATATCGTAGCCCGCTTTTTTCAACAATCTTGTAATCTTTCCCGTTCCACAGCCTAAATCAAGTACTGTTCCGTCACAGATCCCATATTCTTTCAGAAGTCCTATAATATACCTGCTCCACTCTTCATAGGGAACATTATCCATGAACAGATCATATACCTGCGCAAAACTTGTATATGCTTCCAAATTATAATCTCCTTTTATCGCTGTTACTGGCAAGTACCATCTTATCACAGGTTTTAGTTGAAATAAAGCAAAAAAGAATCTATACTATTAGCAGTATGTCATTTTTTATTTGAGAAAAGGATTTTGATATGCCCGAAAATTACGATCACTACATCAGCAAAAATATCAAGGCATTTTATAAACGCAGACTTGCAGCTCCGATCATTTACCTGATCGTGCTCATTCTTGCATGGCACTTTTTTTCGCTGTCCGCTGTATTTTCTCCGGACATTTTGCCCGACGACACCTCGTTAGAGACCGCTTTCCGGGGTGGTAAACAGTATATAAGCACCACACTTTTCGATTTAAAATTTACCGGATATACCCAGTCCATCTTCGGTCACACCAACGGTTATTATTATTACACTATGCGTGACGAGGAATGTATCATCGTATTGTTATCGCCAAATACCAGTGAGGAGGGTCTGCCTTCCATCGAAGAAGTCACCATCAAAGGAAAGATTTCAAAGGGAAATGAAAATTTCGACACCCTGCTTTCCAATCTGTCCACCGATTTAAACTGGACGGAAAACGGTATCCGCAACAAGGTTTCTTCCTACTATATCAGCGAACCGGGATTTAACCACGTTGGAAACTGGATCCTGTTTGCAGCAATTTTCATTACCGGAATTTACGCATTGCTCTGCATCGTGCTCTCTGTCATATACATGTTTTTCCCGGTGCTCTCCCCTGCATGCCAGGATCTTGCACTGTTTGGTAATCCGAAAAAGATGTTAGAGCAGGCGGAGGAAGAACTCGCCACACTGCCGCAGCTCGCAACGGAAGATATGTTTATCACGGAACATTTTTTCATTGAAACTTCCGTCTACGGCAATGCGATCGTACCGATCGATGAGATCATATGGATCTACAAATACTCCACGCTGCACAAGTTTTTCTGGTACCATTTCAGTATCTCCTACACACTGCATATCAGTGCCAACAAGCATCTGTATATCCAGTGCCCGAAGAATATTAAATCCGACATCGACGGTATCATCGATTACCTCTCGGAGGCAAACCATGATATTCTTGTAGGATTTAACGAGAAAAACCGCTTGAAAGTACAGGAAATTCAGGGAACACCGATGCATTTTGAAAAGTTTATCGCTTTCTTAAATAAGCGCGTATAATAAATTCCATAAATTTTTTCCAAAAAGAAGGAGACAGGTGAAAATTATCACCTGCCTCTTTCTCTATGGAAAACTATTTTCACAAACCTGTTTTTTATTATCTGCCGTTATGACAGCCGGCATGCTTACCTGCATGACGTACTGATCGACTCAATCGCCACCGCTCCACCGCGCACAACCTCGATCCTGCGGAATTTAGATTTTAACAGGGCGATCAGCTCGTTGTTTCTTCGTTCCGTCAGCTTGCACTCTAAGAGTACACTGTCATTGCCGATATCTGCCACCTGCACATTAAACACCTGTGCGATCTGGAATACTTCCAGCTTTCCTGCCTCATTGACATCTAATACTTTTGCAAATAAAATCTCTTTCATGTGAATCGGCACATCCGTGAGGTCAATGACCTTAATAACCTCAACCATGCGGTTCAACTGTTTTTTGATCTGCTCAAATGTGATATCGTCACTGGTCACACAGATCGTCATTCTTGAAACCGTCTCATCCTCTGTCGTACCAACCGTAAGACTCTGGAGATTGTAAGATTTTCCGGAAAAAAGACCGGATACTTTTGCTAAAACACCTACCTGGTTTTCCACATATAATGCAATCCATCTATTTTTCATATCCGTATCCTCTCCTATTTCAAAATCATCTCGCTCATTGGATTTCCGCTCTTTACCATAGGAAGTACGATCTCATCTGTGGAAATCATAAATTCAATGATGGTCGGGGCATCTGTGTAGGTACGCGCCTCATCAAGTGCCGCCTGGATGTCCTCCTCTTTTTCCACACGGATCCCGTGTGCGCCGTAACTCTTTGCCAATGCGATAAAATCCGGTGTGTACGGCGGACAGGATGCATTCGGTCCCTTGCAGTTCGCCGGACAGGTTCTCCTTCTGCGCAGGCAGGTTGCCTCATAACGTTTTCCATAAAATAACTGCTGCATCTGACGCACCATGCCAAGGTAATAGTTGTTGAACAGACAGATGATCACCGGCGCTTCCTGCACGACTGCCGTTGCCATCTCCTGAATATTCATCTGAAAACCGCCATCTCCCGTAAAACATACAACTTCCTTATCCCGGTTGCCGATCTTTGCCCCGATCGCCGCCGGAAATCCAAATCCCATCGTGCCAAGTCCGCCGGATGTGATCAGCTGATGCCAGGAATCCAACTCCAGGTACTGTGTTGCCCACATCTGATGCTGTCCTACGTCCGTCACATAGACAGCCTCTCTAAAGGTACGGTTTACATGCTCAAATACCATCTGCGGTGTCATGCCACAGTCCCTGCGCATCTCAAGCGGATTTTTCTTATCCCACTCTGCGATTTCCTTCTGCCACTGCTCGGTATCTTTCGATTCCGCCCATTCAAGCAGCTTTTCTAATGCCAGATTCGCATCCGATACAACCGGAACATCCACAACGACATTTCTGGAGATTGATGCCGTATCCACATCGATATGTACGATCTTCGCCTTCGGTGCAAATTCATTCAGATCTCCTGTAATACGGTCGTTAAATCTTGTTCCGATAGAAAAAAGCACATCACATTTGCTGACTGCCATATTTGCTGCGTATTTTCCATGCATACCGCTGTTTCCTACATAGAGCGGATGGCTCGTCGGGATCGCACCTTTCCCCATGATCGTTGTGACCACCGGGATCTGCATCTTCTCCGCCAATGCGAGCAGTTTGTCATTCGCATGTGCGATATTGATACCTCCTCCGGCAAGGATCAGCGGTTTCTTTGCGGTGCGGAGCAGTTTATACGCTTTTTTCAACTGTCCGATATGTACCGACTCATTCGGCTTATAACCGCGGATCTGGATGTTCGACGGATACTCCGCCGGTCCTGCTGCCGTCTGGATATCCTTCGGAATATCGATCAGTACCGGTCCCGGCTTGCCGGTGGATGCGATATAAAATGCCATCTTGATGATACGTCCCAAATCTTCCCGTCTGCGCACGGTCACACCGTATTTTGTAACACTTCTTGTCATTCCGACAATATCTACTTCCTGGAATGCATCATTTCCTATTAAAGACAGTGGAACCTGTCCCGTAAAGCATACCAGTGGAATACTGTCATAATGCGCATCCGCAAGACCTGTAATGATATTGGTCGCACCCGGCCCACTCGTCACTAAGCACACGCCGACTTTTCCGGTAGATTTCGCGTATCCTTCCGCCGCATGGATCAGTCCCTGTTCATGTCTTGGCAGGACGACGTCAATACTATCCTGTTTATATAATTCATCGAAAAGATCCGTCACAGTACCGCCCGGATAACCGAAAATGGTATCCACGCCCTCTTCCTGCAGCGCTTTTACAAATAATTTTCTGCCTGTTATATCCATATCGTCCTCCCAAAAACCAAGGTATTTTTTCTTTCAAAAAACTATATCCCATCTCACTGGGAAATGCAATGATTTTATTTATCCAATCAACCCGACTGATTTTAAGATAAAGATCCATCCGGTCAGTGTAAATGCCGCTAATAACGTTGTCGTCACGATCACACTCGCCGTCAGCACACCGTCGTTGTTCATGCTCTTTGCCATGATATAACAGCTCGGCGTTGTCGGGGATGCAAGCATGATCAGAATTGCGATCATTTTCTCCCCACCAAATCCCATCCAGACTGCGACCGGAAGGAAAATGAGCGGCTGGATCACTAACTTGATCAGAGATGCCGCGATCGTCGGCTTGATCTTCGCAAGTGCCTTTCTGCCCTCAAATCCGGCTCCGATCGTGATCAGTGCAAGCGGTGTAGCCATCTGCGCCACACTGTTGACCGTCTTATTGATAATCGTTGGAAATTCGATTCCTAAAAGTCCGACGATCAATCCTGCTAAAATGCCAAGAATGATCGGGTTTTTGGCGATTCCGATACATGCCTCTTTGATTTTTTGTTTTCCATCCCCCCCACTTGCATTTTCTCCCTCAAAGGTCAGCACGATCACGGAAAAAATATTATAAAGCGGCACCGCACTGACGATCATAAGCGGCCCCATCGCCGAGGTTCCATAGATATTCTGGATAAAGGCAAGTCCCATCACCGCCGCACTACTGCGGAACGATGCCTGCACAAAAGCTCCCCGCATAGTCTGATCCTTTAAAAACAGCTTCACGCCACCCCAGATCAGCCAGAAACACGCGGTACTGACAAGCGCACAAAACAATACATATTTTAAATCGAATACTGCCCTGATATCCACGCCCGCAATATCACGGAACAGCATAAACGGCAGTGTTACCTTAAAATTAAAACGGTTTGCCACCGTGACAAAATTGTCGTTTAACATACCGATCTGTTTTAAAAAATAGCCGATGACCATCACTAAAAAAATCGGAAACGTCACATTGATACTGTAAATAAAATTTTCCATCTTTGCTGCACTGCTTTCTGTTTACGTTTACTTATTTTCTGACTCTCTCATACCGGTAAAAATAATACTCAAGATCAAAATACGTCTGTTCCTCACTGTCTGCCGTTATCTCCCATGCCGGATCTGCGTCCAGATCCGGGAAATGTGCATCCGCATCGTATGCAAAATCGATTTTTGTGACATGCGCCACATCACATTCATCGATGAGCTGGCGATAAACAGATTCCCCGCCGATCACATAAATATCTTCGCTGTTATACTTTTCTAACTCTTCATGTAATTCTTCCATATCATGCACGATCAGCGCTCCCGGAACCCGGAACTTTTTATCATGTGTCAGCACAATATTCGTCCGTCCCATTAAAGGCAGTCCATTTGGAAATGTCTCCAATGTCTTTCGTCCCATCACAACCACTTTGCCCATCGTCGTCTCACGGAAAAACTTCTGATCTGCCGGAATCCGCACCAGCAATTCATTTTTATTACCGATCGCCCAGTTTTCATCTGCCGCTACAATTAAATTCATAAAAATCCTCATTTCTGAGCAACTTATTGCGAAGAGGCGACGAGAATCTTAAATTCTCGGAGGCATGTTTTTTTATGCCTTGCCATCAAAGCTATTTGTTTTTGCTCAGAAACAAATAGCCGTGTGAAAGATCTTTTTTTCACACGATTCTCCATTCTGATCACTGCACTGCTTTTCAAGCATCATGCTCTTATCCCGCGCACAGTTTCTTCTCTCTCAAACTCTCATTTTACCCAATTTCCACGAAAATGACAAGGTGTATTTCTATTGCTTTTTCTAACAGAATGGGGTATATTATCATTATGTTTATTTGATTTTTATCCATGCTGGGCATGTGAATAATAAAACGGAGGATGATTATGAGTCAGGCAAAAGTTGACCGCTATAAAGAAGAGAAAGCAAACCGCAAAAAGATTCTTGCAAAAGAAAAAAGAAAACGTATCGCAGGCACCATCTGTGGATGGTTAATTGCATTACTTATCGTCGGATGGGCAGGATACTCCGGTTATAACGCTTACGAAAAGAGCAGACCGATCAAAACGATCTATGCTGATCTTGACGCTATCAATAATTACATGGATACGCTCAGCACAGAAGAATAACTTTTTTACACAAAAAGGTTCCGGTACATCCGGAACCTTTTTTGATTCTTGACAACACACAGTTCTCAAACCTCTCATTCTTTGATTTTAAACTGTGTTAATCTGCCTCTCCCTCTGCGATCTCCGCTTTCGCAAGCGCATTTTCAATCGCATTTAAAAGTACAATCGATGTATACTGATTATCCGTACGATATGTAATCCCTTCCGTCGACTGCTGTTTTATCACCTGTTCACTGACATTTTCCAATGCCGGCTCCATAAGCGGATACATTGTCGCCACTGTTTCATCCAGACTGACCAGGGAAATGGATTGTATACGGTTTTCATCTACAATGACCTGTACATCGGAGAACCAAGCGCCAAGTACCAGTGATAAAATGATCTGCGGCACGAAACACATGATCCATAATACCATAGTATTTTTTGTATAAACCCAGATATCTCCATCAGAAAAGAGTTTTTGATAGTTTGCAAGTCCGACAAACTTTGGTCCGACCTGTGTCAGTCCTGACATATAGTTTTCAAAGAAACTGTTGTAAATAGTGCTGACTAATGGGATCAGCTGAAAAATAACGTATACTACAATAAATGGAATCAAAAAGATATACCCCCATTTATTGTACCTTACTACCTTTCCACTACTTTTTTTCATGATAATCTGACCTCCTTTTTCAGAGTGTATTATTTTCATCCACAGAGCTCACAGCATCCTTCACCTTTATCCTGTGTAAACATGCTGTCAGCTCTGCGCTTGGCATTTTAACCTGAATAAACCGCACCTGCCTTCCTTATTGCATTCCGGCAGGCGCAGCTTTTCATTCATAACAACAGAATATCCGCAGAGCGTGCTTTCCATTGTTATTTTTAGATCATTCATCTTCTTAATATGTTAATTCCGGATATTTCTCTAAAACTGATTTGTAAAACAAGTCTAATGCCTCTTCTTTCGTTGCACTTCCTTCAAAATAGTTCTTCATTGCATGCTGAAATTCTTCGTTGCATCCCTGATCGTATGAAGAAAGATTACTTAAATCAAGTTTGGATACACCCTCATTATAAATACCAAGTGGATTCTGTCCGCCTAAGATTTTACTTGCGTAAGAGCTGTCTGCCATCTCAACGATTACATCCTGATTGTTTACAAAGTCATCATCTTTCTCGATGATCTCTCTCATAACATCATCATTGGTTGTCATCTGAAGCAAGATATCTTTTACAAGACTCTGGTTATCCGTTCCTGTTGCTGCACAGATCCATGTACCACCCCAGAAGAAGCCCTGCGGTCCTTCGGTTGCGCCCCAGCCACCGTTGTAACCGATACTGCCTTCGGTATCTGCTGCCATTGAGAAGTTTACTAACCATGCAGGTCCAAAGTAGCAGAATACATTTCCTTCCGGATAGAAGCCTTTCTTCCAGTCATCGCTCCACATATCATATGTTCCTGTTTCTCCCGCATCAACAAGCTCTTTGGAATCATCAACCCATTTCATAATGTTGTCATCAATATTGATCTTGCCATCAACAACCCATTTGGAAGTAACGTTGTTGGAATATACACGGTAAGTATCGTTTGCGGAAGATGTGATGGTGTAGCCTGCATCTTTCATCTTCTTTGCTGTATCATTGAATGTATCCCAGTCTTTTACATAGTTCTGAACTTCTGAAGGATCATCAGATCCTAATACTGCTTTTGCTGCATCTCTGTTATAGAATAATACGCCAGGACAGCCCTGCCATGAAACACCTTTTAATACACCGTTGGAATCGGTAACAACATCTTTGGTGTACTGATACTGTTTGGAAAGATCTGAATCAGTAATTCCAAGATCTGATACTGCCATTGTGTAGTCGGTATCAACATATTTCAATGCATAATCAGCTTCTACCAGGAAGATATCAATTTTATCATTTGCTGCTGCATCAGACTGCTTTAATAAGGCTGCATCCAGGTTATTCTGATATGCCATATCATCACTCGGGGTAATGTTCCATTTTACTGTTACATCACCGATCGTACCTGTGGTTGCATCTACCTCTGTATATCCAGGATAATGATCTGTCAGACGACTCTTGAACTCCTCATTCCAGCAGTAGATATTCAATACTTTTCCCTCATCAGAAGTACCTGTCTCTGCGTCTGTACCTGCTGTCTCTGTTACCGGCGCAGTGTCTTCTTTTGCTGTGTCATTGGATTTCTCTGCTGTGCTGCTGTTTGCTGTATTTCCTCCACAGCCTGCCAATAAAGCTGTCCCCATTGCTGCCACAAGCATCATACTTACGATTCTTCGTTTCATTTACTTTTCCTCCCTTTTTATAAGCACCTTTGGAACACTTTATCTTTTGTGTTCCTGTCTTGTTTACAAGTGATATATTACCGGATTTCAGCTCTGCATTATATTAAATCACTTGAAAAAATATCAGATTCATGACATAATAATGCGAAAATAAAAAACAGGAGTAATGCTATGGAACTTTCAAAAGAATGGTATCACACAGAATTAACCAACAGTGAATACGATATGCTGCACCGTTCCCCGACTGTTGAATATTCTTTTTACAATGCAGTCAAAACCGGTGACATGGATTCTGTGATACGAAACTGTAAGGAAGATGCCTTCATCGACTTAAAGGGTACCGGTGTCCTTTCCCGTAATCCGCTTACAAATATTAAATATCATTTTGTTGTCACTACCGCTATGATCACGCGCTATTGTATTGATGGCGGATTAGAGCCGGAGCAGGCTTACCGCCTGAGTGATTTTTATATTTTAAGGATGGATTCGTGTACCACCGTCCGGCAGGTGGCAGATCTGCATCATGAAATGGTAAAAGATTTTACCGGAAAAATGATTTTACAGAAAAAAAGTTCTATACTCTCGAAACCGGTCATGCAATGTGTGGATTACATCTATACACACATCAAAGAACGCATTACCATAACCACTTTAGCTGAATATACCGGTCTGTCTGAAAGTTATCTCTCGCGCGTTTTCAAACAGAACCTCGGCATATCCATCAGCGATTATATCCGTGAAAAAAAGATTGAAAAGGCAACTCATCTGCTGCGGTATTCTGACAAACCGATCGTCGACATCGCAAACTATCTTTCTTTCTCCTCACAGAGTCATTTCATTCAGATTTTTGAAAACTATACCGGACTGACGCCCAAAAAATACCGGGATAAATATTATAAATCCATGTGGTAATGCATGTTTTCTAAAAAAAGCAGCATACAAAATCTGTATGCTGCTTCTCTCACCCTATCAGTCATTTTTACATGTTACTCTTGAAAAAACACATCAATTCTGTGACATTTTTTTGGGTCAAGTGTTTCAATCACACTCTTCCTTAACCGTACACCATATTCCGGCTCCGGTTCCAATACGACTTTCTCATCGCACACTGCCCGTCTGATCTGCTCTATTCTTAAGTCCTTCTTTTCCGGATTATGCATTATGATCTCAAATTTCTTCCTGGCAAATTCCAGCTTCAATCCAGCACTGCCTTTTTCATCAAACTGTTCCGGCAGCAGAGATGGTGCGATCACCATATCTCCAAGATCTCCTTTTACACCAAATACCTCTGTGATCATCGTCAGCATATACCAGCTCGCCGCACCTGTCAGATATGCATAAAGTCCTCTGCCTTCATTATCAAAATACTCCGGCAGTCCCGGGTACATTTTACTGTTTTCAAAATTCATTGCGGCTTCTAAAAGTGTCTGCAGAACTTTATGTCCCTCCCGGATAAATCCTCTCTGATACAGTGCATTCGCATACATGACTGTCATATGGGAAAACACTGCACCATTTTCTTTTTCCCCATAGGCAAATCCAAACATTCTTCCGAGATCAAATTTCTCCTCTTTAAAATCTGTATTCAGACGATATCCACCGGCTTTCTGATCAAACAGAAATTTGTCTGCACTCCTGCAGATTTCTTTTACCTGTTCCTCTCCCGCAGTTTTGCTCATGACTGCGAACACCTGTCCTGTCAGCATCATGCGGACTTCATCCTTTTTACTGTACTCAACCGCATTTCCATGATTGTCATAATATCCGTTAAACCAACCCATATCATCCCCGGCACTGATCCATTCTTTCTCTCTGATATGCTGCATCAGCCACTCTGCCTTCTCCACCAGATTCTTTCGTATCTGTTCTGTGGAAACCAGGATCATGCCTCCTTTTACATTATGTTCGCAGAGGCTGGTATATTCGTCCAGCAGTTTCTGCTTTCTGTCCGGACTTTCATATAATTCTGTTCCTTCCGCAAGCAGACATTTCATCTCTTCTGCCATTTCAATTTTACTGATCCCGGTTTTCTCTTCCATATGCTTCAGACAATCTGCAATATCTTTTAAATTTCCAGCATATGCACACGTAAATGCCACACTCTCGCCTTTTTCCCATGCCATGTCAAGTGCATCATTCCAGTCCGCACCGTGCAGTCTCATCTCATTATGCTCTCCGACATCATAAAAAGCACATAGATTCTGCAGTAAAATATGTTCTAAAATTGTTCCAAAATAAATATTTCCACCTGCTGTGCGCTGTTTATTTCCATATGCATGATCCCAGTTATTATCATGTGCAGTACCTCTTTTTGTCTGCAGATCTTTGAAATAGGTTACCTTCTCCAGCAAAATATCAAGATCTCCTGTCTGATCCAGATATAATTTTGTCGTCACGAACGGCCAGAATGCATGATCCATCCATACGCGTGTAATGTTATTGCGGTCTGCAATAAATTCTCCCTGTCTGCTGCCAATGATCGTTGCGTTCGTTCCATCCATCCTTACACCGCCATAATTGTCAACAATCATCTGGCGTACTACTGACGGCTCCATAATCAGCAGAGCAAGACAGTCCTGCCAGAGATCTCTCCAGCCACGTCCTCCTTTGCCATAATCATGATATGGTAAAAATGAACAGCCATAAATGCGGCGCAGAACCGGCTGAAAACAGATCCATTTTAAATAATTATCAATGTTTGTATCACCCGTTGAAAAATCAACATTTACTTTGTCCGTCCAGTGTTTTTTTACGGCTTCAAATGCCTTCTCGATCTGTTTTTTCGTACGGTAAGCAGATGTCATTTTCTCAATGTTCTGTTTTTCCCCGGAAACCCCTGCAAGTACCAGATACGTGACTGTCTCCTGTGGTTTTAAGGTAACCGGTGCGAAACGCATTCCACCTGCTGCCTCTTTTCCCTGCAGTTTTGTTCCTGCCAGAACACCGTCCTTATCCATTCTTACCGCTTCGGGATTCAGGTAACTTCCCCCTTCCCCGATAAACATTTCCGTTGTCGGATAGAATTTTTCCGGCGCCTCTCCCTCTCCTGTAGATCCATATACAAAATAGACCGTCTGATTTTTCTGATGGCCCCTCTCATCAAAGGAAAGCACCGGGCACACCTCCACGCCATACGTTTTTGTTTCAATTCTGTGCAGCAGCGACGTCACATGACGATGATCCCTGATATTGTCTGCACTCCGTCCATAAAGCGGAATCACAGCAACCGGTGTAATCTTCTGTTCCTGATCCGCTGTATTGGTCAGTTCTGTCATCATTACTTCCATTGTCCCATCTATCGTAACAAAGGAAGTGGTTTCTGCTTTCATTTCATATTCTCTGGATATTCTCGTCAGTTTCTGCCACATAAAACCAGCTTCTAATATGCTTTCATCCTGATCCTTTGTAAATTTTGCCGCTTCCTGCTTTGCCGAAGAACCACAGACGGACCAGCTGCCCTTATTTTCAATACGACACCAAAAATTTCTCGTATTGCGGTTATTATGTAAATTTTCAATACTGACAGGTTCTAACAGAAAATGATTCTGATCTGTCTTGCTGTCTCCTCCGAGATTTGGCGTGATACTGGATTTTAACCCTGTTTCACCTGCCAGCGGAAGATACAGCCCGCTGTAATTTTCCGGATTATGGATACGGAAGGTTCCATTTTTATCTGTAAATTCTATCTTGTTCATAAGACTCTCCCTTCTTTACATGACATTTTTTTTACGACATAATCAGTTCTATGTCTGTCTCATCAGTAAGCACAGTCTGCGGAATATAATTATCTTTCATCTCCTGTCCATTCACGAAAAGTTTTTTGCAGCCGCTCTCGGCATGTCCCGGATTTTTTACGGTAATATGCAGATGACATCCCCTGAAATCTTTATCTATCTCAAACATCTCCCATTCTTTCGGAATCGACGGTGCAATGCGAAGTCCATAAAGGTCAGGACGCATGCCAAGGATTCCCTCCACACAGCCCACCATAACCGTTGATGCTGTCCCAGTCAGCCAGTGTACATGGGATCGTCCAAAATTCGGACTGTCTTTCCCTTCCGTAAACTGCCCATAACAGTATGGCTCTAATCTGCGGATCTCTGCCTTGTCATTCTGCGCTGCCGGAGCGTTCTCCATAAAATAAGTAAATGCCCTCTCCCCATGTCCTCTTAATGCTTCCGCTAAAATGATCCAGCCCTGCGACTGCGAAAAAATACCGGCATTTTCTTTTGTTCCGGCATTGTAAATAACTGCAAGAGCCCCGTCAAATGCATGTTCATGGTATGGAGGATCCATTAAGATTGCTCCATATTCCGTGTTTAACCTGTCATAAACCTGCTGTAATGCACAGTCTGCCTGTTTCTCATCTGCAAGTCCGCTGATCACCGCCCAGCTCTGAGGGTTTAACCACATATTTGCTTCCGGATCAGTACGTTTTCCAATCGTCTCTCCACTCTCCGTAAATCCACGGATAAATCTGTCTTCATCCCAGCAGAGTTCCTGGATCAGATTTCCTAACTTTTTCTGGTTTTCATCCAGAAATGCAATGTATTCCGTATCCTTTTTATGTTCTGCAAAAATGCGTAAAATTGTCATTGCATAATAAAACTGAAATGCAACAAACGTTGACTCACCATCTTTTCCAAGTCTTAAACAGTCATTCCAGTCTGCATATAGTCCGGCTGGCATGCTGTGCTTTCCTAGATGGTTCATGGAAAAATCAATCGCACGTTTCAAATGTTCATAAACCGTTCCTTCATCTTTATTTGCAAATGGAATTACCTCATCCATAAATGCAGTATCGCCCGTTTCTGATACATATTTGTATACTGTCGGGAACAGCCAGAGTGCATCATCTGCCCGGTAAGCCGGATGTCCTGTTTCCTGTACATAAGAAGCATCGTCCGGTGTATCTTCATGTCCTGGATTGTGTGTAAATTTAACCAGCGGAAGTCCTCCTCCGTTATCCACCTGTGCGGAGAGCATAAAACGGATTTTATCTACTGCCATTTCCGGTGCCAGATGAATCACACCCTGAATATCCTGTACCGTATCGCGGTAACCATATCCGTTTCTTAAACCGCAATAAGTAAAAGATGCCGCTCTTGACCAGATAAATGTCATAAAGCAGTTATATGCATTCCAGGTATTGATCATAGTATCAAATTCCTTGCTCGGTGTCTTAACCTGGAAATGGGAAAGTTTTCCATGCCAGTATGCCGTCAGTTCTTCCAGTTCTTTTTTACATACTTCCTCTGTGTTCTCATATCCTGCTACAATTTCAGCCGCCTCATCGTCTTCTTTCATTCCCACAAGAAACGCGATTTCCCTGGTTTCTCCCGGTTTCAGATGAAGTACGGTGGAAATGGCTCCGCAGCCGTTTTCATTATAATTTCCCCTGTTATTTAAAACGCCGTCTTCCACCCCTTTGGGATTTCCATATCCATGATATCTGCCAAGGAATTCTTCTTTTTCTCCACACCAGGAATCGGCTTTTGCCCCAGCAAGTCCGAAAAACCGGTTGATCACGGTCTTATGGTCAATTTCTTTTCCATTTTCAATCTTATCAAGATTTGCATGGATCATCTGGCGGATGCGGTTTTCACAGAAAACTGTCCTTGTGATAAACTGTGAATATTGGAGATTTACCTGATCCTGCTCATAATTACTGTTATTCGTAAATTCCGCATAACCGGTCACGGTCAGCTCCCTTTCCCGGTCAGAATCGTTTGTAATGCCAAGATTCCACACTTCATATGACTGATCTAACGGAACATAGTACCGCACTTCTGAACTGATACCGTCATACACAGCTTTCATCTTTGTATATGCAGTGCCATGATGGCACTCGCTCTTATAAGTATCTAAACTTTTTCCAACCGGCTGCCATGATGCAGACCAGTAATCTCTGTTTTCATTATCCCTGATATAAATATATCTGCCCGGTTCATCAAACTGGTTAAAGACATACCTTAAAATTCTTCCGTTTGCTCCTGATTTTGCAAAACTATATCCCCCTGCATTATTGGATATAATTGCTCCATACTCCGGCGAACCAAGATAGTTGACCCATGGTGCCGGTGTATCCGGTCTTGTGATCACATATTCTTTTTTACTTTCATCAAAATATCCGTATTTCATACTGCCCCTCCATAATTATACTATTTCATTCCTGCTTTCTATTGCTATGATACCTTAACTATAAAGGTTATCTGAAAATAGTTATACAAAATATGTCCTTAAAATAACAGATTCATGACCTGTCCTTTGCAGATATACTATGGTCAAAAAAACTTTTCAATATATCAGGAAATTACCGGATATTTTTATGTACTTTTTAATTTATAAGACGTAATTTCTT
>ERZ827516.2004-NODE-2004-length-16203-cov-3.514801_pt1 | contig 16203 bp, 14 predicted proteins | sample MGYA00519703_ERZ827516 | MGnify/ENA primary metagenome ERZ827516 (study PRJEB31778, sample SAMEA3449337) | human gut metagenome | biome: human gut; feature: human-associated habitat; material: faeces | place: United Kingdom | collected 2010/2012 ...
CCAAAGCGGTCAGGAGCTTCACGAAATCAGTCAGATTGGTCATGGGCATCACCTCCCGTCGCATGGAGGGCGCTGCCCGGCACATGGAACTGCCGTCAACAACTGCAACTCTATCAAAGTACTGCTATAAATACGAATATATGTTCGATAATAACAGTGACGTGATTCTCTCAAAGTGTGGCTTTACGCAAGGATGCCGGAAAGCCATGCTGTGCGATTTCATGTCCGCACGGGCGCCTGTCCTTACGGCAATGTAGCCGCCTATGTAGTAAGCGGCATTTGACGGAGAAAGGCCATAACCGTGTCAGCTGAAAAGACGCCGCGTATCTCGGCTATCGATACGACGAACTTTGCGCGCCAGATTGTGCTGGACTTTGAGTTTGCGCCGGTGCCAAAGCAGCGCCAGCGCCGTGGACTGCGCAATGAGATTATCGAGGTCGACGCCGTCAAGCTCGATAACCGCGGCAACGTTATAGGCGAGTTCTCGCAGTTTGTGCAGACAGAATTTACCGAAGGCGTTGCGTTTCCCGTCCGCGAGCTCACGGGGATATCGGCCGTGGACACCGCGATGGCCGACCCGCTCTATGCGGTGATCAAAAGGCTCAGCGATTGGATCGGTCGCTACTCCGCCCAGGTGGTCGTTGGAGCGGGGCGGATCGTCGACAGCTTTTGACCGAGTGCCAGGCAAAACACATCGACCTTGCCGCATTTCCTACGGACTGGGCCGACCTGCAGGCGTTTTACACCTCGATCATGGACGTGGGCAGCCACGGGTGCGTCTCTTTGAGTGACGCGGCGACGTGGTTTGGTATCGAGTTCGACGAGTCGACGGGCCACGCCCACAGCGCCCTAGCCGATGCGCGCGTGACCGCCAAGCTGCTCAAGCAGATGATGGATGGGGACTACCGCGTGAGTCCGCACGCCCAGGAAGTCCGCCAGCGTTGGGGGATGGGCGAGCGACCCCAGACGCGCCTTTCCAGCAAGTGCCCCGAGCTGAGAGACCTGCTGCTGAGGCTGAAGGCGGAGGGGAGGTAGGCGGGGCAGACAATATTGTCGTTTCGCCTGTGAAGAAGGAACCAATTAACTACAAAGTGTGGATGGCTTCTAGTGAAGACTTAAACACCAGACTAAGAAAAGGTTATCGAGCCATTGGGACTGCAGCATTCGCCCATCGCAAGACGTTACTCGTTCAAATTGGGACGCTCCACATCCTATGAAATGGTTAATGCGGAGCGTCCCTAGAACTCTGTCTTCTGTTACCTAATAGTAGAGTTCGATATACGAATACGCCTTATCAAAAAGAGCCTGGTCTTTGAGCTTATAGCGCATCCACAGAATGGCACGGAGCTGTTTTTTAACCTCTTTCACGCCAGCCGTGGTAGCTTGCCAGCCGTCGAAGCGAGTTATCTTAACGATCTCGTCAATGTCATTGACGATGTTCTCGACGATGATAGGCGTGTCGCCGTTCTTGATGCCGTTAAAGAGCTCAGTGAGAGCAGCCTTTCCCTTGTCCTCCTCTTCCTCGGGCACGACTTCCTTTTCGGCGGCTCGTGCTTCTTTGGCGAGGTCGATGAGCATCTTGAGGAACTCGACGCTGTTGATGAGACCTTGCTCGTGACGTTCCCTCAGGTCCTCCAGGCGCTCGCCGAGCTTCTGGAACTTGCCATTCTTATCGTGCCTGCGGATTCGGGCGACGAGATCTATCTCCAGCTTACGCGTGATCTTCTCGGTATTGCTCTTGTCGTTGATGAAGTGCTCGATCATGTCCTCGTCGAGCTCAAGGATGTCGTCATCGTCTCGGACTCTCTCGACGGTGATGTTCTCGTGCACGAGCTCGATTGTCTTGGGCCCGAGCGCTGCCCAGATGAGCTTCCCGCGATTGTCTACCGGTCTCACGGAATCGTAGACCTGCGAGAGCCAGATGAAATCGGGCTTGTAGGGATTGAGACATGCGTCGGGCGAAAGGGCTTCCCACGCTCTGTTCAAGACCGAGAAGTCGGCCCCAAACTGGTCTTTCACCTTTGTCGTTGGCAGGCATTGTTGAGCTTCGAGAAGGGACTCCCAATCCGCGCTGCGGCGGTCTCTGACCGTTGAGAAGTACTCAAGACAGCAATGCATAAGCCCGGGTAGCTCGGCCTTTACCTCGTCGATGTTGGTTATAACCTTCTGCACCTCGGCCTCGTCGAAGTGCAGAGACTTGGCGACGTTGTCGAAGAGGCCGATATAGTCGACAATGAGACCGAATGTCTTCTTGTCGTTGTAGACGCGGTTGGTTCGACAGATTGCCTGCAACAGCGTGTGGTCGCGCAAGGGCTTGTCAAGGTACTGAGTTTGCAGGATGGGCGCATCGAACCCCGTGAGCAGCTTTGCAGTGACGATGAGAATCTTGAGTGGATCGTCCGGGTCGCGGAAACGGTCAAGGAGCTTTTCTTCGGCATCGCGATCGCGACGATATGCCTTGTACCGGTCCTCCTTGTCGTTGTTCGTGTCCATGACGATGGTGACTGCATCAGCGCCCAAGAGCTTGTCGAGCTCCTCCTTATACAGCAGGCAGCACTCTCGGTCGTAGCAGACTACCTGCGCCTTGAAGCCGTCGGGCTCAACCTTCGATTTGAAGTGTTTGGCAATGTGTTCACACACCTTGTGAATGCGGTCGGGGGCCTTCATGACGGCTTCGATCTTGACGCGCCTGGTGAGTTCCGCCTTGTCCTCTTTGCTGAGGTCTCGGGTCATTTCGTCAAAGGCGGCGTTCACGACCTCTTGGTTGACGTGGAGCTCGACGGGAACGGTTTCAAAATGGAGCGGCGATGTGGCGTGGTCGCGGATGGAGTCGGCGAAGGAATAGCGGCTCATGTAGCCGGACTTGTCCTCTTTGGCACCGAAGGTGTGGAACGTGTTCTTGTCGGTTCGGTTGATGGGCGTGCCGGTCAAGCCGAAGAAGAAGGCGTTTGGCAAGGCGAGTCGCATCTTCTCGCCGAGGTCGCCCTCTTGGGTGCGGTGCGCCTCGTCGACCATGAGGATGATGTTCTCGCGCTCGTTGAGCGTCCCCGCAACCTCGCCGAATTTGAAGATGGTGGTGATGAGGACCTTTCTCATGTCCTGCTTGAAGAAGGACTCAAGCTCCTCCTTGCTGCCGGCGCTTGCGAGGTTGGGGATATCGGATGCGTTGAAGGTCCCTGTGATCTGGGTCTCGAGGTCGATTCGGTCATCCACGATGACGACGGTCGGGTTCTTGAGTTCGGGGACCATGCGCAGCTTCTGGGCGGCGAATACCATGAGCAGTGACTTTCCTGAGCCCTGGAAATGCCAAATGAGGCCACACTTCGGGTATCCTGCGCGGACGCGGTCCACGATGAGGTTCGCGCCCTCGAACTGTTGGTAGCGACAGATCAGCTTGATGCGTCGATGCTTCTTGTCGGTGGCGAAGAGCGTGAAGAACTGGAAGATGTCCATGACGTTCGAGGGGGTGAGCATGGATGCCATGCTTCTCTTGACGTCGGCAAGTGTGCCCTCGCTCTTCTTGTCGCCCTCATGCCAGGGTCCCCACATCTCGGGAGGCATGTTCACCGACCCGTAGCGATAGCATTTTCCTTCGCTGGCGAAGTTGATGGCGCTACAGACGAACATCTGCGGGATGCTCTTCTCATATTTAGCGATGTCGCCAGCGCCGTCGAGCCAGGTTATCGAATCGCGCACCGGCGTCTTGAGCTCGCCGATGACGAGCGGAAATCCATTGACAAGAAGGACGAGGTCGAGGCGCTTGCCGCCCTGTTCCTGGGGGTAGACCCACTGGTTGGTGACGATGTACTCGTTTTTGTCAAGATCGCCGTCCGCCGCCGTGCCAAAGAAGCGGATGGGGACCATGCGGCCGTCTTTGCCGTAGGGGAATGAGTTCTCCTCGATGACGAGCTTTTTGAACCGCTCGTTGGTGGAGACCAGGTTCTGCGGACTTGTGGACTGAATGAGGGCCCTGAGTCGGTAGATGATCTCGTCGGCGCGATCGGGGTCTTCTGCAATCTCCGGGTTAAGCCTGATGAGGGCGTCCTTGACCATGGGCTCGACCATGACGTCGGCATGGCGGCGTGGGAGGTCTTCGGCAGCCACGTATCTCCAGCCAAGGCTGGCAAGCGCCTCGACGCTCATTTGCTCGATGGTGTTGTCCTCGTTAAACATTTCCGAGCCCTAACTCCTGGTTCAAGATTTTCTTCGTCGTGGCGTTTAGCTCATCGAGGGCCTTTTGTACGGCAAATTTCGATTTGTCGACCTGGGCGACGAAGTCGGCGAACTCCTGTTGGAGCTCGAGCGGAGGAACCGGAACCGGCAGCCTTGCCAGCTGAGTTTTAGGGATGTTGACCATGGATTTTGCCGATCCGTGGGCCATGCCTTGAATTAAATCGAGGCCACGGTCACTTCTCATGTACGCAAGTAAATACAGCGCGTTGACATCCTTCGGTTTCATACGAAAGACGAGATCGGGAAACATAAGGCCCCTCACTTCGTTTGGAACATAAACGGTTGTGCCAACTAGCTCAGGCGTATTTTTGCGTGCAAACAAGAGGTCACCCTTTTCGACCTCTTTTATAGACATGAAGTTGTCTTTAGAAATCACTTTGTTTTCGGAGGCGACAAAAGTACCTGAAGATAGCGCGCTCAGCTTAAGGACCCCAAAACCACCAACTCCTCGTGGGCCTTCTCCGCAATTCATACTTTTACCGGTATCAATGGAATCAACGCACTCCGATAGGGGCTTGAAACCCCATTTCTCATCCCCAAACATTTCGACAAATTGTGATTTACAGACGCAGGATGTCTGAATGGGCGGCGATGCTCAGCTCATTTATCTCGGCAAATATGACGGTATAATCACAAGGGCTGTAATTTGTATTTTTGAGCTCATAGGTACCTGAATGACTGAAGAACCGATAAGTAAATCCGAGCTGGGAAACCACTTACTCGGAGCCTGCGATATCCTGCGTGGCCCCATCAACCAGGACGAGTACAAGAGCTACATCACACCGTTGCTCTTCTTCAAGCGCATCTCCGACGTCTACGACGAGGAGACCACCGAAGCTCTAGAGATGTCGGACGGAGACGAAGACTACGCCGCCCTGCCCGAAAACCACAGCTTCGCGGTGCCGGACGGCTGCCATTGGCAGGACGTGCGCAACACCGGCGCAAACGTCGGCAAGGCAATCGTAGACGCCATGGTAGGAATCGAACGAGCCAACCCCGATACCCTCAGCGGCCTCTTCAGTAGCTTCGACGATGCGAGCTGGACAGACAAAGGCAAGCTCTCCGACGAGCGCCTGAAGGACCTCGTCGAGCACTTCTCAGCAAAGAAGTTCGGCAACAGAAACTACAGCGCCGACATGATGGGCGACGCCTACGAATACCTGATCAAGAAGTTCGCCGACATGCAGAAGAAGAACGCCGGCGAGTTCTACACCCCGCGCGAAATCGTCAAGATGATGGTCTCCCTGCTTGAGCCGAAACCTGGCGAGACCGTCTATGACCCCGCCTGCGGCACGGGCGGTATGCTCATCGAAGCCGTGCGGCAGATGGACAACTCCAAGCTAGCTTACGGAAAGCTCTATGGCCAAGAGAAGAACCTCAGCACGTCCGCCATAGCGCGAATGAACCTGTATCTCCACGGCGCGAAGGACTTCCGCATCGCCCAGGGCGACACCCTGCGCGAGCCCGCCTTCCTTGCCGGGAACACCCTCAGGTCGTTCGACTGCGTCCTCGCCAATCCACCCTTCTCCCTTAAGAACTGGGGATCCGCAGAGTTCTCCTCAGACCCATGGGGCCGCAACATCTGGGGTGTCCCCACCGACAAGTCGGCGGACTTCGCATGGGTGCAGCATATGGTCTGCTCCATGGACGAGAAGAGCGGTCGCTGCGCCGTAGTGCTGCCCCAGGGCGCACTGTTCCACGGCGGCAAGGAGGGTGCCATCCGCAAGGAGTTGCTCAAGTCAGACAAGGTCGAGGCAGTGATCTCGCTCGCGAGCGGCGTCTTCTACAGCACCGGCGTCTCCGCCTGCGTGCTGTTCCTCCGGAATGACAAGCCTCCGGCGCATCGGGGCCGCGTCTGCATCATCGACGGTACCGAGATCTTCACCGCCCAGCGCGCGCAGAACATGATCACGGAGGAGAACGCTCAGGAGATGCTCTCCCTCTATCAATCCTACGAACCCGTCGTAGAGAAGTGCGCCATCGCGACGCTCGATGATATAGAGCGCGAGGGTTACGTGCTCTCGGCGAACAATTACGTCGAAAGAAGGCGCGAGGAGATCGAGCCGCCGGCGGAAACCAGGAAACGTTTCTACGACCTCCTTCGCCAGACGAGGAAGTCCGAGGAGAAGCTCCTTGAGCTGCTCTCAAAGGGAGGCTATGTCGATGGAGAGTAGAATCCCCCAGGAAGAGCTGAACAACCATCTATGGAACGCGGCGGTTCTGCTGCGCACCTACATCGATGCCGGCTCGTACAAGCAGTACATATTCCCGCTGCTATTCTTCAAGCGCCTCTCAGATGTTTACGACGAGGAGACCGCCGAGGCATTGGAAGCCTCTGACGGAGATGCGGAGTTCGCCGCCCTTCCCGAGAATCACAGCTTCGCAATCCCGGACGGCGCCCACTGGTGCGATGTCCGCGAGGCCACGGAAAACATCGGTAAGGCCATCGTGGGCGCCTTCCGCGCCATCGAGACGGCCAACGGTTCCAAGCTGCGTGGTATCTTCGGCGACGCCGCCTGGACTAACAAGAAACGACTTCCCGACCGCCTGCTCAAGGACCTCATCGAGCACTTCAGCGCTATAACGCTCTCCATCGCCAATTGCCCCGAGGACGAGCTCGGCCAGGGCTACGAGTACCTCATCAAGAAGTTTGCGGACGATTCTGGACACACCGCTCAAGAGTTCTACACCAATCGCACGGTCGTCCACCTAATGACCGAAATCCTCCAGCCCAGGCCCGGCGAGTCCATCTACGACCCCACCTGCGGCAGCGCCGGCATGCTCATCTCCTCCATTGCCCACCTCAAACAGCACGGAGAGGAATGGCGCAATGTTCACGCCTACGGACAGGGGATCAATCAGCTATCCTCCGCCATCGGACGCATGAACCTATTCCTGCACGGCGTCGAGGACTTCGAAATCGCAAACGACGACACGCTACGGCACCCAGCCTTCCTCGAGGCGGGAAAGCTGCGCACCTTCGATATGGTACTCGCTAACCCTCCCTACTCGATCAAACAATGGGACCGCGAGGCGTTCGCGTCGGACCCCTACGGCCGCAACTTCCTCGGCACCCCGCCGCAGGGACGAGCAGACTACGCCTTCATACAGCACATCCTCAAGAGTATGGACCCACACACAGGCAGGTGCTCCATTCTCCTCCCCCATGGCGTACTCTTCCGCAACGAGGAATCGGAGATGCGCGAAAGGCTCGTGAGAAGCGATCTCGTTGAGGCGGTCATCGGACTCGGCGCAAACCTCTTCTTCAACTCGCCCATGGAGGCCTGCATCCTCATCTGCCGCAGCGAGAAAGCGCCGAATCGAAGCAAGAAAATACTGTTCGTAGATGCCTCTGCCGAGGTAACCCGCAAGAACGCGCAAAGCTACCTTGAGCCTCAACACATCAAGAGAATCGTCGATGCCTACCGATCTGACGAGGACATCGAAGGGTTCTCATCCCACGCATCGTTTAGTGAGCTCGAGGGCAACGCCTTCTCGCTCTCCATCCCTCTGTACGTGAAGCCCTCCAATGATGAAAATGCTGACGACAGAAGCATCGAGGAGACGGTAGAAAGCTGGAGAGCCGCCTCCACAGAGGCCGCGTCCCTGCTCGATATTATTGCTGCGAAATTGCATGAAAACGATGGTGAGTAACATGACCCACGTTTGCCTGGGCGATGTGGCCCGCGAAATCAAACAGAAGGTCCCTGTAGACCAAGAACTGCCGACGGTCGGCCTTGAGCATCTGGACCCCGGCGAAGTCGAACTCGCCCATTGGGACGAAGGTGTCGAGACCACCTTCACTAAGGCTTTCTCAAAGGGGCAGGTGCTGTTCGGGCGTCGCAGGGCCTACCTGCGCAAAGCGGCCGTCGCCCCATTCGACGGAATCTGCTCTGGAGACATCACCGTCATCGCCCCCAAGGACAACCTCTCTCCGAGGCTGCTCCCGTTCATCATCCAGAACGACGCCCTATTCGAGCACGCCGTCACCAATTCGGCAGGCTCCCTCTCGCCAAGAGTCAAGTGGCAGAGCCTTTCGCAATTTGAATTCGAGCTTCCCAGCATCGCTAAGCAAGAAGATCTTGCCGACATACTCTGGACCGCACAAGAAACGAGGTCTCACTACAGGCAGCTGCTTACAGCCTGCGATGACGTCGTCAAATCACAATTTGTCGAGATGTTCGATAAGCCTGGCATTCCGATAAAACATCTTGAAGACATAGCTGATATTCAGGGCGGGATTACAAAGAACAAAAAACGAGAAGCCATGAAGTTGCAGCTTCCATACCTTCGTGTCGCCAATATTCTCCCCAATGAACTTGACCTAACGGAAGTGAAGACCATTGGACTGACGGAACAGGAGTATGAAGCCGTTAGGCTAATATCCGGCGACTTGTTAATTGTTGAGGGTAATGGCAGCGATACACAAATAGGAAGATCGGCAATTTGGAATGGTCAAATTGATCCTTGCGTCCATCAGAATCACCTAATCCGAGTTCGCCTAAGAGACGAGGCCCTCCCGCTTTATGTTCAAACTTTCTTGTCGTCCTCCGAAGGAAGGAGACAAATCATGGCTAAAGCGGTCAATACCTCAGGTTTACACACCTTAAGTACCAGGAAAATTCGATCAATTGAGATTCCTGTGCCTCCGTTTTCCCTCCAGAGAGAATTCGCCGACTTCGTCGCCCAGGTCGACAAATCGAAATTTAAGTTAGGTACCTGCGGTGGGATGCTTTGACATTGCGCTGGTCGACCATTGCGTACCTTAATGTGGTGTCTATTTTTTTATGGCCAAGGAGCACCTGGACTTGTTCGATGGGCATTCCTTTGTCGATTGCCTTTGTGGCAAGCGTTCTTCTGAACTTATGAGGGTGGACCCTTCCTAAATCAAGCTCGCGCCCCAGTTTTCTAAGCAGCGCCTCGACGCCGCCAATTTGTAGCCTCTCGTGTGGCGCCTTGCTCGACACGAAGAGTGCTTCCGAGCTGTCCATTCGGGTTGACAGGTAATTCTCGATATGGACTTTAGTCTTTGCGTCAAAATAGACGATGCGGTCCTTATTTCCCTTGCCGTGTACGATGCACTCACGATTGATGGTGTCGACAGAGCTCCTGTCCAACGAGACAAGTTCGCCCACACGCATGCCCGTGGAGCGCAACAGGTCGATCAGGGCAAGGTTTCGGGGCGACCCGCAGTTATCACAAAGAATCTCAACGACTTCATCGCTATACGTTTCCTTAATGGGTTGTGGGGCCTTGACCCTTTTAATGCGTCTAACCGGACTCTTGATGATATGGTCTTCATCTTCGAGCCATGAGTAGAAGCTTGAGATGATTCTTCGGACATTGTCGACGGTGACGCGACTGACGCCGGCTTTTTGCTGATAGTCGGAAAGATAGGACCTAATCTCTTCGGTTCCCAGGTCGCAGACTGGCGTGTCGAACGATTCAAGCAGTTTATTAATGGTTGCTTCGTAGTAGGCGACAGTCCTATCCGAGCAACCTTCGAGGCGTTTCGCGGACAGAAAAAGATCGAGGAATGATTTGTTGTCACTGTCGCCGCTGTTCTCAGCTAACTGGTTTTCATCGAAAAGGCAGTGCGATAAAACCTTTTTGAGCTGGCGGTTCTGCTGCGTGGTCAGGTAGGGGAGCATGAGGCGGGTAATTTCTCTAGCCGTTTTCGTGAGATCCATGGTGGCGTCCTTCCTTGCGCGGTGGGTGGCGCTATTTCCCTTTGTTTACCCGTGCGTTATGGAAGGGATGCCGGGTGGCACTTCCGCTAGGCAGCGTCAAGGGGACCCGTGAAACCCTGCGCAGGCCTCTGCATCACTCCGGTGCGGCTTTGCCTGCAAAGCGAGATGTTCAGAAGCGTTTTCTTAGCGGGGGATGTCTTTCGGATTCTTTTGATGGGGATGTGGAAACACTGATGAAGTTTACGAATAGCGAGGTTGAGGGGTTCGCCTGTGCCCATCGCCTCTCGTGTGCGGATGGATGGTGCCGGTGGTTGTTTGAGACTGCAGTCGCGCCGACGGGATTGGTTGGGGTCGGTACAAGGCGAGCACGCCCCATGCCGTTATGGTAGATGCATCTTTGTCGATAGAGCGCTCGATTAATCTACGCGGGAGCGCTGAGAAGATCTTCCAGCATCGGGTCTACCCCGGCGGCGACCATGCCCTCGATCAGGTGCTGGGCGTGGAACCGACCAACTGTCCATGCGATTTATGAAAGCGTCTGACAAGCGCGCTCCTTGATATCAAATGCAGCTTTGCTTAGAACGATTGCCTCTGCGATGTCGGCAAATACGTCGTGATCTCCCCATGTCTTACAGGCTTGTATCATGCCCTGGTCGATAGCATCCATAACAAAGGTGCCGGATCCGTCCGCAACGCACACGCCGTCGGCGAAGAGTTTCCAGCTGGACGGCTCACGCGAGTCGTTTCTGGGCAGCTTAATCTGTAGTACGTGCGGGCCGCCAGCAGCACAGAGCTCTTCCTCGAGCACCTGCACCGTAAAGCGCATCTGGTGGGAGAGGCTGCTCTTGACCATGGCCGAGGCATAGCCGCTCGGCTCGTCCAGAAGATGCATTCGTTTTGGCTTGGTTGCCAGGTTGTGGAAGTTGCGCTCACTGCGCACGGAGAAATTGTCCATACGGACTCCTTTCATCGATGTTGGCAGGGCCACCGTGCCTCTTGGCCGGTTGGCGTCGGGATCGTGGAGCCAACTCTCTACCCCGACTCTGGATAAAACGCGCCCGCTCCTTGCGGGCAAGAGAAAGTCTATCAACGTGTACGGACAGAAATCAAGCGCCGCCTGCGAAATGACGTGCAAGCGGCGCTTGATTTCGCCGGCTGCTGTTAGGCTTAAATTCGAAAAAGTGCCGAAATATCCCGTGTAAAAGTACGGAAAAGTGTCGTAATGCACACTTTAGAACTTCGAAAAAGTGTCGAAATGAGCACCTAACAACCGCGGAAAAGTGTATCCTAGTGCTAAAACAGCACGTAATAAGGGATGCACTTATGCTGCAGAGAAAAGCGAAAGCACAGTTTGAATCTTGGCTTGCCTCGTCGCCTAACAAGGCTCTTTTGGTCAAGGGCGCCCGACAGGTAGGAAAGTCATATCTGGTCAACGTCTTTGCAAACGAATCGTTCGAAAATGTCGTGACGTTCGACCTTATCGCCGACGCGTCCGTGCGTGATTCGTTTTTGGCGGCGAAAAGTGCGGATGACCTGCTTATGCGCATGTCTATCGCTGCGACGCAGCCGATGGTTGCGAACAAGACCGTCGTGGTTATCGACGAGGTGCAGCGATGCCCCAACGTGGTGACGTTTATCAAATACCTGGTCCAGCGCGGCGACTTTCGATACATCCTTACCGGATCGCTCCTTGGCGTTGAGCTCGAGGGCATCGATTCCCTGCCGGTGGGGTATGTCGAGCAGGTCCAGATGTACCCGCTCGACTTTGAAGAGTTTTGCTGGGCAAATGGCGTTGGTGCCAGCGTGTTTGACATGCTCAGGGGCTGTCTAAAGGATGAGGAGGAGCTCCCCGGCTACCTGTATGACCGCTTGCTCGATCTGTTCCATCAGTATGTGGTGGTGGGAGGCATGCCCGACGCGGTCAATTCCTTCTTGGCGACGCGCAATGTCGACGAGGTTCGAAACATCCACCGCGATCTTCACGCCCTGTATCGCGATGACATCGCAAAGTACGCTCCGCCCGAGCTACGCTTGGTTATTCGCGATATCTATGATTTGATTCCCAGCGAGGCCGGTTCAAAAAACAAGCGATTCAAGCTGTCGTCGATTAGCGGTGTTAAGCGTTTTTCGCAGGTGACAGACCATTTTCTTTGGCTTTCGGAGGCGGGTGTTGCGCTTCCCGTGTATAACGTGACAGCTCCGGTAGCGCCTCTTTTAATGGGGGAGCAGCGAAATCTGTTTAAGCTGTTTTACTTGGACACCGGAATGCTCATGTCCTCATATTCCAAGAAGGTTGCCCAAGGAGTTTTTGATGGAGAGGCAGAAGGCCCCTTTGGCATGAATATGGGGGCGGCATTCGAGGGCTTTGTCGCGCAAGAGCTCAAGGCCCACGGATTCAGATTGCGCTACTTTACGTCTAAAAAGGTCGGCGAGCTCGATTTTGTTGAGGAGACGCTCGATGGGGAAGTGCTTGCTATCGAGGTCAAATCGGGCAAGAGCTTTAAGTCCCACGCGGCGCTCGATAACGCACTGGCAACGAAGGGCTACGGAATCGATCGCGCCCTGGTACTTGCGGAATGTAATCTTCACCGCGATGGTGACGTGCTGTATCTACCCATCTTTATGACAGGGCTTTTGGAGCCGTAATGTGCCGCCGGCTCTTCCGGCCCTCCCTTAACCCTCGCTACTCGTCGTCCTCGTCGTTGGGGTCGCCCTTGAGGGTGTTGATGTCCAGGTACTGGTTATCGTCCTCTTTTTGCTGGGTCTCCGACTCCGCTTGGGTGGGGCCGCGGAACAGCTGGAATCCCTCAAACGCAATGACGCCGAGCAGGGCAATGACAATGGCGATAAAGGCAACCTTGACTGCCTGCGGAAATTCCGAGAAACGCAGCGCCTTTTCCTTGGCGTAATAATCGGCGAAGCGCTCTTCGCCCGTGCTTTTGGTATACGCCGGTGCGGACGCGGCCTCCGGGTCATATTCCGGTGCAGGCGTGGCAGCGTACGGATCGTTGAGATAATCGCTCGATGCGGTGCCATAATCCTCTGTCTCGATGCGACCGTTGCCAGCATAGTCATCGGAATAATCGGAATATGCCGCACCGCCCTCATAGTCCGCGGCGCCCGTGTTGGCGGCAAAAAGCGGGTTAACTGGAACATCGAGCGCCGGCATGCCGGTAGAGGTCTCATCCAGATCGGCTGCAGCCCAGGAATCGTGGGCAACCTGATGGGCAACGGGCTCATCGAGCCTTGTGACCGGAAGCTTGCGTGCCGCAGGAACAGGTAACTGCTGGGCGTTGTACATAACGGTGCTGTCGGCCGATTTGCCCTGCGTCGCTGCAGCGAGAAATGCCGCCGTCTCGGACGGGTCGCTTGCGGGGCGGGGAGCGGGCGTGGGCGCCGAAGTGGGTGCGGGCGTAGGCGCGGGCGTCGAAACGGGCGACTGCGCAGGAGTCGGCGCAGATGCGGGCTTAGGCGCAAGTGCGGGATTGGGGTTTGACGGGCGAGCCCCGCCGCCCATGAGTTCGTCGGCGGTCCACGGGCGATCATCCATCACGTCGTCAAGGCTTAGCGAAAACAGGTCGTCTTCACCCTCATCGAACATGCGGTGCACATGTCCACCAATTGCCGGAATCAATCCGCGACCGGTGCATGATGCCTTGCTCAACGCCATTCTGTTCCATCCTTTCGAAATACTAATGACATCGATTATATGGAACTTCCCAAGCGGCCCGGTCTTGGATTCGTGCTTTCCAGAACTCGCACCCAAAAGGGGAGGGGCAATCCAGGCGAGTGCCTACTTGTCGCCGGCCGCCGCCTTGGCCTCATTGAGGTAGCTATAGAAGCTGTACTTGGAGATGCCAAAGAACTCGCAGGCGCGCTCGCTCGACTTGGAAATGAGGAAGGCGCCGCGACGGTCGAGGTAGCCAATGGCACGAATGCGCTCGTCTTTGGTCATGAGTGCCGCGGGCTTGCCCACAAACTGCTCGCACTCGTGCAGCAGGTCCTCGAGCAGGTCGCCGATGTTCTTGGTAATGGGCTCGGGCTCGGTATAGCCCGTGCCGCCGGTGCCGGTAAAGGCGTCGAGCGAACGCTCAAAAGCCTTCATAAGCGTAATGTCAAAGTTGATGCCCAAAATGCCGACGGGCTTGCCTTCGTCGTTGCGGATAAAGATGGTCGAGGACTTGAGCAGCTTGCCATCGGTGGTTTTAGTGAGGTACGGCTCGCGGTCGTGTACGTCGGTGCTGCCCTCGTGCATGGACTCAAACACAATATGGCTGGGGCCGTCACCCAGTTTGCGCCCGCTGACGTGGCCGTTTTCGATCACTACGATGGAGTGGTCCACGTCCTCGGTCTCCAGATCGTGGACGACGACTTCGCAGTTGGGGCCAAATTGGAGCGCCAGGCCGTGTGCGAGGCGCTTGTAAAACTCAATCTGTGCGGGGGTCATGGGTGCCTTCCTAAAAATTAGTTTGGGCACACTTTGCCATAAACCACATCTGTTCGCAAACAAATCCATCAACAAGGCAATTCATGACCGTTCGGCGGCGAAAAAGTACCGATTACGGCAACAAACAATTTGTTAGGTTTGCCAATCAAAAAGTGTGATAGAACAGTGCTAACAAACTTTTTGTTTGGCATCCACATAAAAGTTCAGTCGCATGAATGGGAATGGGCTGAAACGCGTATGCGGGAGCCGGCAAGAGAGGACTTAAGGAGTTCACCGTATGGCCGATAAGATCCAGTGGGCGGGCAACACGATGCCCAAGAGCGATGACAAGCACTTGGGAATCATGAGTCTCGACCACGTGAAGAAGGCCCGCGCCTTCCACCAGTCGTTCCCCCAGTACACCGTCACTCCGCTTGCCCGCCTGGACGGCCAGGCTGCGCGCCTGGGTCTGTCCAACCTGTGCGTTAAGGACGAGAGCTATCGCTTTGGCCTCAACGCCTTTAAGGTTCTGGGCGGTTCGTTTGCCATGGCCAACTACATTGCCGACGAGACCGGCAAGGACGTTGCCGAGTGCACCTTCGATTACCTGACTTCCGATCAGCTGGTCAAGGACTTTGGCCAGGCTACCTTCTTTACCGCCACCGACGGCAACCATGGCCGCGGTGTGGCATGGGCTGCCAACAAGCTGGGCCAGAAGGCCGTCGTGCACATGCCCAAGGGTTCCACCAAGCCCCGCTTTGATAACATCGCCGCCGAGGGCGCAACGGTGACCATCGAAGAGGTCAACTACGACGAGTGCGTGCGCATGGCCGCTGCCGAGGCCGACGCCTGCGAGCGCGGCGTCATCGTTCAGGACACCGCCTGGGAGGGCTACGAGAAGATCCCGTCCTGGATCATGGAGGGTTACGGCACCATGGCTTCCGAGGCTGCCGAGCAGCTGCGCGAGATGGCCATCAACCGCCCGACGCACGTGTTTGTCCAGGCTGGCGTGGGTTCGCTCGCCGGCGCCGTGGTGGGCTACTTCACCAACCTGTATCCCGATAACCCGCCCACCTTCGTCGTGGCTGAGTGCGCGCCTGCCGCCTGTCTGTACAAGGGCGCTGCCGCCGGCGACGGCGATCCGCGCATCGTGGACGGCGACATGCCCTCCATCATGGCCGGTCTGTGCTGCGGCGAGCCCAACATTCTGGGCTGGGATATCCTGCGCAACCACGTCACCGCCTTCGTGTCCTGCCCCGACTGGGTCACCGCTCGCGGCATGCGCACCCTGGGCGCTCCCGAGAAGGGCGACCCGCGCGTCATCTCCGGCGAGTCCGGCGCTGTGACCACCGGCCTGGTCGAGACCCTCATGCTCGATCCCGAGTACGCCGAGCTCAAGGAACTCATCGGCCTGGACAAGACGAGCTCCGTGCTCTGCTTCTCCACCGAGGGCGACACCGATCCCGACCAGTATCGCCGCATTGTTTGGGAAGGCGAATATCCCACTTGCTAATCGTTGGGGCGGAGTAAATAGGTATCGCTCCGCCACCTCACAGGTAGATTCCTTCGTTTGAAAGGTTATGAACAATGGCTAAAGAACTCGATTTCGACGCTATCAAGGCTGCTGCTGAGTCCCATCGTGCTGATATGACTCGCTTCCTGCGCGCTATGATCTCCCATCCCTCTGAGTCTTGCGAGGAGGGTGAGGTTGTTGCCTGCATCAAGGCCGAGATGGAGAGCCTTGGTTATGACGAGGTCAAGGTCGACGGCCTGGGCAACGTCATGGGCTTTATGGGCGAGGGCGACAAGATCATCGCCATCGACTCCCACATCGACACCGTCGGCATCGGCAAC
>ERZ827516.2052-NODE-2052-length-15950-cov-21.303114_pt1 | contig 15950 bp, 10 predicted proteins | sample MGYA00519703_ERZ827516 | MGnify/ENA primary metagenome ERZ827516 (study PRJEB31778, sample SAMEA3449337) | human gut metagenome | biome: human gut; feature: human-associated habitat; material: faeces | place: United Kingdom | collected 2010/2012 ...
CGACTGTCGGAGTTGTAACGGGTGCCACCACCAATATGTATTTACTAACATTGTTCTCATTGTCTTTTGTAATTTTATGGGGGCAAATATAGACACTTTGTTTGAAACAGCAAACAAAAAATGACTTTTTTTCTCTTTTGCCTTCATTTTTCTGATATAGAACAATTTTCAACCTGAACTGTTCTTATAAATATTGAATATTTAAACAAAAACAATTATGAAACAGAGAAAAGTTTTAGTAGGTATCGCTATTGCCATTTTCATTATATTATTATTGTATTGGTTATTGGTAGCAGAGGATATGAAACCCTGGTTGTCGGCTATGGTTCCTTCCGTGGCACAACAATTCTTCGCTTGATTCTGACAGGGTTCGGATAAATCATATATCTTTGCAAGGATAGTGACTAATAACCAAAATAATAACAATAGACTAAGATATGGAAAATTTTATTTTTCAAAATCCCGTGAAACTGATAATGGGAAAAGGGATGATTGCTCGGTTGGCTAAAGAAATACCGTCCGACAAGCGTATTATGATTACTTTTGGCGGTGGAAGCGTGAAGAAAAACGGAGTGTACGATCAGGTAAAGGAAGCATTGAAGAATCATTTTACAGTAGAATTCTGGGGAATCGAACCCAATCCTGCCATTGAAACTCTCCGTAAAGCTATTGCTTTGGGAAAAGAAGAGAAAGTAGATTATCTGCTGGCTGTTGGTGGTGGTTCCGTTATTGACGGTACGAAATTGATTTCCGCAGGAATCCTGTATGATGGTGATGCCTGGGATTTAGTACTTGCCGGACGTCCAGTCACTCATACTGTACCTCTTGCCACTGTATTGACTTTGCCCGCTACCGGTTCGGAGATGAATAACGGGGCAGTTATTTCCCGTCGTGAAACAAAAGAGAAATATCCTTTTTATGCTAACTATCCAATCTTCTCTATTCTTGACCCGGAAGTAACTTTTACCTTGCCTCCTCATCAGGTGGCCTGTGGTTTGGCTGATACCTTTGTTCATGTGATGGAGCAATATATGACTACTCCCGGGCAGAGCCGCATTATGGATCGTTGGGCGGAAGGCATTTTACAAACTTTGGTAGAAATAGCTCCGAAAATCCGTGAAAACCAGCATGATTATCAACTGATGGCTGATTTTATGCTTTCGGCTACAATGGCATTGAATGGATTTATTGCTATGGGAGTGTCGCAAGACTGGGCAACTCACATGATTGGCCATGAAATTACTGCTTTGCACGGATTGACACATGGTCATACGTTAGCCATTGTTCTTCCTGCCACTTTACAGGTGCTTCATGAAGAAAAAGGAGATAAACTTTTGCAGTATGGTGAAAGAGTCTGGGGAATTACTTCCGGTACGCGAGAAGAACGGATTGATGAAGCGATTTGTCATACCGAAGAGTTCTTTCGTTCGCTTGGGCTGACTACACGTTTGCATGAAGAGAACATCGGACAGGATACTATTCTGGAAATCGAACGCCGATTCAATGAACGTGGTGCTAAATATGGAGAGAATGGAAATGTAACGGGTGCTGTTGCCCGCAGGATATTAGAGACTGCACTTTAAGTATACTCTTACATTAAAAATATAGGATAAAGAGGATATTGGAACATACTTTTCACAATATCCTCTTTTCTTTTTATTATTTCTCAATTTTCTCTGACCTTGGAATTCTGAACCAGAAGCGAGAGCCTTCTCCTTCTTTAGATTCCACTCCGATAACCCCGCCCAGTCTTTCTACTATGACACGGCAGATGGCTAGTCCGAGTCCTGTCCCTTTAATAAAGGAGTTCAGTTTGACGAAGCGTTCAAACACTTTATCTATCTTGTCAGCAGGAATTCCGATACCTGTATCTTTTACATAAAAGTATATTTCATCTTTGGCTTCTTCGATCCGGTATCCCATTTCGATAGAACCTTTAGGGGTGAATTTCAAAGCATTATTTGTAAAGTTGATGATAACCTGTGATAGACGTATGCGGTCGGTATACATCATGCATTGATCTGCTTTCTCTGTGAATAAGATTTGAATGTCTGGGGAAGAATTCTTTTCTTGCATTTGTCTGCAAATACCTTCCATCAATTCGTTGATATCAGTCTGTGCAAATGTGAATTCCATAGTACCGGCTTCAATTTTAGAAAGATCGAGGATGTCGTCTATTAGTTGCAATAATAAGATATTGTTGCTGGAGATGATTTTTACAAATTCTTTTCTCTCTTCCTCTTCCTCCGTTTGGCAAACCATTTCGGAGAATCCTACAATCGCATTTAGCGGGGTTCGTATTTCATGGCTCATATTAGCGAGAAAGGCAGATTTGAGCCGATTGGATTCTTCGGCTTTTTCCTTTGCTTCCTGCAGCATTTTGTCCATCTTTAATTTTTCAGTGATGTTTTCAAAACGAAGTAATCCTCCAATAATTTCAGTTTCCTTTTCATCGCCGAATACAGGTGTTGCGGTCACTTCAAAATCTACATCGTCTACTCTGATGGTATGCCGGATAATTTTGCCCTGTTCGATAGCTTTCTTGAAAGCACATTGTCCACACGGTTCATTACGAAGTGCACTGGTCTGATAGCAAATTTTTCCCGGTATGTATCGTCTGCCTTTTACCAGGCTGGCTATTTGTCTTGTTTCCTCCCATTGTACCCGGTAATTTTTATCAATATAGATAAGGCCGAAGTCGATACTTTTTAGAGCTAGTTTTTGCTTCTTCAATGCTTTTTCCAGTTCTTCCTTGGCGGCAACTAATTCTCTTTCATAATTCTTGAGTTGTGTGATATCCCACCGGGTTGCCAACAGCCATTTCTTTTCTCCTTCCCATGAAATAATAGATTTAACGGCAATAGTATCATGGGTGATTCCATCGGGAGTGGTGTATTTTTCTTCTTTGCGATATACTTTGCCTGCTTGTATGAGTTCTTTGTCGATATGCCGGTATTTTTCACCTCTTTCTTCTCCGTAAATTTCATAATCAGTATGTCCGATGGCCTCTTCACTGCTAATGCCGGATTGAGCGGCTGATTCTTTATTCCAGTAATAGTATCGGAAATCGTTTGTAATATCTTTTACAAAGATGGGGAAAGGAAGATTATCGAGAATATCAAAGGAGAAACGGTAGGAATGATTGGTCTTTTTAATCGTTTTTTGCAATTTTCGGATTCTATATAGTAAGATGCTGATGACAAGGAGCAAAATAACTACTAGTAAATAATTATAACCCCAATGAACTTCGTTAATCCAATAATTTAACAAATAATTGTTTGCCATAAAATGTTTGATATAAATGAGGTGTAAAGATATGAATTGTTCTTTAACTTTCAAAAAATAATACATAAATATATTGTCTTTCAACATTATATTGTGAGACTGTAATTATATGCGATGAAGAAATAGTGGAGGTATGGTGTCTTGTAGTTCTTGTATGGTATCATATTTTGCTTGATTTCGATTCTTTTTTCAGAAAGAAAATGTATTAAAATATTAAATGATGTCTCATGAACTAAAATCATTTCTAGTTTGTTTTAATAACGCTGGAGTATTTTCTATTTTTGTTCACCTAAATAAGTTTTGATAGAGTCAAAATAAAACAATCATTTAATTACGTATGCTAATAACCATTATTATTCTCGTTCTTTCGGCTGTCTTTTTCGTGAACGGCAAGGTTCGTTCGGATATTGTGGCACTGTGTGCACTGATAGCCTTACTTATTTTTCAGATATTAACTCCTGATGAAGCACTTTCCGGTTTTTCTAATTCGGTAGTCATTATGATGATCGGATTGTTTGTAGTGGGAGGGGCTATCTTTCAAACGGGATTGGCAAAGATGATTAGTTCCCGTATTCTTAAACTTGCGGGAACCAGTGAGATCCGGTTATTTCTGTTGGTGATGTTGGTGACTTCGGCCATTGGTGCGTTTGTCAGTAACACAGGAACGGTGGCACTGATGCTTCCTATTGTTGTCAGTCTGGCAATGAGTGCCGGTATGAATCCGAGCAGGCTGTTGATGCCGTTGGCTTTTGCAAGTAGTATGGGAGGTATGATGACTTTAATCGGTACTCCGCCGAACCTTGTGATACAAAATACGTTGACTTCTGCCGGACTTGAACCGCTTTCCTTCTTCTCTTTCCTGCCTGTCGGCATTGTCTGTGTGATTGTCGGTACGCTGGTATTGATGCCACTTAGCAAATGGTTTCTTTCTAAAAAAGGCCAGAAAGATGATAATAAACGTTCGGGTAAGTCACTGAAACAGTTGGTAAATGAATATGGGCTTTCTAGCAATCTGTTTCGTTTGCAGGTAATAAAAGATTCCCGGCTTTTGGGCAAGACGATTATTGACTTGGATATTCGTCGCAAATATGGTTTGAATATCATGGAAGTGCGTCGTGGTGATGTATCGCAACATCGTTTTCTGAAAACGATTACCCAGAAGTTTGCTGCACCGGACACGATGTTGCAAGCCGAGGATATTTTGTATGTGACAGGAGAATTTGATAAGGTACAGCTTTTTGCAGAAGATTTCCTGCTAGAGATTTTAGGTGATCATGCAACGGAAGAAACTCAAAGCGCAACTAACTCTCTGGATTTTTATGACATCGGTATTGCTGAAATAGTGTTGATGCCAGCTTCTAATTTGATAAACCAAACAATTAAGGAAGCCGGTTTTCGTGATAAGTTTAATGTGAACGTATTAGGAATCCGTCGTAAAAAGGAATACTTGTTGCAGGATTTGGGAAATGAGCGGATTCATAGTGGTGATGTGCTTCTGGTTCAGGGAACGTGGAATAATATAGCTCGTCTTAGCAAGGAAGATTCTGATTGGGTTGTTTTGGGACAACCTTTGGCGGAAGCGGCTAAAGTTACATTAGATTATAAAGCTCCGGTAGCGGCTGCTATTATGGTATTAATGGTAGTAATGATGGTATTCGATTTTATTCCGGTTGCTCCGGTTACAGCCGTTATGATAGCGGGTATATTGATGGTATTAACCGGATGTTTCCGTAATGTAGAAGCAGCTTATAAAACGATCAACTGGGAGAGTATTGTATTGATTGCAGCTATGCTTCCTATGTCTCTGGCATTGGAGAAAACGGGAGCTTCGGAATACATTTCCAATACGCTGGTTAACGGCTTGGGATCATACGGACCTGTTGCGTTGATGGCAGGTATTTACTTTACGACTTCGTTGATGACGATGTTTATCAGCAATACAGCTACGGCTGTCTTACTCGCACCGATTGCTCTGCAAAGTGCCATACAGATCGGAGTAAGTCCGGTTCCCTTCTTGTTTGCTGTGACGGTAGGTGCAAGTATGTGTTTCGCTTCTCCATTCTCTACACCGCCTAACGCCCTGGTGATGCCTGCCGGTCAATATACTTTTATGGATTATGTAAAAGTAGGATTGCCGTTGCAGATTATTATGGGAATCGTGATGATTTTTGTATTACCATTGATTTTCCCCTTTTAGTTTTTAATTTTTATCCTTTTAATAAGGAGATGAAAGAGCTCGGTATTTTGTAGTTGTAGTGCTTTGTAACACTGGATCTTTGTCGTTTAATTGAGAGTTGCATAGAATCTGCAACTCTTTTTTTTGATTGCATATTGCATATTTGTACTTCTAAGCTTTTAATATTCAATAATGTAATAGGTCGTTTTTTATTGGGAGTAATTAAAGCCTTATCTTTTAAAAGATGTTAACCGTAGGTCGAAAAATACAACTTTATCCGTTTCTTATTTGTAAATACAACTATCTTTGTACATTCATTGCTGATTGTTGATTCGTAATGATTTTTATTTTTTGTGCAAATAAAGCAAACTTAAGTATTTAAAGATTATGAAACAAAGCATTGTAAAAATCTTCACTTTTTCGTTGTTAGTATCTTCTATCAGTTTTATTAGTTGCGTTGATAATGAGAAAAATCTGTTTAATGCAGATCAACTGAAACAAATTTACGAAGAAACTTTTCCTGTAAAAAACATCGACTCTGATGGTGATTGGACAATGTCACGAAGTGTAACGGCACATGTGTCAATCAATGGGGATCAAGGAGTAGATTATAAGATACAGATATTTGATGCCGATCCATTAAGCCCGGAAAGTACAGCAAAACTCTTAGCGGAAGGAACTGTCACTCAAAGTATGACTTTGGATGTGGTGATGGATTGCGCAACATCTCTTGATAAAGTGTTTGTTGCGCGTATAGATGAACACAAACGTTATCTGGTCCAACCGACAGCGATTGAAAATGGTACAGTGACAGCGCACTTTGGAGACAAAGGTACGCCAACACGTTCTATATCACGAGCTGTGACGACTAGTATACCAGTCATGGAAGCTCCTTATACAGCCGATTTTATTAGTGCTAAAAAGGCAATTTCTACTGTCATTCAGGCTAATTGGGATCTTTCTGCAAAGTCTGGCTGGGGTGGAAGTTATGGTCAATTTCCTGTTTTTACAGAAAGTGAGCGTTGGTTTAAGATTCAGGAAGGAACTTTTAAAGCTGGATTTAGTGCAACTGGAAATAGAGATGGAGAAATAAGTGCTGTGAAAGTAATCGTTCCTCAAGGAAGCACATGGGTTATAGAGAATAGTAATCAATTTTCTGATATTACAGAAATTATCGTTGAGAATGGTGGAAAGATAGAGATTGCTAAAAATGGGAGTCTGATATTAACGCGGGCTTCTTATATAACTGTGATGCAGGGAGGAAGTATTGTTGGTGACAGAGGTATTCAGATAACAAATAGTTCGGCTGGGCGTACAAACTATAATGCGGGTACGATTGATTGTGACTTTTTGAAAATTGATGGAAGTGGAAACGGAGTTGATTTTGTGAATTATGGAACACTTAAACTGAATTCTTATAATGCTTCTACAAATGGTACGACATTGATAAATCATGGAACCATTGAAGTCGAAAATATAGATGGCAACAATAATACTAATATTAAAAACGGTTGTTATCTGAAAGCTGGAAAATTACAATTTGGTACGCTTGTTATGGGAAATACTTCCGAAGCTATTTGCAAAGAATTGACGGGTAATGGAAATGATAATAATATCGTGATGGAAGCACAATCCATGTTGACTTGTACGGGCAAAGCTAATTTATTCAGAACAGTTACCGGTCCGACACAAGGAACTGCCTTATTAAGAATTCACGAAATAGATAATACTTCCGGTCTGGCTCAATCTGCTTCTAAAGTAAGTAATAATATCATTTGTGAAATAACAGATCAAACATATAAAGGCGAAGCACATTATAACTGGTCTCCTTTTGCATGGCTAGTAAATAAGGGATTACAGCAAGGTGCTACCTATTGTAATCCGGGCAAAGCAGAATTTATACTTCCTGCTGACGGTGACTGTGTTAAAGAAGGGTATAACTCTGATGAAAAACCGGATGATGTAGAAATTCGATATGCAGTTTATTCTTATGCTTTCGAAGATAACTATCCGAAAGCAGGAGATTACGATTTCAATGATATTGTGTTGAATGTAACTTTGCCTGCAGCCGGTAATGATGTGAAAGAACTAAAATATAAAATTGACCTTCGGGCAGTTGGTGCCGTGAAACAATTAGGTGCTGGTTTGAGAATACGAGGAATAGACAAAAATAATGTGGAAGAGATAAGTTTTGGTGCAGGCGCTGCTCAACGTACCGGCTCATTAAATTCTGGTATATTTGAAAATGCATCTTATGAAGCCAATGGCAATGAACTTGTGATTCCTTTATTTGGAGACGCACATTATGTATATGGATATACAGGAGCACAACGCCCCATGTTGAATACTGGGAATGCTAGCACTCCTCTTACAGATATATATACTCTTGAAGTGAACGTCAAACTTAAAAATGAAATATCCGTCCCTAGTGTGACAGATGGTTTAGACTTCTTCATTGCTTATCAGGGGATAGGTCAAAAGAGAACAGAAATCCATTTGACTCATTTTAATTCGGCTACGGCGAATGGACAATTGGCGGATAATGAGGTGCTTGAGGTAATCAAGGCAGTTAATAATACATGGGCTTTGTGTGTTCCTGATAAATTTGCTTATCCAACAGAAACAACAGTGATAACGAACGCATATTCTAAATTTGCAGATTGGGCACACGATCAGAGCTCAACTACTGATTGGTATAAGACAGTTAGTAGTGATAAAGTGATTCAGTACTAAAACTATTAAAGAGAAATATTGCAAACAGTTTTATTCGAAAAGAACTTGTGTGCATTGATTATGGGGAGATTGTAGGAAGTAAGTGCTGCCTTAATGCTCCCCTTTTTTATGTAATTACCCATTCGATGACAAAGTAAATACACAAAGTTTTAGAATCTCTGATTATTCTGACGATTGTTCGTGTAATCAAGGGTTTTGCTATCTCTCATGTTCTATCATTCTTCTCTATTAGCAGGAAAATTCCCATGATTTATTGAAAAACAATGCCTTTATTGCGTAAAGCACCGCATATTTACATCAAAAGCGCCGCTATATTTGTAAAAAACATAAGGATAAAGTAAGTAAAAGATGCGGATAATGTCATCAAAAGCTATGGATGAAGTAAACAAACCATTGGGATAGTGTCGCTATATCGTAAATGTTGTTAGAATTTCCTACTTTCTTTCCATTGATTTTTCTATTTGGGGCTTTGATAATGGTAAAAAGAAAAAAGTAAAAGGGAACTTTATTAGTACATGTGATGCCCGTTTGATTGTAGAAATGCTGTGCGCGTATTAAAATGTATATATATCATGCTTAATTGTAGAATAGTGAATTGAATAAAGCCCTCTACAGTGGCAGAAAAATTTTACTTCAGCCAAAGGGAGGAAAGAAGCGATCCCTGATAGATTAAGAATTACAAAGTGTCAGTAGTATCTTTTTGTAAATTCAAATTTCTCATGTTGAATGTTTTGTAACTGCAAAGATACGAAGAATGGTAACTATATTGAATGATAGTTGCTTAATATCATAGCAGGACCGAGCTCCAGAGATGTACAAATCAGGCGATTTAGGTTATTCAACCTTAATTCGCTTTTTTCTGCATCACTACTATCTGATTAAACCGTTTTTGTGACGGAGTACCAACTACAATTTCTTTTGGAGGAAATCGCTTGTCGAACTCATTAGCAGCAGATTTATCAATCTGATATATTTTATCTTCTATATAACGGCCTTTTACATTGGCTAAAGCATTATCATATAATTCACAAACATGAAGAGCAGTAGCATACATATTGTCTTCAGTGCGAATCCCTAATGTTTCGGCAGGAATGAATCCTTGTCGGAGATAATAATCCGGGTCACCACAAAGTAAAATAGCACGAAATCCCATTTCGGAAGCTAATTTTTTGGTAAGTGCAATCATTCTTCCTCCGATACCTTGCTGTTGGTATTCGGGGAGGACAGAAATGGGCCCCAGGCTCAAAACCTCATATTGGTTACCGTCATCTGCCATGATAAATGATTTGAGGCAGACAACATTACCGACAATCTTGTTATTATGTTCTGCAACAATATCGAGCTCCGGCACAAACTTAGGATGGTTACGCATAATATGAAGGAGGTAATGTTCGTCACATCCCGGAGAATAATGATTCCAGAATGCTTCCCGTGTAATGTTTTCGGTTTCATGATAATCCGAAGATTGCTCAATTCTAAGTTTTATATCCATATTGTTTCAAATATATAGTTGCACAAATATAAAGAACAAAATCCGAATACCTAACTCTTTTAAAGATGAATCTATACATTATAGCAAGATGAGACAAAAACTCCCGATACTAGTATATCCAGACTTAGTATCAGGAGTTTTTTATATATTCATTCATCGAGATTGCGGAGAATCAGGCCTGTTCATGTTTTGCGTGTACAAGCTGTCTATAATACCGTCGGACAGTCCGATGGTAGGTACAATAATTCCGGTAGCTTTTACATGAGTAGCTATCTCGAGAAATATCTCTGCAGCAGGAACAATAACATCGGCCCGGTCCGGTTTCAACTTATATTGCTTAATACGTTGTTCGGTAGAGAGGGCTTTTAATGTTTCATATATATCTTGCAGTGATTCGATGGGTAGGAGAGACGCTTTTTTGTCTTTCTTGTCCGCTAAACGAAATAACTTATTAATATTTCCTCCCGAACCGATGATGCTGATAGGGGTATATTCTGTGGCAAGCCCTATCAGGTCAGTGCGCAAAGCTTCCTTTTCTTCTTCCTTTACCATACCGCTAAGCATACGTACCGTACCTATATTATATGAACGGGAATTTTTCAGTTCACCGTTGCTGATGAGATTAATTTCCGTACTACCACCTCCTACATCTACATACAAGTAATTTTGTCCTGAAGCAAATAACTGTTCGATATGATTGTCGTAAACAATATGCGCCTCTTCCTGCCCGTCGATGATTTCTACACGGATACCCGTTTTTTTGACGATCTGCTGAACGATATCCTTGCCATTACGTGCATCACGCATGGCAGAGGTGGCACACGCACGATAGTCTACCACATCATATATCTTCATTAATTGTTTGTAGGCTTTCATCAGCCGAATCAGTTTCTTCTCTTTTTCTGTAGAGATAACCCCCACAGTAAAGGCGTCTTCTCCCAACCGTAACGGAATACGGATGAGCTGTACCTTACTCATTAATTCGGGCGCATTCTCCTCGTTTACACATTTTATCAGCAGCCGCACCGCATTAGAGCCTATATCTATTGCCGCATAATTAACTTTCTTCATACTTATCATAATGTATTCTTGTATTCGTTATATAATTTTTCTTGTGAGCGGAATGGGACACTGTTCTCTTCCCGTTCTTTTTCCCGGTTCTCGCCTGTACCATCCACAATTCTTCCTTTTGCCGTATCCCGGAATCCGTAGCAGACAATTCGTTTTAAATCTGCCTGGATTTCTTTATCATAGACCGGTGCCGCCACCTCAATACGATTATCCAGGTTGCGAGGCATCCAGTCGGCAGAACCAATGTAGTATTTTTCTTCTCCACCATTGGCGAAGATGAAAATGCGCGAATGTTCGAGATAACGGTCGATAATACCATTGATGTGTATATTCTCGCTGATACCCGGAACGCCTGTCACTAAAGAACAGTTACCGCGTACTACCAGTTCCACTTGAACACCCGCTGTTGAGGCTTCGTATAGCTTTTCAACAAGTGCACGGTCAGTAATATGATTTACTTTAGCAAGGATATAAGCCTCTTTTCCCTGTTCCTTATTTTTTATCTCTTTGTTGATAAGCGCAATGAATCGTTTACGCATATCATTGGGAGAAACGAGCAATTCTTTGAAATCAACAGGAGTATAAGGCTTTTCGATAAAATCGAATACGGCATTGACTTCCCGGACAATGGGACGGTGAGCAGTCATAATGGTATAGTCAGTATACATACGTGCATTTCCTTCATGGAAATTTCCTGTACTGATGCAGGCGATATCTCCGTGCCGAGTGCCGATATGCAGCAATTTAGAATGAATTTTCAAACCCTCTACTCCGAAAATAACATGAATCCCCGCATCCTGCATTTTCTTGCTCCAGTTGATATTAGACGCTTCATCAAAACGTGCCAACAGTTCGATAACTACTGTGACTTTTTTTCCGTTTTTGGCTGCACTGATTAAAGCCTTTATCACTTTGGAGTCTTTAGCCAAACGATAAAGCGTCATCTTGATACTTTTTACTTCTTTACTGATAGCGGCTTCTCGCAACACACGGATGAAAGTATCGAAACTATGATAAGGATAATGTAAGGAACGATCTTTCCGACGAATCAAAGTGAGCAGACTTTCCATGCCATTCAGTTCAGGCTTGAAGATAGGTTCCCAAACAGGATATTTCAGTTCATGATGACCGCAAACCGGAAATTTCATCAAATCCTTGAAATTGTGATAGCGTCCTCCGGCTACACGCGTGTCATTCTTATCCACGTTCAGGCGACCGGTCAACTTTTTCAGCAAGTCTTTAGGAATTTGTTCGTCATAGACGAAACGGATCGGTTCCCCTTTCTTCCGGCTTTTCACACCTTTGGAAATCTTCTGAAGTACCCCTGTCCGCAGATCACTGTCAATTTCCATTTCGGCGTCTTTAGTGAATTTGAAAGTGTACGCCTCATAATCTGTGTACTTCATGCCAACAAAAATCATCGGCAAACAATAGCGGATCACGTCATCAAGAAACATGAGATATGTTTTTCCATCCGAATCAGGTAATTGAATAAAACGGCCGAAGTCTCCGGTCGGCAGTTCAATCACTGCATAGTCTTTCTCCTTTATCTTTCCCGTTTCATCTTTGCGCAGCAGACGGATGGCAAGGTAAATATCCTCATCTGTCTGATCGTCCAGCGGGCGGGTTCCATTGAGGAAAAGCGGATTGGTAGAACCATTCAGTTTGTTGCGATAGAAAGAAGTGACGAATGCTTTCTGTTCGTCCGTCATTTCCGCATCTTTGATGACGTAGATATTCTCTTTCTTCAATTCCTCCATAATGGAAGCGAATATCTCCTCAAACTGCTTGTAGTAACGATTGTGCAGCTTTCCTATTTGTTTCAGAGTGCAGGCGGCGGTTTCTTGTTCTGCTTGTATGTTTTTATCGGCATATTCTACGATCCGGTTCAGAGTCGCTACACGGACACGGAAGAATTCATCCAGGTTATTTGAATAGATGCCAAGAAAAGTGAGTCGTTCCAGCAGTGGCACTTCTGGACGGGCGGCTTCTAGCAGAATACGTTGGTTGAAGTACATCCAACTGATGTCACGCTCTACATAAGGGTATTTCTTTTTTATTTCGCTTTGTTTCATTGTGAAAAAGGAACTGTTTAAAATTTCTGCAAAAATATCAATGTGAGATGTAATCGTCATAACGATATTATTACGAACTTATTACAATGTTTATTTGTTATTTTTATATATCAGTAGAAACACTTATATTCGCAAAAGTATTGGAACAGACTCGGTTAAAAAATATAGAATTTATGAAAACAATGAATTATTCCCTTATTCGCATTCTCTTCGCACTTGTGATTGGATTGGTACTCGTGATTTGGCCCAATACGGCTGCCAGTTATATTGTCATTACGGTAGGTGTTGCCTTCTTGATTCCCGGTGTTATCAGCCTTTTTGGCTATTTCGGCCGGAAAAGACCGGAAGGTGAAGCAGCTCCCCGTTTTCCGATAGAAGGAATCGGTAGCTTATTATTCGGACTTTGGCTGATTGTGATGCCTGAATTCTTTGCAGACGTCCTGATGTTTTTATTGGGATTTATCCTGATTATGGGAGGAGTGCAACAGATTGCTTCTTTGTCGATGGCTCGTCGGTGGATGCCCGTTCCGGGAGCTTTTTATCTGATTCCTTCGCTGATTCTTATTGCGGGTATTATCGCTTTGTTCAATCCGACAGGAGCGCGTAATACTGCATTTATAATTATTGGTATCAGCAGTTTGGTTTATTCTCTTTCCGAATTGATAAACTGGTTCAAGTTTGCCCGTCGCCGCCCGAAGGCTCCGGTTATGCATGACGATGATGATATTGAAGACGCAAAGATTATCGAATAAAAAAAGAAGAGGACTGCTTCACAGCACCCCTCCCCGCAAACTTAAAACAACCAACAAAAGAAATAGATAATTTCAATAACAGTGAACGGCTAACGGTGAATATTCTGCAATGATAATGCAGTTTGTTCACCGTTTACTGTTTATCGTTCACCGTATTTTTTTCTATCTCACAAATAACAGTTCCCTGTATTTTGGAAGCGTCCACATCTGATTGTCAACAATCAGTTCCAACTTGTCGATGTGATAACGGATTTCTTCCAGTGCCGGGACAATCGTGTCGTGGTAGGCAATGGCTTTTTCCCGTTCGCTTTCTATCTTGTTTGCAACCTTACGAGCCTCAATCATTGCATCTACATGCTCCTTGATGAAAGCTGTACGGTCGGCAATCTCTTCAATAAGCTCCAGGTTCTTAGCAGACAATTTCGCAGCCTTTTCTGCCGGGAAAAGAGATTGCATCTTATAGACATTATTAATTAAGTCCGTCTGGTATTGAGTGGCAACCGGAATGATATGATTCATTGCCAAGTCACCCAATACACGTGCCTCAATCTGAATCTTCTTCGTATAAGTTTCCCATTTCACCTCGTTACGGGCTTCCAGTTCTTTCTTGGTCATTACACCGGTAGCTTCGAACATGGCAATTGTTTCCGGTTTCAGGTAATTGTCGAAGATAACAGGAACACTGGTTTCGCAATCCAGTCCACGACGGGCAGCTTCTTTCTTCCATTCGTCACTGTAACCGTTACCGTCGAAATGAATGGCTTTACATTCTTTGATATATCCGCGGATGATTTCAAGAATGGCGGAAACTTTGGGTTCCCCCTTTTCAATCAACGCATCCACGTCCTTTTTAAACTTCACCAATTGATTTGCTACGGCCGAGTTCAATGCAATCATGGCAGAAGCACAGTTTGCTTCGGAACCTACGGCACGGAACTCAAAGCGGTTGCCTGTGAAAGCAAATGGAGAAGTACGGTTACGGTCTGTATTATCGATCAGTAATTCAGGAATCTGCGGAATATCCAACTTCATTCCCTGTTTACCGCTAAGGCTGATTAAATCATCTTTCGTACTGTTTTCGATATGATCCAATACCTGCGACAACTGTTTTCCAAGGAAAGAGGAGATAATTGCAGGAGGTGCCTCATTCGCTCCCAGACGGTGGGCGTTGGTAGCACTGGAGATAGAAGCTTTCAGTAGTCCGTTATGATGATAAACTGCCATCAATGTATTGACAACGAATGTAACAAAACGCAGATTGTCTTCCGGAGTCTTGCCCGGTCCCATCAATAAGATACCTGTATCAGTGCCCAAAGACCAGTTGTTGTGTTTACCCGAACCATTGACACCTTTGAACGGCTTTTCATGAAGCAGTACACGGAAACCATGACGGCGGCTTACCTTACGCATTAATGACATAATCAGTAAGTTATGGTCATTAGCAAGGTTACACTCTTCAAAGATAGGAGCCAACTCGAATTGGTTCGGGGCAACCTCGTTGTGACGAGTCTTAACAGGAATACCTAATTTTAACGCTTCAATTTCAAGGTCCTTCATGAAAGCGGCTACGCGGGTGGGGATAGCACCGAAGTAGTGATCCTCCAACTGTTGGTTTTTGGCACTGTCATGTCCCATCAAAGTACGACCGGTCATTAGTAAGTCCGGACGTGCGGCATACAATCCTTCGTCTACCAGGAAGTATTCCTGTTCCCATCCTAAGTAAGCAACTACTTTTTTCACTTCCGGATTAAAATACTGACATACGGCTACGGCTGCTTTATCTACAGCACGCAATGCCTTCAGTAAGGGAGCTTTATAGTCAAGAGCTTCACCGGTATATGCGATAAATACAGTCGGGATGCAAAGTGTATCATCCACGATGAAAGCAGGTGACGAGGGGTCCCATGCGCTGTATCCGCGAGCTTCGAATGTATTACGGATACCGCCATTCGGGAAAGAAGAAGCATCCGGCTCCTGCTGTACGAGCAGTTTACCTGTAAATTCTTCCATCATACCACCTTTGCCGTCATGTTCAACGAAGGCATCGTGCTTTTCTGCCGTACCCTCGGTCAGCGGTGCAAACCAGTGCGTGTAATGAGTGACACCCATTTCGATAGCCCATTTCTTCATGCCGGCAGCTACCTCGTCGGCAATGCTGCGATCTAGCGGAGCACCATTGTCAATTGCATCAATCAGTGCATTGTATACCTTACTGGGAAGGTATTTGAACATCTTTTCCTTGTTGAATACATACTTGCCGAAGTATTCCGAAGGACGTTCGGCAGGTGTTGCTACCTCAACAGCCTTTTTCTTGAAAGCTGTCTCTACTACTCTGAATCTAAGTTTTGACATAATACCTAATTTGA
>ERZ827516.2067-NODE-2067-length-15862-cov-5.913899_pt1 | contig 15862 bp, 18 predicted proteins | sample MGYA00519703_ERZ827516 | MGnify/ENA primary metagenome ERZ827516 (study PRJEB31778, sample SAMEA3449337) | human gut metagenome | biome: human gut; feature: human-associated habitat; material: faeces | place: United Kingdom | collected 2010/2012 ...
AAAAATTATTAGCCAATACCGTTTAACATACACATCTCTAGTGGTTTCGATAACTTCAGCTTATCAAACTACCTACAAATCACAATTTACGATACCTGTTAATTGCAGCCATAATCTCTTGTTTCCGAACCACAGCAAGGTTTGTATTGACATATTTACAATTAAGCAAAGCAGCTAAGCCTTTCGTATCAATTAATTTCATCAATTCATCAATAATCTGGCGAAGATTCTTTGTTCCATCCATTAAATGCAATTTCGCATATAACAAAGCATAAGACAGAGCAGCAGTCTGCTCACTGTCAACAATCTGTTCCACATAACGAAGATCTACAGTTTCTTTATTAATAGAAAAGGCATCCTTTCCAAGAGTTTTCACTTTAATTCTCCGATCTTTTTTCAGATCATTTCCAGCTTTAAAACATCGGTCAAAACAAGGATCAGGATGTTTGTTTTCAGGAAGTGACACTATAGGGAAATCCTTGGCTGCTTCTTTTGCAATCATTGTAATATCTTTTGGCATATACTGATCCATCTGGATAATATGATCTGCTGGGTGGAAATAAGAACCGCAGCTTCCAGCTACAATAATAGAGGAAATACCATATCGTTCATACAATTCTCTGACACGTTCAATAAATGGAGTGATCGGTTCCTGATCACGAAGAATCACTCGTTGCATCAATTCATCACGGATCATAAAGTTAGTAGCACTTGTATCTTCATCAATTAAAAATAAAGAAGAACCAGTTTCGATCGCTTCCACTACATTTGCAGCCTGAGAGGTACTTCCACTGGCATCTTCGGTACAGAAAGATATCGTATCTTTTCCGTTTGGAAGGTTGTTGATAAACATGGAAATATCCGTATTTGTAATGCTTCGGCCATCTTCGGCACGTATTTTCATGGCGGTAGGATCAGTGATCACAAATTCACGGCCATCTCCTTTGATGTGGTCATAGACACCAAGTTCTAAAGCTTTCAGTAACGTTGATTTTCCATGATAACCTCCACCAACGATCAAAGTAATACCCTTTGGAATTCCCATACCAGTAATTTTCCCATGATGTGGAAGATCAAAGGATACACGATAACTGTCAGGAGATTTAAAAGCAACGCAATGTTTCATAGGCCTTTGTGAAACTCCGCTTTCTCTTGGCAAAATAGAACCATCTGCAATAAATGCAACAAGTCCCATAGAATCTAGTTTTGTTCGGATATTATATTGATCTTCAGATAGATCAATCGCAGATTTCAAGGTTTTTTGATCTATATTTTTATAAAACAATGAAGAGATTGCACAGGAAGGCAGAAGGTCAAATAACATTTTAGATAATTCACGTCCATTGACAGTTCGACCATTTGCAGGGAAACCGGCTTCAAAATGAATAGAAATATCTCCATTTGAAGGATTGATCGTACAGGCAGTTCGTTCCAAAACTTCCTGTCCACATTTGCTGATAGAAAATAACCCACTTTTTCCAGAACCTTTTGCACGAAAAGATATTTTGGACAAAGCATTATAAAACAGACGAGTCAGGTGATCGCAAAGAGCAATGCGTTTGTATTTTGCATTATAAAATTCAGCAGGGAATCCAGCTTTTTTCCCTTTAACTTCAATACTTAATTTCGATGGTGATGCAAAAGGATCCCCCTGTACATGATCGATCGATAAATAATAATTTCCAAAATCATAAATTCCATAAGTTCCTTTATATGCCGGATATCCTTTCCGGTCGATATTTTTTAACATAGATCTTAAATCTGATGATGATTTCATAAATAATTCCTCCTTTAAGATAAAGCAGAAAATTTTATTCCTGCAAAATAATGATAACAGTCTGATATATTTTTGTAAACAAGATGAAATCTAACAAAATCCGTGGTATCATAAGAAAATGACCAGACAGAAAGGCGGAAATGAAACGATGGATCTTGAAAAGTTAAAAACGATCAAAGCAGTTGTCTTTGATATGGATGGCTTAATGTTTGACAGCGAACACTACGTACAGAAATCTTGGGATATCGCAGGAGAGAAACTTGGATACGGACCATTAGGGTATAATATAGTAAATACATTAGGAACCAATCTTACGAACCGAAAGAAATATTTTCTTGAACATTACGGAAATGATTTTCCATTTGATGAATTTTTACAGACATACAGAAAGGCATATTATGATCTGGCAAAAGACGGAACACCAGCAAAAAAAGGACTGCATGAGATTTTGGAAGTGTTAAAAGAAAAGAATTTAAAAATTGGAGTAGCAACATCTTCAACAAGAGAACATGCACTCGATAATTTTGAACGAGAACAGATTACGCACTATTTTGATTCTATCATAACAGGAGAGATGATCGAACATGGAAAACCTGAACCGGATATTTATGTAGAATCATGCAGACAGCTAAAAGTAGATCCAAAGGATGCAATCGCATTAGAAGATGCAATCAATGGAATCAGATCTGCACACGGGGCAGGAATGAATCCAGTGATGATCCCAGATATCGTACAGGATACAAGCAAAGTAGATGCATTGCTGTTTGGAAAATGCAAATCTTTATTGGAATTTGCAGAAATTTTGAAAAGTATTAAATTGGACACGGAAGAATAAAAGTATTAGATTAGATATAGAAGAAATACGAAGAAAGGAAACAAATATGGCAAAGAAAAAAAGTGCAGGATGTGAATACTGCAGTAATTATGTATATGACGAAGATTATGAATATTATGTATGCGACATTAATTTAGATGAAGATGAAATGGCAAGATTCATGAGTTACAGCGACTGGGATTGCCCTTATTTCCAGATGGATGATGAGTATGCGATCGTAAGGAAGCAGAATTAATAGTTGGATAAAAATAAGATAGTATAGATAGTAAATTTTCATCATATGTGATAAAATTGTATTAAAAGGAAAACAATACTTAAGACACCAAGGATTAAAAGAAAAGGGGTGTTACATATGAAGAAAAATACGATCATATGCATTTCCAGAGAATACGGAAGCGGTGGAAGGACAGTAGGAGAACTTCTGTCAGAGAAATTAGGAATTCCATTCTATGACAAAGAAATTCTCTCCCGTGTTGCCAAAGAAAGTGATATGTCTGAAGAATTTGTAAAGAACCACGAAGAAAGTGCAACTTACAGTCACATATTAAACGTACCGATCGGACATAGATTCCCAGGTGTTGAAACGGAAGAGATCATGACACCAGAGAAACTATTTATGATTCAGGCAAAGGTGATTCATGAATTAGCATCAGAACATGATTCTTGTATCTTTGTTGGAAGATGCGCAGATGTGGTTTTGAAAGACCATGAAAACTGCTACAGCTTCTTTATCCACAGTCCAGTAAAAGATCGTATCAAACGGTTAGTAGAGACAGAAGGAGTCAGTGAACGACAGGCCAAGAAGATGATCAAGCAGACAGACTGGGAGAGATCTTCTTATCATAACTATTACACAAAACAAAAATGGGGAGATCCAGGTAATTATGATCTGATGATCAATTCTGCAAGAACTGGAATAGAAAAAGCAGCGAAGATCATTATAGATTACATAGGATAATGCCATTAAAACTTCATAAACAAAGAGAATACCACAGATGAATGCTCAATCTGTGGTATTCTCAAAAGGTTAAAAATGATGCTATGAAATAATATGATTTTTAATGATCAACCGAATTGACTGATATAAATAAGGCTTTAATTCATCAATTGGTACGGGTTCCTTTGTTAAGATTACATTATAACATGAACCAGCAACTATCTCGATGATCATATAGATCATAACCTCTGGATGATCAAATTCATAACCGGAATTTTTCAAAAGATCCATATATATATCGTAAATATTTCGTTGGGCATCATCAATTGGTTCTACTAAAGAGTTCTTAAACATTCCCCAGCTTAGATGCTTAGAGATCAGTTTTAAAAGTGTAGGACTGTCATTCAATGATTCAATGACCTGATCAACAATAAAGATTAGTTTATCTTCAAAGTTATCAATAGACTGTTTTTGAAGTTTCTGATAAGCATGTTTAAAAACTTCCGCTGATTTCTTTGCAATCAGTTTATAGCGGATATCTAGTTTATCTTTAAAGTACAAATAAAAAGTACCTTTTGCAACACCCGCTTCATTTACGATATCGGAGATGGAGGTCTTTTGAAATCCCTTCTCTGTAAACAGATGATAAGCTGTATTTAAAAGGGCATCTTGTTTTTTCTTTTTATTTAATTCGACCTTTTTCATGGCGATCTCTCCTCTCATTTTCTCTAGTATAACTAAAAAATGACCAAAAGTCAAAAAGATTTATCAATTTTATTGACTTTTAGTCATTTTTGGCGTATAACATAGATAGGTTAAAAATGACTATTCGTCAGAATTAGAAATGGGAGGATGCTATGATACAATTTGCAAAGAAGTTAGTACATCATCGAAAATTCATCGTCTTCCTGGCTTTCATTTTACTGATTCCATCAACGATCGGAATCGTGAAGACAAGGATCAATTATGACATTTTAAGTTATCTTCCAGACTCATTAGAGACGGTGAAGGGGCAAGATATCATGGTAGATCAGTTTGGGGCCGGAGCTTATTCGATGATCATCGTTGAAGATATGAATCTTCATGACGTACAGAAGCTAAAACAGAAACTAGAGAAAGTCGATCACGTTGACAAGATCATCTGGTATGATGATATCGCAGATCTAAGCGTTCCAAAAGAAATGCTTCCTGAGAAAGTAAGGAAAGTATTCTTTAATAAGAACGCAACCATGATGATCGCAATGTTTAAAGAAACGACATCATCTGATAACACGATGGAAGCAGTCACGCAGATGCGTAAGATTGTTGGAAAACAGTGTTTTATCAGTGGTATGTCCGGGGTAGTTACAGATATCAAGAACCTGGTTATGCAGGAGATTCCAATTTACGTTACGATCGCAGCAGTACTTTCACTGATCGTATTATTTGTTACGATGGAATCCTTTGCGGTTGCCTTTTTATTCCTGTTAAGTATCGGAATGGCGATCCTTTATAATCTAGGAACAAATATTTTCCTAAGTGATGTGTCTTATCTTACAATGGCATTGACTGCGATCTTGCAGTTGGGAGTTACGATGGATTACTCGATTTTTCTACTTCATAGCTATGAGAGTAATAAGATCAGATTTGAAAATGATAAAGAACGTGCCATGGCACATGCAATTTCCAATACATTTAAGTCTATCACAGGAAGTTCTGTTACAACGGTTGCTGGATTCTTTGCATTGTGCTTTATGACATTTGCATTAGGAGCTAACTTAGGTATTGTTATGGCGAAAGGTGTTATCATCGGAGTTATCTGTTGTGTGACTGTTTTACCATCACTGATACTGATCTGTGATAAATTGATCGAGAAGACACACCATCGTTCTTTGATGCCAGATTTAACGAATGCATCACATTTTATTACAAAGCATTATAAAGCAACGATCGTCGTATTTTTGATTATGATTTTCCCAGCAATCTATGGAAATAATCATACAGAGATCTACTATAATATTGATAAATCACTTCCACAGAGTTTGCCAAGTAATGTGGCAAATAAGAAGTTAAGTGATGAATTTGGAATGAGTAACATTCATATGGTCATGATCAAGAACGGTATGAGCCAGAAGGAATTAAGCAGTATGCAGAAAGAGATCGATAAAGTCGATGGCGTTGAATGGTGTCTCGGAATGAACTCTGTGATCGGTTCAAGTATTCCATCTGATATGATCCCGTCTTCTATGAAAGAGATGTTACAAAGTGATGAATATGAGATGCAGTTTATCTGTTCCAATTACAAATCAGCAACCGAACAGGTTAATAAACAGATTGATCAGATCAACAAGATTGTGAAGAAATACAGTCCAGGATCAATGGTTATTGGGGAAGCACCATTGATGAACGATTTGGAGACTGTCACCAATGTTGACCTTAGAAATGTAAATATTGCTTCGATCGCGGCAATCTTTGTGATCATCCTGATCGTATTTAAATCCATTTCCTTACCAGTAATTTTGGTTGCCGTGATCGAATTTGCAATCTGTGTTAATATGGCGGTTCCATATTACCAGGGAGTTGAGCTTCCGTTTGTTGCAAGTATTGTGGCAATTGTAGCTATTGCACCGGATTCATCTATAATGTTGCAGTAAACATTGTAGCTTCTTGAAATAAGACTGTTGTTACGGTCTTCAATGCTGTCGCGGTAGTCACGGCTTTCTGAAATTAAATCAAAAATGCCCTGTCCCTTATGCTGGTCAAGGTCTTCTTTAATTTCAAGAAGGCTGTCAACATATTTCTGTAACATGTCACTAATATTAGTATTGTTTGTCATACAAATCTGTTCCCACATTTCAGGTGAAGAAGAAGCAATTCTTGTAATATCCTTAAAACCACCGGCTGCCATAGTTTTCATATATTCATTTTTTGAATCATTATGCTTAACCAGATTAACAAGGCTGGCAGCAATAAGATGTGGCAGGTGACTGATTGTAGCAACTACCTTATCATGTTCTTCATATGATATATTAATTGGAATAGCCCCAATACCCTGAACGATTTCAGTAAACTCTTCAACACGCTCTTTACTAACAGCGTCAGTAGGAGTAATGGCATAGTATGCATTTTCAACCAGACGGTCGTTAGCATAAGTGTAGCTTGTTTTTTCAGAACCGGCCATTGGATGTCCGCCAATAAAATTTTTCTCCAGCCCAAGTTCTTCAACAGCCTTATGGATATTGCCTTTAACACTTCCCACGTCAGTGATAATGCAATCATCTTTTATAATATCTTTAAGAATCTTTAAATATTCAACATTTTTTTCAACAGGAGTGCAAAGAAAAATATAATCACACTCATTAAAAGTTTTATTAACTTGTGGAACAGCAACATTGGCAGTTCCGTCATTGATAGCCATAACTCTAGGCTCAGCGCTTCGATTGTATACAATAATCTTACAACTTGGGTAAACACGTCTAAGTGCCTTAGCAACTGAACCCCCTATTAAACCAATTCCTACAAATCCAAAATTAATATGTTCTCTCATAACTCTATTAAACTCTGATAAATCAGATTTCCTCCTCCTTTAACTTTAACGCTTTAAAGTTTAACACTTTAAAGTTAAAACTGCAAGCATAAATTTAGAATTATCTAAAATTATTAAAAAAATATATTCTAAAATATAAAAACTAAAAAACAAAGTTATAAATATATAATAAAAACAGTATATACAAATTAAAAAATTAGAGAACCCCCAAAATTTGCTTATACGGATTGTTAAAGATTTAACTTTGTTGTAAAGAACCGGCATATAGAGTAAAATATATTACATAGAATTGTAACGGATTTTAAAAATTAAATAAGGAGGCCGGATTTATGAACGTATATGAAACATCCAGTATTAGAAATGTTGTTTTTCTTGGTCACGGAGGATCAGGAAAGACTACTTTGGCAGAAGCCATTTCTTATTCTACAGGAGTAATTACCAGAATGGGACGGGTGCAGGACGGTAATACTATCAGTGATTATGATAAGGAGGAGATTAAACGAAAGTTTTCCATAAATGCTTCAGTTATACCGGTAGAGTGGAATGGTTTGAAGATTAACATTCTTGACGCACCGGGATATTTTGATTTTGTGGGTCAGATGGAAGATGCAATGAGTGTTGCTGATGCAGCAGTTATTGTTGTAAATGGCAAGGCGGGAATCGAAGTTGGAACAATTAAGGCTTGGGAGATTTGTGAGAGAAGACAGATTCCAAGAATATTCTTTATTACCAACATGGATGATCCTAATGCTAAATATATGGAAATCGTGGAGCAGTTGAAAGAAAGATTTGGAAAGAAAGTGGCTCCATTCCATTTGCCTATTATTGAAGATGGAAAGTTAACAGGATATGTTAACGTGGTAAAAATGGGAGGTAGAAAGTTTACCGACGACCTTGGAAGCTATACGGAAAGAGATATTCCTGAGGATTTAACACCAGAACTTGAACCTTGTAGGGAACAGTTAATGGAAGCAGTGGCAGAATCAGACGAAGATCTTATGGATAAATATTTTTCAGGGGAAGAATTTACATACGAGGAGATTTCAATGGCTCTTAGAAGAAGTGTTATTAAGTGTGACATTGTTCCGGTACAGATTGGCTCAGGAGTAAATTGTCAGGGCGTTAACAGCTTTCTTCAGACTTGCGAGAAATATTTTCCATCAGCAGATAAAGCTGAAGTAATGAAGATTGCCACAAACTTAGAAACAGGAGAAGAAGTTATAGGTGATTTTGATTGGAACAAACCTATTTCAGCATATGTATTTAAAACTATAATGGATCCTTTTGTTGGTAAGTATTCTCTTGTAAAAGTTAGAACCGGAGTGTTGTGTGCAGGGGATACAGTTTACAACGCCACAAAAGATGTAGAAGAAAAACTAAGTAAGCTTTACGTAATGCGTGGCAAGAATGTAATAGAGGTTCAAAAACTATACGCAGGAGATATTGGAGCAATTGGCAAGCTTGCCAGCACAAGAACAGGAGATACCTTATCAACTAAGGAATGGCCTATAGAATATCATCCAACAACAATGTCAAAGCCTTATACATATGTAAGATATAAAGCAGTTAACAAGGGTGAAGAAGAAAAAATAGCCCAGGCTTTAAACAAGCTTACAATTGAAGATTTAACATTGAAGGTGGTTGTAGATGATGAAAATAAGCAGACATTACTTTATGGAATAGGTGAACAGCAGTTAGAAGTTGCAGCATCCAAGCTTGAAGAAAGATATAAGGTTAAGATTACATTAGAGAAACCTAGAATTGCTTTTAGAGAAACAATAAAGAAGAAAGTTCAGGTTCAGGGCAAACACAAGAAACAGTCAGGTGGTCATGGTCAGTATGGAGATGTTGTAATGGAATTTGAGCCGTCAGGAGATTTGTCGAAACCTTATGAGTTTGAGGAGAAGATTTTTGGTGGAGCAGTTCCAAGAAATTATTTCCCTGCTGTAGAAAAAGGTATTCAGGAATGTGTTAAAGCAGGTCCACTTGCGGGGTACCCTGTAGTTGGAATTAAGGCTACTTTAATTGATGGCTCATATCACCCTGTTGATTCATCTGAAATGGCATTTAAGATGGCTACAGTATTAGCATTTAAGAAAGGTTTTATGGAAGCTAACCCGGTATTGCTTGAGCCTATTGCACTTTTAAGCGTTACAGCACCTGATAAATATTCAGGAGACATAATGGGCGATTTAAATAAAAGAAGAGGAAGAATAACTAACATGATTCCAACAGATACAGGAAAGCAGATTATAGAGGCTGAAGTCCCAATGTTAGAATTGTCGGGTTATTCAACTTCACTACGTTCAATTACCGGAGGAAGTGGAGATTTTGAATATGTAGTATCAAAATACGAGCAGGCACCGGCAGATGTTCAAAACAGAGTGATTGAAGAGCAGAAATAATCAAACTTAAAAAATAAATGACTACGATGTCTAATTAAGTAATACAATGAAATCAAAATAAAGTAAAAATAGTAAAATAATAAAAATAATCAATTGATTAGATAAAAATAGTCATTGATTTTTAGAAAAAAACAATATAGAATTGTTCCAACAGTGATTAAACCGTTGATCGGGAGTAAGTAGTTACAAGAGATGTTTTTCAGAGAGTTGTCGGTTGGTGTGAGACAATAAACTATCAGTAATGAATGGACCTGAGAGGGCAGCTTGAAACCAATATGATAATCATAGGAAGTAGACGCTGACGGATCCTTACCGTTATAGAAGGTAGCATATGATGGTATGCAATGAGTGAATGTGTTATACATTAATTTGGGTGGCACCGCAGAAGTTTATTATAGCTTTTGTCCCTTTACGAGAAGTAGAGGGACGAAAGCTTTTTCTTTTGTCCCAAAATAAAAATAAGGAGGACAACATGAAAACACAATCGTTTAACGAAATCGAAAATTTGACTAAAGAGTACAGTATGATTCCAATATGCAAGGAGATTTATGCAGCGGAGTAGAAACTGACGGATTTAAAGACAGAGAAAAAATTAAAAAAGTTATAGAAATTGTAAGGCAATAATTGCAGATAGGAGATAAAATGAGCGATACAAATAATACAAACTCAAAAGGACGATTTGGAAGATATGGCGGACAGTATGTTCCGGAAACATTAATGAACGCAGTAAATGAATTGGAAGAAGCATATAATCATTATAAGGACGATCCTGAATTTAATAAGGAATTAACAGACCTTTTAAATAACTATGTAGGCAGACCATCTTTGCTTTATTATGCAGAAAAAATGACAAAGGATTTAGGTGGCGCAAAGGTTTATTTAAAGAGAGAAGATTTAAATCATACAGGTTCTCACAAACTTAACAATGCCATGGGTCAGGTTTTACTTGCAAAGAAAATGGGAAAAACAAGAGTTATAGCTGAAACAGGTGCAGGACAGCATGGTGTGGCAACAGCAACGGCAGCAGCTTTAATGGGAATGGAATGTGAAGTCTTCATGGGAAAAGAAGACTGCGAAAGACAGGCACTTAACGTATTTAGAATGGAACTTTTAGGAGCAAAAGTTCATCCTGTAACAAGTGGAACAATGACATTAAAAGATGCAGTAAACGAAACTATGAAGGAATGGACTAACAGAATTGATGACACACATTATGTTTTAGGTTCAGTAATGGGACCACATCCTTTCCCAACTATTGTACGTGATTTTCAGGCAATAATCAGCAAGGAAATAAAAGAACAGTTAACGGAAAAAGAAGGCAAATTACCTGATGCAGTAATCGCCTGTGTAGGCGGAGGTTCAAACGCAATCGGTGCTTTCTACAATTTCATTGAAGATAAAGACGTTAAATTAATCGGTTGTGAGGCAGCAGGACTTGGAGTTGATAATCCAAAGAACGCAGCAACAATGGCTAACGGTTCAGAAGCTATTTTCCACGGAATGAAGTCTTTATTCTGCCAGAATGAATATGGTCAGATTGCCCCTGTTTATTCAATTTCAGCAGGACTTGATTATCCGGGAATCGGACCTGAACATGCAATGCTTCAGGCAGAAAAAAGAGCAGAATATGTGGCAATTACAGATGAAGAAGCAGTTAATGCTTTTGAATATTTGTCAAAAACAGAAGGAATTATTCCTGCAATTGAAAGTTCTCACGCAATTGCATATGCAATGAAGTATGTGCCAACTTTGGACAAAGATAAAATCGTAGTAGTTAACGTGTCAGGCCGTGGCGACAAGGACGTGGCAGCAATAGCAAGATATAGAGGAGTACAGATTTATGAGTAAAATAAAAGAAGCATTTAAGAATGGAAAAGCATTTATACCTTTTATAACAGGAGGAGATCCTGACCTTGAAACAACAAAGAAACTTATTATTGAAATGCTGAATGCAGGGGCAGATATAATTGAAGTGGGAATACCTTTTTCAGACCCAATCGCAGAAGGACAGGTTATTCAGAAGGCAGATTTAAGAGCATTAGAGGCAGGATGTACAACAGATAAGCTTATGGATGCTTTAATAGAAATAAAGGACCGGATTCATATTCCATTAGTTTTTATGACATACATAAATGTTATTTACAAATATGGAAAAAAGAAATTTATGGACAGGTGTAATGAATGTGGAATTTGTGGAATAATTGTTCCGGATTGTCCTTATGAAGAAAAAAATGAACTTTTGCCTGAATGTACAGAGGCAGGAATTGAATTTATTTCTATGATAGCTCCAACATCTCACGACAGAATAAAAATGATTGCAAAGGAAGCTCAGGGATTTCTTTACTGCGTATCTTCACTTGGAGTTACAGGTGTTAGAAAAGAAATAAAAACAGACATTAACGGAATGATTGAACTTGTTAAGGAAGTTTCAGATGTACCTTGTGCAGTAGGTTTTGGAATTTCCACACCAAAGCAGGCAGAAGATGTATGCAAATATGCCGACGGAGCAATTGTTGGTAGTGCTATTGTAAGAATTGTGGCAGAACACGGCAAAGACAGTGTACAATATGTTTCACAGTATGTAAAAGAAATGAAAGATGTTGTAAGAGGCTAATATTCTGTTAGAATAGTTATTTTGATTATAAAAAAATTTTTTTGATGCTCTTGGGGGAACCATTTTAAATTTGCATGGTCAATATATTAATGGTACTCAATATGTTTTTCCTAGAAATCCAATTAAGCAAGAATAGATGATAGAAAATATTATTAATTTATAGGTTTTATTCCACTCTTCAGTTCCACGAACAGTTCCGGGATATGCACGTAGATTTTTTCAGGATAAATGTAAACCATTCGTCCACATTTTGAAGTAGTGCAAGGGTCATCACAGAAAGCATCATGAGGACAACAAGGTATTCCATCCTCATTGATAGTATAATCCTGATTTTCAAGATCGGATCTTGCATTAATAGGAATGAATGCTTTTGTAAAATGTTTATTATTACCAAAAGTATCACCGGTAAGAAGAGTTTTATATAACGCTACAGTATCAAAAGCTGCATCACCGGGAAATGTTTTTGGATTAATCAAAGGATACTTAGAAAAGAAATCTTTAAGTGTGGGAATCAAAAGTTTTGAATCATGAACTGATTTGTCTTCATCAGGAGAATCAGATTTCTTTTCAACAACAATAGATGATTAAGCAGATAGCGGCTGAAAAAGAATTAGCAGATATGTATGAGGAATTAAAAATAGTTGAAAATGTGGCTGACTTAGGAAAAAATGCGAAAAACAGTGGAGTAAATACAAACAATAGTAAAATCAAAATAAAAATGTTACAAAAGATTTTTGTCAGTGTGCATATTGGAAAAACATGTTATGATGGAAGAGAAGGATGGGTAAGGATAATTAATGCGGGAAGATTATTCTTACTGTACGGAAATTTCCTGCTAATTATTTAGGAAGGAGTAACAGAGGTAGTATGAGAATAAGAAACATAAGCAAAAAATTGGTGTCGCTTGCATTAACAATAGCGATAATTGGTGTATGACAAAAATACCAATAAAATCATAGGAACAATAGAAGCCCCATTCTTAGTTGATGCAGACGGAAAAGAAGATTACAAAAGTGTAGAATACAAATTAGAAAAAGATGGTGAAAATGAAGCATTAAAAGTAATTGTAAGTAATGATTATTTTGAAAACGAAGCCACAAAGTATCCGGTTACAATTGATCCTACAATGGTATGGATGTTTGACTACCTAACTACTGCATCAGTTTGGTCTGTTGATTTTCAGCAAAATGGGAACATGCATAATTATTATCTGGGTGCCATGAACAACATGATATCAAGTTATCCATACAATTCAGAGGAACATGTATATTTGGATACTTCAAATCTGTTAACAGGAAGTGCGTTAGTGGGCAGTGGACTGAACATAAGTGTACAAAGTTCATTAAATAAGGTTAGCATAAAATATAACTTGCATCGTCATTTGCATACAGATGCATATTATATTGCGGTTCATACTTTATTAAAGAAAGCTGAAGGTTCGTATGCAAAAACAACAAAAACGTTAACTTTTATAAAAGCTTTATTGTTGGCAGCAAGCTCGAAGACGCCTTAAAAGTATGTTTGAAAAATAAGTGGAGGAGATTTAATTATGTGTTGCAAAAAGTATTTTTATGATAAATTTATTGAAATTATTAATCAATGGAAAGAAGATGAAATAGCTGCAATATCAATATTAGTTTATTCAAATGAAACCTATGTATATAAGGGAATTAAAAATTTCTTTGAAATATCAATTGGATATATTCAGAAAGATGATAAATATGACAGTGATGACGTTAAAGGATTAAAAGTAATTTTAAACGCGGAGGAAGATGATGAAACAGCGGAAATTATTTTAGAATTTCTTGTATCCAATGGTGTAAAAAATATTGGTTCAGAAGATTTTGAAAAATCATATGATGAAAATATGAACTACATAGGAAAAGGTCCAAATGGTTATTACGAAGTATTAAATATGATTGCTGAGACTGCAAGAGATTTGCAACTTCATGGAATTGTAAATAAAAAATTTGGTAAAATACCCATTATAATTCATGACTTGGAATATTCTTGGTACAGTGAGGAGGCAACAATATTGGCGAATCCTAATAATGAAGCAAAGGAATTTATAGAATATTTCAGAGAAAAGTTTGAAGTTATGTAATATAGTTGTTATGTTTTTGCTTTTAAAATGGTAGAATATATAACTGATTATAAATATCACAAAAGGATGAATGTCATTTAACTGGTATAGGGGAAGACAGTTGCAGGAAGCAACTCCTGCCAATGAAAACAGGGTAACATATAGAGGAGAGAGGAAGTTTGTATGAATAAAAAAAAGATAATATGTGTTACGTTATTAATAATATCAATAATAACAATAGTTATTATATATCCTGTAAGATTTTTCTATTTAGATCAAATAGGAGATATTTTTACTAAAACAATTTTGACTGAAAATTGTAATAGCAAATATATTTCTGAAGAAGATAGTAAAAAAATCCTAAATAACATATATTGGGATGATAAAAATCACATAGTAAAATCAGTAGAATGTTCATATGACAATGAAAACTGGATTAATAAACATGTTAAAGTAGCTGTTTATCTTGAGACTAGTGAAGGGAAGAAAGAAGTATATTATAAATGTTATTTCAAACCAAATACTGAAACGAAATAAGAAGGAATGTCTCTGTTCATAGAGCATTTCTTCTTTTTTTTGGGCATAAAAGTTTCGCTTGATCAGCAGCAGCAAGGTGATCACATAACAGATAAAATGTGGAAATAAACTCATAAATACAAGAACCAGTCCTTTGATGCCCATTTGCACGATCTGCAAAGATAACATTGATCCAAAGAAAAATGCCATACAAAATGCAAAACTGTATAAAAAAATCCAAGGTTGCAAAAGATATGCCCCCAGATAAATAAATGCATATTGTTTTCCCCTTTTAAACAAAATATAAAAAAACAGACTGATACTTGCTTTATATAGATCCGTATTATTTAAAACCAGTGATCTTACAGTACCTCCATATGCGAGATAATCCTGGTATACAAAATTCGTAAATACACTCCCAAAGATTAACCCAATGATGATCCATAATCCTGAAAAGAATTTCTCTTTTTCCACAATTTTTTCCTCCTGTCATATCTTATGCAGTGCCTGTCTTTTATATTCTGTTTTCCTGATCTTGTCTTTTATTTCTCCATATTCAGATATCCAAGAACTCCTGAAATTGTTTTTGCATCAATAATCTTTCCAGAAAAGATCATATCTTTGATCTCATCGATTGTATATTCTTCTACATCGATAAATTCATCCTCATCCAAATGCTGTTTAGACAGCTTTAGATCAGTTGCAACATAAATCGGAATCTTTTCATCACAGAAACCGATGGCTGTGATCACGGTCATTAGGTGGGTCATTTTTCCAGCAATAAAACCTGTTTCTTCTTCAATCTCTCTTGTGACACACTCCAGAGGTGTTTCCCCGGGTTCAATTCCACCTGCCGGGATTTCCAGTGTTTCCTGATCAAGGGCATTACGGTATTGTCTTACAAGTAAGATCGTTCCTTTATCTGTAACAGGAACAACAGCTGCTGCCCCTTTATGTTTGACCAGATCCCATGTGACAACTTTGCCGCTTGGAAGTTTTACAATATCCTCATAAAATCCAACAACTTTTCCCTGATGTATCAGATGTTGTTCTAGTTTCTCGTATCCTTTCATAAAAAATCTCCTTTATTTATACTTTTGACACTCACGTTATAAATTGGAAAAAGCGATAGATTTCTCTATCGCTTCTTGTTATTTCGCATAGTCAAC
>ERZ827516.2096-NODE-2096-length-15612-cov-7.332262_pt1 | contig 15612 bp, 10 predicted proteins | sample MGYA00519703_ERZ827516 | MGnify/ENA primary metagenome ERZ827516 (study PRJEB31778, sample SAMEA3449337) | human gut metagenome | biome: human gut; feature: human-associated habitat; material: faeces | place: United Kingdom | collected 2010/2012 ...
GGGGGTGCCGGAGTGGATGAGCTCCAACATCTCGGCGGTGAGCAGCCAGCCCTCGCCCATCTTGTTGCCCTCGCCCAGATAGCCCTGGATGAGGCGGCGGAGATCCTCGAAGGTGCCGGGAGCGCGGAAGCCACCCTTCTCCATGGCGGCGATCATGGCCCGCTGGCACATCCCGCCGGAGGGCTGATGGGGATATTTGTCATACACCGTTTCCGGGTCCGGCAGCTCCACGGCGGCAAGGGCCTCCAGCGCCAGTTTCCGCCGCTGTGCCCGGTCCATATGGGTGTGGAGGCACAGTGATTCCTCCACCTGGCTGCCGATCTTCATCAGCGGGTCCATGCGGCTCTGGGGCTCCTGAAACACCACGCCGATGTCCTTCCCCTGGACCTTCCGCAGCTCCTCCCGGGGTGCATGCAGCAGATCCACCCCGTCCAGCAGCACCTGACCGGAATATTCGCACTGCCGGCGGGGCAGCAGCCCCGCAACGCTCATAGCGGTGACGGACTTTCCGGAGCCGGATTCCCCAACCAGACCGAAGGTCTCGCCCTTATAGATGGTGAAGTTTGCGTTCTTGACGGCCTTGTAAGCCTTGCGGCCGGAGCCGTAGGTCACTTCGAGGTTTTTTACCTCGACCAGAACTTCGCGTTCGTCTGCCATGTTATTTGCCCTCCTCTTGCAGCATCCGCACAGCGGCGGGCGGTTCTATCTTGGGTGCGCGGGGGTCGAGAAGCCAGGTCTTGGCCCGGTGGGTCGTGCTGACATCAAAATAAGGGGGACGCTTGACGAAGTCGATCTTCAGCGCCAAAGGGTTGCGGGGCGCGAAAGCGTCGCCGTGAATTTCCGTGAAGAGGTTCGGGGGCGTACCCTGAATGTTGAACAGGTCTTCGCCCTTCACGCCCATCTGGGGCATACTGGACAGCAGCGCCCAGGTGTAGGGGTGGCGGGGGTCGTAGTAAATTTCGTCCGAAGTGCCGATCTCCACGATGTCGCCGGCATACATGACGGCCACACGGTCAGCGATGTTGGCCACGACGCCGAGGTCATGGGTGATGAGGATGATGGTGAGGTTATATTTGACCCGCATCTCCTTCAGCAGCTCGAGGATCTGGGCCTGAATGGTCACGTCCAGAGCCGTCGTGGGCTCATCGCAGATAAGGATCTGCGGATTGCAGGCCACAGCGATGGCGATGACGACGCGCTGGCGCATACCGCCCGAGAACTCGTGGGGATACTGCTTGAAGCGCACTTCAGGGTCGGCGATGCCGACATCCCGCAGGTACTCGAGGGTCTTCTCCCTGGCGGCAGCGCCCTTGAGGCCCTGATGGAGCTCCACGGCCTCCATGATCTGGTCGCCGATGGTCTTCAGGGGGTTCAGGCTGGTCATGGGGTCCTGCATGATCATGGCGATCTCGTGGCCGCGCACTTTCAGCCAGTCCTTCTCCTTTTTCAACTCGGAGAGCCGGATGGGCTGGTGGTCGTCGGCACCGAAGTAGTCGATGGTGCCGGAAGTGATGGAGCCGTTGGAGTCCAGCAGGCCCATGAAGGACTTGGTGAACACGCTCTTGCCCGAGCCGGACTCGCCCACGATGGCGAGGACTTCGCCGTGATAGACATCGAGGTCGATGCCCCGGATGGCGTGGAGGATCTTTCCACGCAGATTGAATTTGATGTTGAGATCCCGCACAGAGAGGATCAGTTCATTCTTTTTCATGCCTGTTCCTCCTTACTGCAGATGGTTCTTCGGGTCGGCTGCGTCAGAGAAGGCGTTGCCGATGAGGTAGAACGCGATGGTGACGAAGCTGAGGATGATGGTGGGGTAGAGCAGCTGATAGCGCAGGCCAGCCTGCATCATGACCTTGCGGCCATCGTTGATGAGGTTGCCCAGAGAAGGCACCTCGACAGAGAGGCCGAGGCCGATGTAGGTGATGAAGACCTCGCTGCCGATGGCGGCGGGGATGGTCAGGGCCATGCGGAGCATGATGACCGACACGAGGTAGGGCAGCAGGTTGCGCACCACGATGCGGGAGGTGGGGGTGCCGATGCAGCGGGATGCCACGTTGTAGTCACGGTCACGGATGATGAGGATCTGGTTGCGGATAAAACGCGCCATGGCGATCCAGCCCGTGATGGACATGCCCAGGATCAGCGTCTGGACGCTGGGGCTGGCGACGTAGGAAATAAGGATCAGGATGATGGTGGAAGGCACATTGTCGCAGATGTTGTACAGCTCGGTGAAGAAGAAGTCCAGCTGACGGACATAGCCCCAGAGCACACCCACCGTGATGCCCACCACGGCCTCGATGAGGGCCACGAAGAAAGCGATGGTCAGGCTGGTGCGGGCGCCGGCCCAGATGCGGGCCCAGAGGTCCTGGCCGATGGCGTTGGAACCCCAGATGAAGCCCTTTTCACCGGGGGCGATGTTGCGGTACTGGATGCCGGTGACGGGGTCCACGGCGCAGAGGTTGGGGTCTACCTGACCGGGCAGGTAGGGCTGCAAAAATGCAAACGCCACCACGGCGATGAGGGCGACGAGCAGCAGCACGGCCACGCGGTTCTTGAAGAAGGCGCGGAAGGTGCTGCCCCAGTAGCTGTAGTTGGAGTAGGACGTGGCCTCGGCCCGCTCTTCGCTGAACCCGGCGGGGGTGAACAGCTCTTCTTCGGGCAGTTTTGCCCATGCGGCGGGGCCGTCCGCCTGTAACTTATCCAGCTCTGCCTCGAGCTGGTGTGCTTTTTCATCTTTCATACGGAAAAGCATTATCGGCCACCTTCTTTCTTGCCAAAGCTGATGCGGGGGTCAATGAGCACCATGAGCAGGTCGCCCAGGATCAGGCCGATGATGCCCACGCAGGCGTAGAGCAGAACGATGCCCTGCACCATCGTGTTGTCGTGGCGCTGGACACAGGTGACCAGCAGGCCGCCCATGCCCGGGATGCTGTAGAGGCTCTCGATGTAGATGGAGCCGACCACAGTGTTCAGGAAGGCGGAGGGAATATACTGCACCAGCGGCACCATTGCGTTGCGGAAGATGTGGCGCAGGGCGATGTTGTTCTCACTCACGCCCTTGGCACGGGCAAGGCGGACATAGTCCTTGTTGCTCTCGTCCACCATGTACCGGCGCAGCCACATGGCGTAGAACGCCACGTTGCCCAGACTCATGGAGCAGACGGGCAGCACCCAGTATTTCCAGTTGGAGGCGTCGAAGAGCAGGCCCACGTTCAGCGCGGTGGTGCCGTACATCTGGATGTACAGATAATACACTGCCGCAGGCACAGCCTGGATGAGGACGATGATGGCCGTGCCGATCTTATCGGGCCAGCGGCTCTTGAAGCGGCCCATGAACAGGCCCATCGGGATGCCGATGACAAGGCTCAGCAGCATGGCGTACACGCCCATCTGGATGGAGATGGGCAGCTTCTTGGCGAGGATGCTGGTGACGGAGGCGTTGACCTTATAGATGTGGCTCACGCCGAGGTCGCCGTGGAGCATATTGACCCAGAAGCGGCCGATCTGCACCGGCAGCGGGTCCAGCAGGCCCATGGACTGTAAGCCGGCCTGTATCTGGGCCTCGGTCATTTTTTCGTAGTTAGCAAAATAGCCTTCCACCGGCATCAGCCGCAAAAGGCAGAAAACGAGCGTGACGATAATAAACAGGGTCAGTATCGAGCGCCCGATGCGTTTCGCCAGATATTTGAGCATATCTGTGCGCACCCCTCTCTTTTATAAAATGAATGTCGGATAGGAATAGAATACAACAAAAAACCACTTTTGGAAAGTGATTTGGCAAAGTTCGTTACAAAAATTCATGTGTGAGACTTCAGAAACGAAAAGCTCTCCGCTTTCCCGTGGGAAAACGGAGAGCTTTGGAGCAGACAGACTCAAAAAGTCTTAGCGGGCGTCGCGGTTGGCCTCGTACTCGCTCATGGAGATGTAGTGGTCGAGGACATGGATGCCCTTCAGACGCTTGTTGGAGAAGCCGGTGGAAGCGTACTGGCCCTCCCAGTAGTTCAGACGGGTGGCAATGTAGGCCGGGATGCTCATGCCCATGGGGACGACGAGGGCATTGTTGATGAGGGAAGCCTCGGCGTTGGCGAAGGCATCATAGCGAGCGTTGATGTCGTCGGTGATCTTGACAGCCTCTTCGATGGCCTTCATGTAGTTCATGACGGCGTCCGCAGTGTCGCCGGTGATGAAGCCGTCCTCGACGCCGGTGCGCAGGAAGGCATAGCGGCTGCCGCGTGCGCCCTCGGCCTGATAGAAGGGGTCGGTCTCGGTCTGGGGGTCGGAGTAGTCAGCGCCCCAGTTGCACTGCAGGAAAGCGAACTTGCCGTTGCGGCGGACGCTGGACAGGAAGCTGTCGGAGGGGCCGGCAGTGATGATGATGTCGATGAAATCGAAACCGTCGTTCAGCACACCCTCGAGCTGCTGCTTGAACACCTGGCACTGCTTGTCCCAGTCGGTGGAAGAGGGATTGTAGGGCATCTGCACCTTGATGGGGAAGGTCACACCAGCAGCGGTCAGCTCCGGGATGGCAGCGTCGCGGTACTCCTTGGCCTTCGCCTCGTCGAAGAACTCGGTGATGTTGGCCAGGTCGCCGCACTTGAGGTAGTCCACGCCGTCAGCGTTGGCACAGAAGCTGGGGGGCGTGATGGTGTTCAGCTTGTAGTTGTCGTAGCCCTCGGGTGCCTTGACGGCCAGCGTGACAGAGTTGTTGATACCGTAGAGGAAGGACTTGCGGAAGTTGGTGTTGTTGATGGCCTTGGCCCAGTTCTCCGGCTCGTACTCGGCATCCATGCCCTCCACGCTCCAGTTGGAGAACTCGTGGGAGAAGGGCATGAAGTTGAACATATAGAAGTAGGTGTAGTTGGTGTTGGGACGGTCCATGGACACCATGTCCTTGGTGGTGTCGTCGGACAGCCAGCTGTCGAGGATGTCGGAGCCGATGGTGGCCTCGTCGATCTCGCCGCGCTTGATCATTTCGGGGCCGTTGACGCTGGCCTCGGCGTTGTAGATGCGGCTGATGGTGTCGATGAAGACGTTGTCAGCGTCGTAGTTCTCGGGGTTCTTCTTCATGACCCAGGTCTCCAGAGACTCGTAGGCGGCCAGATAGAAGGCACCGCAGCTGTAGGTGGTCTCTGCGCTGGTAGCGAACTGGTCGCCGGTCTCTTCCAGCAGCGGGCCGTAAGCGGGCTCGTAGGGCAGATAGCACAGCAGGCTCAGGAAGCCCGGGAAGTCGTAGGTCAGGGTGTAGGTCAGGGTGTGGTCATCCACAGCGGTGACACCCACGGCGTCGAAGTCCACCGGTGCGTAGGTGGCGGGGTCAGAGTCGGGGGCAGTCACGGTGACGACGCCGCTGCCGTCCACGGTGTAGGTGGTGCCGTCATCGTCCACGACGCCGGTGTTGGCGTTGTTCAGATAGAGGTGGTAGTTGTAGTAGTCGTCAGCGCCTGCGATGTAAGCGGTGACGAGGCCCACGTTGGAGGCGGCGTAGTCCGGGGTCAGGACGTACTTCAGAGCGTCCACGAAGTCCTGTGCGGTGACGGGGGCCACGACCTCGCCGTTACAGTCCACCCAGTTCTCCTCACGCAGATGGAACGTCCAAGTCAGGGTGTCGACATCCCAGTCCCAGCTGGTGGCCAGGCCTTCGCGCATGACGCCCTTGTTGTCGTACTCGACCAGCGTATCCACGCAGTTTGCGCCCACGACCATCTCAAGGTCAGTGCCGGTGGTCAGGTAGTTCAGGGTAGCGGGCTGGCTGTCGTACAGGATGGTGTAGCTGGAGCCGGAACCGGAAGAGGCTGCGCCGGAAGCGCTGCCGGAGGAAGAGCCGCCGCAGCCAGTCAGCAGGCCGGCTGCGCAGGCACCGGCGGCTGCCAGGCCGCTGGCCTTCAGGAACTGACGGCGGGAGATGGAAGTGTTCATCATAAATTCCCTCTTTTCTTGTTTTTGCTGTACAAAGGACAGCATCGCGTTGTGCGGTGTCCGCTGTTTCCCGGCAGCGGACAAATGGACCGTTTTTTATGAAAAAAGAGCAACGGAAATCCATCCGTTACTCCTTTGTAACAGTCCCGGCCACCAAACAGTGTGGTCATGACTGAGTATAGCATTGATTTGCGGCCGCGTCAATCCTTTTCGGGTGCAGATGCTGTTTCTGCAACAGAAACAGCTGTTGTCGCCGCAGCGGCAGGTGCGGCAGAGACGGGAACCGCTGCCGTTTCGGCTGCGGCGGCACCGGAAGCATTTGCGGCATTTTCAGCGGCCAGCTCTGCGGCAGCGGCCTTTGCAGCTTCCTCCGCTGCCTTGCGGGCCTCGCGCTCGGCGATCCGCTCCTTGGCGCGGGCTGCGGCCTCCTCCTGACGCTGCTTGGTGCGGCGCTTGATGCGGCAGACCGAGCAGATGCCCTCGGAGCTGTTCGGCGCGATGGGCTTGCCGCAGTCGGCACAGAGGGTCTTGCTGCATTTGTAGACGCTCACCGGGCCGAGGGTGGTGAGCTGGCGCAGCTTCATGCCGTCGATGCCGCTGTTGGAGCAGGCCGCGACGCAGACGCCGCACTCGCTGCACTTCCAGGGTGTGACGACCACGCGGGTCTGGCCGTCGGGCATATCCTCGAGCTTGAGTGCGCCGGAGCGGCAGGCTTTCTCGCACTTGCCGCAGCCGAAGCACTTCTGGGTGAAGTTCGGCAGATACCAGCCGTAGCGCAGCGGCGTCTCGGAAGCAGCTTTGAGCTGCTTCGTCCGCTGGTGGAGCATGAGGCGGAAGTCGGCGGCGCTGTCCTCCTCGCTGCGCAGGCCGGGCAGCATCTGCAGCAGCTTCTTGGTGCCGGCGCGGGAGCCCTCGGTCATGTGGGAGAACATCTCCCGGCGGCTCAGCTCCTGTACATGGTAGGGCGCTTCGTCCTGCTCATAGGCCAGCGTGACCCGGCTCTCGAAGAGTTGGGGGCCGAGGAACTCCACCAGACGGGTCAGCTCTTTGCGGAGCTGGGCGGCGCAGGTATCATTCTCGCACTCACCGCAGGGGGTCAGGTCGAGGACCAGCTTCTTGTTCAGAGCCAGATAGGCCAGCGCTTCCCACGAGAAGGAGGCGATGCAGGTGCGGACGGTGGTGTTCTTGCGGGTGCTCTTCTCGCAGCCCAGCCAGAGGGTGTCGTTGTCGGTATCAGCCAGCGAGGTGTCCCGCTGTACCTGCTCCGGCGAAGGGACGATGCAGCCCGAGCGGCAGGCGGATACGCAGAGGCCGCAGTCGGTGCAGGGGTCCCAGTCTTTAACGAGGTTGGGGCGGGTGAAGATGGCATCGCCGTAGGGGCAGATGTCCTTGCAGGCCGTGCAGGGGGTGCGGTGGGGGTGGAGATTCCAGCACTGACGGCGGATGACCTCGGGGTGGGAGGTCTTCATCAGGGCGTCCATTGCATAACGGGTAAACAGACCCATAGCGGTATCACTCCTTTTCGGGGGCATCGGTCACGGTAGTGACCTGTGCGTTGTCCAGCAGGAAGCGCTGCACTTTCTTTGCGGCCAGCGCGGCGGCGATGGTATCCTCGGGCAGGGCTTTCCGGATCTCAGCCTCGGGGGTGTCCTGCAGCTGGGACAGGCGGCGGTACTCGGCGTTGACTTCCTCGGGGTGGACGACGATGTTCTCTGCCTCGGCGATGGCACGGGCTGCCAGCACGAAGCGGATACGGCTCTCGGCCTGTGCGCGGTAGTCCTTCTCGAGGGCTTCCGGAGTGGTGCGGCTGTTCTTGCAGTGCTGCTCGAGGGTGATGCCGCTGCGGGAGAGGCGCTCTTTCAGCAGCTTCATTTCGTTCTGGGCGGTGCGGTCGAGAATTTCGGCGGGCAGGTCCACGGTCATGTTGGCACCGGCCATGTCCAGCAGCCGCTTTCCGGCGGCGCGGTCAGCCCCTTCCTCGTGGATCTTCTGCTTTTTGGCGCGAAGGTCAGCCTTCAGCGCATCGAGGGAGTCGAAGCCCAGACTCTTGGCGAAAGCCTCATCCGGTGCGGGCGTGACTTTCTCGGCCAGAGAGCGGAGCTCGATCTCGAACTGTGCGGTCTTGCCGGACAGCTCCGGCAGGCGGAAGTCCTGCGGGTAAGTAAAGTCGAAGCGGAACACCTCGCCGGCACGGTGGCCGTAGATGGCCTGCTCGGCGGCGGGCATCAGCTTGCCGTCGCCCAGCACGACCATGACCTTCTCCATCCGGCTGTCGGGGATCTCCTTGCCATCCATGTAGCCGGCAAAGTCCAGCAGGGCGCGGAAGCCGCGCTTGGCAGGTTCGGTGGTGGGGTGGTAGACGGCGTGCATCCGGGCCTGGTGGACAAGCTCGATGTCCACGGTCTTGTCGGTGACGGGGCGGACGTGACGGGTGACAGCCAGGCCCTTGTACTGGCCCAGCTTCACTTCAGGCGTGTTCTTCTTATCCATAGTGGCGTACTCCTTATGACGTAAGCAGGCCGGCGGGCGGCGCTGCAGGTTTTATAGCAATAAATCAAATTATACACGTTTTCGGCAGAAAGGGCAAGCTCACAGCCCGTGAGCGGTGAGCCAGGCTTCGGCCACCTGGGAGAACATTTCAGGGTACTGGGCGTCTTCCTCAGCGAAAGCGCTCAGATAATACTCCACTTCCTCCCGGGTGGGGGCAGCGGTGCGCTTCCAGATGGTAAAGGTGGTGCCATTGCCCATATCAAAACTCTGCTCAAAGGCGAAGTACTGGTCTCTCACGGCGAGGAACTGGTCGTTCAGCTTGATGGACATCTCGCCGCTGCCGACGTAAGTCTGGGGGAAGGGCTCGCAGGTGATAACGTATTTGGCCTCGAAGAACTGCATGGGAAAATTGTGGGTGCCGGGGACCGAGAAGCCGAAGGCCAGCTTGTCGTTGATGGGGGCGTCCGGCAGGCGGCAGTTCTTGAAGTGGTCGGGGTTGTAGAGCATATCGTGGGGGATCATGTAGCACAGCTCCCCCTCATCGCAGTGGGTGTCGATCCAGTCGGCGATGGCCTGTATCTGGCCAATGTCCTTCCTATCGTAGATGAGCTTGTCCAGCGAGATGAAATACTGGGTGGCCGGAATTTGAATCGGGAAATGCTCGATGACGAAACCCGGCATGGCCAGCGTAGTCAGCGGCGAACACCGCACTGACATGGACAGCATCAGCACGAAGGCCCAGCAGCCCAGCTTGAGGTTCCGGCGGCGCGTGATGCCCTCGGCCAGCGCGGCGGCACCCAGCAGAAAGAGAATGAAGTATCCCGGCAGGAAGAGCAGAAACTGATGCGAGCCGGTGTTCTGCACTCGGGTGAAGAGCAGGATGCTCACCACCAGCTCACACCCGGCGAGACAGGGCAGGGAGGGCGCTCTGTGCTTCGCCGCAAAGGCGAGACCCAGCACCATGAGGAGAATGTTGAACAGGCCCATCCGGCCGATGTGATAGAACGCCTCGAGGGCCAGACCGCCGCCGTTATAATAGGAGTAGCGGCCTGCGTAGTTGTAGGCGAGGATGTGGGACACCATCGGCCAGAGCAGGATGACCATCGCCACGACGGACGCAAGGCCGAAGAGGACGAGGTTTTTGATTCGAACAAGGGCGGCGCTTTTTTCGCCGCCCTTCGCCAACCGCACACAGCCCGCGATGAGCAGCAGCGCGTAAGCGAAGTAGTAGCCCACCACAAAGTAGAGGAACCACCGGCGGGCGAGGATGATGGCGGCAGTGGCCAGGAAGATGAGGCCGAACCGCACCGGCTCCAGCTTGTCGAACCGGAAATCCAGCGTCAGTAGAAGAATCGCAAACGCGAAGATGAGTCCGAACCAGTCCGGCTGGGCCAGCACCGCGCTCATCCGCAGGAAGGGATAAGCCGCCGTGAGCGTCATCCCGAAGAGGAAATAGTATATCCGGTTCTTCACGTTCAATATCTGCCCGACCTTGACGACGAGGCCCGCCAGCAGCACCAGCAGGGTCGGCAGGATGCAGAACACCTGACTGAAGGAATAGGCGTCGCCGGTGTGGTCGGTGAGACAGAAGGGAAACTCGGTAAAGAGGATGATAAAGTTTGTGTAGTCGTCGGCCATGGAGCCGAAGATGTATGCGAGGCCCGCGCCTGCACTCTGGGCAAAGGCGGCTTCGGCGTCGTACTGCTTGAGCAGGTAGTTGGCGTAATCCCAGACGTATACAAAGCTCCGGCTCGATAATGTCCAGTAAAAATAGACGACAGCCACAGCCCAGATGCCGAAGACGACGGCTTTGTGGAAGAAGCCCAGCTCTGCGCCTGCCACACGGAGAACGCAGAGGGCCAGAACAAAGAGCCCCACGCTGGCCCAGAGACTGAGCAGCGGGAAAAAGAAGGCGCTGGCCGGTGCAAGCAGCCCCAGAAAAGCCAGCAGCACCGCACAGCCGCCCAGACCGACCCCCGCCCATTGCAGAGGCGGGAGCCGGCGAACAGCAGCAGATGGCATAGAAGGATGATTCCTTTCATTTAACTTCCGGAAAATGCAAAACACAACTTTCCATCTAACAGTATAACGGCTCCGTCAAGGCTTGTCCAGCCGCAGACCGCGCCAGAACGCAGAATATCCCGCTGCATTTTCAGCAGACGGGATATTCTGGAACAAATATTACTTTTTGGAGTTGTATGCAGCGGCATCCGCCCTGGCGTTCTGGGTGCGGGCTGCCTTGCGGCGTGCGGCAGCGGCCCGGCGGGCGCTGGCCTGTGCAGCCTCGGGGCGGGGCGCTTCGGGGGTGAGCTTGAACATCCGGCTGCCCATGGCGGGGAGGTCCACGGTGAGGGTGTAGTCCCGGCCATAGACGCCGCCGTCCGAGGTGTGGAGGGGTTTGGGCTTCGACTTGTCCGCGCCGCCCCAGCAGGGGGCCTCAGTGTTCAGAAGTTCTTCGGCCCCGGCGGGGAAGCTCAGGTAGAGCGGGAACTTTTTGTGGGCAGTGTTCTGGGTGTTCATGACGCAGAGGATGGTCTGTCCCGCACCCTTGCGCAGCCATGCGTACACGCCCTCGTCCCGGCTCTCGCTGGCCACCCACTCGAAGCAGCGGGGGTCATACTCGCCCGCGTAGAGGGCGGGCTGGGTGGCGTAAAGGCGGCTCAGAGCGCCAAAATATTTCTGGAATGCGTCGTGGAAGGGGTACTTGAGCAGGTCCCAGTCCAGCTCCCGCTTTTCGTCCCACTCCCGGAAATGCCCCAGCTCGTTGCCCATAAAGTTCAGCTTTTTGCCCGGGTGCGCATACATATAAAAATAGAGGGTGCGCAGCTGGGCGCATTTTTCTTCGTAGGTACCCCAGAGCTTGTCGATGATGGTCTTTTTGCCGTGGACGACCTCGTCGTGGCTCAGCGCCAGCAGGTAGAGCTCGTTGTAGAAATAGTGCATACTGAAAATGATCTTCCCGTATGCGTCGGGCCGCTGGCCGAAGGGGGTGGCGAAGTAGTCCAGCGTATCGTGCATCCAGCCCATGTCCCACTTGTAGTCGAAGCCGATGCCGTCGTAGCGGGTGGGGGCCGTGACTTTGAGGAAGTTGGTGGAATCTTCGGCCATGTAAACGCCGGTGGGCCAGCGATCGTTCAGGCCGTGGTTGAGGTTCCGCAGGAAGGTGACGGCGCCCTCGTTGACGCCCCGGGCAGGGTCGCCCTGCCAGTAGAGGGCGCGGGAGATGGCGTCCATCCGGATGCCGTCGCAGTGGTAGACCTCCATCCAGAGGGCGGCGGCGCTGTTCAGGAAGCTGCACACCTCCCGGCGGTAGTAGTTGAAGTTGCAGGTACCCCACTCGCTGTGGCCCACGTCGCTGTCGTATTCGTAGAGGTGGGTGCCGTCAAAGTTGGCCAGTGCGTCGGCATTGGCCGCAAAGTGGACGGGGACAAAGTCCATGATGACGCCGATGCCCATCCGGTGGCAGGCGTTGACAAAGGAGGCAAACTGGGCCGGGGTGCCATACCGGCTGGTGACGGCGAAGTAGCCGGTGGTCTGGTAGCCCCAGCTGCCGTCGAAGGGGTGTTCTGCCAGCGGCAGAAGCTCTACATGGGTGAAGTGGTGTTCCAGCAGCCAGGGGATGAGCTCCCGGGCCAGCTCTTCGTAATCGTACCAGCCGTCCGAGCCGTCGGGCTGGGTGGAGTTGGGCTTATGCTTCCAGCTGCCGGCATGGAGTTCGTAGATGTTCATGGGCAGATTACGGCATTTATCCCGCCGCTCCATCCATGCGCTGTCGTCGAAGGAAAAGTCCAGTTTGGTCAGGCGGCTGGCGTTGGCGGGGCGGACTTCGGACGCGAAAGCGTAGGGGTCGGCCCGCATGACCACGCTGCCGTCGGCCCCGTGGATGCGGTATTTGTAGAGCTCCCCATCGCACAGCCCGGAGACAAAGCCGCTCCACACGCCGGTGTCGGCTTTCTGGAGCGGGATGCCTGCGCCCCAGCCGTCAAAGCCGCCGCAGACCTCCACAGCCGTGGCACCGGGAGCCCAGACTGCGAAGCGCCAGCCCTCTTCGCCGTGGTCATCCTGCCAGGGGTGCGCGCCGAGGATGCGGTAGGCGTCGAAGCAGTCGCCGTTGAAGAAGGATTTGGGGATGGAGGGAAGATTCATACGAAAGACTCCTTTTATCGCAATTTTTACAGAACACGGACGATGAAATATGTAAAATGAGAAATATACAACACTTTTACCACACTTTTGTCGGAAAATGTGCTATACTGAATACGACACAGATGCACTTTTGTCGGAAAAGTGCTCTGCTGTAACTTTTTGAAAACAGGAGCGGTACAGACAATGGCTTGGTATGACAATGCGGTATTCTATCACATCTATCCTCTGGGATTGTGCGGCTGCGCGCATGAAAACGACGGACAGCCTGTCCCCGGGGCTTTCAAAAAGCTGGATGCGTGGGCAGAACACGCGGCAAAGCTTGGCTGTACGGCGATCTATATCGGCCCGCTGTTCGAGAGCGGTTCCCACGGCTATGACACCATCGACTACCGTCTGGTAGACCGGCGTCTCGGCACCAACGAGGAGTTCAAGGAATTTGTCGCCGCCTGCCATGAGCGGGGCCAGAAGGTCATCGTGGACGGCGTGTTCAACCATGTGGGCCGCGATTTCTTCGCGTTCCAGGAGCTGAAGGAGCACCGCGAGAACGCCCGCTACCGCGACTGGTTCTGCGACGTGAATTTCTGGGGCAACAACGAGTACAACGACGGCTTCTCTTACGGCAACTGGGGCGGCTTCAACCTGCTGGTCAAGCTGAACCAGCGCAACCCCGAGGTGCAGAACTACCACTTCGACACCATCCGCTTCTGGGTGGATAAGTTCGATATTGACGGCATCCGTCTGGACGCTGCCGACGTGCTGGACTTCGATTTCATGAAGGGCCTGCGCCGCGTTGCCAACGAGGTGAAGCCTGAGTTCTGGCTGATGGGCGAGGTCATCCACGGCGATTACAGCCGCTGGGCCAACCCCGAGATGCTCCACTCCGTCACCAACTACGAACTGCGTAAGGGTCTGTGGAGTGGCCACAACGACCACAACTATTTCGAGATCGCCCATACCATGCGGCGTCTGCAGGGCCTCTGCCACGATACCCGGCTCTATAACTTCTCGGATAACCACGATGTGGAGCGGCTGCCCAATAAACTGCGCAACCGCGAGCACATCCGGCATATTGCTCTTCTAGTATATACGCTTTGGGGCATTCCGTCCATCTATTATGGCTCGGAATTTGGCATCGAGGGCAAAAAAGAGTGGGGCAGCGACTGGCCGCTCCGCCCCTGCCTCGAGCTGGCCGACTACACCGACGCCGAGAAGACGAACCCTGTCACCAGCATCTATGCCGCACTGGGCAGGCTGAAAGCGGAGTGTCCCGAGCTGAGCTGGGGCGAGTTCAAGGAGCTGACGCTGACCACCCAGAGCTACGCCTACGCCCGGGTGCTGGACGGCAAGGCTGTCGTGGCGGTGTACAATAACGGTGACAGCCCGGTTTCGATGGAGTTCCAGCTGCCGGTGGAGGCTTCGGGTGTCGAAGACCTGCTGGCCGACTGTGTGGGCAGTCAGCCCATCCTGACGCAGGTGGAGTGGGGTAAGCTGAAAGTCCAGCTGCCCTCCAACTACGCCACCCTGCTGCGGCTGGTAGGATAAAAAGGGGGAGTGCGGAAGATGAATGCTGCGCAGCGCAGAAAAGTGATCTTAGAGCGGCTGACGGAGGCCAATGCACCGCTGAGTGCCAGTGTACTGGCCGGGGAACTGGGGGTCTCGCGGCAGATCGTGGTGGGTGACGTGGCCCTGCTGCGGGCGTCAGGGACGCAGATCGACGCAACGCCCCGGGGTTATCAGCTCCACCCGGCGGCGCGGGGCTACACGGGCATTCTCGCCTGTGTCCACAGCACTGCAGACCAGATGCGGGAGGAGTTGTATACCGTGGTGGACCAGGGCGGCATCGTGGTGGATGTGGCCGTGGAGAACCCGCTTTACGGTGAGCTGCGCGGCAACCTCAACCTCGCCAGCCGGTACGACGTGGACCATTTTATCCAGCAGGCGGCGGATACGCCCGAGTGCCTGCTGAGCCGGATGACCGGCGGTGTGCATCTGCACACCTTGAGCTGCCCCACACCGGAGGCGTTCCGCCGCATCGAAGCGGCACTGGACGCCAAGGGCCTGCTCTATAAAAAAGAAGAATAAGGGTACTGCTTTCATTGTAAAAAATCCACGGGGTCTTGTCCATCGACGAAAGACGAAAACCGTTGGATAATCAACTAAAACACGGAAGAGGTGGATTTTGTGGACATCCGTATCGCCCGTACCGACCGCGCCATCGAACAGGCTTTCATGGAACTGCGGGAGAAGAATCCTCTGGAAAAAATCAAGATAAAAGACTTGTGTGCGATGGCCTGCATCAACAAATCGACGTTCTATGCCCACTATGAGGACATCTACGCGCTGGCCAATGCACTGGAAAACAAGCTCATCGAGTCTATCCTGGCCAGCGTACCCCGCACCAACGACAGCGTGGCACTGCATCAGGCAGAGACGCTGACGCGGGAGCTGTTCCATGCCTTCATGCAGAACCAGCGGGCCGTAAACATCCTCTTTTCGGGCAGTCGGCAGGGCATCTTCGCCAACAGCATCGAGAAGGGGCTGCGCCAGCGCTTTGAGGAAGCCGACCCGACCTTCGCGGCTGATTTGAACCGGGGCATCCTGCTCTCGTTCTGCGTGCAGGGCTGTTTCTACGCCTTTGCCAACAACAGCAGCCGGATGGACGAGAGCAAGCTGGTGGAGCTGCTGGGCGCCATCGCCAAGGCGGCGCAGAGCATCGAGTTTTAAGAAGCAAAAAATGGCTCCGGCAGATGCCGGAGCCATTTTTTACGATGCGAAGTTATTTAGAATAAAGTTCAACGATATTCAGCAGGATCTCGGTGGCCTTGTCCATCCGCTCGACGGTGGTGCATTCGCAGACGCCGTGGAAGTTGAAACCGCCGGTGCCGAGGTTGGGGCAGGGCAGACCCTTCCAGCTCAGGACAGCGCCGTCGGTGCCGCCGCGGACGGGGATCTCTTCCGGGGTCAGGCCGGCCTTCTCGATGGCCTTGCGGGCCGTCTCCACAAGGTGGAAGTGGGGCTTGATCTTTTCCAGCATATTGCGGTAGCTGTCCTTGATCT
>ERZ827516.2107-NODE-2107-length-15514-cov-4.921599_pt1 | contig 15514 bp, 14 predicted proteins | sample MGYA00519703_ERZ827516 | MGnify/ENA primary metagenome ERZ827516 (study PRJEB31778, sample SAMEA3449337) | human gut metagenome | biome: human gut; feature: human-associated habitat; material: faeces | place: United Kingdom | collected 2010/2012 ...
ATAACTTCTGGCGAGTACCAGCAATACTATCAGAGCATGTATAAGGACAGGTAAATGGATTGCTAATGTATGGTAGAGTCCAGAACGGCTAAAAGTCTTAAGAATAGTGTAGTTGCCTTATTATTCTATTTTATAAATCTTGGTCTTCAATTCTTTTCCCGTAAGATTTTTTTAGAGCATCTTGGTGCAGAAGTTTTAGGACTGAATACAACTGCGACAAATCTACTCCAGTTTTTGAATCTTGCTGAGTTGGGAGTTGGGGCAGCTATCGGATATTCGCTATATAAACCGCTTGCTGAGAAAAATCGGCAACAAATTAATGAAATCGTTTCTGTCCAAGGATATTTATATTATAAGATAGGGCTGTTTGTTGGAGGTATTGCTGTCTTATTGATGTGTTTTTTTCCGTGGATATTTTCTAAAGCCGAAGTTCCTGCCTGGTATACTTACACAACTTTTATTGTCCTTCTTATAGCTGCGCTTTCCGGGTATTTTTTTAATTATAAACAGATTGTACTTACTTCAGATCAGAAGAATTATAAGTTGAATTATGTCGTCCAAGGCATAAAAAATATAAAGGTAGTTCTGCAAATTTTAGCTATAAATTACTTGTCTGATGGATATGTATGGTGGCTTGGACTTGAATTTGTGGCTGCGGTTGTAACTATATTTGGAATTAATGCTGTCGTTCGAAAAGAATACCCGTGGCTGCATACCGATTATCGACAAGGAAAAAATCTCATACATAAATATTCTCAGATTACACGGAAAACCAAGCAGTTGTTTTTTCACAAGATTGCAAGTTTTGTCGTATCCCAATCAAGTCCGATCGTTGTATATGCTTTTACTTCTTTAACAGTTGTTGCAATTTATGGTAACTATATGTTAATTGTTAGTGGGTGTATTGCTTTGCTAAATGCCGTATTTAATAGTATTAGTGCAGGGATCGGTAATTTGGTTGCAGAGTGTGATACGCAAAAGACAGCAAGGGTATTTTACGAGTTGTTCTCGGTTCGTTTCTTCTTAATCTCTATAATGAGTTTTGGCGTTTATATCATTGCCACTCCATTTATTGTATTGTGGGTCGGAGCTGAGTATTTGTTGCCCAATTCAATATTGTTGCTGATAACACTTATTATGTTTTTTAATGCTCTGAGGACGAGTGTCGAATCATTTCTTATTGCTCATGGGATGTTTCAGGATGTTTGGTATCCACTTTTCGAGGCGTTTCTTAATATCGGATTGTCTGTTTTACTTGGCCTTTATTTCGGGTTGAATGGTGTTTTATCGGGGATTCTCATAAGTTTGATAGGTACGATTACGTGGAAGCCTTATTTCTTATTCCGGATTGTACTGAAACTTTCTCTTTGGAGATATATCCTTGTTTTTATTAAACATATAAGTGCCATGTTTGTCGCAGCTTGTATTTCTATGTATTGTATTTCCTTAATGAGTTTCGACCCACAGCAATCCTTTGCTGATTTACTCTTGTATATGATAGTTGCAATCTCAGTGTTTACAGGCCTTGTTTGTTTGTTTTTATATCTGATAGCACCTGAATTTAAAATGTTTATCAACCGGATATCAAATATCAACCGAAACTTTTGTCGATGAGATTGTTGAGAAGTGTATTATACAGGCTTTATGCAATTTATGATAAAGCTTGTCCTTTGCGATATTTTATTCAGAAGATCCGATTGTATTATGCGAAAAACGTAATATGTCGTTCAGGTTCCCGATTTGCCAACACCGTATTTGAGGGGGATAATCTTGTGCATAAAAGAAGTTTATTGGTTGATAGCTATTTGTCTCGGCATAGCTATATTGCCTTCGATTGCAGACTTTTTGGCGCTCGGATTGGTAAATTTTGCAGTATTGGGCCTCGTGTATATACGGGATTCAGTAATCATCCAACGGACACTTTCGTGTCGACCTTTCTTGCTTTTTATAAAGATACTCGTAAAGTATTTGGCTACTCGTATTACACTGGATTACAGCCTGGATTTGAAATGTATCGGAAAACTGCCTCGGGATACCTTGTCGATATCGGACATGATGTGTGGATTGGGGCTGATGTAAAGATTATGGATGGTGTATCTATCGGGAATGGTGCCGTGGTCGCTGCCGGAGCCGTTGTAACGAAGGATGTTCCGCCTTATGCAATAGTTGGAGGGGTGCCGGCTAAAATTATTAAATACCGGTTTACCCAGGATCAGATAGAACTTCTACAGCAGTTTGAATGGTGGAATATGCCGGAAGATTGGATTCGTGAAAATTGGCAATTGTTTGACAATATACAAAAATTCGCGGAAAAATTTACTCGAGATGTTGAGTTGCATTAAATGGATTATGCTTGTTTGGGCAACGGTTTATCCCTATAGATTACATCTTAAGATGTCCACTCTATTGGATATCATGTATACTTATTGGGTATCTCCTAATTTCAATGCCGTTGGAAAAAAATGTTGTATCAGACGGGGGCTGAAATTATATGGAAATGCGAAATGTATTTTTATAGAAGACGATGTCCAAATTGGTGCCCGATGTGTTTTGGAGGCATATACTGAATTCCAACCAGCTTCGCAGACATTTACGCCTCATGTTGTAATTGGCGATGGATGTAAGATTGGTGCGGATAGTCATATCTCAAGTATCAACTCTGTGATTTTAGGGAAACATGTCCGTTGTGGAAGAAAAATCTTTATTACGGATAATGCCCATGGTGCATCACAGCGTGATCTGCTGGATATGCCGCCGAATATGCGTCCATTGTATTCAAAAGGCCCGGTTATTATTGAAGATAATGTCTGGATCGGAGAATATGCTACAATTCTTCCGAACGTAACCATTGGTCAGGGAAGTATTGTTGCTGCGCATGCAGTGGTAACCAAAAATGTTCCTCCTTATAGCGTGGTGGGTGGAAATCCTGCCAAAGTTATTAAATGCTTAAATGATTGATATGATTAAACCGGAAATAATAGCATTTTATCTACCTCAATTTCATCCTTTCCCGGAAAATGATAACTGGTGGGGGAAAGGATTTACGGAATGGACAAATGTTGGAAAGGCTCGGAAGTTATTTCCCGGGCATTATCAACCTCGAATTCCGGCAGATTTAGGATATTACGATTTACGCCTTTCGCTTATTTACGAACAACAAGTTCAACTTGCTCGAGAGGCTGGGGTCACGGCATTTTGTTTCTATGAATACTGGTTTGGCGGGAAAAGGCTTATGGAGCGTCCATTGGTCGATATGATAGAGCGAGGCGTTCCCGATTTCCCGTTTTGTATTTGTTGGGCGAATCATACGTGGACGAATAATAACTGGAATGCAGCAGCTCAGCGTGTAGAGCGGAAGGTTCTCATCGAACAGACCTATCCTAGTATTGATGATATAGATAATCATTTTTATGCCCTTCTGCCGGCTTTTTCTGACAAAAGATATTTACGGATCGATGATCGGCTCGTTTTTGTAATTTATGATTACAAATCTATTCCGGAAAACTATGCGATGTTGACACGCTGGAATGAACTCGCCAGGAAAAATAATTTGCCGGAGTTCTATTTTATGGCTTATACGGCCGATCCTCGGGAAGTGAAACATCCCCGATATAATGTATTCGACAATGTCATTTTGAGTAATATCAATGGGGCATTTGGGCAAGGGCATAGTGTAAAAAGATTGCTGAAAGATGTTCTTATCAATCGGTTTCTACATCTTCCTGCTCATGTCGTTTCTTACAGGAAGGCCATAAAAAAAATGCTATGTTCAGCTTTTGAGAATGAAAAAGTTGTACCCGTTGTTGTCCCAAATTGGGATCATTCTCCAAGATTGGGGACTGGTGGTAGTATTTTTCATAACTCGACTCCGGAGTTGTTTAAACGTCACCTGACCGATATTTTACTGATTACCCGCCAAAAACGGGTAGTGCAACCAATGATTTTTATCAAATCGTGGAATGAATGGGGGGAAGGTAATTATATGGAACCGGATCTTCGGTTTGGAAAACAATATATTGAGGCTTGCCGACAGACAATAGATGCTTTTGATTGGACTATGGATGGTACACTATAGTATATAAGATATAACTGATGCTATTTTACGTAATATTCATTCTGTCGGTAGTCATCCTGATGGGAAATCGTCCGGTAAATAAAAACCGGAAACTTGGCTATGGGTCGTATATCGGGATTACGATAATTATACTTGTTTCCGTATTGCGATTCGATGTGGGGTGGGACTATCCCGGCTATTATGAGACGGTATATCCATCATTGGATACCTATGCGATTGATCGGTTTGAACCGTTCAATAAAATAATATGCCAATTAGTTAGTTATACAAAATGGCCCCCGCTATTATTTATTATATACGGACTTATTACTTATATTTTAGTTTTTTCCACTCTAAGGAAATATACGGATAACCTTTTTCTTGCGACACTTACTTATTTGGCATTTTTTTATACGACCTCATTGGGGCCAATTCGGCAGGGGGTTGCTTTAGCAATAGTCCTTTATGCGTATAGGTATTTAGTTACTAAGGCTTATTTAAAATATATTGGTGCTGTCGTTATCGCAGGAATGTTTCATTATACGGCATTTGTTTGTATTTTGATTCCGGTCATATTTTATTTTATGACATTTCCCCGAATGGTTTTAGTGTTAATTATTATTGGGGTTGGTATTCGAGTTATAATTCGTTTGTATGCAGAATATTTCGGATATACATATTATCTATTGGCGGATGTAGAATATAGCGGAGGTTCGTTGATTAGTTATGTTTATCCGCTGGTTATCATCTCTCTTTGTGTTTTATCGTGGAAAAAAAGAGACTGGTTAACACGAAAATTGTTATATGTTACCTCTTTTGGTGCAATATGGCCTTTTTTGTTAGGCGGCCATCTGGGTGGACGTATTGGGTGGTATTTTCTGATTTATTTATGTGTTTTGGTGCCCCATGTTTTGGTGCAATGTAAAACAACTTTGAGGTCACTGTATGCGACAGCTTTAGTCGTTTATTTTCTCCTCTTTGTATATATTACGACTTTGAATCCTATAAAACAGCCGCTTACTCCGTATCAATCGATTTTGACTACAGATACCAGGCATCCCATTTTTAAACAAGAACGCTGATAAATGTTGCAATATATTGATACGCAAAAAAAAGAATTGTGTTGTGGATGTCGTGCCTGCGAGCAGATATGCCATGTTCACGCCATTATTATGAAGGAAGATGAGGAGGGATTTCTCTATCCTCATCTTAATATGAACCTTTGTACGCAGTGTGGGCTGTGTGAAAAAGTTTGTCCTATTTCAGAGCCGATCCCGGTGTCGTCCGAGATTGCGAATATGCAGGTCTATGCAGCAATGACGCGTGATGTCGAATTAAGAAAGAAAAGTTCATCCGGAGGACTGTTTTCTGAAATTGCATCTGTTATTCTCCATGCGGAGGGTGGGGTATACGGAGCCGCATTCGATCGTGAATTCAGATTGAAACATGTCGGTGTTTTTTCTGAAAAGGAGTTGGATCGATTACGCGGTTCAAAATACCTTCAAAGTGATACGGGGACGACATTTTCTCAAGTTCGGGATTTGCTACGACAAGGGAAGTCAGTATATTATACGGGAACGCCTTGTCAAATTGCCGGATTAAAAAAGTTTTTAAGACGGGAGTATGAGAATTTATTCACTTCGGATTTGGCTTGTCATGGAGTCCCTTCTCAAAAAATCTTTTTTGCGTATAAGGATTATCTGGAACATAAGAACGTGGGGCATATTTCAAGTTTTTATTTCCGGGATTTGGATGGCTGGGGATATGGCCCCAAATATACGATGGAAAGAGCTGATGGTGAAAATATTATTTTTAATTCATATTATCTGTTTTCTCCTTATATATATGCTTTTATTAATGGTTATTTAAATAGGCCTGTTTGCTATTCTTGCCCTTATGCAAGGCGGGGACGTGTCGGAGATATCACATTAGCGGATTTTTGGGGTGTACGGCGTTTTTTTCCTACTTTGGATGTGAAAAAGGGCGTTTCCTTAATTTTGGTTAATACGGAAAAGGGGCGGAAGATGCTCGAATCTATGAATAATAATTTGGATTTGATGCCGTCTTGCTTTGAGGATGCTGTATTGGAAAATTGGAATCTAGCCAATCCGACTGTCCGTCCGCCACAGCGGGATACGGTCTATGTAAATCTGGATAAGTATTCATTCGAACATCTTGCCAAAAATGAATTTCGCTGCCCGCATAAACTCCGGATTTATGCAAGACGGTTTATAGTCGCTACTTTGGATTATTTACATCTCAAAGAATTAATTCGTCAAATTGTTAGACGTTAATATCCTGTTTATGAAGGTCGGATTGATTACAATCTTGGATAATATCAATTTTGGAACAATATTGCAGGCATATGCTTTGGCAAACAAGATTGAAAACTTCGGGCACAAAGTCTGCTTTATTAATTATTGGCGCCCGAATTCGTCCATCCGATGTCAAATCCGGGGAATTCTGAATGATAAAAAAAGAAGTTTGGTTCGACGTGTGGTATACGCTGTTTCGGCATTATTTCTCGTTCCGTTTATCAAACTGAGGTTACGGTCGTTTTTAACCTCAAGGTTCCGTTTTACAAGGAAATATCGGTCGATCGAATCTCTTCGGAAACATCCGCCTCAAGCCGATATTTATATGACGGGAAGTGATCAGGTCTGGAATAGTCGTTATAACAATGGGGTTGACCGGGCTTTTTTCCTTGATTTTACGGAGTCTCCGAAAATTTCATATGCAGCATCCATGGGAATAGATAATTTTCCACCGGATGAGGTGACTGAGGTTGTTTCTTTGTTAAAACGCTATCGTTCCATTTCCGTTCGTGAAAATCAAACTGTCCGTTATATGCTGGATTTGGGGCTTTCTTTCGTTACTCAGGATTTGGATCCAACTTTATTGTTGACAGCAGAAGATTGGAAAAAGATTATTCGATATCGAAGTAAAAGTCAGCCACAATACTTACTCGTTTATTCAGTTGAGGGTAATAATAATGATTTTATTTTTCAACAGGCTTCAATTATCGCGCGGGAAAAAGGATGGAAATTATATGCGGTTACTGCTGCAGATCCTTTTAAATTGAAAAAATATAATTGCGATAAAATTTATGCATTTGCTGGGGTTGAGCACTTTGTAACACTTTTAGCCGATGCTGCTTTTATTGTTGCTAGTTCATTCCATGGGACAGCCTTTTCGATTAATTTTAATAAAGAATTTGTAACGGTGGCTCCTCGCCGATATAATATTCGCTTAAAAAGCCTTGCAGAACAGTTAGAAGTTTCGCATCGAATCATTACTTCGCATGAGGTTAGTATATGTGATTTACAACCCTTGGATTATGGGTTTATCAATGAAAAATTAAACATCTGCCGAATGATTTCTGAAGATCGGTTGCGATCTTTCTTGTATTGATATGAAAATACTGTATTTATGCACCCGTCCGGAAGCCCAAAATAATGGAGGATCGGTAGTTGCGGGACGGAACTTATGTGCTATCCGACAGATTGTGGGTGAAGAGAGTGTTGAAGTTTGTTATCTCCCTAAACCGACATGGAAGACTGTTGGGCGCTCTTTGGTTACATTGAGCAGTTATGGGCTGGATCGTGCCTATGAAGATGAGATTTTAGATGTGGCGTCTGAATATAATATTATATTTATCGAAGGTTCGTTATTGGGCGGACTTGTAAAACGGTTGAAAAAGTGTAATTGTAAAACTTTTGTTTTTGCACATAATGTAGAAACATTGTTGTATAGGCAGAGACTAAAACAGTCGTGGAGTTTGATGTCTTTTTTGCGCTACTATTTTATTTTATTTAACGAGCGACGTTCATTTCGGTATGCCGATAAAATTATTGCATTGAATAATAGGGATGATTTAGATTTACAAAAAATGTTTTATCGAAAGGCCGATCTTGTGTGTCCAATTACTTGTCCGGAACGGGATCTGGATGTAAAATATACTGGTTTCGAGCGGTCGTATTGCTTATTTGTTGGGTCAAACTTTTTCCCTAATATTGAAGGTTTAAACTGGTTTCTCAAGTATGTTGCACCATACATTGACATGGATGTCCGTATAGTTGGGGCATGTTGTAAGAATCCGGCTTTCCATAATCGCATATTGCCTGATAATGTTTATTTGGAAGGATATGTAGATAACATTGCCAGGTATTATATAAATGCAGATGCAGTGATAGCTCCAATTTTCAGTGGATCCGGGATGAAAACAAAAACCATTGAAGCTATGAGTTACGGGAAAACGATTTTTGGAACAAATGAAGCTTTTGCCGGCATTGAATGCGATTATGATAAAATCGGAGGATTATGCAATACGGCGGAAGAATTTATTCGATGCTTGGCATCTCCAATTTCGCGGCATCCCAATAGCTATACATTACAATTATTTAGAACATCATATACAGATGCGATATTTACAAGTCGATTAAAGCAGCTTGTTTTTTATGCTGAAAAATAGTAAACGATTGTGTGTATTCGCACATTTTAATCCCCAATTTCGAGTTGCCGAATATGTATTTTATTATTTACAACGTCTGCATGACGATGTAAATGCTGATATAATTTTTTCTTCGACATCTGCAATACCGACTGCCGATCGTGCCCGGCTGGAGGCTTTATGCCTTTATATTATCATTCGGAAGAACCAAGGATATGATTTCGGATCTTGGCAGGATGGATTACATGCCTTATCTCATGAGCAACTCTCAGAATATGACGAAATCATTATTGCCAATGATTCCTGTTATGGGCCTCTAGTCCCCTTTACCGAAATGTGGGAGGAAATGGATAAAAGGAAATGCGATTTTTGGGGTATAACGGATTGTATTATTTATTCCCGTTATATAGAAAGTTATTTCATCGTATTTCGACGGACTGCATTTCAATCCCAAGCATTTGTTCGTTTTTGGGAAAATATTCCAGTATTAAAATATAAACATGATGTTGTGACACAATGTGAACAACGTCTAACGCGAATGTTAGTTGCCGGCGGGTTGCGGTACTCTGTCTATATTTCATATAATTATTTACAACGATTCTGGTTCGGATGTAAATATAAATGGAGGATTGTGGTGTCTATATTTTATTCGAAAAATCGACAATTTATAAATAATAAGTTGCAACCAGTTTCAGCAGAAGAGACAGGGAGGAAAATACGTATCCTATATGGTGTGAGAAAGGTGATTCGGTTGTTAGCTCCATTTCATTCTAATATACAATTGCTTATTCCTGTGCGATTAATATGCAGGGGAAAAACAGTACCTGTTATTAAAAAAATGCTAATGAAACAGAATCCACTATGTGTTGACTTGCAGAAAGTCAAGTGTGCTGTTGGGAGAAGGACGAATTATTCGATCGATTATTTTGAATGAAAATCCCGGATGATTTACGCCGGAACGGAGATTCATTGCCAAATAGGTATTATACAATAAACTCGGAAATATTATGATACCATTAGTTTCTGTTATAACGCCCTGCTACAATGGTGCTAATTATATTGCGGCTTGTATTGAATCTGTGCTGGCGCAAACCCTTGTGAATTGGGAAATGCTAATCGTAGATGACTGTTCAACGGACAATTCTGCTGAAATAATTCTATCATATGTAAAAAAAGACACGAGAATTCGTTTTTTTCAAACGAATAAGCCTTCCGGATCTCCTGCTATACCCCGAAATATTGCTATTGATAATGCTAAAGGGCATTATTTCGCATTTTTGGATTGCGATGATTTATGGTTGCCACGAAAATTAGAAGAGCAATACTCCTATGCTGAGGCGAATAATTACTTGTTCGTGTATTCAAATTACGAGAAGATAACATCTGAAGGAATCCGTAATGAACGGGTCATTACTGTAAAATCACAGGCAAAGTATTCCGATATTCTTAAAAGTTGTGAAATTCCTTGTTTGACTGCCTTTTTACATAGAAGTTGTGTCGGCAAGCTGCGATTTGTGCCGGCTCCCAAGGAAGATTATGTGTTTTGGTTACTTATATTGAAACAATCGATTGTTGCATATAATACTAATACTACATTGGCTTTGTATCGGGATTCTCTTGCATCAAGATCTTCGGATAAAGTAGCTATGCTGAAAAACCAGTGGAAAATTGTTCGCCATTTGGAGCGTGTCAATTTCTTTTATAGTCTTTATTGCATGGCAATATATAGCTTGAAAGGGTTGCGAAAATACATTCGGTGATTTTGACAAGCGATAGTTCCATTATGTATAATTTTGACAATTCTATATATAGGATTATATTTATTCTTTTGCGCGCAGGTTTAAATTGGACAACTATACCGCGTGCAGATTGGAATGAATGTCAAAAAATTCTAAAAATCGATTGGGGTGCAATATATAAGGAATGCGTCAGACATGGTGTATTGGCGATCGCTTGGGATGGATTATTGAGACTTGTTGAAGAGAATGTGATTCCGAGTAGTAAGCTTCCGGAACGTCGATTAAAAATACAGTGGGGAATTAATGTCAAACGAATTGAACAACAGTATGCAGAACAATGGGCAATTGCATCTGATATAGCTTTGCGATATCGAGGAGCTGGAATCAGGACATTGGTGCTTAAAGGGTTTGCGATTAGTCATTTGTACCCACAGCCCAATCACCGACCTTGCGGTGATTTTGATTGTTTTTTGATGGGGCAATATGAATTTGGAAATTTATTGGCAGAACAATGGGGTGCGTCTGTAAAACGTGATTTTTATAAACATTCACATATCAGATACAAGGGATTAGTTGTAGAAAATCATCAGTTTTGTACGGCGATCCGGGGAAGTCGTCGAGCAAAAGATTTTGAACGTCTTTTGCAAGAATGCTTACACAATTGCAATCCTGTATACTTGGGTGATTCTGTGTTGGAAACACCTCCGGATTTATTTAATGCTTTATTTCTAACCAAACATGCCCAGGGGCATTTTTTGACGGAAGGGATTACTTTGCGTCATCTATGTGATTGGGCTATATTACTTAAAGAACGGGGTGAGCTTATCGATTGGCCGTTGTTTCATCGAATTTGTGAAAAATACGGCATGAGACTTTTCTCAGAAACTATGACCCAGTTGTCGTTTAGTGTCTTAAGAATTAAAACGAAAAATAATGTTTTTAATGAGGATGCTTGCCAGGCAGGGCAATTATTGTCTGATATTATAATAGGTTCCCGGTCGATCTTTAATTCCCCATCTTCGGATTGGTGGAAGCGAGGAGCAATAATTTTTAATATTTTTAAGGATCGTTGGAAATACCGCCTTTTTACAGATACAAATGTGTACATGGAAATTATAAGATATATTGTGGCATTTTGTATTGATCGACATCCACGAATATAATTTTTCAGATAAAAAATAATTTAATATTTGTCTGGTAAAAATTTAAGAAATGTATTCGATGAAGTATTTGCTCATCTGGGCGGTATTCCTTGTCCTGTTCTATATTTTTCTGCGGTGGGTTATTCGCCGGACGCCGGTCACGGGGGACGACGACCTGAAAGTGCGGCGTATCTCCCGCCTTCTGGAACGCCTTAATGAAAAGTGGAACCCAAATAGAAAATAATAAAGGGGCTGTCTAAAACTTGTTAGACAGCCCCTTTCGATTGTACGGCTCGGCACCTGCGTTCGTGTTTGGCGGCGGCCATGTTTGCGGCAAACCTTGTTACGCCTTGGCTATGACGGTCGTGCGAGCAAACTCTTTTGCGGCGATGCGGTGCCGGGGTTTTATCTTTTGCGACGCATTCCCGGTATCGGGCGCGTTGTCCGGCTGTCTCCCGGCTGTTCTCCCTTGGAGGACGTCGTTTTGGCGCTAAACTCCCGCGTGGCTTTTTTGCCGGCTCCTGCTTTGTCTCCCGGGCGTGCGCCTTGGGGGCGGGATGCTTTCGCCCGCACGCCCTTCGATCCCTTTCTGTCCGGTGCCTCTCCTTTCCCGGCCGGCCGTTCATCGAAGAAATAGGCTTTCTGCCGCCGTTTCTCCTCCTGCGAACGGGCGACGTAGACTTTTTCATGTGTATAGGGGTTCTCCCCGGTGTAGAACATCACCGATGAGAGGGTCATCGGCGTCGGGGTCAGATCCTGTACCTGTTCGAGGTCGAAATGGAGCTTGCCGAGTACTTTCGCCGACAGCGAGCGCATGTCGCGTTCGGTGCAGCCCGGGTGTGACGAGATAAAGTAAGGGATCAGCTGGTAGGGCAGCCCCTCGCGGCGGCAGATATGCTGGAAATCAGCGTTCAGTTGCTCGAAAAGTGCGAACGGAGGCTTGCGCATCAGTTTCAGCACGGCATCTTCGGTGTGTTCGGGGGCGACCTTCAGGCGTCCCGAGGTGTGGTGTTTCACGACCGTGGCGAGGTAAGGGCTGTCGTCGAACAGGTCGTAACGGATGCCGCTGCCGACAAAGGCCTTCTTGATGCCCTTCACGGCTCGGATCTTTTCGTACAAAGCCAACAGAGGCCGGTGGTCGTTGTCCAGATTTGGGCACATCTTCGGGTGCAGGCACGACGGACGGCGGCACCTGCGGCACAATTCCCTGTCGCGGCCGCCCATGCGGTACATGTTGGCCGAGGGCGCGCCGACGTCCGAGAGGTAACCCCTGAAGCCGGGCATCGAGGCGATCCGCCGTACCTCCTCGAGGATCGAGCGCTCGCTGCGCGAGTTGATGAATTTGCCCTGGTGTGCCGATATGGTGCAGAACGAACAGCCACCGAAGCATCCCCGGTGGATGTTGACCGAGTGCTTGATCATCTCCCAGGCCGGGATGTCTCCTTTGCCGTTATAGCGCGGGTGAGGTGCCCGTTCGTAAGGCAGATCGAACGAGTGGTCGAGCTCTTCGGTCGTGAGCGTCGTGTTGGGCGGCGTGACGACCACGTAGCGGTCGCCGACGGCCTCGACCAGCGTCGCTGTCGGTTCCATCAGGTTGCTCTGTGTCTCGATGACCGTGAAATTCTCCCCGAAAGCCCGTTTGTCGCGCGCACACTCCTCGTAGGAGTGCAGCCGGATCGTCTCCGCCGGGTCGAGCCGCTCCACGTAATCTTTGCCGGCCATGAACGCCACTTGCCGCAGTTTGCGCAGCAACTTGGCATTGTATCCGTTGCGCAGTGCCCGGGCGACCTGCTGTACGACCCGTTCGCCCATGCCGTAGATCAGCAGGTCGGCGCCGCTTTCGGGCAGCACCGAAGGCTTGAGCGAATCGTTCCAGTAGTCATAGTGCGTCAGCCGCCGCAGGGAAGCCTCTATCCCCCCGACTACTACCGGAACGTGCGGGAACAATCGCTTGACGATTCGCGTGTAGACTGTTACGGCATAGTCGGGCCGAAACCCCGCTTTGCCGCCGGGCGTGTAGGCGTCGTTGCTCCTGAGGCGCAGGTTGGCCGTGTAGTGGTTGACCATCGAATCCATCGACCCGGCCGTAATGCCGAAGAAGAGCCTCGGCGTGCCCAGCTTGGTGAAGTCGCGCAGGTCGTCCCGCCAGTTGGGCTGCGGCACGACGGCCACGCGGTAGCCTTCGGCTTCGAGCAGGCGGCCGATCACCGCCGCGCCGAATGCCGGATGGTCGATGTAGGCGTCGCCCGAAAAGAGGATGACGTCCAACTGCTCCCACCCGCGTGCGCGGACTTCCTTTATCGTGGTCGGTAAAAACAAGGTGCGGTGAGTTTTTTTATTTCGTCCCGGAGTAATTCGGGTCTGTATCGTGTGTTTGAGGGGTGCGAGCCGGCGGATTTATGCTTGGGCGTTTGCCGTTTTGGGGAGCCGCAGGTGCGGCCCGTCGTATTGCCGTAAGTCAGTCCGCTGCCGTGCCGTTTATCCGTTATCCGTCTCTTTCGATGCCGTTGCGTAGGTTTCCCATTTGCCGAGCAGCGCACGGAAATCGTCGGGCAGTTCGCTCTCGAAATATACCGTTTCGCGGGTCGTCGGGTGTACGAACCCGAGTGACCGCGCGTGCAGTGCATGGCGGGGCAGCACGGCGAAGCAGTTCTCGACGAATTGCCTGTATTTCGAGAAGGTCGTGCCCTTCAGGATGCGGTCGCCGCCATAGCGTTCGTCGTTGAAGAGCGGATGTCCCTGCCACGACATGTGGACGCGTATCTGGTGCGTGCGGCCCGTTTCGAGCCGGCATTCGATGAGCGTCACGTAGCCGTAACGCTTCAGCACCCGCCAGTGGGTCACGGCGTGCTTGCCGTCCGACCCGTCTTCGAATACGAACATCTTCTGCCGGTCGCGGGGGCTGCGGCCGATGTTGCCCGTGATCGTCCCCTCGTCCTGGTCGAAATTGCCCCACACGAGTGCCACGTAACGGCGCTGGATCGTATGGTCGAAGAATTGCTTGGCCAGCCGTGCGTGCGCCTGTTCGTTCTTGGCCACCACGAGCAGCCCCGACGTGTTCTTGTCGATGCGGTGCACCAGCCCGGCGCGCATGTCGCCCTCCTGGAACAGGGGCAGGTTGCGCAGGTGGTACGTGAGTGCGTTTACGAGCGTACCGCTGTAATTTCCGTGCCCGGGATGCACCACCAGCCCGGCGGGCTTGTTGACGATCAGCAGGTCGTCGTCCTCGTAGGGGATTTCGAGTGGAATATCCTCCGCGATGATCTCCACTTCGCGCCGCGGGTAGGGCATCACGATCTGGATACGGTCGAGCGGCTTGACCTTGTAGCTCGATTTCGCGGGCTTGCCGTTCACGAGGATGTTGCCGCAGTCGGCAGCCGCCTGGATACGGTTGCGCGAGCATTTCTCCATGCGTACGGTCAGGAACTTGTCCAGCCGCAGCGGGGTTTGCCCCTTGTCGGCTACGACCGCAAAGTGCTCATACAGCCCGGCTCCCTCGCCGTCCTCTTCCATGGCTTCCGATCCCTGGTCGAGTTCGGGATCCTCCTCTATGTAGCGTTCGTCGGCCATCAGTCGAAAAATCCTTCGTCGTTTCCGGCTGCCGCAGGCTCGTCGGCCGGCTGTTCCTCTGCGGAGCCTGCCGCCGCCCGTTCGAACTCCGCCTGAGCCAGCGAATCCGCATGTTCGCGTTCGGATTGCAATCGCTCTTCGGCCGCCTCCTTCGCCTGCTTTTCGGCTATGGCGCGGTATTGGGCGAGTTTCTTCTCGTCGAGCGTCAGCCTGAGGTCGACGCGCGAGCCCAGCCCGGCGCTCCGCTCGGCCGTGGGATGCTGGATATAGACGCGGGCATCCTTCTGGTTCAGGAGGTTGATCCCTTCGTCGAAATCCACCTTGCCGACGTTGAGCCCCAGTTCCCACAGGCGGCCCTTGGCCTCCTTGAGCGGGAACCCGACCAGACGCGGTACGACCGTCGTGCCGTAGCCGCCTTCGACACCCACATAGAGCGTCACGCCCGAGCCCAGTTCGGCCTCGATCTTGCTCGTCGCCGCTACGGGGCGGCCGTCGCAGTATTCGTCCAGTACGTAGTTGGTCGCCATGTCGGCGCGGTAGACCAGTTCGTCGATCTCCA
>ERZ827516.2108-NODE-2108-length-15512-cov-3.425697_pt1 | contig 15512 bp, 10 predicted proteins | sample MGYA00519703_ERZ827516 | MGnify/ENA primary metagenome ERZ827516 (study PRJEB31778, sample SAMEA3449337) | human gut metagenome | biome: human gut; feature: human-associated habitat; material: faeces | place: United Kingdom | collected 2010/2012 ...
TGCTTGTCGAGAGCCGCGGTTTTCTGGGCGGCAACCTTACGATCGGTCTGCCGATTCTCGGTTTTCTGGGCCGCAAGGGCAACCAGATCATCGAGGGGTCGGCGCAGCGGTTCATCGACCGGCTGCGTGCACGCGGCGCGGCGAGCGAACACCGCCCCTGCAAGAACCACATGAGCCTGACGATCATCGACCCCGAAGAGGCCAAGCGCACGGCACTCGAAATCATGGAGGAGAAGGGTGTCGAGGTACTGCTCTACGTCTTCTGCACCGACGTAGTCAAGGAGGGCGACGACGTGAAGGGCGTCATCATCGAGAGCAAGGCGGGCCGCGAAGCGATCCTGGCCAAAACGGTCATCGACTGTACGGGCGACGGCGACGTGGCCTTCCGTGCGGGCGTCGAATGCCGCAAGGGCGACGCCGGCACGTCGTTTATCGGGCTCGATGCCGTGGAGCGCTTCGAGCATCGCGAGTTCGGCGGCGTTACCTGCCGTCGGTGCAACAACCGCTGCCAGCGCGCGGTCGTGGCATTTGGCGACGGCTCGCTTTACGTCACGGGCAATCGCTGCCCGCGCGGCGGCGCCATCTCATGGGATGAGCTCGTGCGCGAGGTTCCCGCGGCGGAGGAGCTGCGTCCGCAGGGTGCTTGCGAGGCACAGGCACCCGGCACGGGGCGCGACCGGACCGCGGCTGCCCCCAATCTCTTTGTCGACCGCGAGAAGCTGCTGTTCGAGTCGTACCCCACGGTTCCCGTCTGCGGGGGGCGCGATGTCACGATCGGCATTCCCCGTGTGCTCGAGTTCTGGGACACCATGCCGTTCTGGTCGACGTTCTTCAGCACGCTCGGCTTTAAGGTGCGCGTCTCGGGACGCAGCACCAAGGCGATGTACGAGCGCGGTCTGGCGCACGTCACATCCGACACCGTGTGCTTCCCGGCCAAGCTCGTCCACGGGCACATCCGCAATCTCGTCGACGCCGGCGTCGACCGCATCTTCATGCCCATCATCACGACGGTGCCCACCGAAAACACCGCCTCTACCAGCGAGTGGATGTGCGCCGTCGTAAAGGGATACCCCTACGTGATGCGCAATTCCGATAACCCGGAGGAGCGTTTCGGCGTTCCGTTCGATACGCCGCTGTTCCACTGGTACGACGAGGGCGACCGAAACCGCCAGCTCAAGGCGTGGTGCAAGGAGACCTTCGATATCGATGCCGACCTGGTTGCCAAGGCGACCGAGCAGGCGGACCGCGCGCAGGAGACGTTTGAGAACCAGCTGCAGCTGCGCGGCAGGCAGGTGCTCGAGAACGTGCGCGAGGACGGCGGCTACGCGGTGGTGATCGCTTCGCGCCCGTACCACAACGACCCGCTGGTCAACCACGGGCTGCCCAAGCTCTTCTCTGAGCGCGGCATCCCCGTGCTGACGCCCGATGCGGTGCCGGGGGTCTGCAACGTCGATCTTTCCAACAGCCGCATCGACATCGTGAACAACTACCATGCGCGCATGCTGTCGTGCGCGGTCATCGTCGCATCGACGCCCGAGCTCGAGCTCGTGCAGATGGGCAGCTTCGGCTGCGGCCACGATGCGTATCTCACCGACGAGATCGCGCGCATGATGGGCGAGATGGGCTCCAAGGTTCCGATGATGATCAAGCTCGATGAGAGCGACGTCGCCGGTCCCATGGGCATTCGCGTGCGTTCGTTTATCGAGTCGGTCAACCGTCGTCGCGCGGAGGAGCGTGCCGAGGGCGCCCGGGTGCACGCGGTCCATCCGCTCGACGACCCGTATAAGGTCAAGTACACCAAGCGCGACCGGCACGACAAGATCGCGCTGGTCCCCAACACCTCCCATGCGTTCTGCAGGCTCATGACCGCGGCGATGCGCAATCAGGGCGTGCGCGCCGAGGCCCTTGATATCGGGCGCGAGGATGCCATCCGCCTGGGCAAACGCTATGTGCACAACGACATCTGCTTCCCCGCGCAAATCGTGATCGGCGAGGCGCTCGCGGCACTCGAGAGCGGTAAGTACGACCCGCACGACGTCGCCGTGGTGACTGGCAAGTATATCGGCGACTGCCGCCTGACGCACTACATGCCCCTGCTGCGCCGCGCGCTCGACGACGCGGGATACGACTATGTCCCGGTGCTCACCAACGACGACGTCGATGCCCACAATGCGCATCCGGGCTTCAAGCTCGGCCTTGGCCCGAGCATCCAGATCGCCTACGGTCTTCCCATGATCGATGCCCTCGAGGCCATGCTTAGGCGCATCCGTCCCTACGAGCTCGAGAAGGGCGCGGCGGACGCTGCGTTCGACCGCGCGCTCGATGAGGTTATCGAGGGCATGGAGCGCTCCGGGCTGAGAGGCCAGGCGACGGGCTTCAAACGCGCGCTTGCGATCATGGACGCCGTTCCGTACGACCGCTCGAACCCGCATCCGACCGTTCTCATCGTGGGCGAGTACCTGCTCAATTTCCATCTCGGCGCCAACCACGAGATCGAGCGCTACCTCGAGGACAACGGGCTCGAGGTTATCGAGGCGCGCATGACCGACGTGATCCGCAAAACCTATTTCTACAAGCATGCGCAGTCGCGCGAGTTCCACGTCGACCTGTCGCTGCCCGAAAAGGCCTGGTACGCCACGGCGGACAACCTGTTCGAGCTCGCGCACGACCGTTGCGACCGCCTGGGCGCGGCGAGCCCGCTCTACGAGCCGCCGACGCGCATGCCCGAGCTCGTGCGCGCGAGCGATAAGATCCTGCACCATACGTTCGATGCGGGCGAGGGCGTGCTGATTCCGGCGGAGATCCTCGAGCACGCCAAGCGCGGCTGCCGCAACTTCGTGATCCTGCAGCCGTTCGGGTGTCTGCCCAACCATGTCGTGGGGCGCGGGCTCATCCATGCGCTCAAGGAGCAGTATCCCACGGCGCAGTTCCTGCCGCTCGACTACGATCCCGACGTGAGCTTCGCCAACGTGGAGAACCGTCTTCAGATGCTCATCATGAACGCCAAGGCGCAGGGGTGCGGTGAGGCGCATGGCGAGACCGCGTAAGGACGCCGATGCGCCCGATGCACGCACCCGTATCATCGAGGCGTTTTGGGAGCTCATCGAGAACAACAGCATCTTCGAGCTGTCGGTTGGCGAGGTGACCCGCGCCGCCCAGTGCAATCGCGGAACGTTTTACTACTATTTTCACGATTTCGATGAACTCGTCGCCATCGCCATAGCCCAGCTGCTGCAGGATAACGAGCTCATCACCGATGCCCTCTGGCATTTTTCGAGCGAGGGCGACCTTTCGGCGTTCGACCGGCGCGACGTCCGCTGCCTGCTGCGGCGCATCGTCATCACCATGAGGGCGGGTGCCGCCGAGCAGGTCGTGCAGGGCATCCATACGATCATCATCGACCGCGTGAGAGAGATCGTCCACCCCGACGGAGAAGAGCTCAAGGCAGATTCGAGCTTTGCGGTGGGCTTTCTGGTCTCGGGCATCATGGGCTTTGTGATGGCGGTCGGCTTTGCCCGGGAGGGCGGCGAGGAGATAGACCTCGAGCAGCCGGGGGACAGCGCGTGCGCGTACCTGAGGGCGGTTGCCATGCAGACGGTGGAAACGGTCGCGCAAGTCGAGGGCGTCGATACATCCGAGCTGCTCGAACGCGTCTCCAAGGAGGCCGATGCCTATCGCGCATCGCGTGCGACGAGTCCCGACGTGGTGAAAGACGCCTAGGGTTTCTCTTGCGGGGCGCCTGTCGCGCATCGCGCGGTGAGTCCCGCGATGCGGTCATAACCTGCATTCATGTGAGCCGGGTTTATAGATATTCCTCCAGCTGTTAACATAGACAACCTGTGGGTAAAGAGACAAAAGCGCCGCCGACGGGCGGGCGTTTTGATTTCGATGAACTCATGTAAGGAAACGAGCATGTTAGATAGATTTACCGATCGAGCGCGCAAGGTCATGTCGATGGCCAAACAGGAGGCGCTCGATCTGCACTCAAATAAGGTGGGCACCGAGCACCTGCTGCTCGCACTCGCCAAGGAGGACGAGGGCATCGCTGCCGAGGCGCTGCGCTCGCTTGATATCTCCTACGACGACATCATGGACACCCTCAAGGAGGTCCAGACCACGGTTCCCGAGCCCAGCGAGGAGACCGAGGCTGCCAAGCTTGCCTTTACGCCGCTCGTCATCAGCGTGATGGAGCGCTCCTTCCGCGTGGCACGTGAGAACAACCAGACCTACGTGTCGACCGAGCACTTGCTGATTGGCATCGTCGAAGAGGGTAACGGCATGGCCATGGACATCCTCATGCGCCTGGGTGTGTCGTCCGCCTCCATCAAAAAGGCTATCGAGAAACTTACCGCCAAGGACCAGGACAAGAAGCGTCCGCTCGCCGGCGCCGGTGCCGGGCGTCCCGGTGCGGGCCTGCCGTTCTTTAGCGGCTCGGACGCGTCGCAGCAAAAGGGGAGCGGCACCGATACGCTCAAGCAGTTCGCCACCAACCTCACGCAAAAGGCGCGCGATGGCGAGCTCGACCCTGTAATTGGTCGCGAAAAGGAAGTCCAGCGTATGATGGAAATTCTTTCGCGCCGCACCAAGAACAACCCGCTCATTCTGGGCGACCCCGGCGTGGGCAAGACGGCCATCGTCGAGGGCCTGGCTCAGCAGATTGCAGCCGGCAACGTGCCCGAGAACCTCATGAACCAGAATATCTGGACGCTCGACCTGCCGGGTCTTGTCGCGGGCGCCAAGTATCGCGGTGAGTTTGAGGAGCGCCTCAAGAACGTGATCCAGGAGGCCACCGAGGCTGACGACGTCATCCTGTTTATTGACGAGATGCACACCATCATCGGTGCCGGCTCTGCCGAGGGCTCCATCGACGCGAGCTCCATGCTCAAGCCCGTTCTCGCACGCGGTGCTTTCCAGATCATCGGTGCCACCACGGCCGAGGAGTTCCGCAAGTACCTCACCAAGGACCCGGCCTTCGAGCGTCGCTTCCAGACCATCGATGTCGAGGAGCCGAGCGTCGAGGACACGGTCAAGATCCTGACTGCGCTCAAGCCGCGCTACGAGGAGCACCACCATGTGCGCTATACGCAGGGTGCTATCGAGGCCGCCGCGAACCTCTCCAACCGCTACATCCAGGATCGCTTCCTGCCCGATAAGGCCATCGACCTCATTGACGAGGCCGGCGCCCGCGCCCGCATCGCCGCCAACCGCGCGCCCGAGCCGGTGCGCGAGGCCGAGCATCGCATAGAGGAGCTCAAGGCCGCCGCGCAGGAGGCCACCGAGAGCGACGACATGAACAAGGCCGCCGAGATCACCGAGCAGCAGAAGGCCGCCGAGATTGAGCTCGCCGAGGCCAAGGCCGCCTGGACCGCCGAGCTCGACGCCAGCCCGCTCACCATCGACGTCGCCCAGATTGCCGACATCGTGTCCGTGACCTCTGGCGTGCCGGTTTCCTCGCTCACCGAGAGCGAGAGCCGGCGCCTGCTGCAGACCGAAAGCGTGCTCAAGACCCGCATCATCGGCCAGGACGAGGCTGTCGAGGCCGTCGCCAAGGCCGTGCGCCGCAGCCGCTCGCCGCTCAAGGATCCGCGTCGCCCCGGCGGCAGCTTTATCTTCCTGGGTCCCACCGGCACGGGCAAGACCGAGCTCGCCAAGACGCTCGCCGAGTACCTCTTTGGCAGCAAGGACGCGCTCATCAGCTTCGACATGTCCGAGTTCGGTAGCGAGTTTGAGGTCTCCAAGCTCATCGGTAGCCCTCCGGGTTACGTGGGCCACGACGAGGGCGGTCAGCTTACCAAGGCCGTTCGTCGTCACCCGTACTCGGTCGTGCTGTTCGACGAGATCGAGAAGGCGCACCCCGACATCTTCAATATCCTGCTGCAGGTGTTGGAGGAGGGCCGTCTGACCGATAGCCAGGGCAAGACGGTCGACTTCCGCAATACCGTGATTATCATGACGTCCAACGTGGGCGCCCGCGAGATCGCGCAGGATGCGAGCGTCGGTTTTGGCACCACCGGTGAGCAGGGCCTTACCTCGAGTGAGATCCGCGGCCGCGCGATGGGCGAACTTAAGCGCCTGTTCCGCCCCGAGCTGCTCAACCGTATCGACGACATCGTGGTGTTCCAGAAGCTTTCGGGCGAGAACCTGACCAAGATCGCGCACCTGCTGGTGGACGACCTGCGCCAGCGCCTGATCGCAAACGGCATGAACATCAAGCTCACCGATGCGGCCTATGACAAGATCGTGGCCGAGGGCACCGACCTCACCAACGGTGCGCGTCCGCTGCGCCGTGCTATTCAAAAGCTCATCGAGGACCCGCTGTCCGAGGAGCTCCTGGCCGGCGAGTGGGGCGAGGGCGATACCGTCCTGTGCGACGTGGCCGATGGCAAGTTTGTCTTTAGCCACGGCACGGGCGAGATCCCGGCACCGCGTCCGGCGGGCACGCTCGGTGGCGATACCGCCCCGGCGGCACCGCACACCGGCAACGCCGCGCCCGTGAGCGGCGGCGTGACCTCGGGCCCCGGCGGCATGATGCAAGCCGGTTCCGGCGCGCTGTAGGGATTAAACATACCTTGTATAACGGGGGCGTTTCCGATAAGGAGGCGCCCCCGTTTCTATTGAAATGTGCTTCAATCTGCCGTGCTATACTGAAATTGAGATTCAGTATAGCAAAGGAGTTGATATGCCTACATCAATACTCGACACGCGGCCAGTTCAGATGAACGTGCGTATAGATCGCCAGCTCAAAGAGGCAGGAGACGCCGTACTGACTCATATTGGCATGACGCCGTCACAAGCTGTGAGGGAGCTGTGGCAGTACTTGACCGAGAACGGTCATATGCCCGTCGCAAAAAAGAATGATGACGAAGTCCTGCCTGACGACATACGATCGAAGGCGAGATCGTCCCGCGTCTCGGAAGGGGCTGCGTTAATTTCGAATTTTTATGAGCGGTTCTCGATTCAGAGGCCGAGCCCCGATGAAGCCTTTGATTACGACGAGTTATACGATCAAATGATGAGCGAGAGATTCAGCGATTGGATCGAATTATGAGCGGCGTCGGAACGAAACGTGTGCTCAAGCTGTTGATCGACACGAACGTCTGGCTAGATTACTTTCTCGCTCGTACGAATGCGACCAGGCCGATAGTCGAGCTCCTTTCTCGCGCGGCGGAAGCGGAGGATATCGTCCTCTTCTCGTCCTCCCTGTCTGTCAAAGACGTCTATTACATTCTGGGAAGGACGATGAAGGCCGACGCCCGCCGTGAGGGGGCTCTCACTCCCGAAGCCATCGCCGGTGCCGACGAGACAGCGTGGGCGTGTGTTCGCCTGATTCGGCAAAAGTCGATTATTGCCTCGGTCGGTGCAGACGAGGTCTTCGACTCCTTTGTGTTCAAGTATCATCACAACGACTTTGAGGACGACCTGATGCTGGGCGTCGCCAATCGCATTGATGCCGATTACGTCGTGACAGAAGACAAAAATCTCATTAAACATACCAATGGTGTATGCATTAATGTTCAACAGGCGTTGAAGTTGGTTGAAGGGTCCAACGTCCCTTCGGCACGGCCCGTCTAACCTGCTTTATCTTGATAAAGTGGCGTTTCCTCGCCGTTAGCCGATGATGCGAGGGCGCTCGGCGTTTTCGACTGGTTTATGCACGTAAAGTCTGGGAATATACAAGGCGCATGTCTTACTGTCTAACCAGTTGCGCCAAGGAGGCACCATGGACTACAAGATTACCGGCTACGAGCCCGCCCAGCTGTTCCATTTCTTTGAGGAGGTCAGCGCGATCCCCCGTGGGTCTGGCAACGAGAAGGGCATCAGCGATTTCCTGGTTGCGTTTGCCAAGGAGCGCGGCCTCGATGTGTACCAGGACGAGGTCTACAACGTTATCATTCGCAAGCCCGCATCTGCCGGTGCCGAGAATGCCCCGACCGTGATGCTGCAGGGCCATATCGATATGGTGTGCGACAAGCTGGGTTCCGTCGAGCACGACTTTACGACCGATGGTATCGATCTGGTCGTCAAGGACGGCGTCCTCACCGCTAACGGCACCACTCTGGGCGCCGACAACGGTATCGCCGTCGCGCTTATGCTTACCGTGCTCAACGACGATTCGATTGCCCATCCGGCCCTCGAGTGCGTATTCACCACCGACGAGGAGACTGGCCTGGTCGGCGCCGAGACGCTCGACAAGTCCCAGATTAGCGCCCGCACCATGATTAACCTCGACTCTGAGGAAGAGGGCGTTGCCACCGTTAGCTGCGCCGGCGGCGTTGTCGTTACCTACACCTGCCCGATCGCGCGCGAGCACAAGACCGGTAGCACCCTCACGCTCGACATCTCCGGCCTGCTGGGCGGCCACTCCGGCAGCGATATCCACCTGGAGCGCGGCAACGGCAACCTCATCATGGCCCGCATCATCGACCGCCTGATGGTTGCCGGCGAGCCCGCCATCGTTAGCTTTAACGGCGGCACCAAGGACAACGCCATCAACCGTGAGTGCAAGGCTGTTCTGGTCTACGCCGACCACGCTGCCGCCGAGGCCGCGGCCGAGATCGCAAGGGGCATCATCGCCGACGTCACCGCCGAGCTCGAGGTCTTCGACCCCGGCTTTACCTGCACGGTTGAGATTGCCGACAACACTGAGGTCGAGGCCATGGACCAGAAGTCCGCGCTTGCCCTCATCCGCGCCCTGCGTCTTGCCCCTAACGGCGTGATTCGCCGCAACGTCGCCACTGACGGCTCCGTCGAGGTTTCCTCCAACATCGGCGTGGTTGCCACCTCTGACGACCAGGTCAAGATTATGCTGTCCCCGCGCTCCTCGATCACCTCGCTGCAGAACGAGTTCAAGGACCGCCTGCAGACGCTGGCCGATGTCTTGGGCTTCGACGCCAAGTTTGAGTTCGAGTATCCCGGTTGGAGCTATGCCGAGCATTCGCCGGTCCGCGACATCTTTGTCGAGAGCTATCGCGAGCTCTTTGGCTCCGAGCTGCGCATCGAGTCCATTCACGCCGGCCTTGAGTGCGGCCTGTTTGCCGAGGCCCTGCACGGCCTGGACGCCATCGCCGTGGGCCCGACGCTCTCCGATGTCCACACCCCGGACGAGAGCATGGAGCTCGCTTCTGCCGAGCGCTTCTACGAGCTGCTCATCGACGTCCTCAAGCGCCTCGCTGCGTAAAGGTTGCGCTAGCAGCAGTCCGAGCCACGTGCTAGCGGATTGCAAATGACATTATGAGAGGGGGCACCCGAGCTTTTGCGATGGGTGCCCCCTCTCTTCTTTCGGGAAATGGGAATTTGCCGCCACCTAGCCCATATCCGCCTTGATGAGGTCGAGGGTGCGCTGGCAGTTTTCACGGACGGGGCCGAGCATATGCTCGCGCAGGTCCGCCATGCCGGGCAGGTCGGCGTATTCGTCCATGACCTCTTCCATGCAAACGGGTACCTCGTAGGCGAGGTCCATCATGGTCGCAAAGCAAAACTTCTCGGATAGCCCGGCATCGGTGAGCGCCGCCTCCAGCGCGGGGTCGCCCATACCGTGGTATCGACGGATAGCGCCTGGACCGATGCGCCCCACACGATTTTCGCCGCCAACGCTCATGGCAAGGCGCGCTTTTCGCCGCATGCGTTCGTATGCCAGCCCCGATGCAACGTCATACATACGGGCCATCATAGCTGTGTCGCCGTTTCCAAGAAGCAGGGAATAGTTCTTCGCATGCGCGTCCGGTGCGCCGATGATGGCGTTAAAGAAGAGAATCTGCGTAAACAGATACAGGTTAAGTTGATGATGACTCGTATTGACGAGGAGTTCCTGAATATCGCGTGCGGTCGGGCCGCCGTCTGCTGTGTACTTTTGAGCGGGCATCACTCCAAGGGCCTGACAGAGGTCTTCTTGATGTAGACGCATGATTGTTCCGTCTTTGACTTTCACGCGGTCATATCGCTCAACAATGAGGGCGGGTTCGTCCTCAAATAAGCGATACTCAACGTTCGCCGTTGCGATACCCGCGCGCTGGGCGCTTTTCATGCAGACGAACTCATTAAGAGCCTCGAGTTTAAATCCGATAACACCATTTTTGAAAATATGCGTCGTGGGCGAGGAGCCTAGGCATTCGCACCAGCGACTGTCTATGAGCGCGAGTGCGAACTTGCCCTGGTTGCCTCCAAGTGACCAACTTTCATCTAAGCCCATCCACGATGTCTCGCGGTCATCCTTGATCGACTTGAGGCGCAAGGCAATCTCGTGGTCGTCTATAGGGCGGTATTCGCCAGTGCGATGCAAGACGGCGTCGATATCTTCTTCGGCGCAAAACTGCACTCCGCCCGGACAGTCGAGTCCGATATGGCTGAGCAGCGCAACGGCATTGTTGGGTCTAACGTCGAATTCGGCAGCAATCGCCTTTCGCTGATCCTCGCTGTCGGGTAGAAGACCAAACAAGTACGGATTCATGACCTGTTGGCCGTATGTGCGATTTGATACGGGAATGTTGGTCGATAGGGCTGGCCCGTCATAATCTTGATCGTAGACAAAACTGACCAGACCGCTCTCATCTTGCATGAGCGTTCCTGCGGGTACACCGCAAATAATAGTCCGAAGCGATGTGGTGGCCATTGGCTACCTCCCTTTAGGCCTGGTTTGGGTAGATGGGTTTGCGGCAATCGGGACTCCGAGATTGGACATGGCGAAATCGGCGAAGGCCTTGTCGTAGAGCTCGGACGTAAAGGGGACATCTGCGAGAGTCGGAATGGCTGCGCTGCGACGGTTGCGATGGTGAAAACATTGAGCGTGATGGCGCCTGGGGGTGCTACGAGGTTGCAAATCAGCATGCGGGGCGTCGACTGGTTGCTCGTTATTCGTTTTAGCGATATCCCCTTGAGCGGCGAGCGCCAGTCCGAGAGCATTGAAGATTGCCAATAGCTTGTCGAGTCGAATGCCGGTGGCGTCTCCTAGCTCGAGCGATGCAAGCAGGCGCTCCGAAACACCGGCTTTTTTAGCAAGGGCGGCACGGGTGATTCCCTGCGCCTCGCGTGCCTGGCGCACGTAGATGCCAGCTTGGCGCGGTGTGGTGATGGGAAGGGTATCCACGGCGATCTCCTAACGTGCAGACTTTTGCATATCAGTATGACATGCAAAAGTCTGCATGAAAAGGCCTCATGCAAAACTCTGCATGAGGCCTTGCGCTGGCGTTGAGTTTTGAGCGATTGTGCTTGGCGTTACAGCGCCAAAATCCCCAGATGCTCAAGCAGGATCTTAAGCCCGATGAGGATGAGTACGACGCCACCCACGATGGTGGCGGGTTTTTCGTAGCGCGCGCCAAAGGTGTGGCCGATCGCTACGCCGGCGACGGAGAAGATAAACGTTGTGGCGCCGATAAGCGATACAGCGGGAACGATGTCAACCGAGAGCGCCGCAAACGAGATGCCTACGGCTAGGGCGTCAATCGAGGTGGCAATGGCAAGAATCAGATATTCTGCCAGGTCAATCTTTTCGGCATCCTTGCCGTCGCCCCCATCCTCGTCTTCGGTAAAGGCTTCCCACAGCATTTTGCCGCCGATAAAGGCCAAAAGGATAAAGGCGATCCAATGGTCGATGGGTCCGATGATGCCCATGAATTGACTGCCGAGCGCCCATCCGATTACGGGCATGCCGGCCTGAAAGCCGCCAAAGAACAGGCCGAGCACTACGGCGACTTTAAGGTTGATCTTTTTCATGCCAAGGCCCTTGCAGATGGATACGGCAAAAGCGTCCATAGAAAGGCCGATAGCGAGCAACACAAGCTCTGCGAGTCCCATAGTCTGGCTCCCTCTCTGCGGGCGAGCCCGATTACGCGACTACTCCCTCATTTATATGAGACCCGATGCTACCACACGAGCAGTCAAAAGAACCCCGTCCCAAATGAGCTACCTAAGCGGTGTTCGCTCATTCTGTAAGCATCGGATTTCGCAAGCGCCGCAGGGACAAACCGTGAGAAACTATTTAGCGTTTATGGAGCGTATACGATGGGAGCGATGCCTTGGATAAGAACGAGCTGCAAAAGCGTATGGAACAGGCCATCCGCCTGACGGCACCTGGTCAGCCGATCCGCACCGCCCTCGACATGATCATCGCCGGTCACCTGGGCGCCCTTATCTGCGTCGGCGACACCGAAAACGTGCTCGCTGCCGGTAACGACGGCTTCCCGCTCAATATCTCGTTCACCTCGAACCGCCTGTTCGAGCTTTCCAAGATGGACGGCGCTATCGTTATCGATGGCGACCTCACCCAGATCCTGCGCGCCAACTTCCACCTCAATCCCGATCCCTCGCTCGCCACGAGTGAGACGGGCATGCGTCACCGCACCGCCGCTCGCATGTCGGTGCTCACCGATGCCATCGTGATCTCGGTCTCGGCCCGTCGTGCCGTCGTCAACGTGAACGTTCACGGCAAGAGCTACGAGATTCAGCCTGTCACCACCATCATGAGCTCGGTCAACCAGCTCGTCGCCACGCTCCAGACTACCCGTCAGTCGCTCGATCGCTCCCTGCTGCGCCTGACGGCCCTCGAGCTCGACGACTACGTTACGCTCGCCGACATTACCGGTATTTTCTCGAGCTTCGAGATCATGCAGCAGGCAAAGACTGAGCTTAAGGATTGCATTGTCAAGCTGGGCAACCAGGGCAAGCTCGTGCAGATGCAGCTCGAGCAGCTCGCGGGCTCCAGCATGGATACCGAATACGACCTGATGATCCGCGACTACGCGAGCGATTCCTCCGAGGCAAACGCCGAGAAGATTCGCGCCGAGCTCGCTCGCATGACACCTAAGGACCTGTCCGACCCACAGCATGTGGCTGCGGTTCTGGGTTACGACGACCTGGACGAGGACTCCGTCATGACGCCGCTGGGCCTACGTACGCTTTCGCGCGTGTCCGTTGTGCGCGACGGCGTGGCCGAGAAGATCGTCGACGAGTACGGCTCGTTGCAGGAGCTCATGGACGACATCAGCGAGGATCCGGAGCGTTTGGGCGACTTTGGCGTTAACAACCCTGCCATTCTTGCGGACTCCCTGTACCGCATGAAGGGCACCAAACAGGGGAACGCATAATGGCGCCCGTATGCGCCGTAGTCGTTGCCGGTGGCAGCGGCCAGCGCTTTGGTAATCCCGGTGGCAAGCAGCTCGTTAACGTGGCGGGCCGTCCGCTCATGAGCTGGTCCATCCGCGCGTTCGACCGGAGCGACAAGGTCGGCCACATCGTGGTGGTGTGTCCTGCCGAGCGCCGTGCCGAGATGCGCCGCCTGGCTATCGACCCGTTTGACTATGACACGCCCATCAGCTTTGCCGATGCCGGCGATACCCGTCAGGATTCCACCCGTGCCGGCGTGCATGCGGTTCCGGCGGGTTTCGAATATGTCGCTATCCACGACGGCGCCCGTCCGCTCATCACGACCGAGGCCATCGATCGTGCGATCGACGTGCTTGTGGACGACCGCTCGCTCGACGGTGTCGTGTGCGGTCAGCCCGCGATCGACACGCTCAAGATCGTCGACGGCGATAATATCGTCGAGACGCCGCCGCGCGAGCTCTATTGGGCCGCGCAGACGCCGCAGATCTTTAGCGTCGACGCCATGAAGCGCGCTCACGCCGCTGCTATCGCCGAGGGCTTTATCGGTACCGACGATTCATCGCTGGTCGAGCGCATGGGCGGGCGCGTCCGCTGCGTCCAGAGCCCGCGCGATAACCTTAAGGTGACGGTGCCCGAGGACCTGCGTCCTGTAACCGCTATTCTGCTTGGCCGCATGGCTGAGGGAGAGGACCTTCCCCATGTTCAGTAACCTGCGCATTGGCCACGGCTACGACGTCCACCGTTTGGTGGAGGGGCGTCGATGTATCATTGGCGGGGTCGACATTCCCTACGAGCGCGGCCTGCTGGGTCACTCGGATGCCGATGTGCTCGCGCACGCCTTAGCCGACGCCATTCTGGGCGCCTGCCGCGGGGGAGACATCGGCAAGCTATTTCCCGACACCGATCCCGCCTACGAGGGTGCCGATTCGATGGTGCTGCTCGCTCGCGTGATGGACTATGCGCGCGAGCTGGGCTTTGAGTTTGTCGATGCCGATTGCACCATTGCCTGTCAGCAACCCAAGATCACCCCGCACCGCGATGCCATGCGCGCCAACCTTGCCCATGCCCTGGGCGTTGACGTCGAAAACGTGGGCGTCGCCGCCACTACGACCGAAAAGCTCGGTTGGGAAGGCCAGGGCGAGGGGATCGGCGCCTGGGCCGTCTGCCTGCTACAGAAAACCGTTAAGGAGTAACGAATGCGTATCTACAACAGCGCTACCCATAAAAAGGAAGAGTTCCAGCCCATCGAGTCCGGCAAGGTCCGCATGTACGTGTGCGGCCCCACGGTCTACGACAACATCCACATCGGCAATGCCCGTACGTTCATCAGCTTTGACGTGATCCGCCGTTGGCTCATTGCGAGCGGCTACGAGGTCACGTTCGCCCAGAACCTCACCGATGTCGACGACAAGATCATTAAGCGCGCCAACGAGCAGGGCCGTACGGCCGCCGAGGTCGCGACGGAGTTCTCCGACAAGTTCATCGGCGTCATGCGCGCCGCCAACGTGCTCGATCCCGATGTGCGCCCCCGCGCCACCAAGGAGATCGGCCCCATGATCGCCATGATCAAGACGCTTATCGAGCAGGGCCACGCTTACGCAGCCGATAACGGCGACGTGTACTTTGCCGTGCGCAGCGATCCCAACTACGGCCAGGTCTCGGGCCGCAACATCGACGACCTTATGGTGGGCGCGCGTATCGAGGAGAACGAGGACAAGAACGACCCACTCGACTTTGCCCTGTGGAAGGCCGCTAAGCCCGGCGAGCCCAGCTGGCCGAGCCCCTGGGGCGAGGGCCGTCCCGGTTGGCACACCGAGTGCGCCGCCATGGTGCATCGCTACCTGGGCACTCCGATCGACATCCACGGCGGCGGCTCCGACCTTGCCTTCCCGCATCACGAGAACGAGTGCGCCCAGGCCACCTGCGCCTGGCACCAGGGCTTCTCCAACACTTGGATGCACACGGGCATGCTGCTGGTAGACGGCGAGAAGATGTCCAAGTCGCTCGGCAACTTCTTTACGCTGGCCGAGGTCCTCGAGCAGCACTCCGCTGCCGCCCTGCGCCTGCTGATGCTGCAGACGAGCTATCGCTCGCCGCTCGATTTTTCTTGGGAGCGCCTGGAGGGTGCCGAGAACTCGCTCACGCGTATCGCCGGTACGGTCGAGAACCTGCGCTGGGCCGCGAACCATGCGACGGCCGATGCCGATGCGGCTGCCGCCGAGGCGTTTGCCGCCAAGGCCGCCGAGACCCGTGCCACCTTTAAGGAGTGCATGGACGACGACTTTAACACCGCTGGTGCCATGGGTGCCGTCTTTGGCTTTGTGACCGAGTGCAACCAGTACCTGGAGCAGGCGGGCGACGCTGCCGACAAGGCCGCCGCGCTTGTCGCCGCCGACACGCTGGCCGAGCTGCTC
>ERZ827516.2129-NODE-2129-length-15344-cov-3.744784_pt1 | contig 15344 bp, 10 predicted proteins | sample MGYA00519703_ERZ827516 | MGnify/ENA primary metagenome ERZ827516 (study PRJEB31778, sample SAMEA3449337) | human gut metagenome | biome: human gut; feature: human-associated habitat; material: faeces | place: United Kingdom | collected 2010/2012 ...
AGGAAGGCGTTGCCGTAGTCGAAGAAGTACATGCCGCGCGCCGTCAGACGGTTGATGGCATCGACCTGCCGCCGCAGCGACTCCTGCACGCACTCGCGGAAACGCGCCGGCTCCTCGGCCATCATCTTGTTCGACGCCTCGTAGCTCAGCCCCACGGGGTAATAACCGCCTGCCCAGGGGTTGTGCAGCGAGGTCTGGTCGGAACCGAGATCCACGTCGATCCCTTCGTCGGCCAGCCGCTCCCAAAGATCCACCACGTTGCCCACATAGGCCAGCGATACGACCTCTTTCGATTTGACAGCTTGACGGATACGCGGGATCAGCTCATCCAGCGATTCATGCAGTTCATCCACCCATCCCTGCTCGAAGCGCTTCCGCGCGGCTTTGGGGTTGATCTCGGCGACGACCGACACCACGCCCGATATGTTGCCCGCCTTGGGCTGCGCGCCGGACATGCCGCCCAGCCCCGACGAGACGAACAGCATGCCGCGCGCCGAGGTGCGGTCCCCGGTGAAGCGCTTGCGCGCGGCGTTCATCACCGTGATCGTCGTACCGTGGACGATGCCCTGCGGCCCGATGTACATGTACGATCCGGCGGTCATCTGCCCGTACTGCGAGACGCCGAGGGCGTTCATCCGCTCCCAGTCGTCGGGTTTCGAGTAGTTGGGGATCACCATGCCGTTGGTCACCACGACGCGCGGCGCGTCGGGATGCGACGGGAAAAGCCCGAGCGGATGGCCCGAATACATCACCAGCGTCTGACGGTCGGTCATCTCCGAGAGGTACTTCATCGTCAGGCGGTACTGCGCCCAGTTCTGGAACACCGCGCCGTTGCCGCCGTAGGTAATCAGTTCGTGGGGATGCTGCGCCACGGCCTTGTCCAGGTTGTTCTGGATCATCAGCATGATGGCCGCGGCCTGCCGGCACTTCGCGGGGTATTCGTCGATCGGCCGCGCGTGCATCTCGTAGTCGGGACGCAGGCGGTACATGTAGATCCGGCCGTACTTGCGCAGCTCGGCGGCGAACTCCCGGGCCAGCACGGCGTGATGCCTGGCGGGGAAGTAGCGCAGGGCGTTGCGCAGGGCCAGTTCCTTCTCGGCCGGCGTGAGAATGTCCTTGCGCTTGGGTGCATGGTTGATCTGTCTGTCGTAAGGCTTCGCGGCGGGCAGCCGGTCGGGAATGCCCGCGCGGATATCGGCTTGAAATTCGGCTAAAGTCATCGTTCCGCTATTTTATCTTCTCTTCCACGATTCGCAGCACTTCGGCCTCGGCCTCCACGGCTTCGGCGGCCAGCGCCTCGGCTTCGGCCACGAGGGCGTCGGCCTTCGCACGGTCCTTCAGACCGGCGGCGTTGATTTTCACGTTGAGACAGGCCCCGAGCACCGCGCTGCGCGCCGCAAGTGCGCCCACGCCGGCATCCGAGACCGAATTGGGATTGCCCTCCGAGGCCATCGCACGGACGACGGGGAAGACCTTCGCGGCAGCTTTCATCGTCCGCAGCGGGACCTCCGTGGCATAGAGCGTCGCCTCCTGCAGGGCCGCACTGCGCGCCGCCCGCTCCTCGTCGGTCGATTTGGGCATCGAGAAGACGGCCATGATGCGGTTGAAAGCCGCCGTGTCCTCGTCCACCAGATGCAGCAGCTCCCGCAGCAACGCCTGTCCCCGGTCGGCCCAGTCGGAGAACTCTTCCCAGCGGTCGTCCCACCCCGCCTTGTGCGACGAGAGGTTGGCGACCATCGTACCGAGCGCAGCGCCCAGCGCTCCCATATAGGCCGCGATCGAGCCGCCGCCGGGAGCCGGGGATTCGCTCGCCGTTTCATCGGCGAATTCCTTGCAGGTCATGTCGATAAGACGCTTCTGCTTATCTTCCGCTTCAAGCAGGTATTCGATCACCTTCTCCTCGGGGCGGAAGGGCTTCAGATCGTCCAGTCCCATCGACTTGACGGCGATGCGGACGATCTCCTGCTCGGCAATACCCGTCGAACGGCGTTGTTTGCGCAGGAAATATTTCCCGGCCTCGATGAGCGCACGTTTCGGGACGAGGCCGACGATTTCGGTGCCCGTGACACGCACGCCGCGGGCGTCGGCCTTGCGGCACACCTCGTCGAAGGCCACGTGGAGCGGCGTGGTGGCGATATCGGTGATGTTCATCGACACCTGTGCGATACCGTACTCCTCGATGAACCAGCCGATGGCCTTCGTGGCCGGAAGCGTGCCGGGCTGCATGACGGGATTGCCGGCGGCATCCTTCACGACCTTACCCGTGATGGGGTTACCCTCGCGCACGGGGCGGCCTTTCTCGCGCACGTCGAACGCAATGGCATTGGCGCGGCGCGTGGAGGTGGTATTGAGGTTGAAATTCACGGCGATCAGGAAATCGCGCGCACCGACGGCCGTGGCGCCCGTGCGGGCTACCCCGTCGTCGAACGGCCGTGCCCCGAAATCGGGGGCCGTCTCCTTGTGCGCCAGTTTCTCGGGCAACGCCTCGTACTCCCCGGCACGGCAGACCGCAAGGTTGCGCCGCTCGGGGGTAAAGGCCGCGGCCTCGTAGCAATAGGTCGGGATATGCAGCTCCGCGGCGATGCGTTCGGCCAGTTTGCAGGCCAGCTCGGCGCACTCGGCGAGTGTGATGCCGCAAATCGGGATCAGCGGCAACACGTCGGTAGCCCCCATGCGCGGGTGCGCACCCTTATGACGGCGCATGTCGATCAGCTCGGCAGCCCTCTTCACCCCCGCAAAGGCGGCTTCGACGACCGCTTCGGGCGAGCCGACGAACGTGACGACAGTCCGGTTGGTCGCCTCGCCGGGATCCACGTCCAGCAGCTTAACGCCCCCGGAGGATTCGATGGCCGATGTGATCTGACGGATTACTGCCTTGTCGCGTCCCTCGCTGAAATTAGGGACACACTCCACGATACGCTTTTCCATAGGTAATGAGGTTAGATTTATACTTTCAAAGATAAAGAAAATCCGGGAGAAATACGAAAAAATCGTAACGAAAAAAGCCACTCCGGATTCTGAAACAGCAGTTTCCGGGGTTTTTCCGCAGGAGAGGCGGGCACGGAGCCGGAAATTCCCGCAGGGAGAAAAAGCAGGGGAACCCCCAAAAAAAGCCCGCCGCGCGAGGCGACGGGCCGGAATGCAGCCGGAAGGGAGCGTATCAGCGGCCGATGGTCAGCGCCGCGCCCGCCGTGACCCACGCCCCGGGCAGCGGGATGCCGCCCAGGTCGCAGTAGCGGGAATCGGTGATGTTCGTCGCATCGACATAAAGCCGGCAGATGCCTTTCTCCCACTGGAGGCGGCCGTCGAGCAGAAAATAAAGCTCGTAATCGCGCACCTCGGAGAGGGACGGGTCGCCCGGCACGGGATAGTGCGTGTAGCTGCCGTTGCGGTCGTAAACCGACGCCGTGAGTGCCAGCGACATGCGGCGCAGGAAATGCACCTCGACGGCCAGCGCCGCCTTGTGGCGCATGTAATCCATCGCCCCCTTGGCGATGATGTCGCTGTTGCGGTCGGTGGTAATATAACCGTAGGAAAGCGTCACGCGGCGCAGAAAGCCGTCGGCGACCGTATAACCGCCCGAAAGCTCGATGCCGTAGGTGTCGAGGCGGCTGGTCTGCTCGGAGTGCCACTTGTCGCCCATATCCTCACGCCACACCCAGTCGATGATGTCGCGGCCGGCACGGTAGTAGGTCTGCAGCGACAACCTCCAGCTGTTCTTCACATAACCGGCATCAAACAGATAAGTGACAGCCCTTTCCGGCGTCAGGTCAAGGTTGTTGATCTGTGCCGGGGAAGTATAGTAAAGGTCGGTGAAGGTCGGCAGGCGCATCGACTGGAACGCCCCGATGCCGAGGTGCAGCCCCGCGGCGGGCGTATAGCCGCCCGAGAGGCTCCACAGTGCCGAAGTGCCGTAGGGCGTGAGGCTGATGCCCGCAGAAGCCGCGAGGTCGAACCTCCGCCACTGTTTGGCATGGCGCAGCCAGAGGTTGCCCGTACTGCGCGCCTTGGCGTGCGTATAGCGGCCGTGCGGCCGGGAGAGCGCCTCGCCGAGATTGGTGCTGTAAATGTGGTTGAAGGCATAATCGCCGCCGAGCGAGGTCGTACCCGCCCGCCAGTCGTAATCCGCCCACAGCCGGGCACCGACGTTGTCGGTATTGTGGCGGTTCATCGCCGTGCCGCGCGTCCAGTCGTAACGGTCGAAATTCTTGCGGTAGCTCGCCGAAGCGCCGAACGAGAAGCGCCCGGCCTGTTTCAACCAGCGCAGCGACGCCAATGCCGTGGAGGTCGCCTCCCACTGGTCGGGGTTATAGGCCGCATAGAAGCCGTTGGAACCGAACGTGCGGTTCTGGTAACCGGCCTGCAGGTCGAAGAACCCGGCGCGTGGAGCCTCGTAGGTCGCACGCACGAAAGCGTTGTAATTGGCGAAGTCGGTATTGTGGCGGTAGCCGTCGCTGCGACGGTAGGAACCGGCGGCGAGCAGCGAGAAACGGCCCGAAGTCACGGCGCCCGAAAGGTTCGCATAGGCGTAGCCGTGCTGGCCGCCGGCGCCCTCGAAACGCAGGTAGGTGGGTTTCAGGGGCGCCGTGCGGATATTCACCGCCCCGGCAAAGGCCCCGACGCCCGGCACGCCGTCCAACAGGTCGACGGCCGAAATGCAGTCGATGTCGACGGGCAGCGAATGGGACTGGTGCCCGGTGCGGGCATCGGTGAAGTCGATGCCGTTGAGAAGTACCATGGTCTGGTCGAAAGAGCCCCCACGGATGAAGATGTCGGCCTGCATGCCCTTGCCCCCGCGTTCACGGATATCGACCGAAGGTGCGAGGCGCAGGGCGGACTCCAGGGTCTGGACGGGCGCTGCGGCCTGTGCTTTCCGGTCGAAAAGCGGGGTTTGCGACTGTACGCTGCGCGTCGGGGCGGACTGGCTGCCCGAAATGCCGACCTCGTCGATCCTCAGCGTTTTGAGGACGGCGGCCGTATCGGCATCGTGCGCAGACGCATGTTGCGTCGCGAGCAAGAGGATCGACATCGTCACGGCGAGGACTCCGATGGTTACATGGCGGTGCAGGCTCGCAAAGGCTGCCCAGCCCTTGCGGCTCCAACGCCTGAAGCAGGGAGTCTGCTTGATTCGGATGTTTTTCATCTTGAATTTGTTGGGTTAATAATAAAAAAAATCGGAGCTCCCGGTGAGAGGCCCGGCTGCGCGCCGCCCTCCGGAAACCGCTGCAAAGATAATAGTTTCCGGCAGTATTCCGGCCTTTGCGGCCGTTTTCTTTCCCGGCACCGGAAAATGCACCGGCACATGCGGCAGGCAGCGAACAGGGACAGTGTCCCGCCCGGAATACAGGATCGGGGCAGGGAAACGTACAGGAACACACGCAAGCGTCGTGAAACGGGCAGGGAAGCGGATTGGAGGCGGACAAGACGGGGCACTCGGAATACAGGACTGCGCCGGAGGGCAGAGCGGGACTCGCGCCGGCGCCGTGGAACAGGCAAGGAAGCAGGCAGGACGACAGCAAAGACAGCGCACTCGGAATACAGGACTGCGCCGGAGGGCAGAGCGGGACTCGCGCAGGCGCCGTGAAACGGGCGAGGCAGCGGACGGGAAACGGGCGAGGCAGCGGACGGGAAACGGGGCCAAAGTACGGAAGCTGCCGCCCCCTTGCCGCGGGGCGGCAGCCGGGACGCGACGGCCCGAAAAAAAGATCCGGCCGGAGCCGGATCGTATCGGGGATCAGTTGAAGAGCGCCTCGACTTTGGCGACCACGTCTTCCGTGTCGGGTTCGAGCGGGAATACATGGCTGGGCTTGAGGTACCAGAGCTCCTTGCCCTCCTTGAAATGCTCCTCGCCGCCGCCCGTGATGTTAAGCATGACGGTGGCGTCCTTTTCGACCTTGCCTACGGCGACGGCGTTGATGAGAGAAGCCAGTGCGACACCTGCCGCAGAGTAGATGTCTACACCCTCCAATTCGTGGAAAAGCTTGCGGGCCTTGCGGGCCATGGCGTTCGTCGAGACGAAAAATTCGCCGCCCGTGGCTTTCAGCGCGTCGTAAAGCCCACCGGTGATGCCATAGGGCGGACGGCGGTTGGAGAGCACCTTGGCGTCGATGATCTCCGCATCGCGGCGCGCCTTGTCGTCCTCATAGGGCAGCATCTTGCGCGAACCGGCCTGCCAGGCGTCGTACATCGGCACGAACGGCGCATTCTGCGAGACCATGAGCTTCATGGTGTTCGTCCCGAAACGGCCGTCCCCGATCAGGCGCATGTTGGCCTCCCAGGCGGCGATGGCGCCCGTACCGCTGCCCACGGCCTGGAAATAGTAGTCGGGGATGCGGCCGATGGTCGTCACGGCCGAAAGTACCGTCGTGGCCATGCCGTCGCGGCGGGCGATGTTCTTCGCACCGCCTTCGGCGTAGAACCCGGGGCCTTTGAGCGCAACATCGCTCAGGTGGATGGCGTCGAAATAGTCGCCGCCCTTCTCGCACGAGATGAGTTTCACGCAGGGGTTCAGCGGATGCTCGAACCACAGCGCCCCGATATTGTCGTAGGGCACCGAAAGCAGCAGCTTGATATTGTTGTCGGAGCATACCTTGGCGAAGGCCCGAGCAGTATTGCCGGCCGAGGCGACCACCAGGACGCGATCCTCGTGTTCGGCGGCACGCCCGCAGACCGAATAGGCCTCGGTCTCCTTGAATGAGCAGGTGGACATCGTGGCGCCGATGGCCGGATAGTAACCGTTGAACGTGATCCAGAGGTTTTCCAGCCCGAGGTGCGCAGCAAGCCCTTTGCTCTTGTAGGTGACGGGCGCCGAGGAACCCTTGAGGATACGCCGTACGGGCATCCAGTCACAGAAGCGGTAAAGACCGTATTCGGCGGGTTTCACTTCGAGTTGCCGGCTGGCGTATTTCGCGCGGACGAGCGAGGGCGTCTTGCACTGCGGATCGGCGAGCATCCAGCCCGTGTCCTCGAACTCACGCCCCGTAGCGACACATTCGAGCGTGTAGGAGGTAGGTGTAAAATCTTTCATTTATATATGTTTGTGTAATTTACGACATGCGGTTGCGGAAATCCTCGTAGCCGAATTCGCGGATGACGTCCGTGCGCCCGTCGCGGCGGGCGATGACGATCGCGGGATGCGCCACGCCGTTGAACATGGTGGTCTTGACCATCGTATAGTGGATCATGTCTTCGAAGACGATGCGCTCGCCGACCTGCAGTTCGTGGTCGAAAGCCCAGTCACCGTAGTAGTCGCCGGCAAGGCAGCTCGTGCCGCCCATGCGCCAGCGTTTTTCGCCTTCGGCGGGTTCGTGCGCCCCGACGATGGCCGGTTTATAGGGCATTTCGAGGCAGTCGGGCATGTGGCAGGCGAACGACACGTCGAGCATCGCCGTATGCACGCCGCCGTTCGTCACGATGTCCTCCACCGTGGAGACCAGATAGCCCGTGCGCCAGGTGAAGGCGCTGCCCGGTTCGAGAATCAGCCGCAGGCGGGGATGGCGGGACTTGAAATCGCGCAGCAGGGCGATCAGCTCGTCGCAGTTGTATTCGGCGTGGGTCATCAGGTGCCCGCCGCCCATGTTGAGCCATTTGATCCGGTCGAGGTATTGGCCGAAATGTTTTTCGACGGCCTCGAGCGCCAGTTTCAGGTGGTGCGGACGCGACTCGCACAAAACGTGGAAGTGCAGCCCGTCGATACCTGCGGGAAGCTCCTTCAGCTCGTCGGCCGTGACACCGAGGCGCGAGCCCGGGACGCACGGGTTATAGAGGTCGGTCTCCACGGGCGAATACTGCGGGTTGATGCGCAGGCCGCACGAGATGCCGCGCAGCAAGGCCATCGGCCCGAAGCGGTCGAACTGCGCGACCGAGTTGAAGGTGATATGGTCGCTGCAACGGAGTATTTCCTCGATATTGCGATCGGTATAAACGGGAGCATAAGTGTGCGCAGGCTTGCCGTATTCCTCGAAAACAAGGCGTGCCTCGGCGGCGGAACTTGCCGTAGCGCCGTCGGAATGCTGTGCCAGCAGGGGGAATATACTCCACATGGCGCAGGCCTTCAGGGCCACGATAATTTCGGTGCCCGACTCGCGGCGCACGCGGTCGATCACGGCCAGATTGCGATCCAGCAACGTCTCGTCGAGGACGTAGCACGGAGAAGGCAGCTTCAAGAAGTCAATCATCGAAATGTTTTCAATTGGATCCGATCCTTCGTTTTCCCTGCGTGGGAAGGTTTTATCCCTGCACAGCGGAAACGCTCAAAACGATGCAAAAATAGCAAATTACCGGCTAAAACCATGATGTCCCGAAGAGGAATTTCCGAGAAATAGGTATTTATACTTATTGCCTTACGGCCTGAAGCATGGCGAAAAGCGGCGATCCGGGAAAAGAAACGGCAGGATAGTAACGGCAATCAGGAAAAACCGACATGAGGCTGGAAAAAGGACGGGAAGCGATGGCAACAAGCTGCAACAATAGAATGCAAATGCGAGAGAGAGACGGCAGGGGTCGCGACAGAAGAAAGGACGGAAAACGATGGCGGCAAGCGGGGAATTACGGTCGAAAAAACGGCAGAGAGCAGGAAATGAGGCGGGTAGCAGCAGGAGGAAAAACGGCAGCAGACGAAGATCGTGACGATAACAACTGGCAAATTACGGTCGGGAAAGGCGGCAGAGAAAGACAAAAGCAGGGGCGGCTGCTGGAGAAAGTATAGCAGTCCCGGCACTGCAAAGCAGAAAAAAAGCGGCGGCAGGAAATCTGCCGCCGCAATAGATGCTACCCTACCCGTTTACTGGGCAATACAGATGCTTACGCGGTTCTGCTCCACACCGGGGAAAGGCTGAACGGTGTCGCCCCTGCCCTCGGTGCTGATACGGTCGGCAGCGATGCCGGCCTGTTCCAATGCCGCTGCGACGCCCGCGGCACGCTGCCGCGAGATTTTCAGGTTGAGGGCGTGCGAACCCGTAGCGGCATCGGCATAGCCGACGATCTCGATCCGGGCGGAAGGATTGGCCTTCAGGTACTCGGCAAGCGCTGCGACCTTCGCCTGTTCGGAGGTGCGGATCTGCGCCGAACCGATACGGAAGAAGATATTTTCACGCAGTGCTGCCGGCTTCTCGGCGGCCTTCGTCACCGGAGCCTGCACGGGAGCGGGCTCCTGCACGGCAGGTTCCTCCTTTTGGGCGGGCTCGGTAGTCCGGGCGGGGGTTACGGGCGCGGCGGCGACTGCCGGACGCGATTTCTTATAGTTCTTGCCGAAGCGGAAGGTGAACCCGGCCAGCGCATTGAACTGCCAGTCGAGGTTCCCGGCCTTCTTCGAGTTGTATTTGTCAGAAAGCATGTTGGTATTCAGCTCCACGCCGAACGACACGCAGTCCGAAAAGCGGAAATCGACGCCCAGCCCCAGGCGTCCGGCCACGAAGACCTTGCTGCCCGACCACACGTTCTGGAGCGTATAGCCCTGGTCGTCGAGGGCGTTGGCTTCGTCGTTGCCGAACGCCCCGTTCACGCCCACACCCGCGAACAGGTAAGGATTGACCGTGCGGCGGTAGTTGAACTTGCCGAACAGGTTGGCCAGGTCGAGCGTCACGTCGACGTTGCCCTGCAAATATTTATACTGGTAGACCGACTCGGGCGAGACCCAGACACCTTTGCTCTGCCAGCCGCTCAGGCCGAAGCGTAGGCCCCACGCGGGCGAGAACCGGTGCCCGGCGTAAAGCGCCACCGCCGGGGATACTAGCTTGCCGAAATCCACTTCGCCGAGCGTATAGGCGGCACCCGCCTGTACCTGCATGAACCAATGGCGTTTGAACTCCACTTTCTCTTTTTCCTCCGCAGGAGCAGCGGACAGGGATGTCGAGCACATCGCAAGTGCGGCGACGGCACATAGGATACATTTCATTTTCATACTATTCAAATGGGTTAATTGACGCCCAAATATAATAAAAATGTATCATATATAATACAACAAAAAGTACAAGTTTCACGTTACGACCGAAAATACGGCATAATAAGACCGGAAAAAGGGGATCGGCCATGAACCGATCCCCTTTTTGGGAATTTACCGCCCTGCGCGTCAGAGCTCGATGTCCACGTCGAACAGTTCGTGCCACGGAAGCCCCTGCTGGCCGAGCTCGGCCAGGAACGGATCGGGATCGAACTCCTCGACATTGAACACGCCGGCACCGCGCCAGAGCCCCTTGGCCCACATCGACGCGCCCAGCGCCGCCGGTACGCCCGTAGTGAAGCTGACGGCCTGCGTCCCGGTCTCCTTGAAGGCCTGTTCGTGGTCGCAATTGTTATAAATATAATAGGTGCGCTCCTTGCCGTCCTTGATGCCGCGGATACGGCAGCCGATCGAGGTCTGGCCGTGGTAATTGGCGCCCAGCGACTTGGGATCGGGCAGCACCGCCTTGAGGAACTGGATCGGGACGATCTCGACGCCGTTGTAGATGATCGGGTCGATACGCGCCATGCCGATGTTCTGGATGACGCGCAGGTGCGTGAGGTATTCCTGGCCGAAGGTCATCCAGAAACGTGCACGCCTAATGGTCGGATAGTTCTTGACCAGCGACTCGAGCTCCTCGTGGTAGATCACATACGACTCGCGCTCGCCGATACCCGGGTAATTGAGCGTACGGTGTATCTCATGCGGCTCGGTGGTAACCCACTCGCCGTTCTCGAAATAACGCCCTTTCTGCGTCACCTCGCGGATGTTGATCTCGGGGTTGAAGTTCGTGGCGAAAGCCATGCCGTGGTTGCCCGCGTTGCAATCCACGATGTCGAGGTAGTGGATCTCGTCGAAATGGTGCTTGGCGGCATAGGCCGTGAAGATGGCTGTCACGCCGGGGTCGAAACCGCAGCCGAGAATCGCCGTGAGCCCGGCGGCCTTGAAACGATCCTGGTAGGCCCACTGCCACGAATATTCGAAATGGGCCTCGTCCTTGGGTTCGTAGTTGGCCGTGTCGAGGTAATTGCAGCCGCATTCGAGGCAGGCGTCCATGATGGTCAGATCCTGGTAAGGAAGCGCCACGTTGACGACGATGTCGGGTTTGAAGGCGCGGAACAGCTCGCAGAGCTCCGGCACATTGTCGGCGTCGACCTGGGCGGTCTTCACGCGGTTGCCGCCGATGGCCGCCGCAACGGCATCGCATTTGGATTTGGTTCGGCTGGCCAGCATCACGTCCGAAAAGACGGGATTGGCTGCGATTTTCTGGGTGACGACCGTCCCGACACCTCCGGCACCGATAATTAGCGCTCTACACATAGGTATTGTGGATTTAAAGTTTATTTTTTCGTATTAACGAGTACAAAAATATCGTTTTATTTTGGTAAAACAAAAATATTCTATACATTTGCACCACCAAAACGGAAAGTAATTTCCGATTGGCACACGGAGATTCCGTAGCTCAGCTGGTAGAGCACAACACTTTTAATGTTGGGGTCCTGGGTTCGAGCCCCAGCGGGATCACGGAGAACGGCCGCCTTGAACAAGGCGGCCGTTTTTTCGTGGCTGCAAGCCGCAATTTCCTGCATAATTGATTATTCGCAAGATTGTCGTATCTTTGCGGCACTATCGGACGACAAACCTTTCAATGCCATTGGACAAGGATACCCTTTATTTCATCCGGCTGGTAAGCAGCGGAGCGGGCCTCGGGGCCGCCCCCGTGAGCGATACCGCCGGCACCGCCGTCACGCCGGGATCGTGGGAGCGGATTTACCGCATGGCCGCCGACCACGGGCTGAGCGCCGTCGTGTGGGACGGCATATGCCGGCTGCCCACAGCGGAGCAGCCGCTGCGCGAAACCCGCATACGCTGGGCGCTGTCGGCCGAGAAACTGGAGGAAAGGTACCGCCACCAGCAGCAAACGGCCTCAAAACTCGCAGCGCGGTTCTCCGAAGAGGGGCTCCGCATGTTGCTGCTCAAAGGGCTCGGGCTGAGCCGCGACTACCCTATCCCGGAGCACCGGGAATGCGGCGACATCGACATTTACCTCTACGGCCAATCGGACAAGGGCGACCGCATCCTGCATGAGATCGGGGCACACCTCTATTTCGACGTCCCCAAGCATTCGGAATACGTCTGGGACGGGGTGCTGATAGAAAACCACAGGACAATACTCAACGTGCGCCGCAACAGGACGGAGCGGGAGCTGAACGCCCTGTTGGTGCGGTTACTGGAGAAGGACGGCACGCACGGCCTGGCGCCGGGCATACAGACGCCCCCGGCGACGTTCAACGCCATATTCCTGATACGCCATGCCGCCGTGCATTTCCAGAAGGAAGGGATCGTACTGCGGCACCTCTGCGACTGGGCATGTTTCCTGACACGGCATTGGGACGAGATCGACCATGCACTGTTCCGCACGGCGATGGAGGACTACCGCATGGACAGGTTCGCCGACCTGATGACGGCCGCCGCCGTGGAATACCTCGGGGCGGAGGTTCCGGGCCCGGAATGCGAAGCGGGGATGCTCGGACGGTTCATGGAGGAGGTACTCTCCCTGTCGCCGATGCCGGACAAACCCCTGCCGCGCTTGTTCCGCAAACTCTCCGGCCCGTACCGGAACCGCTGGCGGCTGCGCGAAGTGCTCCGGACACCCGTATGGAGATATTATTACGATACGGTGCGCGGCCAGTGGAACGAGAAATTCACCGTATTCAGGTAGCCGCAGGCCGCAGGCGCCGGAATTCCCGGCCGAATCCGCCCCCGGGGAAAGCTGGCCGCGAAAGGACAAAAACAGCCATGATCCGGGAAAATCTTTTGCCGGATATTTTGGATTTAAAAATAAAGAGCTATATTTGCATCGTAAAACAACGCAAGGTATACGCTTTTTAGTGCATATCGGCAAGAAATAAGGACATAAAGAGGCGCAAAACTGGAATATCCAGCCCTTTTTGTGTCCTTTATTGTTTGTTACGCGGGCCGAATGGCCTATTCCCGGCATGGCAGCAGAGTTGTTGGCGGAGCGGGAAAAATTCGTATCTTTGCGTTCGACAGGAAAAAATGCGCAGGCCCTATCGTAGGGATGTACATGAGACAAGAGTCGTATTCCTACACATTTATTTCATCGCTTGACAACCGCACCCATGCGGAGGTGTCCCTAGGGTATGCCCATGGCTGAAAATCCGGAAAACAAACAACGCTGGTACGCATTGCGCGTCACCTACGGTCGCGAGATGCTCGTAAAGGGCTATCTGGACGGCATCGGCGTGGAGAGCTATATCCCGATGCACTTCGCCCGGCGGACATACGGGGAGCGGACGCGCAAGGTCTGGGAGCCGCTCATCCACAACCTGCTGTTCATCTGCACCTCGGCCGTGCGCCTGAAGGAGATCAAGGCCTGCACCACCCTGCCGATCCGCTACATCATGGATCGGGAGACAAAGGCACCGACGGTGATACCGGACAACCAGATGCGGGATTTCATGGCGGTCGTGGCGACACGGAACGAACATGTCGAGATCGTGGCACCGCAGGACGTCGACCTGGCCAGCGGCGATGCCGTCCGCGTGACCGGCGGGGTGTTCGCCGGGATCGAGGGCCGCTACATCCGGCACAAGGGGCACAGCAAGGTCGCCGTGGCGATCAAGGACATAGCCACCGCACTGACGGCTTACGTGCCGCTGAAGTATATCGAAAAAATAAATCAGCAGATCCTTCTTCCCACACATACGCAATCTGCGCAACGTTAATTCGAAAATTAACGCCTCTAAATTTTCGGTTATGAAACAAGTCATGCGGGAGTCTTTGCTCATAAAGCTTCCCGTCATCATCGGAGACCTATTCTTACTGAACCTGTCCTGGATACTGGCGCTCACGCTGTATCCGCAACCGGTCTGTATCACCCGCTCGCTGGAGATATTCGCCTGTCTCAACATCTGCGTCATCCCGGGCCTCTCGTGGTTCGGCGTGATCCTCTCCTCGCGGATCGTCCCCTACGAGGAGATCATCCGCCGCGTATTCTACGTCGTACTCTGCCACCTGGGGTTCTTCGTGCTCATCCAGACCGTATGGAGCTACGGGCTGCTGCCGGTGCACCTGATGGGGACGTTCTACATCGTGCTCACCGTACTGCTGATGCTGTGGCGCTACACCTGCCGCATCGTGGGCAAGATCACGCGCGGACACGGGCGCAACGCCCGCCGCGTGATCATCGTCGGGAGCAAGGACAATGCACAGGAGGTATACCACGAAATGGTCGACAACACCAGCACGGGCTACCGCATACTCGGCTATTTCAGCAACCACGACGACCACACCCTGCCGGACAACACCCCCTGCCTGGGAAGCGTGGACGAGGCGCTGCCGTGGCTGGAGGCACACCCGGTAAACGAAGTGTACTGCTGCCTCTCGACGGATCGTTACGCGGAAGAGATATTCCCGATCATGGATTTCTGCGAAAACAACTTCGTCCGCTTCTTCTACGTGCCCAACCTGCGCAACTACATGAAGCGCACGATGAACCTCGAACTGCTGGGCAACGTACCGATCCTCTACATCCGCGAGGAGCCGTTGCGGCAGGCGTCGAACCGGTTTATCAAACGGGCATTCGACGTCAGCGTCTCAAGCCTGTTCCTCTGCACGCTGTTCCCCTTCATCTATATTTTCGTGGCCATAGGCACCAAACTGACCTCGCGCGGCCCGGTGCTCTTCCTGCAGGAGCGCAGCGGGGAGAACGGCCAGACGTTCAGGTGCATCAAATTCCGTTCGATGCGCGTCAACGCCGACGCCGACAGGGTGCAGGCGACCCGGGACGACCCGCGCAAGACCCGGTTCGGGGATTTCCTGCGCCGGTCGAGCATCGACGAGCTGCCCCAGTTCATCAACGTGCTCAGGGGCGACATGTCCATCGTGGGGCCGCGGCCGCACATGCTCCAGCACACCGAGCAATACTCGAAACTCATCAACAAATATATGGTTCGCCACCTGATCAAACCCGGCATCACGGGATGGGCCCAGGTGACGGGATACCGCGGCGAGACCCACTCCCTGAGCCAGATGGAAGGCCGCGTACGCCGCGACATCTGGTATCTGGAAAACTGGTCGCTGCTGCTCGACATCCGCATCATCTTCATGACGGTATGGAATGCCCTGCGGCAGGATGAGAACGCATATTAATTTCATAAACCTATGAAAGGCATAATCTTGGCGGGTGGGAGCGGTACACGGTTGTACCCGATCACGAAGGGCGTCAGCAAGCAGTTGTTGCCTGTTTACGACAAGCCGATGGTCTACTACCCCTTATCGGCTTTGCTGCTGGCTGGCATCCGCGACATCCTCCTGATCTCTACGCCAGAGGATCTGGGCGGTTTCCGTCGTTTGCTGGGCGACGGCTCCGACTACGGGG
>ERZ827516.2144-NODE-2144-length-15243-cov-16.517514_pt1 | contig 15243 bp, 9 predicted proteins | sample MGYA00519703_ERZ827516 | MGnify/ENA primary metagenome ERZ827516 (study PRJEB31778, sample SAMEA3449337) | human gut metagenome | biome: human gut; feature: human-associated habitat; material: faeces | place: United Kingdom | collected 2010/2012 ...
CTCTTACCGCGCGGAGAGAAATCGGAACCACCTTTACCACCCCCCATAGGCAGAGTAGTCAACGCATTTTTGAAGGTTTGTTCAAATCCCAAGAATTTCAGAATAGAGAGATTTACAGAAGCATGGAAACGGATACCGCCTTTGTACGGACCGATGGCGTTATTGAACTGTACACGATAACCGAGGTTCGTCTGCACCTCGCCTTTATCATCTACCCACGTAACGCGGAAAGTAAAAATACGGTCAGGTTCAACCAATCGTTCTATAATCTTTGCCTTCTCGAACTCAGGATGCTGATTGTAGATATCTTCGATAGAAAGAAGTACTTCCTTTACGGCTTGAAGATATTCAGACTCGCCGGGATGCTTTGCCTCCAAAGAGGACATGATACGTTCGATATTCATAATATTACGTTTTAAAGGTTCTTACCTCGTTATTCAATAATCATTCGAGCAAAATGTCAATAAACAACATTGCAAATATAGGAAAACTTTTCAAAACACCTAAACTTCACGGCAATATTTTGATTAAATAATAATAAAACGTCAAATCTCATAAATTATAAAGAATAACAAAAACAGAATCGAACAGCGCCGTACAAGTGTCTTGCAAAGGTAATTCTTCATTCTTCATTCCTCATTCTTCATTTAAATTGCTACTTTTGTCCTCCGAACTAATAAACCATGAGAAAACATGCTTAGTAAGTTTAAACTAAATCAGCTCTATTTCAAAGATACGCAGTTTGCAAACCTCATGACACGACGTATCTTCAATGTGCTTTTAATCGCCAACCCTTATGATGCTTTCATGCTGGAAGACGATGGCCGTATCGACGAAAAAATCTTCAATGAATATACCTCGCTCTCCCTGCGTTACCCGCCGCGCTTTACACAGGTATCTACTTGCGAGGAAGCGCTGGCCCAACTATCGTCCATGCCATACGACCTTATCATATGTATGCCGGGAACAGGAGATAACGAGGGATTTGACGTAGCGCGAACCATCAAAGGACGATACGAGCATATTCCCATGGTAATTCTAACGCCGTTCAGTCATGGCATTACCAAACGTATTGCCAACGAGGACCTCAGTTCGTTCGATTATATCTTCTGCTGGTTGGGAAATACCGATTTACTGGTGTCCATCATCAAACTGATTGAGGACAAAATGAATCTGGAGCATGACGTCAGTGAAGTGGGCGTACAGATTATTCTTCTGGTAGAGGACGGAATCCGCTTCTACTCCTCTATCCTGCCCAATCTTTATAAATTCGTATTGAAGCAGAGCCAGGAATTTTCTACCGAAGCGCTGAATGCCCACCAACGTACGCTACGCATGAGAGGGCGCCCTAAAATCGTCCTTGCGCGTACCTATAATGAAGCAATCGGCATATACGAAAAATACAAAAACAATATACTGGGAGTTATCACAGACGTTCGCTTCCCCCGTGTAGAACGTGGTGAAAAAGACGCGCTTGCCGGTATCAAGTTATGCGCCGCCATACGAAAGGAAGATCCGTTTGTCCCGTTGATTATACAATCTTCCGAATCGGATAACGTTTCGTACGCAGCTAAATATGATGCGTCTTTCATCGATAAAAACTCCAAGAAGATGGACGTAGACCTGCGACGTATCGTATCGGACAATTTCGGTTTCGGCGACTTCATCTTCCGTAATCCCGATACGCTGGAAGAGATTGCCCGCGTCAAAAACTTGAAAGAACTCCAAAACATCCTTTTTGCGGTTCCGGCAGAGTCGTTCCTCTATCATATCAGCCGCAATCATGTGAGCCGCTGGCTCTATTCGCGTGCCATGTTCCCCATTGGCGAGTTCTTGAAACCTATTACCTGGAACAGTCTTCAGGATGTAGATGCCCACCGTAAAATCATTTTCGAGGCAATCGTAAAGTATCGCAAGATGAAGAATCAGGGTGTGGTGGCTGTCTTTAAGCGTGACCGCTTTGACCGCTACTCGAACTTCGCCCGCATTGGCGACGGTTCATTGGGCGGTAAAGGACGTGGCCTGGCATTCATTGACAATATGGTGAAGCACCATCCGGAATTCGACGAATTTGAGAATGCCCGCGTCGCTATACCCAAAACGGTAGTGCTTTGTACGGATGTATTCGACGAGTTCATGGATACCAACAATCTGTATCAAATAGCCCTCTCTGATGCGGATGATGATTTGATTTTACGATACTTCCTGAAAGCCAAACTGCCCGACCGCTTGGTTGAGGACTTTTTCACTTTCTTTGATGTAGTAAAATCCCCTATCGCTATCCGTTCTTCCTCACTATTGGAAGATTCGCATTACCAGCCTTTCGCCGGAATATACAATACTTATATGATTCCTTATCTGGACGACAAGTATGAAATGCTCCGCATGCTCAGCGATGCCATCAAGGGAGTTTACGCTTCTGTATATTTCCGCGATTCAAAAGCCTATATGCAAGCAACAAGCAACGTTATCGACCAGGAGAAAATGGCAGTCATCCTGCAAGAGGTAGTCGGAAATCAGTATGGCGACCGTTACTATCCATCCATGTCGGGTGTAGCACGCTCGCTCAACTACTACCCTATCGGAGATGAAAAGGCGGAAGAGGGCATTGTCAATCTGGCACTCGGATTGGGTAAATATATTGTAGACGGCGGTATGACACTTCGTTTCTCTCCCTATCACCCCAACCAGGTCTTGCAAACCAGCGAGATGGAGATTGCACTAAAAGAAACCCAAACACGTTTTTATGCGCTCGACCTGCGTAATGCCGGTCATAACTTCTCCATTGATGACGGTTTCAACCTATTGAAATTACATGTTAAAGAGGCTGAGAAAGACGGTTCCCTCAATTATATAGCTTCCACCTATGACCCTTACGACCAGATAATCCGTGACGGTTTATATCCGGGTGGGCGTAAAGTGATCACCTTTGCCAATATCTTGCAGCATGATGTATTCCCACTACCCCGTATCTTACAATTGGCATTGAAATACGGACAGCAGGAAATGCGCCGCCCTGTTGAAATCGAATTCGCAGCTACCATGAGCCGGGAAAAAGACAAGACCGGCACATTCTATCTGTTACAAATCCGTCCGATTGTCGATAGTAAGGAAATGCTTGATGAGGACCTTACAGCCATTCCCGATGAACAACTATTGCTCCGTTCCAACAATTCATTAGGACATGGAATAATGAATGAATTGCAGGATGTAATTTACGTAAAAACCGATGATTACAGCGCTTCCCACAATCAGGAAATAGCCTGGGAGATAGAAAAACTGAACCAGCAATTCTTGAACGAAGGAAAGAACTACGTCCTGATAGGCCCGGGCCGCTGGGGCAGTAGCGATACATGGCTCGGCATTCCTGTAAAATGGCCTCATATCAGTGCAGCACGTATTATTGTAGAAGCCGGGCTGACAAACTATCGTGTCGATCCCAGCCAGGGAACGCACTTTTTTCAGAACCTGACTTCTTTCGGTGTCGGTTATTTCACAATCAACGCGTTTATAAATGACGGTGTATATAATCAAGACTTTCTGAATGCGCAACCTGCTGTACATGAGACCAAATACCTGCGTCATGTACACTTTGAACATCCGATAACAGCTAAGATGGACGGAAAGAAAAAGCAAGGAATAGTATTACTACCCGAACCGTAACATTTTATAATTAAAAATAAGCTAAAAAGTACATTAATCAACTTTTCTTTTTTTGTAGGAAATGGGACAAATGATGTCCCATTTTTCATTTATCGCTGTAAAATAGAGCTTTACACGGTTATTTTATTGCCAAAAAACAGTATCTTTGCGCCCAGTTTCAAGTTTTAATAGGTAAAAAAGATAATTAAGTATTGTCAATGGGCAAAAAATACACAACTATTTTAACTCTGTTTGTCATAATATCAGTTTTATTCGCGGGATGCGAACAAGACGAAAGACATGCTACAGGTTATGGCACAATGAACATACAACTATCCGCTAATCCAAGCATGATAGAAGTAGGCAGTTCATCCGATACACGCGGTCAATCCGATAAGCAATCGGCTATTACGACCACCCGTATGGAAGAAGTACCGGAAGCGTCATCATTTTCATTATCTTTATCCAATGAAAAGGCAGAAGTGAAGCATTGGGATTCTTATGCAGACTTTAAAGAAGGAGAGAAAATAGCTATTGGCAATTACACGCTGAAGGCCTACTATGGTGACGAAAAGAAAGAAGGTTTTAATGCTGCCTACTATGAAGGAAGTACAAATATCCAGATCCTTGAGAATCAGAATACCACTGCTGACATCACCTGCTACATAGCCAATGTACAGCTTACCGTGATTTGTTCAGAAGCTGTTCAAAAGTATTTTACAACATTTGAGATGCAGGCCCGTTCAAACACCGGCACAACTATTGATATTGCAAAAGACGACCAACGTCCTGTCTATTTAAAGCCCGGCAGTTTACAACTTGAAGCAAAAGTAAAAAAACAAAATGGTATAGGACAAACTTTAAGACTACTGGATATTGATGAGACCGAAGCACGCCAGCACTACATTATTCAAGTCGATGTAAATGGTGGTGATACGGGAAGTGGAACATTGAACATTACCTATAATACCGTCAAATCCGAAGAGGTTGTAACAATAGATATTTCGGACGCATCGCTCAATTTAAAAGCTCCGGAATTTACTGCGCAAGGTTTTGATAACGGTCAAACTATTACCTTACGTGAAGGTTCTCAACCGGAATCAATGAAAGTTACTTTAAATGCCCGTGCAGGTATCAGAGAGTGTGATTTACTTATAGAATCTCCTTATTTGAATTCTGAACCAGTAGGAATAGATGGTTTAGTGAAGCTTGTGCCTACAAGTGATGCCGCCAAAGCGATGAAACAGAAAGTAGTAGACAAAGGACTACGTCTTCTCGGACTGGAGGATGGAAAGATAGAACGGTTGGCATTGATTGACTTTACACAATTAATAATGAATATGGTATGTACCGGAGATAATGACGAATCCAGTAAGTTTACCCTACGTGCAGTGGATAAACGAGGTGTAGTACATGAAACGGAACTCTCCTTTACTACTACTTTGCAAAGCAATCAATTCTCATTCCCTGCAATTGCCAAAACGGTACTTATTGGAAGCACTGAAGCCGAAGCAGAAATTAACCTCTTAACATCCGGCATTACAGGAGAACAGGATGTTAATAATGTTATCTTTGAATACAAAAATGAAGCGAGCGAATGGGTAAAAGCTACCACCGAATGGGTAAGCGATAATACAGAAGAGGTCAAAAAACATAAAGTAAAAATCAAGAAGTTGCCCGAAATACATAGAAACTTAGTAGTACGCGCACGATATGGTAGTAAAATTTCTGAAGAACAGACATTGAGCTACCATATACCAGAATTTACTATTACGGCTGATGAGAATGACATCTGGGCACGGAAAGCAACTTTACAGGTAAAAGCTAACACAGTAGAAGCTCAAAATGCAGTACTGAAATATTTAAAATTGACATACAACGGTTCTGAAATATCAACTACGCGAAAAGGAAATACATACTTGTGGAGTGGATTAGAACCTGGAGTTACATATACCATAGTCGGAATATGCAATGAAGGTGGAGAGGTTACAAATAATGTAGAATACTCCTTACTAACAGAAGCAAAAATACAGTTGCCCAATCCAACATTTAACGAATGGACTTCTGGACGTTACAACGGGACAACTATAAATAAAGGTGGCCCATGGGCAAAACGAGGAGATGGATTCGATTTTTCTGGATATACAACAACAGAAGAATATCAAAAAACAACATTAAGTGTAAATACGCCTGTAGCATGGGAAAATGTAAATGAAAAAACAATGCCAAATTTAACAGGAAATGCTGTTAATACTTGGTATATTGTACCCTCTACAGATAAAGTCATAATTGATGATAACACATATGTAAGAATAAGGAATGTAAGTTGGAGTGGAGTAGGAGGCGATATTTCCCCATTAGGTAGTATTGGACATTTTATAAATAAAAACGAATGTTATGCCAGTTTTCCTGGATTTGAACAATTAAATACTCCATCAATAACCTTACAACAATCTGCAGGTCGATTATTTTTAGGTTCTTATTCATATCAAAACGAAAAAGATATAGTAAATGAAGGATATCCTTTCTTTAATCGTCCTTCTCAATTAAAATTTAAATACAAATATACATCCAAAACAAGTGGGCTTACCACCGACAAAGGATATGTAAGAATTATGCTACGGAAAGGTTCTAAAAGTATATTAAAGGATAAAGAATATCTTGAATTAGATTTGGATGAAACAGCTAATATATTAACAAAAACTCTTGATATCCAATACCCATCAGTAGGATGTGAAAAACCAGATAATATATGTATAATGTTTTGTTCTTCTATTGGTGGAAAAGATTGGTTAACGAGCGAAGAAAAAATTGATAATCCAAGTGTTACAAGCCCAGAAAGCAAAGCTCAAGCCTGTGTTACCGGCTCCGAATTATATATTGACGATATTGAATTAATCTATTAATTATATAGATATGAAGAAACTATACACCTTTTTTTATTTATGCTGTATTCTAATCAGTTTTATTGCATGTGATAGAGAAAAAGTAGAATATACAGAAGGAGGCGATCCTCAAATGGTGGATATACGTTTAAAAGAACTTTTAAACGTACAAGTAACAGAAGCTCCTACAGCACGTTCTGTTACAAATACCGATGAATACATTGTTTCATTATACACAAAAGACAATAGTTTAGTAGAATCATGGACTTATAAAGATATTCCGGACTTAATCAGTGTATTATCCGGTGATTATTATATCAAAGCAATGTCCCATCAATTAAAACAGGTGGATACGAAAGCATATTTTGAAGGGACTTCGGAAGTCTTCAGTATTAAGCCAAGTGCTATTACAGAAGTAAAACCGATTACATGTGAAATGAAAAACATAAAAGCGGTGGTTACTTTCGATGAAGCCCTTAAAAAATTTTTGGGGACAGATGTTACCGTTACCATAGTTGTTGGAGAGAACTCCCATACTTATTCAGATATTGAAGAGGCCATCAACAATCCTATCTATTTTGCACCTGCAAAAGGTGAAATTACAGTGGTCTATGTAATCTTTGACGGTACAGTGGATACCTATAAAGAAAACTTTACTAAAACATACTCTGCGACATCAGGCAGTGCAGTGAACATTAACTTTACATTAACAAATGTGAGTGAAGATGTTATCGAAGATTCCGGTTTGGTATCTTTAAAAATGAAAGTAGATTTAAGTGTGACAATTATTGATAAAAATTATAACATCATAGCTGGTGAGGAAACAATCCCTGATGATGAAGATGAAGAAGAAGATAAAACTAAGCCTACTATTACAGGGCGTGGTTTTGATATAAAAGAAGCCCAAAAAGTTCCTTCCAGTGGCCAACTGACGTGTGTAGTGGATATTACTGCTTCTAATCGTTTGACACATTTGTATGTGACGATTGACTCGGAAGTTCTTACCGAAGACGAATTGGCCGGAGTAGGCTTGAAAAAGAGCTTTGATCTTGCTTATCCGGAAGAATTGCAAGAAGGATTAGGTAGTTTAGGATTCCCTGTTGCAGATCAGGTAATCGGACAGAAATCATTAGAATTCAATATTACAACTTTCGTTCCATTGCTTGCCGGTTTAGGTTCCGGTACGCACAAGTTCATAATCAAAGCAGTTGATCAAAACAACGTGGTAACAGAAGAAACGTTGACATTGATTACCGGCAACTAATAAAATATGAAAAAGCTATTTTTATATATCTTATTATGCGTTCTATGCTGTCTGACTTCTTGTAGTGAAGAAGAATTGAACGGCAATGGAATTTTAGCCTTATCGGTTAAGATGGGAGCAAGTGTTCCTTCTACTACCCGCACTCTGCCAACGCTTGATGAACTCAATAACGGCTGTGTCGTCAAACTTCGTAATAGCGATAGTAAACTAATCCGGGAGTACGAAGGAATCAGCACTGTACCTTCAAGTCTAGAATTAGTCACAGGCATGTATACAATAAGCGGGTCAGCCGGCATCAAAGTAGATGCGGCATATGATGCACCTTATTATAGTGGTTCTATGAACTTTGAGATTAAACGAAATCAAACGACCCCCATTACTCTTCCTCTCTATGTACAGAACACTGTGGTAACCACAGCTTATACAGAAGTAGCTGCTGCAAAGTTTAAAAGCAGTAAAGTAACCGTATCCATGTCAAGAGGAGCTTTGGAATTTGATAAAGAGCATCCGGAACTGACTGGTTATTTTATGCTTCCTACAGGAGAAACGGAATTGGACTGGAAAGTCGAAGCAGTGACAGTAGATGATATTTCCTACACTAAAGAAGGCACATTGAAAGATATAAAAATATCTACCAAATATACTCTGACTTTTGATTACGAAGAATTAGACCCACAAGATGGCGGTATGGCCATAACCTTGAATGTAGCCGAAGAGCCTATGTTAAAAGCATGGAATATAGGGATTAGCCGGCAACCTCGTATAGAACGATATGAAAATGGTGTTTTTCACTCCTTAAATGACCCTGTTAACTTTGCTCTTGACGATTCCGGAAAAGATGTAGACGTATTTGTTCTTACTACTTCGGAACTTAAAAGTTTAACACTAACATGCCCGGAATTTATTTCAAAGGTAGGCTTAAAATCAAGCTCTATTGATGTACTGACGATGGCGGATAATGTCAAAGAAACTATCAAAGATAAGGTTACTTTTGCAAATTACTATGACGAAGAGACTACCAACTCTATTGTTAAAATGACTTTTAAGGCTGCATTTTTTGCCGCTTTCGCAAAAAAAGAAGGAGAAGAAGACAAAGGGGGAGATTATCTGGTAGTTATAAAAGCAACCGATGCCAATGGTAAATATCGCACGGCAAATTTACGTATTTTAGTATCGAATGCTATTGTAACCACAGAATTGGTAAATGACTATGCCGTTTGGGCACATAGAGTTACAGTAGAAGCAAATGTCAACAAAACGGCCTATGACGCAGCGGAATCAAAAGATTTAGCTTTTGAATATAGAGTATTAGGCAGTGAAAATGAATGGGATAAAGCTGTTGCCACAATTGAAGAAAACAACCAAAGTAAAATGTCCGCACTTATCACAGGACTTACCCCTGGTACAACTTACGAATATCGAGCATGGTGCTCAGGTCAAAGCAGTGAATCGCCAACCTATACATTCACCACGGAACGAACAATCCAACTTAAGAACTCCAGCTTTGAGGATTGGTCGCAACCGGACAAGCCCCTACTCTTATACAAAAGTGGAGACGATATGTATTGGGATAGTGGTAACTGGGGGTCCACAACCCTTTCTGCTAACGATAATGTCACTACTTATGACGAGTCGTTGAGAGCACCGGGAACAACCGGCACACGTTCTATCAAGATGAAATCCGCCTTTGTCGGTTTAGGTTCTATCGGCAAATTTGCAGCTGGTAATGCCTTTGTGGGCAAATATATCAAAACTATCGGAACAAGCGGTGCGCAAATAGGTTTTGGGCGTCCACACGCTGCCCGCCCGGATAAATTAGTAGGATATGCCAAATACAATCCCGTTGCCATAAATTATTCCGATTTAGATTATGTAAAAAAAGGCGATATGGACAACGGATATGTTTATGTAGCTATTGGTGACTGGCCGGAAGACGGAACCGGTGACAATAATGTTCCATTTCTGGTAGACACTTCTGCTAAAAAGTTTTTCGACAAAACAGGGCCAAATGTCATTGCCTATGGAGAGATTATTTTCCCGGAAGCAACAGAGGGGGATGGTATGATACCTTTTGAAATAGAGTTAAAATACAAAGATACAAATCGTAAAGCCAAATATATCATTCTGGTAGCAACTTCCAGCCGATACGGTGATTACTTTACCGGTGGTACCGGTAGTACATTATGGTTAGACGACTTAGAATTGATTTATAATAATGATTAAACTAATAATAAAGTTTATATTTCTCATTAGCCTGCTATGTAGCATAATTCCGACAATAAATGCTCAGGGAATGAGAAATATAACGATGCATAAGTTTGTACCCAAAGGTCAATGGATCGTGGGCAGTTCAATCTCTTATTCACAGTCCGAACAGAAAGATTATAATTTTCTTGTAATAGAATCTGTGTCTGGAGATGGATACACTTTCAAAATCAGTCCATTATTATGTTATGCTTTTGCAGATAATATGGCTGCAGGCGGACGTTTCGGTTATAAACGTTCGCTGACCAAAATCAACCAGATGGATTTGGAAATAGGTGAAGACCTAAGTTTTAACTTGAACGATGTTTATTCTTTGAGCCACAGTTATTCCGGTATGGCTATGTTTAGAAATTATATCAGCCTGGGTAACAGCAGACGATTCGCTTTATTTGCAGAAACCCAGCTAACGTTTGAAGGCGGACAGTCTAAATTCATAAATGGTAAAGGAGATGATCTTACCGGTACATTCAGTAAAAAGTACAGTGTAGAGTTAGGAGTAGCTCCGGGATTAGTAGCTTTCATAAACAATTATACGGCAGTGGAAGTGAATATTGGTGTATTAGGTCTCAATTATGGGCATACCCGTCAGGTAACCGATCAGATACATATCGCTAATCAATCTTCCAGTTCCATCAATTTTAGAATCAATATATTCTCTATTGGAATGGGGATTGCTTTTTATTTATAAGAATACAGCCAATGAATACATATATCAGAATATTGTGTTGCACTTGCCTAGTCTGTCTTGCTTTTCCTTTATATGCTCAAACCGACACTTTAAGGATAGCAGATGACCATAAGATAACCAATGTATCAGATACAATCTCTGAAAAGAGATTTTTAGGAAGGTTCGACAGAGGAATTGTGAACCATTTGTTCGTGAAACGAAAAACATGGATGACTGGCTTAACCGTATCCTATGCCGGATACGACAGTGAAGATACTCAATTCTTATCACTATTGAAAGATTTTGATTGTAAAGCGAAGTTATTCACGATCAATCCTTTTGTTGGCTACTTCATTAAAGAAAACATTTGTATCGGTATTAAATTTGGATACCAAAACGTATACGCCAATTTAGGGAATATAAGTTTGGATATAGATGATGACTTAAGCTTCTCACTAAAAAACATGTCTTTTGACGAGCACTTGCTAAGTACCACCGTTTTCTATCGTTCATACGTAGGGCTGGACAGGGGAAAACGTTTTGGGCTTTTCAATGAAACCTCTCTCTCATTCAACACAGGCAGTTCACGTTACAAACGTGGTAGTGAAGAAAATTTTAAAGATACTCAAACACGTATTCGTGAAGTACACATCGGATTAAATCCGGGAGCTACAGTATTTATTATGGAGAATATCAGTGCAGAACTTTCATTCGGAGTGGCAGGATTCAAATATAGGGAAGAGAATCAAACCACCAATGGAGAAAGTTCCGGTTGGAGAAAATCAAGTGGCGCGAATTTCAAAATTAATATACTGAATATAAGCATAGGTATTGTTGCATATTTATAATTATGAAGAGAAGAATTCTAAATATCAGCCTCATATTGATTTGTTTCCTATCTTGTATGCAAATCAATATTTCCTGTATCAGCAATGATATTCCCTACCCGGTCATCTCACTTCAGATACTTACATTTGAAGTAGAAGGACAGGAAGGAAGTACAATTATCGATAAGGTAACTCGTACTGTCACTGTACCGTTAAAAGAGACTATCAATTTAAAAGAGGTAGTAGTCAAACAGTGTAAGGTGACCGAAGGTGTAGAAGCTCCATTGGACTCTGCAACAGTTATTGACTTATCTTCACCCAAGAAGTATACTATATCTTTATATCAAGACTATGAATGGACAATCCAAGCAAGTCAGACAATTGAAAGAAAATTGACAATCAAGAATCAGTTCGGTAAACCTAAAATCAATAGCAAGACACATGAAATCACTGCCGAAGTTGCTAAAACGGCCAGCCAAAAGAACGTATATATATCAGATATCAAATTAGGTCCGGCCGAAATCTCAACCCAGACTTTCTTAGATCCATCAGGAAACGAGATAGAGATTCCATTAAACACTGCCCTTGATTTTTCTTTTCCAAAGACCGTGATAGTACGCTACCATGACATTGAAGAGAAATGGACTATCTCCATATCTAGAAGTGATAAAAGTGTGGCAACCGGCGAAGCTGACGCATGGGTCAATGTGGCATGGCTTCATGGTAATGGTGAAGAAGGCGCCAACAATGGATTTGAATATAAACCTGCAGATTCTTCAGAATGGAAGGTCATAGCAGCCGAAAATGTAAACGACGATGACGGAGAATTAACTGCACGTCTTTCAGGATTGAAGTCTAACACAACCTATGTTTACCGTGCTTATTCGGGTAGTGACTACGGAGAAGAAGTATCTTTTACTACAAGTGAACCCGTTACACTGCCGGGCGGTTCTTTCGACGAATGGCATCAAGTAGATAAAGTTTGGAATCCTTGGGCTATAAACGGTACTCCTATTTGGGATACTGGAAATAAAGGCGCCACTACAATGGGAGATAGTAACACTCAACCGACTGATGACACTTGGAATGGTAAAGGAAAAGCGGCCAGGCTTGAATCCAAATTTATAGGTCTCGGCAGTATTGGCAAGTTTGCTGCCGGTAATTTATTCATTGGAGAATATATCAGAACTGAAGGAACGAATGGAGTACTTGATTTCGGGAAACCTTTTACAGCTCGGCCGACCAAACTAAAAGGACATTACAAATACTCTACAGCCCCAATATCTTATGTATCTTCCGGATATGAACATTTGAAAGAAAAGCCGGACACTTGTGCTATCTATATAGCACTGACAGATTGGAAAGAACCTTTAGAGATACGTACCAAACCCTCTGATTTATCTGTATTCAACAAGAATGATCCGGGTGTCATTGCCTATGCAGAATTTTATAGTGGCGAGACAGTCACAGAATATAAGTCATTCGAACTGACTTTGGACTATCGGGACACAAGTCGGGTTCCTACTTATTTAGTTCTCGTTTGCTCTGCCAGTAAATTTGGTGATTTCTTTGTAGGTGGACCTGGAGCTTTACTTTATGTAGACGATTTCAGTTTAGAATACGATTACTAAATAAACACACCGTGTATTCACTCATAATGCATGGTGTGTTCTATATTAACAAACCGCCGCAGCGTTATCACCACCACCTCGCTCGGCGCAAAAAAACGTACGTTCTTACGGGACGTACCGATACCATTAGTAATGATAATCGGCGTATTATTTGAGTTATACCTCAACCCGGTAAGGAAACGCTGCCCATAACGAGACGGAATGACAGGAGCATACAGTCCGAATAAAGTAACCTGTCCGCCATGCGTATGTCCGGCAAGCACAAGGTCGGTATTGGTAACAGGAACATCCTCGGCATAGTCGGGAGTATGCGAAAGCAATATAACGAAGTCATCGGGAGAGAGCGAAAGCGTAGGCGACTGCCCGTTCTGTCCAAGGTTAAAAGGATTGCGTACTCCGGCTATCACAATCCGCCCACCGTTTCGTTTCAGAGTATCGGCTTCATGCTCCAGTAAGTGAATACCTTGACGTTCCATTTCCTTCAGGATATCATCATAACAAGCTTCATAATCATTGTTTCCAAGAACGGCATAAGTCCCCAAAGGTGTTTTCACAGCTCCCAATGCCGCAATGACATCCGGAACATACTCACAACCTTCATGCAAATCACCACCTATCAGCAGAGCATCGAGACGCAAATCATTCAGCAGGCGGGTTATATCCCTCAATCCTTTCTCCTTCAACAAACTCCGGTAATGCAAATCGGAAACAAACCCCAGCCTGCATCCGTCGAACGCGGCAGGTACATCACGGTGTGCAAACTCATACTTCCTGACACGCTTCACATTCTTATATCCGGATGCCGAAGACTTGGACATCCGAATGGAATACTCTTCAGGGAGAGGTGAGGTAAAACTTTGCGTAGACCGACACGAAGAAAAGAACAGCAATCCCAAAACAGAAAAAAACAACAGGCTCTTACACCCTCTATAACACAACACCTGACCCATAGACTTATCTTTATTGTTTGATACAATGAATAATTTTACCCGAACAGTAGTGCAAAGATAACAAATCCTTTAACTATCTTTGTGGTATAACTTTCTAAAAGAACAACATGAAAGCAATAACGACCAACTCGTTCTACGCATGGATACTCGCCGCCCGTCCCAAGACATTGACGGGAGCTGTCATTCCCGTACTGATAGGCTCTTCCCTGGCATTCGCCGATGGAAAATTCGACATCATACCGGCACTGCTATGCGTATTGTTCGCCTGCGGCATGCAGATTGCCGCCAACTTCATCAACGACCTTTACGATTATCTGAAAGGCAGCGACCGTGCAGACCGCCTCGGCCCCGAACGCGCCTGTGCACAAGGCTGGATTACCCCCATAGCCATGAAACGAGGAATAGCAGGAACGCTTATATTCTCCTGCCTCATGGGTTGCGCCCTGCTGCAACAATGTTGGGGACGCTTACCCCACGGCGGCTGGGAACTGATACTGTTAGGGCTGCTCTGCGTAATATTCGCATTCTTATATACCACCATCCTCTCCTATCAAGGATGGGGCGACCTACTCGTATTGGTTTTCTTCGGCTTCATCCCCGTAGGCGGAACTTACTACGTACAAGCCCATATCATTACGGCCGACGTATGGGTAGCCTCGCTCATCTGCGGCCTGGTAATAGACACCTTACTGGTCGTAAACAACTACCGCGACCGGGAACAGGACGCTCTCAGCGGCAAGCGCACACTGATTGTCCGCTTCGGCGAACCTTTCGGCCGTTACCTGTATCTGGGATTAGGCATAGCAGCCGCCTTGCTCAGCCTATGGTTTGTTTACAACGATAAAATAGAACCGCTTGCTTTCATCTGGGCTCCCTGTGTCTACCTGTACCTGCACGTACTGACATGGCGTAAAATGGCAGCAATACGAAGCGGTAAAAAACTGAACAGCATATTAGGTGAGACCTCACGTAATATGCTGTTCTTTGGCCTGCTGCTGAGCCTTGCCTTTATTCAGTAACTATTATTTCTTTCCGTACATTCTTTCGTAGTACTTCTGATAATCGCCGCTGGTCACCTCTTCCACCCAGTCCTGATTATTCAGATACCATTC
>ERZ827516.2147-NODE-2147-length-15220-cov-4.827959_pt1 | contig 15220 bp, 15 predicted proteins | sample MGYA00519703_ERZ827516 | MGnify/ENA primary metagenome ERZ827516 (study PRJEB31778, sample SAMEA3449337) | human gut metagenome | biome: human gut; feature: human-associated habitat; material: faeces | place: United Kingdom | collected 2010/2012 ...
TTTTACAACACCACTGGATTTTGTATCATCACCATAGCTGGATACTGACATAAAATCAAGGGATACCGGAACAGTAATTCTCTTTGCCAGTTCACAGGTAAAGAATACGCCACCCTTCAGAACACAGATAAGATGTATTTCCCTTCCTGCATAATCCCTGCTGATCTGGGCTGCAATCTGCTTAATTCTTGCATCCACTTCTTCTTCACTCAGTAAAACTTTGATTTTTTCACTCATTGTACGTTTCCTCCTTGGTATGTAATTTCCAATACCCTTCCTGTTTCGGAAGTTATTTTGTAACGCTCATTGATTCTTCCGCCTACGATCCACAAAACTTCATTTCCATCGACAACCAGTGGGAGTTTCCCTCTCAGTTCACCCGGAATTTTATCATCGATCATACAACGTGTCAGCTTCTTATGCCCGCCGCTCTGACTGACTGCCATATAGTCACCGCTTCTGCGTGTGCGGACAGTCAGTTCGCAATTTATTTTATCACAATCAAACCATTTCGTATACTTCTTTTCCTGTATTTTCCCAAAATCACGGGAAATCAGACTTACTGTAAGAATCAAATCTCCTGCCTGAAAAGATTCTGACTGTGAACTCTGTACCGTTACCGGAATTGCTTCATTTTTTCCGGTATTGCTGGTTTTTTCTTTTTTCTGTCCCAGCAGAATCCCATCATAGGTTCGCCTTGCCTGCATCTCATAAGGAAGATCTCTTCTTGCCCCTACCTTTTGTTTCCATAACTGCTGCACCGCTTCTATATGGATTCTGGTAAAATTCTTCTGTTTTCCTGAAATCTCTTTTAAAAGTGTGTGTATGATCTGCCGGCTGATCAGATCCGGTTCTTTTTTCAGTGCTTCTAAAAGTATAGCACCATCTGCATCTTCTTTTACATATCGTTTTCTCTCTTTCTCTGCCACCCGGTCAAGCACTTCTCTGGCTTCTTCCACCTTCTTTTCATCAGTTCTCCAGATTTCGAATTCACTCATCGACGGCAGTCCCATATTGATCCCTTCTTTTCGATAAACCATACGGCTGTCCAGTGTCATTTTCCCGGACATATGGAAGGTCGTGATCCCGGTCTTTGGTGCCAGATAGCGGATCGCATCTGCATCGATTCCGGCTCCTGCCATGATATCAACTTTTCCGTCTGCTTTCAGGGCAAGCTGTTTTAAGATCTCTACGCCTTCTTTTGCACTTTTTCTCTGACCGGATGTAAGAATGGTATTTACACCCAGTTCTTTTGCCGTCTCCAGAGCTTCAAACGGATCACGGCACACATCAAATGCACGATGCAGTGTGATGCTCATATCTCCTGCTGCATCGATCATGCGTTTCATCGCTTCGACATCCAGTGTTCCATCCGGCTTTAAAGCTCCGATCACGACCGCATCTGCACCAAGCTTTCGGAAAGTACGGATATCTCCGCATAAAATATCAATTTCATGTCTGGTGTAACAGAAATCTCCAAAACGCGGACGCATCAGTGCATGGATGCGGATATCCATCTGATTTTTAATTTCCTGAAACAGGGCTGTCCCCGGAGTCACCCCGCCGATCACAAGTCCCTGACAGAGTTCCAGTCTGTCTGCTCCGCCGTTTTTTGCTGCGATTGCAGATTCTACGCTGTCTACACAGCACTCTAAAATACCCTTCATGACGATTTCCTCTTTTCTTTCATATCTTTCTGTGATACCGGTTTACCATCTACCACGATCTTTGCATTCGGATAAATCTGCTCCATTCGTTTATCCGGGAAATGTTTGTCTAAAAATTTTTCCAGATCCGTACGGCTGTCCTCTGCCGCCGCTGTCATCTGCGGCGTTTTCTGAAGACTCCCCTGCTGTCTTTGATTGTAACGGTTTAGAGCCAGCGTTGACATGCCGGCATTGAAGATCATAAACAGGATCAGTATCCAGGTCAGAATATTTCCTGTTTTTATCGGAATTTTTTCGATCAGATTTGAAAGTTTCGGATAGATGATCTTCAGCCAGACTACTGCGGCAATCCCCCAGAAAAAGCAGAACAGCAGATTGATCCTGCCGCCAAGATTAAAAGGCAGCTTACTGTAATCCCAGAAAACCGTCCCGAAAACCAGCTCGGTAAATATGCTGCAGGCATATTCATAAGCCCCGCCAAGCACCGTTCCAAGCATAAAAATATAACGGTCACTTTTCTCTTTATATTTATAAAGCAATGCCGTGAACATCGCACAGCCAAGTCCCCATACAATACTGAATGGACCATAGACCACGCTGCTTCTGCTCATCCATCGCCCCATGGAATAACGGCAGAAAAGCGTCTCCACAAGATCTCCGATAAAAGCCCCGATCAGAAACAGCCAGAAAATCTTGAAAAAGCAGCAGCCTTCCGCAAATACCGTCTTTTCTTTTTTCGTATTTTTCCTGACGGATTCTTTGATATTCTCTGTCTTAATATTCGGATATGCCCGCATCATACGCTTCTGTATCCGGACAGTTATGGCATTGCCAACGTTTTCCGATACTTTTTGCATATTTTCATTGAGCTGCATGATCCTTCGAAGTTTGATCTTCAGCTGTAAAATAGCGATCACAGAACCAAGGAAATCAATCCCCATCAGAATATACGCTATGATCAGGATAATCCTTCCAATAAAATGCGGAATCTGTTTTAAAATCTGCAGGATCAGAGGATTGGCAAATTTCATCATCACAACGATCGCCGCACCGAAGATCAGCAGATGCCAGATTCCAAAATATCCCTCGTACTGAAAACGATTCTTACTGTAATCCCACCATTTCCGATGAAAAATATGCTCCAGGATCAGCCCTGTCATAATGGACACGAACGCTGCCAGAAGTGCTCCTCCTATAAACAGGAAAAAAATCCGATGCCGCAGTTCCGGCAGGAAAATACAGCACAGTACGGCACAGACACCATACGACAGGCAGAACGGCATGTTCATAAAACCAGTATTTACAAATTTTCGGTTACGTACGGCATTTGCCACAACGCCTGCACACCAGCCGGCAAAAGAATAAATCAGAAAGAACCAGCAAAGTTCGTAAAATGTATAGACCAATTTATTTTCCCCTTTTCTCTTTTTCTTATGTGTGTTACTATATAAAGATGCCAGGGTCAAAATGTCGTTCTTTTTTATAACGAAACAATTCACAGGCATCATTGATGTCAAAAGATTTTTGACTCTGACAGACAGTATACCTGTAAACAGGATTGCTTGCAAGAGAAAAACCGATTCGTTTTATTTTTATATAAAAATAATATAACTGTTATTTTAAATATACATTTTACATTTTTCTATTTCTCTGTATACTAAGGGACGGACTTTGAAGCGATGTCCCTGAATCCTGATGATCCCAACACAGATGCGTGAGCATCTTTATACCCCCGAACCAAGAAAGGATGGCGGCAGCTTATGTTTGATAAGTTATTTTTTACAAAAAACGGTCAAATATCGGAATCACTGGCTTTAGGAATTTTTCTGACTCTGGCAGGCGGTTTCCAGGATGCGTATTCTTACAACGTGCGTGATCACGTGTTTGCAAATGCTCAGACTGGAAACATTGTATTGCTCGGACAGAATATCGCTTCCGGAAACCTGATGCATGCCCTGCGTTATCTTCTGCCGCTTGCCGCTTTTTTTCTTGGTGTATACCTTACGGAATGGATCAAGCATTTTTATAAAACCAGCGTCAAGATCCATTGGAGGCAGATTGTTCTGATCATAGAAATCCTGATTCTCGGGATCACCGGATTTCTGCCGAATGAACCTACCCTCAATGTGATCGCGAACATCATGCTTTCTTTCGCCTGTGCCATGCAGGTCGATACCTTCCGCAAATTCCGCAGTATTCCATGTGCAACAACCATGTGCATCGGAAATATGCGAAGTGCGACCGAATATCTCTGCCTGTACCATATCAGCAAAGATCCGGCGATGAAATACAAAAGCATGCACTGTGGATTTATTATTCTGGTTTTTGCGATCGGTGCCGCTTTCGGTGCCTCCTGCTCCGCCTGGTTTGGCGTAAAGGCGATCTGGATTGCCATGGCCATGCAGGTAGTCGGATTCTTTATGATGTTTGCACATCAGGATATAGAAGCATTCGAGAAATTCGAAGAAGAAGAAAAAGAAAAGATTCGTCAGACACACGCCAGAAAAAAATAAACATGAAACTATGTTTATTGCTTACCTACATATATGTTTACTACTTACTCACACGAAAAAAGGAACTGCCGACTGCAGTTCCTTTTTTCGTTTTCAAACTTTCTATCTTCCCGGTATTTTATTTTTCGTGAGGCAGACTCAGCTCATCGATCTTCTTCCGTTCTTCTTCTGTGAAATCTGCACTTTCCAGAACTTTCAGATTATCAAGGATCTGTGTTGTCTTGGATGCACCGATCAGCACGCTGGTCACTACATGGTCTTTTAATACCCATTTCAGTGCCATCTGTGCCAGGCTCTCACCTCTCTGTTTTGCCAGTTCGTTCAGTCCACGGATACTTGCCAGTTTTTCTTCCGTCAGCTGATCTGCTTTTAAGAATCTTCCGTCCGTTGCAATACGGCTGTCAGCCGGGATACCGTTCAGGTAACGGTCTGTCAGAGTTCCCTGTGCCAGAGGGCTGAATGCGATGATCCCTTTCTTTGCTTCTGCTGCTGCCTGTTTCAGTCCGTTCTTCTCGATCGTACGGTCAAAGATGGAATAACGGTTCTGGTTGATGATATACGGGCAGTGCAGGTCTTTCAGAATTGCTTCTGCCTGCTTCATATGCTCTCCGTCATAATTGGAAATGCCTGCATAAAGTGCTTTTCCGCTGCGGACGATCTGTGCCAGTGTCTCCATGGTCTCCTCAAGCGGTGTCTCCGGATCCATGCGATGATGATAGAAGATATCAACGTATTCCAGCCCCATTCTTTTAAGGCTCTGATCCAGACTTGCGATCAGATACTTTTTGCTTCCCCAGTTTCCGTAAGGGCCATCCCACATCACATAACCGGCTTTTGTACTTACCAGGATCTCATCACGGTAAGCACCGAGATCTTCTTTTAAAATTCTTCCGAAATTGCGTTCTGCACTTCCCGGTTCCGGTCCGTAATTGTTTGCAAGGTCAAAATGTGTGATTCCATGGTCAAATGCAGTAAAACACAGTGCTTTCATATTTTTGTAATCGCAGTGTGTTCCAAAATTGTGCCACAGTCCGAGAGACAGCTCCGGAAGCAGCAGTCCGCTGTTGCCGCATCGGTTATACTGCATGGTTTCATAACGTTTTTCGTCTGCCTGATACATAGTAATTTCCTCCTTATGATCTCATGGCAATGTCTGCCAGTTCTTTGCAATCTTTCTTTTTACTCTTTACAAACGATAACACTTCAAGTACACTTGAAGTCAAGAACTTTTTCTATATTTTTGCATAAAGGAGATGCGTCATGGATACCTATACAATAAAAGAAGTTTCTGAAATGTTCCATCTGCCTTCTTCTACCCTTCGCTATTACGAAGATCTTGGCATCCTTACAAACGTCGGACGCAGCAAATCCGGCCAGCGTGTCTATATACAGGGACATATCAACCGTCTGAAGACCATCTGCTGCTTTAAGAAAACCGGCATGTCGATTGCCAAACTGCAGCAGTTTTTTGCCTGCGAAGAAGACGAATCTGCTCATATCGATGAGATTTTAAGTCTGCTGAATGACCAGCAGGAACACATTCTGAATGAGATCAGCCAATATCAGGCTTCTCTTACACATCTGCAGCGAAAACTTCATTATTATACAGACATCAAGACAAGTCTGGAAAATGGAACTCCGCTGCCGAAATGGGCAGATTACCGAGAGCATGCAGAACAGGCAAAATAACGGCTTGACCTTAACATTATTAAATTTATTTATCCGGAGGTATTTTACTATGAAATTTATTTATCCTGCTATTTTCAGCAAAACAACCGAAGGCACCTTCGAGGCCCGTTTCCCGGACCTGGAATGCTGCACGGCAACCGGCGAGACACTTGACGACTGCATTGAAAATGCAAATCAGGCTGCCTATGACTGGATCTATGTCGAACTGACCGAGTTTGATTCTGAGCTTCCGCCGATCACCGACCCGGATGATCTGGTGCTCTCTGACAACGAAACATTGCGAAATATTTCCGTAAATATTCGCCTCACCGATGGCTGGGACGAATAAATACTCTGACAGTTCCATACTATTTATAAAACAGTTGACATAACTTCTTGCAAAATCTTTCCCTATCCATTAAGATAAAAAGGTATGTTAATTCAAACCTGAGGAAAGGAAAGGTAGAAAACACATGGAAAAGTTCTTCAAACTGAAGGAAAATGGTACAAATGTCAGTACCGAAATCATGGCCGGAATCACAACATTCATGACGATGGCCTACATTCTCGCAGTAAATCCTAACATCCTGTCTGCATCCGGCATGGATCGCGGTGCGGTATTTACTGCAACGGCATTATCAGCTTTCATCGCCACCTGCCTGATGGCACTGCTGTCAAACTATCCGTTTGTTCTGGCTCCTGGTATGGGACTGAATGCTTACTTTGCCTACACCGTTGTCCTTGGTATGGGATATACCTGGCAGGCAGCACTCGCAGCCGTATTTGTAGAGGGTATTATTTTCATCGTTCTCTCTCTTACAAACGTACGTGAAGCGATCTTCAATGCAATCCCGATGAATCTGAAACACGCCGTATCGGTAGGTATCGGTCTGTTTATCGCATTTATCGGTCTGCAGAATGCAAAAATCGTTGTAAACAATGACTCCACACTGCTTGGTCTGTTCTCTTTCAAGGGTTCTGTTCAGGCCGGAACTTTCAATTACGAAGGCATCACCGTCCTGCTTGCTCTGATCGGTATTCTGATCACTGCGATCTTCCTGATCAAGAACGTAAAAGGCGGTATTCTCTGGGGTATTTTGATCACCTGGGGACTTGGAATCATCTGTCAGTTCACCGGACTTTATGTTCCGAATGCAGACGCTGGTTTTTACAGCCTGCTGCCTGACTTCTCAAGCGGTTTTTCCATTCCGGCTCTGACACCAACCCTGATGAAAATGGACTTTTCCATTGTATTCTCCCTTGACTTTGTTGTCATCATGTTTGCATTCTTGTTTGTAGATATGTTTGACACTCTTGGAACCCTGATCGGTGTTGCTTCCAAAGCAGATATGCTGGATAAAGATGGAAAGCTGCCGAACATCCGCGGTGCCCTGCTCGCTGATGCCGTTGGTACTTCCGTAGGTGCTATGTTCGGTACTTCTACCGTTACCACATTCGTAGAAAGTGCATCCGGTGTAGCAGAAGGCGGACGTACCGGTCTGACTTCCCTGACAGCAGCGATCCTGTTCGGACTGTCCCTGTTCCTGTCCCCGATCTTCCTGGCAATCCCGTCTTTCGCAACGGCTCCTGCCCTGATCATGGTTGGATTCTTAATGCTGACCTCTATCACGAAGATTGATTTTTCTGACTACACAGAGGCTATTCCATGCTTTATCGCAATCATTGCCATGCCGTTCATGTACAGTATTTCAGAAGGTATCGCTATGGGCGTTATCTCCTACGTTGTACTGAATGTTGCGACCGGAAAGGCAAAAGAAAAGAAGATCAGTATTCTGATGTATGTTCTGGCTGTGCTGTTCATACTGAAGTATGTTATTCTGTAATGTAAATGATGTTGGGATCAAAAGCCCCAAACTATGATGCCTGCGGATTGTTCCGTGTGTCGCACTCCCACAATATTTCTACGCTCCGCTTCGGTCGGTGCTAAACATGTGCCACTGGCACATGTTTAGCACCCCGGTATTCCCATATCGTAGTCAGAATGTAAAATTGACTAAAATAAAAGCCAGAACATATCGTCTGCAGCAATTCACTGTCAGCCTTATGATTCTGGCTTTTTCTTTAAATAAACTGTTTTAGATCCGTCAGTGTCGGCACACATGCATACAGCATATCTTTGATTTCTTCATCCGGCTGTGTCAGATCCGGAACCATAACCACTTTACATCCGGCCGCACAGGCACTTTTGATGCCGTTTGGTGAATCCTCAACCGCCATACATTCTTCCGGGGCAAGTCCGATCTGACTGCATGCATATTCATAGACATCCGGTGCCGGTTTTCCGTGTTCCACCATCGGTGCACAGACAATCTTGTCAAAATACTCATACAGTCCAAACTGTTTCAGATAACGTGTCGTTCTCTCCAGATCACTGGCCGTTGCAACTGCACGGTGTATATTCTTATCTTTCAGATAAGTAAGAATCTCAACTGCCCCCGGTTTTATATCCACTTTGACTGTCTTCAGATATTCTTCCATAATTTTTCTTCGGTAACTTCTTACTGCTTCATAATCCAGGTTCGGATCATTCACCATTTTTTTCAAATACTCGGGTGCATATGGCCTCCCCAGAGACCTCAGTGTCAGAACCTGTTCCCTCGTAACCTTATATCCGAAATGTTCCAGAGCCTTTGGCCAGAACATAATATAATATTTCTCCGTGTCCAGTAACGTGCCGTCCATATCAAAAATAACTGCTTTTATCATTTGTTCTCTTCCCCCGTCAGTTTTACGACCGTCATCTCATGATGCATCGCTTTCATCACTGTATCAAACATATCTTTTGTTTTCACACGGATACTGGAAGTATTCACACACGGATGACATCCGATCCATTCTTCCTTGAGCAGATCCTCATCCACCAGAAGACGTACTGCATTGTCTTTGTCATTCATCAGTCCCATAATGCTGACCGCTCCCGGCGTAATATCCAGATATTTTTCCATATATTCTGCACTCGCAAAAGAAAGCCTCGCACTGCCGATCTGTTTTGAGAGTTCTTTCGTCTTGAACACCTTGTCCCCCGGTATCAAAAGCAGATAAAAATCCGTCTTCTGCCGGTTGCACAGAAACAGATTTTTGCACATTTCCACGCCAAGTGCCTCATCGACCTCTTTGCATGCTTCCATTGTAAAAGCTGCCTCATGATCCATCCTCTGATAATCTACACCAAGACCATCCAGAAAATCATAAGTACGGATCTCCTTGTCCATTCTGCCTGCTGCATCGGCAGGTCTTCCATTCTGTAATGCCATGTTGTTGTCTCCTGTTATTCCTCTGTATACCTCCGCGATCCGCCGGAGGATACAGCAATCCTGTGAAAAATCAAATCCCTCCACTGATATAAGCTAAAAGTCCCCTGCATCCACGCAGAATATCATCGTAAGTTGCATCAAAATCCCCTGTATACCACGGATCTGCCACGTCACGTGCCGCTGACAGCTGATGCGTCTTCTCATAATCCGCAAAAGAAAGCATCTTATAAATCTTATGCTCCTCATCACCGCCCACAATCCGTGTCATGTTTCTTATATTAGCAGAATCCATTCCAATAAGAAAGTCAAAATTTTCATAATCCTGCCGCGTCATCTGCCTCGCATGATGTGCAATCAGCGGAATCTGCACCTGTCGCAGCTTGTTTCTCGTTCCATAATGCGGCGGATTGCCGATCTCCTCACGGCTGGTCGCCGCAGAATCAATCTCAAAGCAGTCTTCAAGCCCTGCCTGACGGACCAGGTAGGTGAAGACACTCTGGGACATTGTGCTGCGGCAGATGTTGCCGTGGCAGATGAAAAGTACGCGTATACTCATAAAAACTCCTTTCAAAATGCGCTGTCCTGCTGCCATTTGCAGCGATTTGCGCGGTGTAAATTCTTCATTATGTATCGGTCATTTCTGTACATAAAATGCAAAACTTAGCAAAATACTGCAAGATGTGTACAGCAATCGTAGTAGAAACGTAGTAAAAAGCGGGTGGAGTTACTACTAATTACTGTAAATATACCATTCTTTTGGGCGAGGCTGTAAAAAATCTTGTGTCTTTGGAAAGTGAATCTTTCTGATAAGAAATAGATATGTAAGGTTTTGCTGTCGAATTGGGTTTGTCAAGTTTTTTGTGTAAGTTTTAAGAAAAAATTTTATGGGGAGGGGAACCTCCGGTAGTGTAAATTATTCTGTGTAAACCTCTCAGATTGATGATAAAATCATAGGTTTATAGAATACAAAAATATAATGTAATGGGCTGAATGGCATACTTTGCTGTTCAGCCTGTTGTTTATTTAGTAGCATGGATTCTATTGCATGTCAAGGGTGCCCGAGAAAATCGGGCGTTTATTTACCCTTGATATGCGATTGAATCTGTGCTTAATCGATATCCTCTGGCTGGATCCGATCCCCAAAATAGATGCATAACTGATCCAGTGTCAGACCCCAGTCCCAAGCCTTTCCGGTCCATTTTTTTGTAGCATCCATCATTGCCAGATAGAGCATCTTGAAAAGTGCATCATCGGTCGGAAAAATAGTCTTGGATTTCGTAACCTTGTGCAGCTGGCGGTTAAAATTTTCGATGGAATTTGTAGTGTATATTAATTTACGTATCTCAGATGGATATTTAAAATATGTGGATAATTGTGGTCAGTTATTTCTCCAGGATCCAATGGAAGCAGGGTATTTTTTGCCCCATTTTTCTTCCAGATCTTCCAAGGCTGTGAGTGCAAGATCTTCTGTATCAGCTTTGTAAACCAGCTTTAAATCCGCCATAAATGGTTTTAAATCTTTGTAAGAGATAAATTTTGTAGAATAACGAATCTGATGCACAATACACCTTTGGATCTCCGCCTGTGGGAATACTGCATGAATCGCATCCCCGAATCCGGTCAATCCATCCACAGATACGATCATGATATCCTCTACACCTCGGTTTTTTATCTCGTTGAGGACGGACAACCAGTATTTTGCACTTTCATTTCCTCCTACCCACATGCCGAGGACCTCACGTTTTCCGTTCAGTTTAACACCTATAGCAACGTAAACTGCCTTTTTTACCGTTCGATTGTCCTCCCGAACATGGAAATGTACCGCATCCATAAAAACAATGGCATATTTTCTTTCCAGCGGCCGGTTTTGCCATTCTTTTGCGATAGGAAGGATTCGATCTGTCATATGTGATATCATTTCTGCGGATGCATCCACACCATAAACATCTTTGAGATGAGCGGAGATATCTCTTGTCGTCATTCCTTTTGCATACATAGAAAGTACCTGATCTTCAATGTTTGAGATATCTGTCTGATTCTTTTTCACAATCTGCGGTTCAAAATCTCCCTTTCGATCTCGTGGTATATCCAGATCAATCGTTCCCATTGAAGAGGTGACAGTTTTAGGACTATAACCATTACGGCTATCGTCTGTCTCTTTGTTCTTGTAGTCATACTTGGAATATCCAAGGTGATCATCCATTTCAGCTTCTAACATACCTTGCAGCGTTTCGCCTAATAGGTCTTTCAGCATGTCCTGGATATCCTGAGCATCCTTTGGTTGATAGTGTTCCAACAAGCTGTTGATGAACGCTTTGCGTTCTGGATCCATTTTTCTTCTTCGTGCCATAAAAAAATCCTCCTGAATTGATATTTATTTTAACATCAATCCAAGAGGGTATATAGCTCTTTTAGAGTTTACACAGAATTAATTACAGTCTCGGAGGTTCCCCTCCCCATAAAATTTTTTCTTAAAACTTACACAAAAAACTTGACAAACCCCTAATTACACCGCCATCCTCAGTCCTTCCATCTTCTAATGTACACAAACTTCATTTGATTTTATAACAGAATAATCATGGACTGTGCATCCATCAAGCTTTTCTATCTTATTCTCAATATAATCTAGCAACTCTGTCCCATCCAAATATATATACATCTGTGGAACAACAAATCCCGAAACATCACATCTTAAAGCACCAAGTGAAATTTCTGTAGTTTCTTGAAATTCATTGATTTCCATAGCGTATCAATATAATTCTTGATACTTCTCAATACGAACAACAGCCGCTTTATCATTTTTAAACTCTTCTCTCCAGTCAGATAACAAATGTCGCTTACCTAGATATACTATGCCTTTAATTGCCTTAATTGGTGCATTCACATACATATATGCCATAATTGGTTCATCTGGAAAGTTTCTTCTATGTTCAAATTTTTTCTTTCCTGATTTTATTTTCTCATATACTTCCGGTTTAAAACTTAAAAGCATTTTTCTCACTTATGACACCACCTTAATTCCATCTACATTCGATATTAAGAACTTCCATCGGCATACTAACAAATTGAACATCAAACTTAAGGCTTGGTTCGACCTTTGTGCTTGCATTGTGAATTCTAAAGCTGAGTTGCCAACCATTATCAAGATACATTTCTACTGTATTATCACTGCCAGGTTTAAACTCAAGTGCCACAAGTCTTGTAGGTAACTTTACAATGGGTACTGTGATTGCAGATACTTTATTCTTCGCTGGCTTATTCAATGTATCATGCATATTAAATGTATGAATCATCGTAAGTCTCTTACTATCTTTGCTCACGACTTTATAATAATCTTCAATACCAATTAAATACTCAATCATTTTTCTCGGCATCGTCTGATCTTTTTCATTTGCTCGATTTATTTCATCAATAAATGCTTGTAATAATGGAATGTATACTTTCTGACTCTTGTCTGCAATTTCAGACCATTTTGTACCATATTTTTTTTCCTGTTTCAACAAATCAAATACAGGCTCAACTGCCTCCCAATATTCGTCAGAACAAGGCATTCCAAACCATTCATTCCCAAAATCTAACTTATGACTTAATCTACTATGCTTAACTGCATCATGATTGTGCTTAATACTTAAACCAATTTCCCATTCAATATTTTTTCTCTTTATAACAATATCTCTAACATCACCTTTTACACCTTGATCATCTTTTTGAAATTCAAGAGTAAGCTCGTCACTATCAACTTCTGCCATTCTCGGCTCAAGTTCTAATACCATATCAATAGCAGCCCCAGCAGATGTCATAAATATTTCCTGCATATCTTCATCCATTAAAGACCATGCTTTTTCATTTGCTACCAAACTGGAATTCTCAACAATTCTTGTTTTTCTTAACTCAGCTATTGCTTTATATAAAGTTTGCATCCAAGCATATTCATATGCTCTACCTTGATCATTACTCTTTGTGCTCACTTTCTTCTCATTAACCTCCTTTGCATCAATAACCTCTCTGTCGATTTCAACAGAAGAGCCTTTTCCTTCAAGATACAATTTAATTGCTATCGCAATCTCATACGCTAAATTCACAGGAACCGCATTACCGATCATCTTATATGCGGTATTGGTATCGTTATATATAAATTTAAAATCATCCGGAAAACCCTGCACTCTCGCAACTTCGCGAATTGTCATTCTTCTATAAAGATGCTCTTTGCCTTCCACAAATCTACAGTCATTAGTTCCAACTTTTACCATTTTAGGAGCTTGTGGATGTAATTGACATTGACGTCCAGATGCTTGAACTGTATATGCCTGTTCATCCCAACTCTTCACACGATTACGGCTCATAAAAATAGGCGAATATGCACCTGTAAAATATTCATTATTATTTATTGCTTCTGGATTGTGTCGGTTCTTTTCCCCGGAAGGAATTGCCGTATCTTGTAAATCCCAAATTATGTCACGCAAGGTAATTTTCTTAGAATCATCCTTTGTTGAACCTTTAGGAAAACCAAATTCTATATTTAAATCTTTTCTGAATCCTATATAAAATACTCTTTTTCTCTCTTCTGCAACACCATAATCTTTAGCATTAACTAATGTAAAAGAAACATCATACCCTGCTTCATCAAATAATTCCAAAATGTTCTGAACAGCAATTGAATGTCTATTTGCAAGCATTCCGCTTACATTTTCTGCCAAAAAAAACTTTGGCTGAAACTCTTTTAATATTCTTATATAATCAAAAAACAACTGTCCTCTTGCATCCTTAATTCCCTTAAGAGAACCTGCTTCTGACCATGACTGGCATGGAGGTCCACCTATAATACCATCCACTTCTCCATCTATATATTGTGCTATATCCTCCTTCGTAACTTGTCTTATATCACCCTCAATTAAATGTGTATTAGTATGATTAACCTTATAAGTTTCCCATATTGTTTTATCAAATTCATTCGCTACAGGTATATTAAATCCAGCTCTTTCAAAACCTAAATCAAGTCCTCCGCATCCACTAAACAGACTAATTATATTCATCGAATCTTATTCCTTCACTCTTATTTTTTTTTATTATTTTTGCTGCTTCGATAAGCGCCGTTCTTCGCACAAATTCACTATATGAAGCATATGCCTCTAATCTAGCTGCTTGCTTGAATTTATCTAATTCTTCTTCGCTCACTCGTATGCTTATTGATACTGATTTTTTCACTTTTAAACACCTCCAACTACCTATTAGTTTATCTTATGCAGTATGTCAATGTCAATACTTTGTACCACAAATAAGCGTTCTTTTAAGAATCTGATGGTATATGTCATTTCCAACAAACGTCGTTTCTACGTTCTGATAACCCTTTAATATCTAAAAATGAAGAAGGTTCCGCTTTATAAAAATCATTTTTCTTCGCTCGATATCGTTTTGTCCCAATCATTATGTAACACGCATCTATTGCACGAGTAACTCCAACATAATGTAAATTAAGCAACTGCTTTATCTGCTCTTCATCCCCCCACTCGTCGGAAATAATGTATTTATACATATCCATATGAAATACAATATTAAATTCAAGTCCCTTCGATTTATGCAATGTCATAATTGTAATTTCGTCACCTTGTGCAGGTATATAACTTTTAAGTAACTCTTTATCCCTTATAACATTCTGCAATAGCTCTAATGCTCTGCAGTCTTTCTTTCCTGGATACACTAAATTTGCTATTTTTTCAAACTCATTTATTACAGTTATCATATTCTCTGTCGAACTTTTAAAAATCTTATTACACCAGGTAAGTACTCTATGATATTTTTCAGGATCTAGTTCCTCTGAAAATAATTGTTCTGCATAATCCACAGAAAATGTATCTGATTCAAACTTTGCAACAAGTAAACCTCTAAATAATCTTCCCCATTCTGAATTATCTCTATCCAATGGCGTTTCGTAAAAAACTTTATGCGGAGTCTTTATTGTTTCATCCAAAACTTTTATCGTTCCACTTCCTCGACATAATATTGCTATATGGTTATTTTTATTAATATTATACTTTTCCTTTATGAATATTACGGTGCGGCAGAGCCGCCAGTCCGGTGTGGCGAGAGCCACCTGTCC
>ERZ827516.2154-NODE-2154-length-15175-cov-8.578439_pt1 | contig 15175 bp, 10 predicted proteins | sample MGYA00519703_ERZ827516 | MGnify/ENA primary metagenome ERZ827516 (study PRJEB31778, sample SAMEA3449337) | human gut metagenome | biome: human gut; feature: human-associated habitat; material: faeces | place: United Kingdom | collected 2010/2012 ...
GGTGATGATCTGGCATTTACCATGTCCGGACATGGTAAATGCCAGATCATCACCAGGTGAGCAGATACGCGAAAAGTATCCGTTTTCGATAGGTGTGTTGGGTTCGTAGTGGAACATACCACCAATTTTTCGCATGTTTCATTTCCTCCTTACCAGTAGAAAAAGGTTACACGGATGTTTTTGTCCGTTAGCTAAAAACTCATTATAATTATAATAGATTGTTAATAAAAACGAAAGCTTTATTTTGTGTAATAATAAATTCCCTATTACACAAAAGGAACACAATAATATCATTAATAATTATTGTTTTATAATATGATTGCCAAAGCATAAAAGAGTGTGTTAGACAGTCATGAAAACTTCTGAAAATGCTGTCAAAATAATACAAAAAATTAGCGAAATAATGGATACCTTTTTTTATTATTAAGAGAAAGCCAAAATTATTGACAATCCTATTGGCATAGACTATACTTGTTTTAGCAAGAACGGTATGAAACTTTTAAATTGTCAGATAAAAATTCAATGCTAAAGAGGAACAGGAGGTTATTAACAGTTAAATTTTAAGTCAAACGTCCGTGAGACTTGGTGCGTGATTCTGGTCAGCGTAAGCTGACATATTCTTTACAGAATCACTGCGCATCCTCGCGGAGCGTTTATCTCAGTCGGAGATTGGACTCCCACTGAGACAAATTTGCTATTACTCACCACCTGAAAAGGTGGGAGCCTTCTCGACTGAGATAAAATAAGCCGGACAGATTGTCTTTTGTGCAATGAAGATGAGACTTAAAAATTATGGAAGCCATTGCTGACATAATTTCGCATTCGGAGGCTCATCGGAATGCCCTGCACAACTAAATCTGTCCGGTTTATTTTATTAAAAGCGCGTCCGTCTTCTATTTTCCCGCAGACCGCCCGTCCTGCAATCTAAAGCTCAAACACCTCAAGATCATCCGGTACAAACAACTTCCCGTGATAGTACTCCCGTCCTTCCCGCGTATAAAGCTCTTTCCTCTCCTTAAGATGCATCTCTTCCGTATGATACAAGATCAGATGCGGAATCTGAAGCTCCTCGGCAAGCTGACATGCTTCTTTCACAGTACTGTGGTGTTTTTCATAAGGCTTGAACTTATCTGCTTCTCCATACAGGCAGAACGCCTCATGGGTCAGCCAGTCGCTGCCTTTCACAAATTCATAATCTTTCTCATTGTACGGTTCGTCACCGCAGCAGGTAAACTTCACTCCGTTCGGAAGCAGCATCGTAAACCCGAACTGCTTTGCCTTCGTGGAAAAAATATCGAAAAAGGTGACCGGACAGCCAAGGATTTCCTTTGTCTCTCCGTGATGCACCGGCACAAAAAGAATCCGGTCATCAAAATATTTCGTCACCTTTTTCTGGATCGTAAGTTCTGCGATCATGCGGATTGATCTTGCCAGCTCTTCATGGCAGTAGATCCGGAGATTCCCCTCATATTTTCCCTGGCCGATCTTCTTCTGCCCGATCATCCGTATCAGCCATATCACGCCCAGAAGGTGATCGATATGTTCATGGGTAATAAAAATATCGTGAATGTCTTCCAGCTGGATCCCGGTGTCTTTTAACACCTTTAAAATACGGTTTCCGCCGCCGGTATCCACCAGAAAATGCCTGTTTCCATCCGAGAGGGCAAAACATGTATTATAGCATTCCGTTACTGTTGCATTTCCCGTTCCAAGTATTGTAAGCTTCATCCGACATTACTCCTGTCTCATTTCAACTACTTCACCTGCACATTTGTAAATACTTCCTCCCGGCACAAATCCTCTCACCGAAGAAAGTGGATAAATATTGGTATGCGGTCCTACTACACTTCCCGGGTTCAGAATGGTTCCACATCCAACTTCTACATGGTCACCCAGCATCGCGCCGAACTTTTTCATACCGGTCTCGATATTTCCTTCCGGCGTCTTTACAACCACCAGTTTTTTATCGGATTTCACATTAGATGTGATAGAACCTGCTCCCATATGTGACTTGTATCCAAGGATTGAATCCCCCACATAATTATAATGTGGAACCTGTACTTTATTGAAGAGGACCACATTTTTCAGTTCGGTAGAATTTCCGACAACTGCACCTTCTCCTACGATCGCATTTCCACGGATAAACGCACAGTGTCTTACCTCTGCGTCCTTTCCGATGATCGCCGGACCGCCGATAAATGCAGTCGGTGCAACCTTTGCGGATCTGGCAACCCACACATTTTCTCCACGTTTTTCATACTCTTCTTCCGGAAGAGACGCACCCAGTTCCAGGATAAAACTGCTGATTTTCGGAAGTACTTCCCACGGGTAGGTCACTCCTTCAAACAAATCCTTTGCGATTGTCTCTTCCAGCGTATACATTTCTTTAACCGTCATTTCTTTCATTCTTTCTTTCCTTTCGATGCTCTGCCTTTGGTTTCTTTTTTATAAAATGCTGCTGCCCTGTCATAGCAGCTTCTTAACTGATACTGGTTATTCAGTCCCAGTACTCCGTTGGTTCTGCTGACAATAAAATGATCCAGTTTTGTCATATATTCATCCGATGTAATTTCTCCCTCTGCCACATAGTTAAGCCCCTTTTCCCAGCTTGCCGTCAGCTCCGGATTCAGAAGTGAACGGATAGAATTCAACACCACATCATAGATCATTTCTCCAAGAAGCGTCGGTGTGATCACCTGCGTCTTTTTATTCAGTGCCAGATATTTGATATTGAAGAGCTTTTTCAGGATCTCCGCCCTGGTCGCACTGGTTCCGATCCCGCTTCCTTTGATCTGCGCACGAAGTTCCTCATCCTCGATCAGCTGACCTGCATTTTCCATCGCAAGGATCATGGAACCGGAATTGTATCTCTTCGGCGGTGAAGTTTCTCCCTCTTTGATATCCAGTGATTTCACATCCAGGATATCACCTTTTTTTAACTTCTGGATGGATGCAAAAAATGCGGCATCCAGATCCACATTGTTATCACTTCCATCTCCTTCCGCGTCATTTCCATTTGCATTTTTCTTTGGGACAGGGACCCCTGCCACCTTCAGATATCCTTCTTCCGCAAGTACACGGAAGTTGGAGAAAAACTGTTCTTTTCCGATCTGTGTTATCAACGCCACTTTCTGATAAACTGCCGGAGGATAGAAGATACTCAGAAACCTCCGGACGATCACATCATACACATGGTGAGCTGTTGCAGATACCGAATTCAATGCTGAAAGTCCCTGTCCTGTCGGGATGATCGCATAATGATCCGTGATCTGCTTGTCATTGACATAACGCGTCTTTGCCAGATTTTTATATGCTCCGTAATGCAGAATATCCTGCATATATGGTGCAGCCATCTGGTATTTACTCAGCCCGTTCAGGTTCTTTGTGATCTCCTTTGATACTGCTGTCGAAAGCACTCTGGCGTCTGTTCTCGGATAGGTGACAAGCTTCTTCTCGTAAAGCTCCTGCACAATGCGGAGCGTTTCATCCGGACTGATCTTGAACCGTTTGGAGCATTCGTTCTGAAGTTCTGCAAGGTTAAACAGAAGTGGCGGATTCTTTTTCTCTTTTTTCTTTTCGATGGATACAATCCGGCAGGTAAGAGGGGATGTTCCCTCTTTCAAAACAGCTATCAGCTTTTTTGCCTCCTCTTTCTCTTTAAATCCATTCTCTTTATAGAGCTTTGGAGACTCAAAATAAGCCGAACCTTTCACTGCACGCCACTCACCGGTAAAAGTATGTCCGTCTACATTTACCGATTCGATCACACGATAGAACGGCGTTTTAACAAATTCACGGATCTCCCGTTCCCGCCTTACGACCATTCCAAGGACACAGGTCATCACACGTCCGACAGATACAACCGTGTATTTATTCCCAAGATAATTTGAAATGCTGTTTCCATATTTGAGTGTCAGAAGTCTGGAAAAGTTGATTCCCATCAGATAATCTTCCTTCGCACGGAGATAAGCCGAAGCTGACAGATTATCGTATTCTGACAGATCCTTCGCCTCACGGATTCCTCTGAGGATCTCTTCCTCCGTCTGGGAATCGATCCACACACGCCGGCGTTCTTTCCCTTTTACGCCTGCCATCTGTTCCACCAGACGGTAAATGTATTCCCCTTCTCTTCCCGAGTCGGTACAGACATAAATCCGGTCTACGTCCTTCCTGGTCAGTATTCCTTTTACGATCTCAAACTGCTTCTTTACTCCCGGTATCACCTCATAGAGAAATTCCTGCGGAATGAATGGCAGTGTCTGCAAAGACCATCTCTTATACTTTTCATCATATACTTCCGGATAACTCATCGTGACAAGGTGACCAACACACCATGTTACGATCGCCTCATCTGATTCCAGATATCCGTCTTTTCTTTTCAAATTCAAATGCAGTGCCTTGGCAAATTCCTGTGCCACACTCGGCTTTTCTGCAATATATACCGATTTACCCATATAATAATTTTGTACTCCTGTATTTTCACGCTATAGCAACTCTCACAGCGTTTAAAAAGTGAAGCTGATACCAGCTCCACTTTTTTATCATATCATATTCAGAACATAAAACAAATTATTTTCTTCGAAAAATCTTCCGGATTTTATCAACGAAGCTTTGTTTTGTCCGTCCTTCCGGATGTCTGACGGTGATTGCTTCACGCATAAAATATTCCTGGGAATTGACTTTTGAAGTTCCTTTTTCTTTCATGTAGTATTTGCCGTCACTCTTTAATTCTCGCGCTTTTACATTGTCCGCAAGCATGATCTTCAGCATATGTGTCAGCTGTTTCCTGATAGTTTCATCGTAAACCGGACATGCCACTTCCACGCGTTTTTCCGTATTACGCGTCATCATATCTGCGGAACCGATATAGATTTTCTGATCCGCTCCGGTTCCAAAAAGGAAAATACGCGGATGCTCAAGATAACGTCCGACAATACTGGTCACACGGAGATTCTCTGTGTACCCTTTGACTCCAGGAAGAATACAGCAGATCCCACGGACGATCAGATCCACCCTCACCCCTGCATTTGATGCCTCGGAAACCTTCTGAATAAAATCTACATCCGTCACAGAATTCATCTTCATGATGATCCGTCCGTTCGTTCCCTTTTTGATCTCCTCGTCCATCAGTGAAAGCACCTTTGGTTTCAGACTGGTCGGTGAAACAATAATGTGCTGATAGCTTCCATTGAGATTGCCAATAGACATATTCTTGAAGAAGACGGCTGCATCCTCTCCGATTCCCTTATCCGCTGTGATCAGCGACACATCCGTATACATCGTCGCTGTCTTTTCATTGTAGTTTCCGGTTCCCACCTGCGTAATGTATTCGATATTGTTGCGGTTCCGGTAAGTGATCAGACAGATCTTGGAATGCACCTTATAACCTTCAAATCCGTAAATCACACGGCATCCTGCTTCTTCCAGACGTTCGGACCAGTCAATATTGTTCTGCTCATCGAATCTGGCTCTCAACTCGATCAAAACCGTAACCTCTTTGCCGTTCTCGGCCGCCGCACATAAGTACTCTACCAGCCGTGCCTTCTTTGCCAGACGGTAGATTGTGATCCTGATCGTAAGAACGGTCGGATCATAAGCCGCTTCCTTGATCATACGCAGAAACGGATCCATACTCTCATACGGATAAGAAAGAAGTATATCTTTTTTCTTTACCTGCGGAATCACTTTTCCATCCGTCAGATAGCGGGACGGCTGCGGAGTAAACGGTTCGTCGATCAGAGAACGTTTCAGCGATGCCGGAACCTTATCCATAATCGAAAAAATATAATCCAGCTTCATCGGCATCTTGGTCCGGTAGATCTGTGCCGGTGTGATCTTAAATTTGTCACAGAAATACTTTTCCAGTTCCTTATCCAGCGGCTCCGCTGTCTCCATGCGGACCACTGCCATTCTGCGGCGCTTGTGAAGGGTTTCCTGCATCAGCAGGCGGAAATCATCATTGATCTCCAGTGCCTCATCGTCCGGCGACACATCTGCATTCCTTGTCACACAGATATAATTCTTGTTCGATACCTCGTATTTGTCGAACACCACATCCAGATATTCCATGATCACCTTTTCCATACGGATATAACGGATATCATGGCCCGGAAGATATAAAATATCTGACACAAACTGTGGAACCGGTACGATTCCAATCATGGAAGTTCCATTCTGCTTCAGACTTGCGATCACATACAGTTCCTTATTGAGCAGATGTGGGAATGGATGATTGGCATCCACGATCTGTGGAGACAGGATCGGTAGGATCTGGTCTTTGAAGTACTTTTTCACATACTTCTTTTCCTGCTGCTCCAGCTCTTTTATCGATAGTCCACAGACACCGTATGGATTCAGCAGCTTCTTGATCTCCGAGTAAGTCTTGTCCCGCTCTTTATACAATGGTGCTACAGCCGCAAAGATAGCATCCAGCTGCTCTTTCGGATTCATCCCCGAACGGCTGTCGATCGTGCTGTTATCCGTAAGCGACATATCATACAGGCTTCCTACGCGGATCATAAAAAATTCATCCAGGTTGCTTGTAAAAATGGATACAAACTTCATTCTTTCAAGAAGGGGTACTGAAGAATCCTTTGCTTCCTCCAGTACCCTCTGATTGAACTTCAGCCAGGACAGTTCTCTGTTCTGTGTATAGTTCTGCATTTCTTTTTTCATATTAGCCCACCTTCACTCTTCCTTTACACTGGTATAATTTCATTCTACCACTGAATCAGAAGAAAGAAAAGTTAACTTCTTTTAAACTTTCCTGCAAAAGCTATTTCTTTGTGATAAAGCCTTTTGCAGTCAGTGTCTCAGCACAGAGAACAGCTCCTCCTGCCGCACCGCGGACTGTATTGTGGGAAAGTCCGATAAATTTATAATCGTAAAGGGAATCTTCTCTGAGTCGTCCGATAGAAATTCCCATTCCGTTCTCATAATCTACATCCAGTTTCACCTGCGGACGGTTGTCTTCTGTCATATAGCGGATGAACTGCTTCGGTGCACTCGGAAGCTCTGCTTCCTGCGGGAAGCCTTTGAAACTTTCCAGTTTTTCGATCAGCTGCTCTTTGGTTGGTTTCTTTTCAAAATTGATAAATACGGCAGCGGTATGTCCGTTAAGAACCGGTACACGTACACACTGGCATGTGATCTTCGGAGAATCTGCTTTTACGATCTGTCCATTTTCAACTCTGCCGAGAACACGAAGCGGTTCCTGCTCGCTCTTTTCTTCTTCTCCACCAATGAATGGAATGATATTTTCTACCATTTCCGGCCAGTCTTTAAAGGTCTTTCCTGCACCTGAAATTGCCTGGTAGGTTGTAACAACCAGTTCTTTCGGCCCGAATTCTTTCCATGCTGCAAGGCAAGGCGCATAGCTCTGGATCGAACAGTTTGGTTTTACTGCGATAAATCCTCTTGTAGTTCCAAGACGCTTTTTCTGGTCTTCGATGACTGCAAAATGTTCCGGGTTTACTTCCGGGATTACCATCGGTACATCCGGTGTCCATCTGTGGGCACTATTATTAGATACAACCGGTGTCTCTGTCTTTGCGTATGCTTCCTCGATCGCACGAATCTCATCTTTTGACATATCAACTGCACTGAATACAAAGTCAACTGTCTTTGCAACTTCTTCTACTTCGTTGACATTATGTACAACGATCTTCTTGACTGCTTCCGGCATCGGAGTGTCCATTTTCCAGCGGTCTCCGACTGCTTCTTCATATGTCTTTCCTGCGGAACGCGGGCTTGCAGCAAGTGTTACTACCTCAAACCACGGATGATTTTCCAGCAGAGCGATAAATCTCTGTCCTACCATTCCTGTTGCACCAAGAATACCTACTCTTAATTTCTGATCCATTTTTATGTCCTCATTTCCTGTTTTGTCTTTTTAATGCGCACATTTGTACGCGCGATTTGTATATCATAACGCATTTTCCGACATTTTTCAACCCTGACAATTGAAAAACTATGTCTACTTATTAACGCTCATGTTACTGTTTCCAGAACCTGTGACCAGCAATGCTCATTTTCCCTATAACGATTAGCACTCTTCCAGATACGCTTCGTGAAGCGCGATCACCCTTTTCATAGCTTCCGGTCCAGGTGCACCGATCGTATTTCTCTTATTAACGCAGGTCTCCATGCTGATCGCATCATAAATATCTTCTTCAAATACCGAAGAGATCTCCTTATATTCTTCCAGTGACATATCATCTAACGCAATCTTCTTATCGATACAATAAAGTACCAGCTTTCCTACGATTCCATGTGCATCACGGAACGGTACCCCGTGATTTACCAGATAGTCAGCTGCATCTGTTGCATTGGTAAATCCGTGTCTGCAGCTTTCCAGCATACGTTCTTTGTTGAACTTCATGGTTGCGAGCATTCCGGTAAATAAAGCCAGGCATCCTTTCACGGTATCGATGGCATCAAATACCAGCTCTTTGTCCTCCTGCATATCTTTATTGTAAGCAAGCGGAATTCCTTTCATTGTAGTCAGGATCGAAGTCAGTGCACCGTATACACGTCCTGTCTTTCCACGAACAAGTTCCGCAATATCCGGATTCTTCTTCTGTGGCATGATACTGCTTCCGGTGCTGTAGCTGTCATCGATATCGACAAACTGGTATTCATTGGAATTCCAGATGATCACTTCTTCTGAGAAGCGGCTTAAATGCATCATAATCGTAGATAGAGCACTCATCAGCTCGATCAGATAATCACGGTCCGATACCGAATCCATACTGTTCAGTGTCGGTCCGTCAAATCCGAGAAGCTCTGCGGTGTATGCTCTGTCCAGATCATAAGTGGTTCCTGCAAGTGCTCCGGATCCAAGCGGACAGGTATTCATTCTTTTGTAAATATCTTTCAGACGCATATGGTCTCTTTTGAACATTTCAAAATAAGCACCCATATGGTGTGCCAGTGTGATCGGCTGCGCTTTCTGCAGATGGGTAAATCCAGGCATGATCGTCTCGGTGTTGTCCTTCATGATCGCAAGAAGTTCGCGGAGCATATCCACAACCAGTCCCTGCAGTGCGGTGATCTCACTTCTTGTATAAAGCTTCATATCCAGTGCAACCTGGTCATTACGGCTTCTTCCGGTATGCAGCTTCTTTCCTGCATCCCCGATCCGGTCGATCAGATTTGCCTCTACAAAACTGTGGATATCTTCGTATTCCTCTGTAATCTCAAGCTTTCCGTTCTCTACATCCCTGCGGATGCTTTCCAGTCCGTCCAGAATCTGCTGCTTCTCATCGTCTGTCAGGATTCCCTGCTTTGCAAGCATCATAACATGCGCCTTGCTGCCCTGGATATCCTGCTCATAAAATCGTTTATCAAATGAAATGGACGCATTGAAATTATAAACCAGTTTGTCGGTTTCTTTCGTAAAACGTCCTCCCCATAACTGTGCCATAGCTTTCCCTCTTTTCTTCAACGTAATTCTGTGCTTTAGTGTACCATAGAATGTCGGATTCTGTAAAGTTCCCCTCTTAACTTTTCACAGAACTTTCCTCTTCCTCCCGAAGTTTCTTTTCCCGTTCTCTCTGATTTTTGGAATAAATACAGCCACAATAGTCCTGGCGGTAAAGTCCGTAGATCTTTGACAGCTCGGTTGATCGCTTATATCCATTTCTCTTTTTAAAATCTGAAACCAGATAAGATACTCCGTATTCGCCGGCAAGTCTTTCTCCGATCTCATTTAACTTCTGCGCATTTTTCAGCGGACTGATGGAAAGTGTAGTGGTGAAATAATCATATCTGCCTTCTTTTGCAAATCTCGCAGCTTCCCGGAGTCTGAGCTCATAACACCTGAAGCACCGCTCTCCACCTTCCGGAATCATCTCCAGTCCCTTCGCCATCTCGTAAAATTTTTCACTGTCATAATTTCCCGCCTGAAAATGGATCGTATGTTTCGCCGGAAGCTCACGGATCAGCTTCTCCTGTTCGTGGATCCGTTTTTCAAATTCGGATTCCGGAAAAATATTCGGATTGTAATAAAAAACCGTAATCTCAAAATATTCCGACAGATATTCCAGCACATAACTGCTGCATGGCGCACAACAGCTGTGAAGGAACAGACGTGGAACCTTCTTTTCCGATACGATCTGTTCTATCTTTTTATCCAGTTCTTTCTGGTAATTCTTTTTCTGCATCTGTTCATCTCTCCTCATATTGCAGATTTGTTTCTTATTATAGTGCAGCTGTTCTCTTCGCACAATATCTTTTCTGCTCTGTTTTTCTTTTTCCGCTCCATTCCAGCCAGATGCACACACGCTTTTTTTTATTTCTCATAAACTGTAAGTAAAAGACTTATGATCGTTTCTGTATCTGGAGGATTATCATGCAATATGCACTGGAACTGAAAAACGTTCATTATGCTTACCATACACTGGAAGGAGAAACCTACGCCCTGAAAGACATCACCTTTTCGGTCCGCGAAGGGGAATTTATTGCTCTGGTCGGTCCCTCCGGGTGCGGAAAATCTACACTGCTCCACCTGATTGCGGGTCTTCTCACCCCGGAAAAAGGTCTCATCAAAATAAACGGCAGCTATCATCCGGACAATACTTCCGGCATCGGATATATGCTGCAAAAGGATGAACTTCTTGAGTGGCGTACCATCTATCAGAACGTTCTTCTCGGTCTCGAGATCCAACATGCACTGACTGCCCGTTCCCGCGCACTGGCAAGAGCCCTTCTTACACAATACGGCCTGAATGCCTTTGCAAATGCAAAACCATCCGAACTTTCCGGAGGAATGCGCCAGAGAGCCGCGCTGATCCGCACGCTGGTCCTGAAGCCGGATATCATGCTTTTGGATGAACCCTTTTCTGCCTTGGATTATCAGACCCGGTTAAATGTCAGTGATGATATCGGGCAGATTATCAAAAAAGAGAAAAAAACAGCGATCCTTGTCACCCATGACCTTGCCGAAGCGGTCAGTCTTGCTGACCGGATCCTTGTTCTCACAAGCCGTCCGGCAACCATTGGGCAGACGGTCAATGTTTCCTTTTCTGATCCGGGACTTTCCCCGCTTGCCCGCCGCAATGCCCCGGAATTTAAGACTTATTTCAATCTGATCTGGAAGGAGCTGAACCCGGATGAATGAACTTTCAAAAAACCAGCTGCATTACCTGAATATGCACCGCAGACATAAACGGATCATTGTTGTTTCCAGAGTCTCCATCTTGCTGACATTCCTCTTTCTCTGGGAATTTTCGGCAAATACAGGACTGATCGACTCTTTCATTTTCAGCAGTCCTTCCCGGATTGCCCTGTGTTTTCTGGAAATGACCGGTGACGGCAGTATTTTCCGTCATATCGGAGTGACTCTTTACGAAACCCTGGTCAGTTTTATCCTGGTAATCTTCTTCAGCCTTTTTGTCACCGTCCTTCTCTGGCTCTTTCGGAAGCTTTCGGAAATCCTGGAGCCTTATCTGGTCGTCCTGAACAGTCTGCCAAAATCTGCGCTTGCTCCGCTTCTCATTGTCTGGCTCGGCGCAAACCGCACAACAATTATCATTGCCGGAATGTCTGTTGCAATCTTCGGGAGCATACTGAACCTCTATTCCGAATTTTCCGAAGTAGACCCAGATAAAATCATGCTCATCTACACTCTTCACGGAAACCGGCTCCATGCACTCTCCAAGGTAGTGATCCCAAGCTGCATTCCGGCGATCATCAGCACCATGAAGGTCAATATCGGGCTCTGTCTGGTGGGCGTGATCATCGGAGAATTTATCGGTGCCCGAAAAGGCCTGGGATACCTGATCATTTACGGAAGCCAGACATTCAGACTTACATGGGTCCTGATGTCCATTGTGATCCTATGCATCATTGCCATGCTGCTGTATTTTGCACTTTATCTTATTGAAAAACAGGTCCGGAAGCATTAGCTGTAAAAAGGGCGTGTAAAAATGATCTCTCATTTTTTACACGCCTCTTTTGCTCTTATAACCTTTGTTTCAAAGTTTTCCCACGGCAAAGGCCGTGCATAATAAAAGCCCTGGATCTCATCGCAGCTCAGGCTTCGCAGGATCTCCACCTGTTTTGCTTTCTCCACGCCCTCGGCAAGAACCTTCATTCCAAGGCTGTGTGCCAGCGAAATGGTATGACGGATCACCTGCTGCCCACGAAAATTCTCTATGTAATCGATCAGACTTTTATCCAGCTTCAGAGTATCGAATGGCAGCTGGTTCAGGCTTGTCATAGATGAATAGCCGGAGCCAAAATCATCCATATGCAGCTCGAATCCTGCATCCACCATCTTCTCTATGAGCTTACTGATCCGATCATTATACAACGTAGCAGTTTCTGTCAATTCAATGGGAACAGAAGAAAACGGAATGCCATTTTCTTCCACGATCTTCACATAACGACAGATCATATTATCGTAATGGATACTGGCACGTGACAGATTCACCGAAATCGGAAGTATCTTTTTCCCTGATCTTATACGTTCCCCCTGGATGCTGCATACCTTTCGGAAAACATATTCATCAAGGCGTACAATCAGACCATCCTTCTCAAAAAGAGGGATAAATTCTCCCGGCGAAACCATAGTTCCTTCCGCTCTCTTCCAGCGCACCAGTGCCTCCGCCCCAACGATCTCTTCTGTCTCCACACTGTATTTCGGCTGCAGGTAGACTACGAATTCTTCATTGCGTATAGCCTCCACGAAAGCATTCTCCATCTGTCCGTTACGGATATGCCTCTTTCTCATCTCATCATCATAAAAAGCGATCTGGTGCTCATAGTCATCCCGGATACTCTTCATGGCCAGAAAAGCCCTGTCACAGATCAGGGTAAAAGGCAGTGTCTTATCCACATTCTCATAGACCCCATAGTTGACCACCAGATTAGGAATCGGTGCTCCACTCTCGACCCTGTGGATAAATTTCTCCATATCTGCCATACGGATCTCTTTCTTTCCATATATGATGGCTACAAACTGGTCTCCTCCATATCTGCCCACCGTCCCGTAGCGAACCTGATTTCTATACGTATCTCCCAGATAGGTAAGAACCTGATCACCGGTCTTCTCTCCATAGGTTCCGTTGATCCATTTAAAGTTCTTTATATCTGCCACCACCACATGAAAATCCTGATTCGTATTAAAGCGCATCAGCGTCTTTGCATGATGGAAAAAGGCCTGTCTGATATAAAGCCCTGTAAGATCATCATATTCCAGAGCTGAGAGTACCATCACGGACTCTCTCAGCTTGATCACATTGTTGATCTTACTTTTTAATATACGGACATTATACGGTTTCCGTACAAAATCCACTGCTCCCAGTTCCAGACATCGCACCTCATCCTCCAACCGGTTACTTCCGGTTATGATGATCACAGGCACAGAGGTCAGCATCACATCATCACGGATCAGCTCCAGAAACTGAAATTCATCACATACCGGCACACTCATATCAAGAAGAATTGCAGAAAGGGTTTTGTAATTCTCAGACAGACGCTTCATCCCCTCTGCTTCATTCATCGCAGTGATAACCTCAAAACTGCCCTCCAGATGTTCTGTAAGCGCTTTCCGATCCGTCTCGTCATTCACTACAATAAGAAGTTTTCTTCCGGATGCTGTTCCTCCTGGTTCCAGTACGGCCTCCATCTCACTGTACCGTACATCCATATCCTCATTGGCAAAAGCAAACACCACGGCCTGAAAATCCTCAGCCGTTCCTACCCTGGCACATTTCACATAGAAATATTCAATCCTCCCGTTGCTTCGGCGTACACGATAATGTACCATCAACTGGGGAATCCTTGTAAGACGTTGGCATATCTTCTCAAAATCCATCATCTGATGCATCCGGATCCTGTCCTCTGCCGCAACACTGCTCTCAATATAAATATCCATGATCTTCTCATAGGATTCATCACTGCGAAGTCCCTCCTCCACATAAGCTCCACTCTGCCCCTGGAAGCGGCATACCTGGACCTTATGAGTCTCTCTGTCAACAGAGTAGATATTGATAAAATTTTTTCCGAGAACATTAATGATCCCCATAAGAAGCGGATTCTCCATCATTCCGCTGCTGATCTCATCATTCGTCTCTGTATCCGAAAAAACAAGGGCATGTCCTGTCCCGCCGGATTCCAGCGGAATCTCCACAGCATCAACCGAACGCAGGATATTCCGTCCCGGTTCCAGATAGTTCTTCGGACCTTTGATCCCGTTAACGACCGGACAGATCTCACAGGGAGTTTCTCTGTTTCTCAGACAGTGATAGCATTTCTCGCCCCTCTTCAGCTGCGGATAGATCTCACGTGCTGCCAGGTTATAGCTGATAATCTTATAATCCTCATCTATGACATACATTCCCGATGCATTTTTCCCCACGAGCATCACCTCCGGATTCGTAAATTTCTCATAGATCCTTCGTGACAGTTACTGTCTCAAAATCCTTAAATATTCCTTCATTATATACGATTTTTCTGATAACTGCAATTATCTTTCGTATTATTTATTTTTCATATTGGTTTTATTATATTTCGGTTATCAGCGCATCTGAAAAGATTTCCCCCTGAGCGGAACCCCGGCAAGCTCCGCAAGCCTTTTGATCCCGGAATCTGCTATGGATACCGCACTCTCCACATGATTGAAATCTGTGGCGCTGTAATCAAACAGGATATTTCCCTGTGCTTCAAACTCCTCGTCCCGTTCCCAGAAAAAGAATCTCATAGGCATACAGTCAAAGGCCCTGATCTCATATCCCACATCACCCTGGGGCAGTTCCCTGCCGTCAAGCTTCTGAAACGCCTCCCTCAATTCCTTTTCATGGCCGGAAAATGTAGCACTGAACACATCCGTCTCTCCGATCTGATACGCCGGCGCAAATGGTCTTGCATTCCTGAGATCTGCAAAAGGGACCCACTTATCCATAATAAAAGCCCCCTCTTTCGCATACCCCAGAAGCGTATAAATATTCAGCATCTCCGTAGTATCCGGTTCTCTCTGTCCATCCAGGCTCCGGATACTGCCGTCTTCCAGACTCACCCCATATCTTCTTCCGAAATGAATGATCGTGAGAAACCCGTTTTCTTCCTTCAGTTCCGGCACCCGTTTATGCAGATCTGCCTGATCCATCTTCAAAAAGCGTTGTGCCCACTCTTCACATAGTTTTACATAGTTGGAAATTCTTTCTTCTTTCAT
>ERZ827516.2164-NODE-2164-length-15105-cov-3.103721_pt1 | contig 15105 bp, 20 predicted proteins | sample MGYA00519703_ERZ827516 | MGnify/ENA primary metagenome ERZ827516 (study PRJEB31778, sample SAMEA3449337) | human gut metagenome | biome: human gut; feature: human-associated habitat; material: faeces | place: United Kingdom | collected 2010/2012 ...
GAGCCGTGACCTCTCCGTGCCGATTACCGACCGCAGCTATTGGGCCTCGCGGTATGTGCTTACGGAGCTCGTGCTGCGCCGCGAAGACGGCCGCACGCTGCGCATCAACGACGCCACGGTGAACATCTCGCAGGAGAAGCACATCGTCCGCACGCAACTCGTGGGGCTCCGAGGCTCCATCAAGGAGTACATCTGCCAGGGCGATTATTCGGTGTCGCTCTCGGTGGGCATCGTCGCCGTGCGCGACGGCATGATCGTGGACGAATACCCTGAGGAGGGCATCCGGGAGGTCCGGGCGTTTCTCGACGAGAACCGCGCCGTGGAGGTGTCGAGCACCTTCTTCGAACTGTTCGGCATCTCGCGCCTCGTGGTGTCGCGCTTCTCGCTCACGCAGGAGACCTGGTCGAACCGTCAGAGGATCGACGTGCAGGCATTCTCCGACGAGGACTACATGATCAAGTGCACCGAATATTAAACACCTTTCGAACGCCTTTCGAACCATGTTCAAACTCTCGGCTCGCATAGAAATCCGCAGCGCGACGAAACGCTGGACTTTCGACAAGGTCACCCGCGTGGAGATCACGCGCGACATGGACACGCTGACCGACCTGTGCGTGATGACGCTGCCCAGGAAAGTACGCTGGCAGGGCGAGGAGCGCATGCCCGTACAGCGCGGCGACGAGGTCAGCGTATGGCTGGGATACGACGACGACCTCAGCCTGGCGTTCCGCGGGTTCGTGACGACGATAGGCGTGAAGACCCCGGTGGAAATCCATTGCGAGGATCGGATGTTCCGCCTCAAGCAGCAGGAGGCCCGCAAGCTCGCCTACAAGTCGGCGACAGTCGAAGAGATTCTCCGCGACCAGAACCTCGGCGTGCCTTTCAGGGTCTTCGGAGAGCAGCGCATCGGCCAGTTCCGCGTAACGGCGTCCACCGTGACCGAACTGCTCGGGCAGCTCAAGGACCAGGGCGGCATCCGGTCGTTCTTCCGCCTCGAGGAGGGCGAACCCGTGTTGTACAGCGGCGTACTGTTCGAGCGCGAAGCGTCCGTCCGCCAGGTGTTCGCTACGGGGGTGAACCTTATAGACGACACGCAGCTCGAGGTGCAGAACGCCGCGGACCTCAAGATCAAGGTCCGGGCAATATCCCTGCTACCGAACAACAAGCGCGTCCGGATAGACGTCGGGGATGCCGACGGGGAGAAGCGGACCCTGCATGCCTACAACAAGACCGAGCAGGAACTCCGGGCCTGGGCCGAACAGGAGCTTCGCCGCCTCAAACGCGACGGTCTTAAAGGAACCTTTACTACATTCGGGGCCGTGCTGATCGACAAGCTGGACCACATAGGCATCCGAATCGACGGAATACGCCGCGGTGTTTATCAGGTGCAGAAAAACATAATCAAATACGGGACGGACGGATTCCGTCAGGAGATAACCATCGGCAAAAGAGTAATGCAATGACACTCGCGGAAGCCATACGAAAGCTCGCCATGACGGGCTCGGAAATCTATTGTAAGGTCTGCACCGTGGACAGCGTGGACGAGAGGGCCCGCACAGTGGACTGCACGCCCCTCGACGAGGGGGCTCCGCTCGTGGGCGTGAACCTCCAGGCCAACCAGGAGGGGGACACGGGCGTCGTCTGTTTCCCGGCCGTCGGGAGCTACGTCATCGTGGCATTCATCACCCCGGCCGTGGCGGCCGTGGTCCTGTGCGACAAGATCGACAGAGCTCGGCTCTCGATAGGCAAGACGCAGATCACCATGGACGCTGAGGTCGTGGACACCTCCCTCGGCGACACCTCCTTCCGAATCACTTCCGAGGGGGTGCAGTTCAACGGCGGGAAACTCGGGGGACTGCTGAAGATCGAACAGCTCACGGAGAAGTTCAACGAACTGATCCGGGCATTCAACACCCATACGCACACGATACCCGTCGATGGGGTGCCTGTTACAGGAACCGCAGCGGCGCAGTCGAACCCCGCTCCGGTCATGGTGCCGGCCGTCACTCAGGCCATGCCCGAGGTCAAGGCTTCGGACTACGAGGACGCGACGGTAAAACATTGAGGCGATGCGAGGAATAATGACAGACCCCGAAACGGGCGATTTGATGGTCCGCGACAGTGCGCTGGTCGTGGGCGACACGACGGCGCAGACGGCCGAAGCGGTGCTTCGAGCCATGCGCGGGGAGTTCAAGGAGTTCCCGTTGCTCGGAGCCGAAACCCTCAAGATGCTCGGCGGAAACGAGGACCCGATGTGGCGTTCGGATGCGAAAAACATGCTCCAGGCGTGCGGAGTGCCCGCCTCGCGCATAGAGATCGAGAACGGCAGAATAACGATCGAATGACACGTATCAAACCCTCAAGCAGGCAGAGCTTGCTCGACATGGCGCTGCAGACAAGCGGCGGCGTGGACGCGGCGTTCGACCTCGCGGAGGCGAACGGTATAAGCATTTCCGAGCCGCTCGAGGCCGAAGCGGAACTGGAGACCGTGGCGGCGGCCGACAAGAACGTATTGGCGAAATACGAGACCCGGGGTATCCGTCCGGCGACGGAACTGTCGTCCGAGGAGGTCGAGGCAGCTCCCTACGGCGGCATCGGATACATGGGTATCGAAATAGACTTCGTGGTAAAATGAGAACCATTCAGGAGATCAAGGAGAGCATCGCGGCCGATTTCATGCGAAATGAAACGGTGGCGAAGATATACGGGTTCACACCCGGGGAGAGTTTCACAAGCCATATCGGTATCCTGTCGGTCGAAAATGCCCTGTTCTACATTTTCGCCGTTGCGGCGTGGACGCTGGAGAAGCTCTTCGACACGTACAGGGGCGAGGTGGACGCGCGCATCGAGGAGATCATCCCGCACCGTCCGCGGTGGTACCGCGACAAGGTGCTTGCGTTCATGAAGGGCAAGACGCTCGTTCCCGATACGGACCGCTACGACACCGAAGGGATGACCGAGGACGCCATCGCGGCGGCGCGGGTGGTCAAGCACGCCGTGGCCGCGGAGAGCGCCGACGCTTCGCTGCTGACCATCAAGGTCGCGGGCGAGAAAGACGGCAAGCGGTGCAGGCTCGACACCGAGACCGAGGCGCAGCTTGCGGCCTACATCGCCGAGATCAAGGACGCGGGCGTGCGCACGGCGCTGGTAAACACCGACCCCGACCGCTTCTCGTGCCAGGTGGAAATCTACTACGACCCGATGCTCGTGGCCGAGACGGTCGAGAGCGCCTGCCGCGAGGCCGTCCGGGAGTATATCGAAAACCTGCCCTTCAACGGCGAATATACCAACATGGCGCTCGTCGATGCGCTCCAGGCGGTCGAGGGTGTGCGGATCGTGGAGTTCAAAGGAGCGACGAGAGTCGCCGCGGACGAGACGGTCGTCGTGCCCATCGACGCGCGCTGCGTCCCCGCCGCGGGGTATTTCACGATGGAGGACGTACAACTGACCCTGAAAGCCTATGGCAACGAGTAAGCTCTACGACGTGAACTTCAAGCGCCTGGCGCTCCTGCTGCTGCCGACCTTCCGGCGGCGGCCGCTGCTGGCCGCCCTGGCCTACGCCGCCGTGTCGCCCCTGCAATGGCTGCACACGCGGTTCATGCGCTGGAAACAGGACACGGACTATCGCCTCCGCCACAACGGCCAGGTATGCCACCTGCGCGGGCTGCTGAACGACCTGTTCGACCCCGTCGACCGGAGGATCACCGTCACGGAGGAGGTCTCGAACGTCGGCAACATCGTCCTGCATCGACGCGAAGTGCAGCGTGCCGTCCGCCTCCCGGCCCGCGGCTCGGGGCGCATGGTGGTGCTGAACCGTCGCGGCTACGGCGGCGTGAGCGGCTACGACTTCTGGGTGAACATTCCCGTCGCGCTGCTCGACGAGATCGACACCGACCGCGTCCGGGCTGTGGTCGATGCGTACAAACTGGCTTCGAAACGCTATCAGATAAATTTCGTTTGATGATGAAACAGATACTCGGCAGGTTTCTCCTGCAACCTAACAAAGACTTCCCGGCCGACTGCGAGATGCTCGACTACGCGCAGACCAACCTGCACGTGGTGTCGATTCTCGGCAACCTCGCCGGAGACAAGGCCGTCCTGTGGGGCTGCACCCCGACGGGCGGCGGCACACAGCGCGCCGAAGGGTACGTCTTCCTGCGCACGAAAGAGCACCCCGAGGGCGAGGTGCTCTACTGGGAGGGCGGCACGACGACGGGCGGCATGTACCTGCGGCAGGAGACGATCCCCGTCACGGCCGACGGCTACGACTACCCGCAGGCATACGTCGCGCGGTCGCTCGCTCCAGGCGTCGGTGCCGAGAATTACAAGTGGGAGGAGTTTTCCGAGGCGCAGTCGCTGCCGGAGCTCCGCAAACAAATCGAGGCCCTGAAGACGGCCCTCGCCGAGGTCAAGCGCACGCCCCTGGGAATGGTCGAGACCTGGGCCGGGACTGCCGTGCCCGACGGATACGCCCTCTGCGAAGGGCAGCAGCTCAAGCAGTCGGAATATCCCGACCTGTACGAGGCCATCGGTTCGGCGTTCAACAACGGCACGGACTGCAACGGCCGCAAGCTCTCGACCACGGCGGGATACTTCCGACTGCCGGATCTGCGCGGCCGCTTCGTCGTGGGCTACAACCCCAACGATGCCGACTACGGCAGCTACGGCAAGGTGGGCGGAGAGAAGACCCACACGCTCTCCGTGGACGAGATGCCCTCGCACGACCACGGGCTGTTCCTCAAGCATTCGGGGCGGCGCTTTACCGGAGGAGGCTCGGCCAACGCCCTCGACGAGGGCAAAGGGCGCACCGACGCCGCGGGCGGAGGACGACCTCACGAGAACCGCCCGCCGTACTACGCCTTGGCCTATATCATGCGAACCAAATAGAGACGGCAATGATCGGAGCAGACACCCTTGTCCTGGTGGTCGTGATGGCATGCACGCCCGCCGATACGCCCCGGCCGCAGACGGCTTTCGAACGTTTCAGGGACGGCCTCGAGGCCGCATCCTGCCGGGCGAAGGCCGAGGCGATCCGGCAGACCTCCGCCCGGTACGAGGAAATCGTCCGCGGTGCGGAAGAGCTCAGGCACACGATAGACAGCATCCTGCGGCGTCCGGCGCAGGAACGCAAACGAATGAACGAACACCTCAAAAAATACGGAAATGGCGATTAGAGTTCGCGCCCTGCTGCGCAAATGGTTCGGCCGGGGCATGTATCCCACGGCCGAGCAGTTCTCGGATTTGTTCGACAGCTTCTGGCACAAGACCGAGGACAAGATTTCGATGGATAAGGTCGAAGGACTCACCGACCAGCTCAACGGCAAATATCCGGCCGCCGACGGCAAGCGGCTCGAAGAGCGCATGGCGAAAGACGAGGAGAACCTGGCCGACTACATCGAACAGACCGACGAAGCCATCGACCAGCTCCGCGAGGAGGACGCCGCCATCCGCGAGGAGTTCGCGGCGGCCGACGAGAAGACCCTCGCGTCGGCCAAGACCTACACCGACGGGCGGGAGGAAACCATCCGCAAGGATATGACTGCGGGCGACGCTGCGACGCTCGCCTCGGCCAAGGCCTTCACCACCGAACGCGAGGGCGTGCTGCGCAAGGAGCTGCAAGATGGCGATGCCTCGACGCTCCAGGCGGCGAAGGACCACACCGCAGCCCGCGAGACGGCCATTCGTTCGGACATGACCTCCGGGGATGCTTCGACCCTCGCCTCGGCCAAGGAGTACGTCGACAAGGCCGTCGAACAGATACTCAACGGCTCGCCCGAAGCCCTCGACACGCTCAAGGAGCTGGCCGACGCCCTCGGCAACGACCCGAACTTCGCCGCGACCGTGACCAAACAGCTCGGCCAAAAGGTCGATAAGGTCACGGGCAAGGGTCTTTCGACCGAGGACTACACCACGGCTGACAAGCAGAAGCTGGCGGGCATAGCCGCCGGGGCGAACAATTACGTACACCCGTCCAGCCACCCGGCGACGATGATCACCGAGGATGCCTCGCACCGCTTCGTGACCGACACGGAGAAATCGGCCTGGAGCGGCAAGGCCGACAAGACGGCCGCCTCGGCCTCCGCGGCGGGTCTGATGTCCGCAGCCGACAAGCAGAAACTCGACGGCGTGGCAGCAGGTGCGAACAAATACGTCCATCCGGACAGCCATCCGGCAACGATGATCGCCCAAGACGAGACGCACCGTTTCATCACCGACGCCGAACGGAAGGCGTGGAACGAGAAGCCCGGAGGAAATATGGCATCCACGACCGCACCGGGTCTGATGTCAGCGGCCGACAAGAAGAAGCTCGACGGCGTGGCGACCGGGGCGAACAACTACGTCCATCCGTCCAGCCACCCGGCGACGATGATCGCCGAGGACGCCTCGCACCGCTTCGTCAGCGACACGGAGAAAGCGACCTGGAACGACAAGGCATCGACGGCCGTCGCCAGCCAGTCGGCCGCAGGTCTGATGTCGGCGGCCGACAAGAAGAAGCTCGACGACCTGCCCGCCGGGGAGTTCGTCCTGCAATGTACGATACCGGGCATGGAATAGTAACCAAACAGTTGTGCACAATGAAATACTGGAAACAGGGCTTTTACGACCAGCCCGTCGAAGGAGCTGTCGAAATCACCGAGGGCAAATGGCGCCGTCTGCTCGACGGGCAGGCGCGGGGAATGGAGATCGTCGAGGACGAGAACGGGATGCCCGTATTGCGGGAGCCGAAGTCCGAACCGACCCTCCTCTCTTACGAACAACTCGTGCGGCAGAAAATCCGCGAGCGCTATTCGGTGGATGACGAACTGGCGATCCTCCGTCAGCGGAAGATAAAAACCGAACAGTTCACGGCCTATTATGAGTATGCGGAGCAATGCAAGGCCATTGCCCGGCAGATAGTGGCCGAAAGGCAGAAAACAGATAACGACGTGCAATAATGGCAAAGACGCTCAAGGGCCGGACGCAGAATCCGGCATACACGGCGGCCGTACTGACGGCTAAGAATCCGGTGCTGCTCAAGGGAGAGGTCGTCTACGAGTCCGATACGACACGGCACAAGATCGGGGACGGCTCGACGGCCTGGGATGCCCTCCCTTATGCCAAAGGGGACTTCGACGGGCCGCTCGCAGCCGACAAGGTGTCGCAGGATGCGACGCACCGCTTCGTCAGCGATACGGAGAAAACGGCATGGAACGGCAAGGCCGCGAAAGACCTGTCGAACGTGACGCTGACCAAGACATTCTCCCAGAACGGCTACTACAAGGCCCCCGACGGTCTGATGTTTCAATGGGGGCGTCTGGCTCCAGCTCCCAGCGGAACCAGCTACACCTCGCGTTCGGTGCTGTTCCCCGTCGCATTCTCCGCTACACCCTTCGCCGTGTTGATTTCCATCGAGAAGCAGGGAACCGATACGGTCGAGGCCGGAGGCGTTACCGAAATATCGACTACACGATTTTCGATTCAGCCCCGATACATCCGCAGCGGAGGCGATCAAGGCAATTCCGGGATGGCTTTTCAATGGATCGCCATAGGACGCTGGAAATAGATTCGAACGAACAAACTTTTTCGACGATGGCAAAGACAATCAAAGGCCGGGTGCAGCACCCGGCATACACCGCGGCCGCGCTGAAGGCTAAGAACCCCGTGCTGCTCAAAGGAGAGGTCGTCTATGAATCCGACACGACGCTGCACAAGGTCGGGGACGGTGCGACACCCTGGAACGCCCTCGCATACGCGAGGGGGGGGGATTTGAGGACGGTATCCCGGCCGAACGAATCAACCAGGACTCCACCCACCGTTTCGTGACCGATGCCGAGAAATCGGCATGGAATGCAAAAGCCGATAGGACGACGGCCTCGGTCGACGATGCAGGGCTGATGTCCGCAGCCGACAAACAAAAACTCGACGGAGCTGTCATAGGGGCCGACGTCGTAGCTGCCGCTATCGCCCTCGCTGCCGGGAAAACACCTACGGTCTCATGGGACCCTGCGACCAATAAATTCACATTCGGAATCCCGAAAGGCGATAAGGGCGATTCGGGAAGCGAGTGGCTGATGCAGGGCGATTATTCGCTTATAGCCAACTCTGACCGTTCGTTTACGCTGAGCAATTACGTACAACGATCCGGGGATAAACTGTGGATCGAGTTCGCCTATTTGGGTGACGCAGCCGATGGACACATGATCGGATTCTCGCAGGGCCAAAGCATCATTATCAACCCGGCGGAAACATTGAATACGGATTTTTATGCTTTGGTAACATCGGGCGGCAGCGCAAAACAATACACCGTATCATTCAGGTTTCGGGTGGTCGGTTCGGTCTTGTACATCTATGCTTCCAACGAAAGCACTGACGGACGGGATATCGTCAGCCAGTTCCGGATCAAAGGAGTCCGCGTATTACGCAAATGATTCGTTTTGTTTTACCTAAATATCACCGAACAATGAAAAAAGCAATCTCTTTCATCCTTGCCCTGCTCGCTGCGGTCGGCAAGGAGTGTTACCAGACCTTCGCGCTGGGGCTCGTCGCGGCGGCCGTGACCGCCGTCCTATCGCTCGTTTGCGGGCTCTCGCTCTGGACGACCCTGCCCGTCGTGGCCCTCGTCGCCCTGCTTCTTGCGCGTCTTGTCGCAAAAACCCGGGCCGTGAAGTTCTCACGAGGCGAGGCGATAGCCTACACGGTCGGGAACCTCGCAACCTGGCTCCTGCTCGTGTCAGGCTATCTCGTAAAGTAAAAACCGATGAAATAGGGGCATGAAAAAGCCCCCGGCTGTTAGTGAGTCTCTTACCTCTGCACTAACATAAATGCGCCGATACGCACAACCGAGGGCAATCCTTTGGTCGCGTATCGGCGTTCTCGCATTTGTAGTTTTATGTTCTGCAAGAGTGCAGAGGTAAGAGACTGCAAATATACGAAAACAATTCGAACCCTATTTAACCTTATAAAAACATTTTTGCCGAATGAAGAAACAACCCGTTTACAATTCCGCCCCGCTGCCGTTCCAGGGACAGAAACGCCGTTTTGTCGGCGAGTTCCGGAAGGCATTGTCCCAGTTCCCCAACGCTGCCGTGTTCGTCGATCTGTTCGGAGGCAGCGGCCTCCTGTCCCATGTCGCCAAACAGGAACGCCCCGAGGCACGAGTCGTCTACAACGATTTCGACGACTTTCATCTGCGGCTGGAAAACATCCCCAAAACCAACGCATTACTCGCCAAAATCCGGAATTTCGTGGGGGGGGGATTTCAAAAGGAGGACGGATGCCCGAAGAGCTGCGAGCGCGTATTCTTGACCTGATATGTAAGGAAGAGGAGACGGGATTCGTCGATTATATCACACTCTCGTCGTCCCTGCTATTTTCGGGTCGTTATGTACGCTCGTTCGACGAACTGAAAAAGGAGCGCTTCTACAACTCCATCAAGCAGACCGATTATGTTGCAGACGGGTATCTCGACGGCGTTGAAATCGTAAAGGCCGATTACCGTGAACTATTCGCCCAATACAAAAATGCGGAGAAGGTCGTGTTTCTTGTCGATCCGCCGTATCTGTCCACCGACGCAACATCCTACAAATGCTACTGGAAACTGGCCGACTACCTCGACGTGCTGAAAGTCCTCGAGGGACATGCGTACATCTATTTCACCTCGAACAAATCGCAGATAATCGAACTTATCGACTGGTTCTGCCGCACGCAGTTCGACGCCAACCCATTTGCCGGAGCGCAGCGACGCGAGATAAAATCGTCGATTAACTACTTGGCCGGATATACCGACATCATGATGGTGAAGAACTCCGCAAGAAGCGAAGCGCCGACAGACTAAACAAAGACATTCTACAATGGTAGAATATAGGAATACTTAAAAAGTATTCGAATAATTTCGATAAAAATCAAGCGTTTGAAGTCGTTTTAATTCGCCCCCGATAAAGGGCCGTTAAACGATTTTCAAACGCTTTTTGACAGCTTCAAAAAACATTTTTTTGTACATCTGAATTGAAAAAGCTGTACAAATGAATTTGGCGATTATATAATTGTTAATTACTGCGGAACCTTTCTTTATTAATTTTCCATCATTTGTTAGCAAATGTTCTGCTCGGTAATATTTGTATAGAGGTATGCGGATTCGTTTTTTTAATAATTTGGGAATAGCGTCTGTTATAAATTCTTTTGCAGGAATATGTTTATTGTCAAATAAAACATCCTCAACTACATCGTCTACGCAAATTCCGAGCAACCCCTGTTTGGCAATGGAGTTTGCAACACCAACACCTACGACAAATTCTATGTCATTTCCGTTTTCATCTATATTGGTTAAATCTCCAATATAGATTTTATTTGTTGGTTCGTTAGTTTTTACAAATTCATAAACAGCATCTTTAAATCGTCTCAGAATTTTTATAGGCAGTCTTTGTTTCAAATTTGCGAGTACATCAAATAATGGAATAAATGAATTAATCTTAATATGTTTAATCGGCAGAATTTTTCCATCAGACAAACTTAATGTCCCATCTATCATAATTGGCTCGTTTTGTTCGGCTCGCCATTCAACAAAAATCAAACGGTCTTTTAATTTTTCAATATTATGTGCGGCTAAACAATCTTTTAAAGAAAATAATAATTCCAAAATATTAGGATCACTTATCGAGTAACCTAAAAATATGACAGGATGTTCAACAAAAATTGTTAATAGTTTTGCCGCTAAATATGCGTTTCTCTTTTTAAAATTAGCATAGTCATTAGACGAAACGATTAAAGATTCGGGAGAAGTAACACATCCATGTATTTTATAAATTTCTCCGATAGATATATTTTCAGAAAATAGTAACTGTTCTTGCCCGATATAAGTTTTATAGTCGGAGAAAGTTGCTTCCAAAAATGTATCCCAATTAGTCGTGATTATTCCATCTATTACAACTTTTTTTAATAATTCTATTTCTTCAGAATAGTCCTCTTGGAAGTCCTTATGATTCGAAACAAATTTTGACAATTCAATTTTGAATGGTATCTCTTGCGATCCAATTCTCTTGTTTTCATATTCTTTACGGCTATCAGAAAATGCAGGGTTTGTCCACCATGTTTCGTGAAATTCGAAAGCCATCAAAGAGGCTAATTCAGGAAGATTACCCTCGCTTTTCGAATCATAATAGCCAAAACCTTTTTGGAGTAATAGTTTCTCGGAAAAATCCTTTAATAGATTCAGCCAAGTAGGCATATTAAGGTAACGCCTTGATAATCCAGACCCTATAAATAAATAAGGATTAGTGCCTATTACGTTAATGTGATTTGCAAAATCTTTCTTGAAATCAGCCATATGATATTCGTTTTCAACAAATATAGCGATAAAATTCTAATTATAAAGGACCAACTTTGACCGAGGGGTTATTTTAAGACCTCTCGGAAAAGTCGGTCCGAGTTTTTGTCATAGCAAATTCTGCATCGCCGCGTCGATTTGACTATTCTCGAATGCCCCTAAATAAATCTGTGTGGTTTTCAGACTATGGTGTCCCAACGCCTCGGATATGATGCCGATATTTACACCCGATTTCTTCAGCACGGTTGCGAAACTATGCCTTGCCACATAAGTCGTCACCTCTCCCGAAATATTCAATCTGCGGGCTAATTGGCGCAATTCGGTATTGACTTGATGGCAGACTTTATGCACCCGATTCCGTTTCTGCATCGGCGTCGTATGCCTGCGCGAATCGAGTATCGGAAACAGATAGCCCGACCGTTCGCAGGTTTCGGCATAGCTGTCTACAATCCGCATCGCCCTTTCCGACAGCGGGACATGGATTGCCCCGTGCGTTTTCTGACGATTGTACGACAGTCGCCCGTCCACGATATTATCGGGTGTCAGATTCGCCACATCGACGAACGAGATTCCCCCGCACAAATAAGAGAATGTAAAAACGCTTTGTGCCAATCGGCAAGAATCGCTCTCCGCCGTACAATCCGCATCGACAATTTTCATTACATCCGCTTTGCTCAATGCCCGTTTTGGGGTACGGGTGTTGAATCGGCTAATCTTATAGTCGGTGAACGGGTTCTTCTCGCGGGCAACGGCTTTCAGCTTAATCGCCCGATTGAACACGGCTCGCAAAGTACGCATCTGAAAACTCATCGACGTATCTTTATTTCCCCGCGCTCGCATCCACTCCTCGAATTTTTCCAGATAATCGGCGTCGATGCGGCTGAACGTGAAATGAAGCGGTTTGTCCCGATTAAAGGATTTCAGTACGTTGTAGGAGTTCAGATAGGCATAGGCATTGCCGACACTTCCCCGCTCTTTCAACTCGGCGATAATCACTTTGTAGACCTCCTCGACAGTCTGCGCCTTGATGCGCTCCTTTTGTTCGGCTACAATCGTCTGCGGGGTAAATTCTTCCTCGTTGATTTCTTTCGTCAGAATCTTGCCGTTGTACTCGGTTTCGTATTTCAGTACGATTTGACGAATCAACTGCCGATTCGGACAGTTGGGTTTGGGTTGGTTGGTGTCGAAATTCCAGAATTTAGGATCGACCGACACGCCCAGACTTTTCATCGTGCGGCGGCCCTCTTTGGAAATGCGGAGCATCAGCGGGGATTCTCCGTTTGCAAGTACCTTGTACCTGTAACAAACGACGGAAACGGATGTTTTCATCGGATTCGGTTGACTTCTTGGTTGACTTTTTCGCGTCAACCGTGGCGTCAACCGCCCATTTTCGGCAGGTGCGGATAAAAAAGAAAAGCACCGATAATTGTTGAATTATCAATGCTTTCCATCAGTCGGGGTGACTGGATTCGAACCAGCGACCACACGCCCCCCAGAGGAGAAATTTATTTTTTCCGATAAAAGTAATTAACTTTATTTTAGTATATTTACATCACGTACAGAGAATTGCGATTTTGCCTTATTGTCATCTATTGCGATTTTTCTTGTACCACTTTTGTACCACCATCTATTTTACATCGGAAAATGGCCTACTCTGTTCGCATCGTTTTACGGAAATACAAACCCAATTCAATAGGGTATCACATTCTCCAATTATGCGTCACCAAAAATAGCTGTCGCAAGCGCATCAGTCTGAAATTATACGTCGATCCGGCCTATTGGGACAATTCGGCCGAACGACTTACCATCGAACGGAATCTGAAAGGCGAAAAACAGCGGGAGGCCAATAAGAAACGCATTCAGGACAATGCCTTTCTGGACAAGGTCAAGGCCCACGCCCGCGAGATCATCGAGAAGTTCGAGATAGACGGCATCGACTGGACACTGAATCAATTTGAGGACGCATTTTTGAATCCCTCCAAACAGGGTAAATTCTGCGCATACCTCGAAAGTCACATCCAAACATTAAGGGATACCGGACATACGGGCAACGCCAAATGCTATTTCGAAACGCTTCGACTGCTCAAATATTACGACAGCAAGCTGAATCAACGGCTGTTTTCCGACATTGACCTGCGTTACGTGCGCAATTTCGATACGTTCCTGCAAAAGCGAGGTTGTAAGGGCAATACCCGCAAATATTATTTCAAGGCATTGCGGGCTATATTGAATCAAGCGAAACGAGAAGGCGTCGGTTCGGAAGCGGCCTATCCTTTCGTCAAAGGCGGCTTCGAAATCGCCAAGTTGGAAGAAGCGACCGAGAAACGCTACCTCCCGCCTCAAGACTTGCAAAAACTCAAAGATACGCCCGCACAGAATCCGCAGAACGAATACGCACGGCAACTCTTTCTTTTTTCTTACTACTGCTACGGAATGTCGTTTGTCGATATGGCCTACCTTACGACCGACCATATTCAACGGCTGGCCGACGGGAATTATATCGTTTACAAACGCAACAAAATTAAGCACCAAAAGAACGTAACCGCCATCCGAATCCATATCACGCCGGAGATTCAGGGATTGATCGCACGGCTGAAATCGGCCTCGCCTACCGTCGATAACTATTTGTTACCGATCATTACCTGTTCCGGCTATACGGGCGAGAAGCTATACAACCACATCCGAAGCCGTTACGCCAAATATCAAAAATATTTGAAATCGTTGGCCGAAGAACTCGGTATCGATTATCATTTGACCAGCTATGTAAGCCGTCATACAATGGCAATGACCTTGCAATACAATAAAATCCCGCGTGAAATCATTTCGCAGATGCTCGGTCATGCCGACCTTGAGACGACCAACACCTACCTCGACAGCTTCGACAACAAGGTAATCAACGAAGCAGCAAAAGTTTTGTAATAGGCCAACAATGGTTTAATATTTTTTGTACATTTGCGCTATGAGCGTAAAAAACGAATCCAAAATAAACCAATTACTGCAAGAGGTTCCGGCTGGAGCCGTGTATCTGACCTCGTGGATGAAGCAAAATAACATACCGCATTCCACCCAACACAGATACGTCGAATCCGCTTGGCTGACTTCCATAGGCACGGGTGCAATGATCCGCACGGGCGATACACCTACATTATACGGAGCCATATACAGCCTCAATACGCAGGCTAACAAACACCTGACGATCGGAGCCATGTCGGCACTGGAAATCCACGGATATTCGCACTACCTCCCGATGGGCAGGCCAACCGTTTCGCTGTCTGCGCCACAAAAGGAGTATTTACCGCTTTGGTTCAGAAAATACGACTGGGGAGTTACGCTCCGGCTGTTTACCACCGAAATATTCAATTCCGACACCGGAATCACCACCACCCGACAAGGGGTTTTCGAGTTGCCGATCTCTACCCCAGAACAGGCATTTATGGAGTGTCTGCACCTCGCTCCGCAATATTACGACATTACCGACCTCTATTATGTGATGGAAATGCTGTCGATACTCCCGCCAAAGAATGTGCAACGACTGTTGGAGGAGTGCCGTTCCGTCAAAGTGAAGCGGCTGTTCCTCTTTATGGCCGAAAAGGCCCATCATGCGTGGTTCGGGGCCCTCAACCTCGACAAAATAGACCTCGGCAGTGGCAAGCGGGTAATCGCCAAAAGAGGCGTTTACGATAAGAAATACCAAATCACTATTCCGGCAGAACTGAAAAATGATTAATCAAGAGTACAAAGAACGCGTGCGGCTGTTGCTCCGCATCATCCCGATTATTTCGACGGAAGAATGTTTTGCCGTT
>ERZ827516.2165-NODE-2165-length-15104-cov-5.338694_pt1 | contig 15104 bp, 14 predicted proteins | sample MGYA00519703_ERZ827516 | MGnify/ENA primary metagenome ERZ827516 (study PRJEB31778, sample SAMEA3449337) | human gut metagenome | biome: human gut; feature: human-associated habitat; material: faeces | place: United Kingdom | collected 2010/2012 ...
AGCCTGTTTCAAGGCTTTGCGGTACTTTTTTGAATTTCAATGTGTCAAACTCCCGTGTAACAAGAAAATAAAAAAATATAAAGTTTTAGTTGTTGCCCGTTATCTTTTCTGATATAATAAGTCCAAATCTTAATACTCTGCCGTGATAAAATGTGAAACTGTCACGAAGGAGGCTAAAAGGAGAAACTACAAATGAAAGAAAAGAAAGAACGGGCCAAACGTCTGCCCACTTTTGCGGAATCGATCACACCGATCGTCGCAATGCTCCTGATCCTTACCATCGGAAAAGGCGTATTCGGCTACAGCACAGAGCCGCTTCTGATCATGGTAGCTGCAATCGCAGCATTTATCGCGTTCCGTGTAGGCATTACCTGGGATGAGATGATGGATGAGATCTGCACCAAGATCGCAAAGGGCATGCCTGCCATCCTGATTCTTGTATGTGTTGGCGCTATGGTTGGTACCTGGATGGCATCCGGTACCATTCCAATGATGATTTATTACGGCGTCCAGATCGTAAACCCGAAATTCATGCTGGTTACCGCGTTCCTGATCGAGGCAGTGGTTTCGGTTGTTACCGGTACCTCCTGGGGTTCCGTTGCAACCATGGGTGTTGCCCTGATGGGAATCGCAAGCGCCCTTGGCGTATCCCTTCCGGCTACTGCAGGCGCCTGCATCGCAGGTTCCTACTTTGGTGACAAGATGTCTCCGCTGTCCGATACCACAAACCTGGCTCCGATCGCGGCAGGCAGCACACTGTATGAGCATATCGGACATATGTTCTACACCACTGTCCCAGCAACCATCGTTTCCCTGGTGGTATATGCCATTGTTGGTATGAACGCAGATGTAAGCGCAGATATTACTTCTGACACCGTTACTACTTTATTAAGCCAGCTTTCTTCCATGTACAGCTGGAACCTGCTGATCATCATTCCGGTAGTGATCGTGCTGGGCGGCTCCCTGCTTCAGAAGCCAACCATTCCGGTTATGCTTCTTTCTACTTTTGTAGCAGGCTTGGAGAGTGTCTTCATTCAGCACGTAGCGTTAGGAGATGTGTTAAAGGCAACCGTAAACGGTTTTGATGTATCCATGATCCACCGTGCAGGATTTGACACCGAGACCTGTTCCGAGGCCGTAACCAAGCTGTTAAACCGCGGCGGTATGAACGGCATTATGAGCACCACACTTCTGGTATTCTGCGCATTCTGCTTCGCAGGTATCATGAGCCGGGCTGGCTGTCTGGATGTGGTACTCCAGAAGATCTTAAGCGTGGCAAAGAGTACCGGTGCGCTGATCACCGCAACCGTTGCAGCCTGCATTACCATGGCACTGACCACCGGTAACTCTTACCTTGCCATTCTGATTCCGGGCGAGATGTTCCGTGACGCTTACAAAGAGCGCGGGCTTGCGGCAAAGAACCTGTCCAGAACCCTTGAGGATGCCGGTACCGTAGTTGTACCGCTGATCCCGTGGTCCGCAGCAGGTGCTTACATGGCTTCCACCCTTGGCGTAGAGACTTTGGATTACCTTCCATGGGCAATCCTGTGCTACACCGGCTGGATTTTTGCAATCATCTGGGGCTTTACCGGATTTGGTATTGCCAAGCTCGATGATGAGAAGAAAAAGGAGAACTAAATACGATGTCCAGAGTGCTTTTGATTAAAAACGCGAATCTGTATGATCCGGATCCAAAAGGAATCCGTGATATCCTGATCGTAGATGAAAAAGTATTTTCTGTGGCAGAACACATCGATCCACCGGAACTTTCTGCTCCGGTGGAAGTTGTTTCTGCAGATGGAAAAATGGTAATTCCTGGTTATGTGGACCAGCATGTTCATGTGATTGGCGGGGGCGGCGCAAAGCTTCTGGTTACACGGCTTTCTTCCCTGCATGAGGAAGTGCGTGATGCTGTAAAGGCAGGGGTTCCGGTGGAAAAAGCCATCCGCATCTGCGGGGAGAACCCGGCCAGAGCCAACGGATTATTCCCGAAAAAGGGCTGCATCCGTCCGGGCAGCGACGCGGATCTTGTGATCCTGGATGAGGAATTTCTGGTAGATACGGTATTTGTCCGTGGACAGAAAATGGTGGAGTATGGAAAAGCACTGGTAAAAGGCACCTTTGAGACAGACTGACAGAAGCTTTGAAATAGAAAAGCGGAAAAGAAAGAGACAGGAGAATTGACATTATGATCAAGTTACTGAAAAACGCGAATGTGTACGCACCGGAGAAACTGGGAAAGAAAGATATCCTTATTGAGGGGGAAAAAATCCTTCTGATGCAGGATACTATTGAGGGATATGAGGGACTTCCGGGAGTGGAAACCTATGATCTGGAGGGAAAGACCGTTGTTCCGGCTTACATTGACATGCACGTGCATATCACAGGCGGCGGCGGAGAGCAGGGGCCGGCATCCCGTGTACCGGAATCCCAGCTCAGTGAATTCTTCAAAAATGGTATTACCACGGTAGTCGGACTTCTGGGAACCGATGGCGTAACCCGCAGTGTGGAAAATCTGGTCGCAAAAGCTCGCGCCCTGACCGAAGAGGGCATGACCGTGTACACTCTGACCAGTTCCTATGGTTACCCGCCGACCACCCTGACCGGAAGTGTAGAGCGCGATATCATCCTGGTTCCACCGATGATCGGTGTGAAGGTAGCGGTATCGGACCACAGAAGCTCCAACCCAGGCGGAGAAGAGCTGATCGCGCTGGCTACTGCAGCGCGCAGAGCCGGCTTACTCAGCAATACCCCTGGCCTGGTAACCATGCACATGGGTGACGGAGAGGGAAGACTGGATCCGATTTTCTATGTGCTGGATCATTCCGACGTTCCAGCCAAGAACCTGCTGCCGACCCACATCTTACGCAATCCTGGACTGATTGATGCCGGCGCGGATCTGGTGCGCCGTGGCGGCTACATTGACTGCACCGCCGGCGCCGATGATGTGGAGGTCGAATCCGATGCTCTGAAGCTCTATGAGCTGTTGCACCGCGAAGATGTGAGCCTGGATCATGTAACCATGTCCAGTGACGCGTTCGGAAGCCAGCCGCGCTTCAACGAAGAGGGCGAGTGCATTGGCCTGACCTACGCGTCCCCGAAGTATCTGCACCGTACCATCCAGATCCTGGTAAGAGAGGGCATGCCGCTGGAGGATGCCTTACAGCTTCTGACCAGCACTCCGGCCGTACTCCTTGGCAAAGAAGGAATCAAGGGCTGTGTAGCGGAAGGCGCAGACGCAGACCTTCTGGTACTGGATGAGAATCTCAACATCAACAGCCTGTTTGCCCGCGGCAAGGTCGCTGTGTGGGAGCAGGAAGTGAAGATGAAGGGCAGATTCGAGCAGTAAGGAAAAACATACAGGAGAAGGACTGTGATTGACTTATTGGTGGTGCTTCTGCTTATGGTGGTACCGGTACAGTTCCTGGTGTTATCATTGGTGCACTTCTGATGGGTGTTCTGAATCTTGGCATGAGTATCATGGGTATTGACCAGAATATCCAGAAGGTTGTTAAAGGTATGGTTCTTCTGGCAGCGGTTATCTTCGATGTTGTCAGCAAGAGAAAATCTTTTATCGTAAAATAATAATAGTCAGCGAATCAGGACAGCAGGTTTTCGGAGTGATCCGGAACCTGCTGTTTTTGGGTGTATATACTGTTGTTTTATGTGAGGTTATTTTGTCGGTTTTCGTGGTTTTATGGGGGATGTGCTTGTTTTTAGGAGAACGTTATATTATAATAAGGGCAAGTGACAGAAAATACGAAATTATGTTGTCGGGAGGCTGTAATGGGAAATACAGTAACGATCTGTTTTGCAAATAATAAGGGCGGCAGCGGAAAGTCCACCAGCTGTTCCAATGTGGGAGCGGCACTGGCCGGCATGGGTAAGAAGGTACTGATGGTAGACGGTGATATGCAGCTGAATCTTTCCCTTTCTTTTTTTTCGGAGGAAGAAGTGCTTGAGATGGCAGCAGGGGAAAAGAATCTCTACTATGCTATCGGTCATCAGTCGGATCTCAGCGATTTTATCGTGCATACGAAGTATGAGAATCTGGATCTGGTTCCGTCGTCTACGCTGATGAGCTCCGTGGAATATGAGCTTTTTACAAAATGGCAGAGAGAGTTTATCCTGCGGAAATGTCTGCAGAAGGTTAAAGATTCCGGAGTGTACGATTACATTCTCATTGATGCACCGCCTACTCTTGGCGGCTGGGTGATGAATATTTTATGTGCATCCGATTATGTTCTTGTTCCGGTAGAGGCAAGTCCGTGGGGTATGTTTGGTCTTGCAAATATGTTTGATTTCCTCAATGAAGTCAGGGAGATCGCTCCGGATTTAAAGGTTTTGGGAATCGTAGTGACCAAGGCGGATGCCAGAAAGAATTATTTCAAGCAGACCATGGAGACTCTGAAAGAGATGGAAGGAATCTACCTTTTCGAATCTTTTATCCGTGTGGACAGCTCCATCGAATGGTCTCAGGACAGCAGTGAACCGGTTGTGGAATTCAAAAAAAGCAGCCGCAGCGCAAAAGAATACATAGCATTGGCAGAGGAGGTAATGAATCGTGTCAGTAGGTAAAGCAAGCATCGCAAGAGCAGTAAATGCAGAAAAAGCATCCAAAACAGAAACAAAAGCAGAGGTAAAAGAGGCTGAGGTTAAAGCAGCAGAGAAGCCGGCAGAGGTAAAAGCAGAGACAGCTGAAAAAGCTGCAGAAAAGCCAGCTGCCAAGAAAACAGCAGCGAAAGCTCCTGCAAAGAAAACCACAGCAAAGAAAGCTGCCGCAACAAAAACAACCGCAAAGAAAACCACTACCAGAAAAACAACAACACGTAAAACCGCAGCAAAGAAAACAGCTGCAGCAGAAACAACAGGAACCGTAGCCCAGAACGTGATCAGCGGAGGAAACGCCGACGAACTCCAGGCCAAATTCCTCACCCCAAAGAAAGATGAGCCGGACAACAACCAGCCAGTAGGAATTAAAGACGAGCTTCCGGTTTATCTGCTGTAATCTTTGATTGAATTTTTTGAAAAGATAGTAATTGACAAATAAAAAGACTGCTATATATCTATATCACTATTGATAAGGTATACAGCAGCCTTTTATTTTGCCCTATAAAAATCTCAGTGGGACAGCGAAGCGCCTCCCTCGTATCTTTCTACATATTGTAATATGCAGCATACAATCCATTCTTCTCAAGCAGTTCAGCATGAGTGCCTCTTTCGGCGATACCCTCCTCCGTGATCACAATGATCTCATCCGCATCACGGATCGTAGAAAGCCGGTGCGCGATCGTAATGGTAGTACGATTTTTTGAAAGTTCCTCCAGACTCTTCTGAATCCAACGTTCGCTTTCGTTATCCAGAGCGCTGGTGGCCTCATCCAGGATCAGGATCGGAGGATTCTTAAGGAATACACGTGCAATGGAAATCCGCTGCTTCTGTCCGCCGGAAAGGCGTGTGCCACGTTCTCCGACATAAGTGTCGTATTTATCCGGAAGCTCCATGATAAAGTCATGGATACTCGCACATTTGGCGGCTTTGATGATCTCTTCATCGGAAGCTCCGGGCTTTCCGTAGGCAATATTATCCTTGATGGTTCCATCAAAAAGATAGACATCCTGCTGTACCATACCGATCTGGCTTCGAAGGCTCTTAAGAGTCAGCCCGCGGATATCCTTTCCGTCTACAGTAATGGAACCGCCGGTCACATCATAAAATCTGGGCAGGAGAGAGCAGATCGTGGTTTTTCCGCTTCCGGAAGGTCCCACCAGGGCAATGGATTTTCCTGCCGGGATATCAATAGAGATATCGGAAAGCACAGGAGTTTCATCATCGTTGTAATGAAAAGAAACATGGTCGTAACGCACATGTCCTTTCACGTCCGTAAGCTCCGCAGCGTTGTCTGCATCCCTGATCTCGGATTCTGTTTCCATCACATCCAGGAAACGGCGGAAACCGGAAAGACCCTTCTGCATCATTTCCACAAGTTCCACCAGGATCTGGATGGGGCTGATAAAGATTCCGATATACAGGGCATACATGGCAAGATCTGCAGTCTGCATTTCACCTTGAGCAATCAGATAGCCGCCGTAAACAAGAGTTACCAGGTACATCATGCCCTGGAAGAAAAGATTGGAACTCATGAAGCTTCCCATGCAGTGATAATTATCTCTTTTGGAAACAAGGAACGCTTCATTGCTTTTCTTAAATTTGACACGTTCGATGTCCTCGTTTGCGAAGGACTGCACCACGCGGATTCCGGAAAGCGTATCCTGAAGGCTGGCATTTACATCTCCGATCTTACGACGGTTTTCCATGAAGGTTTCCTGCATTTTTGCATTCTGGCGGAAAGAAAAAACAAACATCACGATCACCAGGATGATCAGCGGCAGTGCCAGCTTCTTGTTGATAAAGAACAGGAAGATAAAAGCGCCGACGATTTTTACCAGGGAGATAAAAAGATTCTCAGGTCCGTGGTGTGCAAACTCGGAAATATCAAAAAGGTCACTGACCAGTTTGCTCATCATCTGACCGGAATTATTCCGGCTGTAATAGGAAAAAGAAAGTTCCTGATAATGGTCAAAAAGCTCCCGGCGCATATCACGCTCCATGTTTGCGCCCATCATATGTCCCTGATAGGTGACATAATATTTGCAGAGACTCTGCACAATGTACATAACAAAAAGAGAAACTGCGATCACAGGGAGGGCATGAAGAATCATAACCTTATCCTGTGTAAAGAGTGTTTTTGTCATCGTACGAAGGATCTGGGGATAGGCAAGATCCACCAGACTGATAACGGCCGCACAGATCAGGTCAATAAAAAAGACCGCTTTGTACGGGCCATAGTAGTGGATGAATTTCTTGATGGTATTCATCGAAAAAGTACCTCCGTTTTTTATGAAATGTGTGGTCTGACTGCGTCGAAAACATTGCTGTCAGACAGTCTATGTTTATCTTAACATAAGAAAGAATAAAGTCAAGATAAGGAAATTTCAGGAAAATGCAATTTACTCCTTGACACAGAAGAGTAAAACCCGTATAGTGTATTTCAGATTTGGTGTGTAACTGATAAGCAGGCATTAACCAGTCATAAATGTTATTATTTTTTATTTGACGTTTATGGGGGTTGGTGTCTTTTTTTTGTTGCCCACTTAAAAGATTCCCTCTCCAGAACGTCGAAAGAAAAGGAGAGAGAAAACATGAAAGACAAGATTTTCGGAGTTTTGCAGCGTGTGGGACGTTCCTTTATGCTCCCCATCGCAATCCTTCCTGTGGCAGGCCTGCTTCTTGGATTCGGCAGTTCTTTCACAAATGAGACGACCATTGCAACTTACGGACTTGAGAAGATCCTGGGAGACGGAACCATCTTAAATGCACTCCTGATCATCATGAACAAAGTCGGAAGTGCGGTATTTGATAACCTGCCCCTGATCTTTGCGGTAGGTGTGGCCATCGGTATGGCAAAAAAAGAGAAAGAGGTAGCAGCTCTTTCCGCACTGATCGCTTACTTCGTTATGAACGTAGCCATCAATGGTATGTTGGTAGTAAATGGCAAGATCACGGCAGACGGACAGATCGCAAAAAGCGTTCTGGAAGGTACCGTAACCTCTGTCTGCGGCATCCAGTCCTTACAGATGGGTGTGTTCGGCGGTATTATCGTCGGCCTTGGTGTTGCTGCACTGCATAACCGCTTCCATAAGATCGTGCTTCCCAATGCACTTTCTTTCTTTGGCGGTTCCAGATTCGTGCCGATCATTTCTACCATTGTATACATGTTTGTGGGAATCCTGATGTATTTTGTATGGCCGGTAGTTCAGAATGGTATTTATGCTCTGGGCGGCCTTGTGACAGGCAGCGGTTATATCGGAACCCTGATTTTTGGTATTATCAAACGTGCGCTGATCCCGTTCGGACTTCACCACGTATTTTATATGCCATTCTGGCAGACAGCTGTTGGCGGAACCATGGAGGTTGCAGGCCAGATGGTACAGGGCGGACAGAACATCTTCTTCGCCCAGCTTGCAGATTCTGCAAATGTAGCGCATTTCAGCGCAGATGCAACAAGATATTTTTCCGGAGAGTTCATTTTCATGATCTTCGGTCTTCCGGGAGCAGCTCTTGCCATGTACCGCTGTGCAAAGCCTGAGAAGAAAAAAGCAGCAGGCGGACTTCTTCTTTCCGCAGCCCTTGCATGTATGCTTACAGGAATCACAGAGCCACTGGAGTTCTCTTTCCTGTTTGTAGCTCCTGCATTGTTTGCGGTACAGGTTGTTCTTGCAGGTGCGGCTTATATGATCGCACATATGCTGAACATTGCAGTAGGACTTACCTTTTCCGGCGGTTTCCTTGATCTGTTCCTGTTCGGGATCCTTCAGGGAAATGCAAAGACAAGCTGGCTCAGGATTATCCCGGTAGGTATCATTTACTTTATTCTCTATTATGTGATCTTCACCTTCCTGATCAAAAAGTTCAACTTCAAGACTCCGGGACGTGAGGATGACGACACAGAAACAAAGCTTTACACAAAAGCAGATGTAAACGCGAGAAAAGAAGCCGGAAAAGCCGGTGAAGCAGCAGGAAGTACATCTGCAGACCCGGTAAGTGAAGCCATCACAGCCGGCCTTGGAGGAAAGAAAAACATCAGCGATGTGGACTGCTGTGCAACAAGACTCCGTATCACCGTCCATGATGCAGCAAGAGTCAACGACGACATTCTGAAAACAACAGGTTCCAGAGGAATCGTGAAAAAAGGTCAGGGCGTGCAGATCATCTACGGTCCGCAGGTAACTGTGATCAAATCCAAGCTGGAGGATTATCTGGAGACAGCGCCGAATGAATATTTTGAAGGTGCAAATGAGAAAGAAACAGACAATGCGGAAAATCAGGTTCAGTCTGATACAGAGCGTACAGCAGAAAGTACAGGTGAGGCTGCTCAGAACACAGCTCCGACATCCGAAGCCAGCACGCAGCCGGAGAAAAAGGTTCTCAGAACAGCGATTGTCTACAGCCCGGTAACCGGTATCGCTGCAGATCTTTCCACAGCGCCGGATGAAGGCTTTGCGGAAGGAATGATGGGAGAGGGTGCTGTAGTCACACCGAAGGACCCGGTGATCTGTGCTCCGGAAGACGGCGAGGTAGAGTTTATTTTTGACACAAAGCATGCCATCGGATTCCAGACAGATACAGATCTTCCTATGCTCCTCCATATCGGCATTGACACTGTAAAGCTGGAAGGAAAAGGCTTCGAGATCCTGGTAGAGCAAGGACAGCATGTAAAAAAAGGCGAGCCGTTGATGAAGATTGACATCCCGTATCTTACAGAAAACGCTCCGTCCTTATGTTCTCCGATCCTTTGCACAGAGATCGAGGATAATCAGAGAGTACGCCTTCTTGCCAATGGAGAGATCAAGGCAGGAGAGCCGCTGTTCGCAGTAGAGACTGTGGAAGAATAGGAAATTTTTCAGCAATAATATAGAAGATTGGTTTTGTGAAAAGCGCGCCTAATGCCCGGGCGCGCTTTTCCTGTGGCAAAGAAAATAACTGTCTGTCAGAAGGACTTTACACAAAAGAAAGATTCTGTTACGATAAAGAAAATCAACAGCTGCAGACAAAAATGTCGACTGAAAATCCGGGGCAGACAGTGGTGGAATGTGGAAAAGCAGCAGGATATATAAAAATGGTGGGGAAAAAGATGTACAGAGTGAGCAAGGTATTGAACAACAATGGCGTCATAGCCATAAATATGGAAGAAAACCAGGAATATGTGCTTCTGGGAAAAGGTGTGGGATTTGGAAAGAAGGTCAGCCAGCGTTTTGAGGCTCCGGCAGACTGTACTATTTACAGGCTGGCTCAGGAGACAGAACGTGGCTCAGCAAAAGAACTGGCAAAGAGCGTAGCACCGGAATTTCTGGAGATCGCAGATGAGATATTGAGAGAAGCTGAGAAGACCTTTGGGGATACCATAGACAGAAGGATCCTGTTTCCCCTTGCTGATCATATTTCCTTTGCAGTGGGACGTATCCGGAATCATGAGCAGATCAGCAATCCCCTGACGGATGATATCAAGGTGCTTTTTTACAGCGAATTCAAGGTGGCGGAAGTTCTGAAGAAGATCCTGAAAGAGCGGATGGATATTGAGATCGATGATCATGAGGTGGGATATGTGGCCCTCCACATTCACTCCGCACTTGGAGATGAGAAGGTGTCCGTTGCCATGCAGACAGCAAGAACAGTCCGGGAATGCATCGCCATGATCGAGATGGCTACAGGAAAAAAGATTGATGTCATCTCTCTGTCCTACAATCGTATGATGAATCACATCAAATATATGGTAGCCCGTGTCTCCACAGGGGAGACACTGAAACTGGATATGAATGATTATATAGAAGAAAAATATCCGGAATCCTACAGGATCGCAGAAGATGTCTGCGAGAGCTTGGGGAAAAGTCTTGGCAAAAAGCTGGATCCCATCGAGATCGGATATCTTGCCATGCATATCGAGCGGACCGTGGAGCAGTAAACGTAAACTCGTGATCCACCGCAGGTATTCACACAATAAATTATTCACACAATAAATTCAATAGCTTTTTTGACAGCAGTACTCATGGTAGTACTGCTGTTTGTGACCAGGCAGACTTCTCGCTGGGGAAGTGGCTCCTTAAGCTGAAGGGCAAAAACCTTCCCGTCATCGATCACTTCCTGAGCAAGTGGTTCCGGATAAAAACCGATTCCCAGATTGTGGACAATCATGGGAAGAACCTGGTCTGTAGTTGCTGCCTCAATGTCCGGATGAAAAGAGACACGGTTTTCCATAAAGTAATTCATATACATTTCTCTGGTGCTGGTCCCCTCCGCAAGACCTACAAAAGGCAGATCCTGAAGTTCATGGATGCTGATAGGAGCAGTCGTCAGATCCTTATATTTGCTTCCGCATACAAGAATCTCCCGGTAACGCAGGAGGCTTTTTTTCTGTAAAGGCTTGCGGATGGAGATCGGAGTAGTGACAATGGCGAAATCCACCGCATAATTTTTCAGTGCCTGTACAGCCTGGGGAGTAGAATGGTTGAAAAGGCGCAGGCGCACATGAGGATATTGTTCACGGAACAGCTCCAGCTTTTCCAGAAGGATCAGACGCAGGGCATTTTCGCTGGCGCCGATGGAAACCAGACCATGCTCCAGCTCTCCGTTCTGGCGGATTTCCTCCTCGCCGATGGACAGCTGCTCAAAAGCCAGGGCAACGTGTTCGTAGAGCTGGCGGCCTTCCGGTGTAAGAGCGATTCCTTTGTTGGAGCGGAGAAAAAGAGTACATTTCAGTTCCTGCTCCAGGTTGTTCATACAGCGGGTGATATTTGGCTGGTTGTTATGAAGAGCCCGTGCTGCCTTGGTAAAACTTTTATACTGGGCTACATAATAAAAGATCCGGTAGTAGTCGTAAGTGATCATGTATTGTCTCCATCCTGTGATATGATTTTAATATGTTTACGATATTAATAATACTTTTTACATTTGCTTCTGAGCAAACTATAATACACCCGAGGAAAAAAATCAATGACGGGAGTGATTTGGAGTGGTTTCAGGAGGCAGAAAGCTGCAGAGCGCAGACAGGCAGATGTCAGAAGCTTTTATTACAAGTATATTTCTGGCAATGTCCGGCGGATTTCAGGATGCCTACACATATTTTACAAGAGATGAGGTGTTTTCCAACGCCCAGACCGGCAACGTGGTGCTGATGAGCCAGAATTTTATGACAGGACAGTGGGGAGACGGTTTAAGGTACCTGTTCCCTGTTTTAGCCTTTGCCATTGGTGTTGTAGCGGCGGAGCGAATCCAGAATACCTTTAAATATGCAAAAAAACTTCACTGGAGGCAGATGATCCTGCTGATCGAGATCCTGATCCTTTTTGCGGTGGGATTTATGCCGGGAGAATTGGATATGCTGGCAACCGTACTGGTATCCTTTTCCTGCGCCATGCAGGTACAGACCTTCCGGAAGGTGGGCGGTTATTCCTATGCAAGCACTATGTGCATCGGAAATTTACGAAGCGGCACGGCGGCGTTGTCCGTGTATTGTCGTGAAAAACGTCCGGAACAGCTGAAGCAGGCTCTTTATTATTTCGGAATAATTTTCTTTTTTGCCATTGGAGCCGGTGGCGGAGGAAATCTGTCCATGAGGCTGGGGATCCCGGCAATCTGGGTATCGGATGTTTTGCTTCTGATCAGCTTTATTCTGATGTTTTCCAGTAAACATAGAGATTAGAAAGGGTGAGGAATTGTGGAAAACAGCACATTATTCCCAAGAGAGGAAAAGGCGGAGCTTTTATTTGAAAAGATCCTGAAGGATCCGGAGGCGTGCAGACGGCTGACGGAGACCTTCTATGAATCCATGGATGCGGATACAGACATAGAATGCGGATATCTTCCTCCGGAAAAATTCGCCTATGCATTGCTGGACGCATATAAAAACCGTGATCTGACAGCTCTCCTTATGGCAATCTGCCAGAACAGTATGTTTGATCTTCTGCGAAATTCTTTTCTGGCACCGTTCAGGTTCAATGCAGATGGACAGGAGAATCCGGTATTTCTCACAGATGAAAAAGGAAATTTTCTGCGGGAAAAGGGAATCCATGTAAGTGACAGGGATTACGACCGATTTCGCAGGATATACAGGGAGAAACCTGGTGTAAAGATGTATCTGGCGTATGGCTACCGGAAGCGCCATGCCTATGATGAAGATACCATGGAAGTAGAAGAGTACAAAATGGGCGAACATATCGGTGTGCTGCTGGTGTATGAGCTTCCGGACAGCGTAAGGGAAAAGGAAACGGAGGCACAGGCCTATGCGGCTGTATGGGATATCATGATGGCAATTCAGAAGAAGCTTCCAAGAGCTTTTGTGTATTATGGGCAGGATTCTGTGGAGGATGGTGGAAAACGTTATGACGGACTGGGCGTTTTTCTCCCCATCCATAAATTTGCGGACCGCCTGGAAAAAATGATCGGGATCGCTGATGAGATCGTAATGAAATAGAGTGTACAAAAAAGGACTGCTTTTGTATTGCTCCGGTTATCAGAAGAATAGCTGATGACCGGAAGCTACAGAAAGCAGTCCTTTTTGTATGCCCATCAGGTGCAGTAGCGGAACATTTTGTCCGTAAGGATCCTGGCGAAAATAAGGCCCAGGGGAAGAGCAACGATGATCAGGATCGCAGCTGCAAACCAGGAGGCGGAAACATTCAGGGACATGATCCCCAGATTGTAGATCGCCCGGTAGAGATAAAGTCCGGGAACCATGATCACAATGGATGGCACGGTAATGGAAATCCTGGGATATCCCACTTTTGTTTTAATGAGGGAGGCCAGAAGTCCGGCGGTCAGTGCTCCGAGAAAAGCTGCGGCAGCAGGTGGAAAACCGGCAAGATCAACAAGTTCCAGCCGGAGTGTGTTGGACAGTGCACCGATGAAAGCGGCAGCTGCGGCTAGACGGACAGGGCTGTTGAACATGACCGAAAAGCCGAATACCCCGCAGAAGCTTGCCAGAAGCCGGAACAGGATCCTCTGAGCTGCCGAAAGCTCCAGAGGCAGGAAATCTACAGGCTTCAGATGAAGAAGCAGTGCCATCAGCCAGGCAGAGACAGCAGCCACCATTACAACAATAATGGCGTAGGCCAGTCGTTCCAGACCGGAACGCATATCCAGCTTGGCAAGGTCGATCCCGCTTGTGATAAACGGAAAGCCTGGAATGATAAACAGCATGGAACAGATGTATCCGGCCTCATGCTGGACGGAAATGTGGAACAGAAGCTCTGCCAGCTTCAGGAAGCCTGCATATACAAGACAGGCAGAGGAAACAGAAACTGCAATGCACATAAACAGAGTAAAATGATGCTTGCCAAGCTTGCAGCGGATGGCGTTTCCGATGCCTGCGCCTGCAAAAGCCAGGATCATTTCCAGCGGGCCACCGCCCAGAAGAAAAGTAAATGCACCACAGGCCAGTGCAGAAGCCAGTCCCAGGGCGGCAGGGGAATAAAGCCCGTGGATCCGCTCGATCTCATCTAACTGACTGTGCAGTGCTTCACCGCTCATATGGATACCCTCCGCAGGAAAATCACTGACAAAATGTTCCAGCCTGTTCAGTCTGGAAGTATTTACGCCGGTGGTAGTCAGACTAAGTGCATGGGAAAAACTGCTCTCACCGTCAAAGCAGGTGTAGCTTATAGACATCAGTCCGATATCTGCGGAACAGGTGATACCAAGTGCTTCTGACAATGTATTCATGGAACTCCGTACCCGCCAAGCACCGGTCCCACAGGAGAGAAGCATCATGCCTGTACGGCCGATCAGGGAAGCTTTTTCGGAAAGAGAAGCCTCGGTGATGGGCTGGCTGTTCCTGGCGCTTACGTAGTTGTGCCAGGGGATTTCCATATGATTACGTTTGATTAGAATATCTGACATAGAAATCACTTCTTTCTATATATTAAAATCATATAGTTGCTATTATAAATATATATAATAACTATAATCAGATATATTGTAGCCATTATTCTGAAAAAGTCAAGTGTAGATGAAATAAAATCTGACAGTACTAAAACGTCACTGTTAAAGATTTATCATTTTTTTGCGGAAAATGAATTTTTTTGGTTGCTTTTACGTACAATTTATGTATAATTGTGGATAGGGAAGTTGGAATGACCAATTCCTATGGCAGGATGACGAGAACCTGCAAGAGTAGGTGGCTATCATAATTACTATTAAAGAAGAGAGGTAAATGTTAAGATGGCAAAAATCGATTTAACAAAGTATGGTATTACCGGAACAACTGAGATCGTGTACAATCCTTCCTACGAGACATTATTTGAGGAAGAGACCAAACCGGAGCTTGAAGGATTTGAGAAGGGTCAGGTCAGTGAGCTTGGTGCTGTCAATGTAATGACAGGTATCTACACAGGACGTTCCCCTAAAGACAAATACATCGTTATGGATGAGAACTCCAAGGACACAGTTTGGTGGACATCCGATGAGTACAAGAACGATAACCATCCGGCAACTCAGGAAGCATGGAATGCAGTTAAAGATCTTGCCAAGAAGGAGCTTTCCAACAAGAA
>ERZ827516.2171-NODE-2171-length-15044-cov-9.920742_pt1 | contig 15044 bp, 9 predicted proteins | sample MGYA00519703_ERZ827516 | MGnify/ENA primary metagenome ERZ827516 (study PRJEB31778, sample SAMEA3449337) | human gut metagenome | biome: human gut; feature: human-associated habitat; material: faeces | place: United Kingdom | collected 2010/2012 ...
CTGCCGCACCTCGCTCGCCGTATCGGCACTTAGAATTATGCGGTATTGCCCTTGAAAACCAAGGCATTCTGGCTTAGTCCCTTCTTTTTTGACCGAAAGCAAAGGACTTTCGCAAGAATCAAACAAGCCGGAGTGCCGGTTTTTTCACGGTAACTGCAAAAGACTGCCCTCCCCCTGTATTGATCAGGTGGTACGGCAGTCTTTATTTTGATTTTGTTATTTTGATTTTGTTCTCTTTTCGGTGATCTTTACTCCACCTTGCAGACTGGTTCCCGGATAACGGTCTTGCATTTTTCCGGGGCAGTGCGGCGGGGATCGCTGAGGTAAATTTCGTGGTGCAGGCGAGCGGAGGTGCAGTCAATTTTATAGTGCCGCTCTGCCGCAAACTGCTCCATTGCGTTGAGCGTTGCGGGCTCGGTATCATAGTTGCCAAGGTGCATGCACTGCACGCACAGGCCCTCATCATAAGTAAAGTACTCCACTTTGCTGAGATCCAGCTTTTTCTTGGCGGCAGCTTCGGCCACGGCCCAATCGAACTCCTGTTTGGTTACAAACTCCGGCAGGCGAATCATGGCGATCCAAGAGAATGTTTCCTTATGGGCGTAATCGACCCGGCTTTGCCCCTCCTGCCACCAAAGGCCCTCCAGCGGCGGCACCACATATTCAAAATAGCCGGGGATCTGGTGGGTACCTTTGTAGCTCATTTTTATGGTAAAGGCAACCGCATACAGCATACCAATGGCCGCCTGATATTCTCCATCCTGCGCGTTGGGGTCACCATGGCCGCGCACCGCCACATAGTTCATGGGCGGCACTTCCAACAGCTGTGGCTTTTGGGGCGGGAGATAAAATTCCTTATACTCCTTTTTATAGTCAAACGGCATCGGTCAGGTCGCTCCTTTCTTCTTTTTGGGCTTTGGCATGGGCAGTTCGCGGCAGGTAGCCTGCACAAATGCAATCATGTGTTCCCTGTCATCCACATCCTCGTACAGAAAATAATCTTTTGCACCATCATACGGCGGGGCTTTGGGCAGCTGCGGAGCAAGGGCTGCCCCCTCTTTGGTAATTTTGATGAACAGCTGGTCATCACACACCAGGGCAAACATTTTGCCGTCTAGATACACGCCATAATCGCCAAACATTTTGTGGTAGGTCACCTGCCCGGCCGGGGCAAGCTGGTCCGCAATATACTGAACAAATTCGGGATTGGAGGCCATAAATGGTTCCTCTCTTTTCATCATCATTTTACAATATTATATCATATTCCCTTACCTTTTACAGCCTTTTTTCTTATATAACAACCAGTTATTGTATGCCGCCGATGCTATAGCCGCATTTTTTAGCCGCATTTTTTACAACTCAGCGCTTTACAGTGGTGCTTGGTTCGGTGTATCATAAAAGAATATTAAGGCAACGCCGCACAATTCCCGCCTTACGGCTTAAGCACCGCTCCGGCGGCTGCGGCACGGCATCTGCGTTGCCAAAATGCTCGATAAGACATCCAGTATTATCTGCGCTTTTGGCTTAGCATCTGCCGCACCTCGCTCGCCGTATCGGCACTCAGAATTATGCGGTATTGCCTTAAAAAGGAGATGAGCGCATGAAATGCCCGAATTGGGGTAAAATTTTGGCTGCGGCGGCGCTGTGTGCTGCGCTGTGTGCCTGCAGCAAGCCGCAGGATGTTCTGCCTGATCATACCGCCACGCCGGAAACATCCGCCACGGTTGCCCCAACTGCCGCCGTTGTTCAGGCCACCGCCACCCACGCCCCAACAGATACCACCGTGCCCACTATTCTGCCGCAGACAGCAGATGCCGGGCGCAGTTATGTGGACGACACCCTGTTCATTGGGGATTCCAACACAGTGCGCTACACCATGTACGCCGATGACACCGGAACGGCGTTTTCCACGCTGAAAAACAACATTGGCGTGGTCAGCATGGGGGCCGGTTCCATCACCACCCTGAAATGCGAAAAGTTCAAGGGGGACAGCACCCTGTACACCATTCCGGATGCCGTTGCCAAGTTGCAGCCCAAACGCATTATCATTGGTTTCGGCTCCAACAACCTTGGGGGCAGCTCCACGGATGCCACCAAGTTCATCGCGCAGTACCGGGAGGGGCTGGCCGCCATCACCAAAGCATGGCCCTATGCGGATATTATCGTCAGCGCCATTCCCCCGCTGGACCAGCAGCGGGACAACACCAACCTGACCATGACCCAGGTAGATGCCTACAACGCCGCTCTTGTGACGATGTGCGAGGAGGACGGCTACAAATTTTTGAACACCGCCGAAGTACTGCGGGATGACGCCACCGGCTGGGCTAAAAAGGACTATACCCTTTCGGACGGGGTGCATCTTTCCAAAGAGGCTGTCACTGCCTATTTTACTTATGTGCGCACCCACGCTTACGTCACGCAGGACCGCCGCCCCGAAAGCACAGCCGTCATCCCGGAGCCGGACGGCGTACCGCTGGGGTTAATCTCCTCGGATCCGATCGCCGTGCGCGGCGCTAAAGTGCCGGTGGAATTTGTGGCCACATCCGGCGGCAGCATCAGCGGTTCCACCAGCCAGAAAGTGAAAAAGGGCGGCACCTGCTCCACCGTGAAAGCCGTACCCAATGCAGGCTGGAAGTTTGCCGGGTGGACGGCGTCGCTGGGGGCGGCCTCCAGCAGTTCTTCCCTGAGCTTTACCGTGCCCAGCAATGCGGACGCCAACGGCGTGATTGTGACAGCACACTTTGAGCCGGACGAACACGAACATGAATTTGTGGAAGTAAAGGATACCCGCATTGAGCCCACCTGTTTGGAATACGGCACCGTAAAAGTCAAGTGCACCATCTGCGGCAAGGTAAAAGAAAAAGAACTGCCCGCCCTGGGGCATGACTATGACAAGGGCGTTATCACCTTGCAGCCCCAACCCGGTGTAGCCGGGGTGATGACCTACACCTGCCAGCGCTGCGGCTACATCAAAACAGCGCCCATTGAACCGCTACCCACCGCAACGCCGACAGCTTCGCCCACGTCACCCCCTTCACCGACACCGGCAGTTACCCAGACGCCGGAACCTGTTGTCACACCAGAGCCGATAACTACCCCGGAGCCTACGCAAGAACCTGTCATTACGCCGGAGCCCGAACCGACGGGTGCACCGGAGCCGGTAATTACCGCGGAACCGGCCCCTGACCCGGAGCCGCCACAGGAAACCGAGCCTGCCAGCGAAGCCCCCACCGAGGTTCCTGCAGGAATAACCCTGATTTTTTGATTGCATTTATTTTTGATTTTTTGAAAAGAAGAGGAACTTAATCTTATGAATGACCCCAGCCAGCAGCACATTGGCACCCCGGCGCTGATCCGCCGGTTTGCCCCTTACCTGATGCGATACAAACGCATTTTGATTTTTGATTTGTTCTGTGCCGCACTGACCACTTTGTGTGATATCGTGCTGCCTAAAATTATGAGCTACCTAACCAACGCCGCCACCGATCCCGGCATTGTGCTGACGGTTGATGCGGTGTTAAAGCTCGCCCTGCTGTATCTCATTTTGCGGCTGATTGATGGTGCCGCACAGTATTTTATGTCCGGCACCGGCCACATCATGGGCGTTTACATTGAGACCGATATGCGGCGGGATGCCTTTGCCCACCTGCAGCGGTTGAGCCACACCTATTATTCCAATACCAAAGTTGGGCAGATCATGGGCCGCATTACCAACGACCTGTTTGATGTGACCGAATTCGCCCACCACTGCCCGGAAGAATTTTTTATTGCGGGCATCAAAATTGCGGCTTCGTTCATCATCCTGTGCGGGGCCAGCGTACCGCTGACTTTGGTGGTGTTTGCCTGCGTGCCCTTGATGGCGGTTGTATCCATCAAGCTGAACCTGAAGCTTCGCGCCGCGTTCCGCCGCCAGCGGTTCCAGATCGGCGAGCTGAACGCTTCGATTGAGGACAGCCTGCTAGGCCAGCGGGTTGTGAAGGCGTTCGCCGCAGAAGAGGAAGAGAACAAAAAGTTCGAGCAGGGCAACACCGCGTTCCAGACCATCAAGAAGAAAACCTACCATGCCATGGCCGCGTTCAACACCTCCACCCGGCTGTTTGACGGGTTGATGTATCTGGTGGTCATTGTGGCAGGCGGCCTTTCGCTGGTATATGGCACCATCAGCGCTGGCGATTTGGTTGCCTATGTGCTGTATGTTTCCACTCTGATTGCCACCATCCGCCGCATTGTGGAGTTTGCCGAGCAGTTCCAGCGCGGCGTGACCGGCATTGAGCGCTTTTTTGACATTATCGATACCCCCGTTGAGATCACTGACGCCCCCGACGCCAAACCGCTGCAGGTGAAAAAAGGCGGCATTGAGTTCCGCGATGTGAGCTTTGAATACCCGGACGACCACAACAAGGTGCTGCGTCATGTAAACCTGAACATCCGCCCCGGCGAGAATCTGGCGCTGGTTGGGCCTTCCGGCGGCGGCAAAACCACCCTGTGCAACCTGATCCCTCGCTTTTATGATGTGACCGGCGGCGAGATTTTGATTGACGGGCAGGACATCCGCCATGTTACCCTGAGCAGCCTGCGCAATGCCGTTGGCGTGGTGCAGCAGGATGTTTACCTGTTCAGCGGCACGGTGGCCGAAAACATCGCTTACGGCAAGCCGGGTGCCACGCGGGAGGAGATCATTGCCGCCGCTAGGCTGGCCGGTGCTGATGGCTTTGTGCGGGAGCTGAAAGACCGGTATGATACCTATGTAGGCGAACGCGGGGTCAAGCTTTCCGGCGGGCAGAAACAGCGCATCAGCATTGCGCGGGTATTTTTGAAGAACCCGCCCATCCTGCTGCTGGACGAAGCCACAAGCGCGCTGGACAACGAGAGTGAGATTCTGGTTGGGCAAAGCCTGGATAAGCTGGCCAAGGGCCGCACCACGCTGACGATTGCCCACCGCCTGACCACCATCAAAAACGCTGACCGCATTCTGGTGCTGGGCAAATCCGGCATTGAGGAAGAGGGCCGCCACGAGGAATTGCTGGCAAAGAAAGGCATTTATTACCGCCTGTGGAACGGGCTGGTCAGCGGGCAGACGCTGTGATGGAAAAGCGGACGCTATCCGATATAAAATATATAATGCAGAGCCACCCCGCCGTTGGGGCAGAAGTTTCCCGCGGCGGGGTGATTTTTGTGATTTTATAGGGAACGGTTTTGAGCGTTCCGAAATATTGCCGGATATGCCATTGTTGGATTTGGCGTAAAACTTGCCTAGTTTGCAAAGCAAAGCCGCTCATATCGCCAATAAAAGAGTCGTGATTTTCAGGCCCGTCAACGGGACAGCAGACGCCGTCCCCTACAGATGATTTACAAGTTTGAGGCAATTTGCCGTGTGCAGTGCAGCAGGGTTCGTTTGCGGCAAATGTTTTATGCTTCTCCCCGGCGGGATGAAGGCATCCCGCCCTACAGAATACTCTCCAGAGCGTTCTATTATCTGCCGCCTGTTTCCAACACATAACAAACCCAATATTTTCTGAGCGGCACACCGCGATCCGCCACCATTATTCATTATTATTTATTTTTCCCGTCTCCTCTCCGCCCAATTTCTAATTCCTCATTTCTAATTCCTCATTTCCCTCTCAGTTCCGACTTTCTCCCTCCTAATTGCCTCACCATTCTCCCCGTATTCAGCCCGCAGGTCAGCAGGTTAGAGGCTGTCATGACCGCCAGAAAGCCCGGCATACCGTATTGCGGCATCAGCCACAAAATGCCTGCAATGCGCAAAATGGAATCCAGCACCGAATAGCGGAAGGTCGCCAGCTGCTCCCCCATGCCTTTTAAGATCGCATCCACCATGCTTTCCAGGTACATAAAGGGCGCCACAAAGCCCAGTACCTGCACATAGCGGCCCGCCTGGGCATCGTGATAGAGCAAAATGGCGGCATCCTTGCCAAACAGCACCAGCGCGGCCCCCACCAACAGCGAGAACCCACCCGTCAACCCCATGGCAAGCCGCACAAGGCGGCGCAGGGTAGCGGTATCCCGGGCGGTGTGGGCACGGGTGATTTCCGGCATCAGCAGGCCGGAAAGTGCCGCCAGCACCGAGAACGGAAAAAAGATAAGCGGCAGTGCCATGCCTTTTAAGGAACCATACTGCGCCACGGCTTCGGCGCGGGTGCCAAGGTAAGCGGCAAGACAGGCGGGGATCAGCACGCTTTCCCCTGCCTGCAAAACGCTGGCCACCAACCGGCTGCCGGTCACGGGCAGCACAATTTCCCACAGCTCCCGGCTGGTATAGCCGCGGGGCGGGTCATCGGCGCATGGGCGGAAGCTCGGTTCCTGCCGGGCAAACAGTACCATAATGCCGCAGGAGACCGCCTCGCTGACAGTATTGCCGATGAGCACCGCACAGCAAGCGTAAGCCGCGCCCCAGTGGGCCAGCTTTACCAGCGCCAATGCGGCCACAGCCATCCGCACGGTCTGCTCCACCAGTTGGGCAATGATATTCGGTTCCACCCTTCGCCGCGCCAAAAAGCACCCCCGCAGCGCCCCGGCTGCCGCAATAAACGGCAGGCTGGGGGCCAGCGTACACAGCCCCAGCTCCGCGCGGGAATCATGCAGGGCAAAGCGGGCCAAAGGGTCCGCCAGCGCCAGCTGCGCCAACATGGCGGCGGTGCCCAATACGGCCGCTGTTTCCGCAAGGCTGCGCAGCGTCGGGGCCATGCCGCGCCCACGGGTCAGGCACTGCGCACCCAGCCGTGTGGACGCCACATTGATGCCTGCCGAAGCCAGCGAAACAAACACCATATAGACGGATAAGATCAGCTGGTACAGGCCCATACCCTCCGGCCCCAGGCGCGCAGCCACAAACACCCGGAACACCATGCCCAGCGCCCGCAGCGCAAAGCCCGCCACCGTCAGCAGTGCTGCATTTTTCAGATAGGTTTTCCCCCGCAGTGCCGTTTTTGCCGCCCCCTTTGCCCGTATAAAGCCAGTATATTCTGCATTGCTGCGGTTTATGGCAGGGTTCTATGAAGAAGTATCACCCATACAATTCGGACATTTTTGCTGGTTTGGCGTGCTATTCGTTTTGATAGTACTTGCATTTTGTGCTCTGACGCGGTACACTAATAAAGTGCGGCCCATGCCGCAAAACGGAGAACGGTGCCGAAGCGGGGCAGTTGCAGCGCCCCGCCCGGCACAGATAAAAGGAGCTATACCCACATGAGTGAAGCATGTACCCACGATTGCAGCAACTGCCACGCTGACTGTTCCAGCCGTGCGCCGCAGCATGAGCCGCCGCACGCAAAAAGCCACATCAAAAAAGTGATCGGCGTTGTTTCCGGCAAGGGCGGCGTTGGCAAAAGCATGACCAGCGCCATGATGGCTGTTTCCATGCGCCGCAAAGGCTACAAGGTCGGCGTGCTGGATGCTGACATTACCGGCCCTTCCATCCCCAAATTGTTCGGCGTTCATGGCCCGGCCATGGGCACCGAGGACGGCATCAACCCGGTGGAAAGCCACACCGGCATCAAGATCATGTCCATCAACCTGCTGCTGGAAGATGAGGAAGCCCCCGTTGTGTGGCGCGGCCCCGTGATTGCCGGTGCGGTCAAGCAGTTCTGGCAGGAAGTGATCTGGGACGACGTTGACTTTTTGTTTGTCGATATGCCTCCGGGAACCGGCGATGTGCCGCTGACCGTGTTCCAGACCCTGCCGGTAGACGGCATCATTATTGTATCCAGTCCGCAGGAGCTGGTCGGCATGATCGTTGGCAAGGCTGTGCAAATGGCCGAAATGATGAAGGTCCCCATCCTTGGCATTGTGGAAAACATGAGCTATGTGCTCTGCCCGGACTGCGGCAAGCATATTAACGTGTTTGGCGACAGCCATGTGGACGAGACCGGCAAGAAGTACCACCTGCCCGTGCTGGCCAAAATGCCGCTGAACCCCGAATTTGCCAAAGAGGCGGACGCCGGCATGATTGAAACCTTTGCCGGGGATTATCTGGACGGCGCAGCAGACGCTGTAGCCAAGCTGCTGAAGTAACTTTTTTATTTTGGAATCCGGGCCCCATGCCCCGTTTGCAGCCTGTGTGGGGCATGGCCCTGAAAAATTTATCCATACAGGAGGAAACACATTATGAAAAAGTTCCTGGAAGAGTTCAAAGCTTTTGCCCTGAAAGGCAACATGATGGACATGGCCATCGGTGTTCTCATCGGCGGCGCATTCTCCACGCTGGTCACTTCTTTGACGGACAACATCATCAACCCCATCATTGGCATTTTGTTCCAGACAGATTTCAGTGATGTTGTGCTGCACCTGCCGTTTGGCATCAACCTGGGCATCGGTGCATTCATCTCTGCCGTCATTAACTTTATCATTCTGGCATTCGTTCTGTTCTGTATGCTGAAAGCCATGAACAAGCTCATGGACCTGGGCAAGCATGAAGAAGAGAAGCCCGCCGAGCCGGAAGCCCCTAAGGCCCCGACGCAGGAGGAGCTGCTGACCGAGATCCTGGCTGTTTTGAAAGAGCAGCAGGCTGCAAACGGCAAATAACACACCGTTTTGCCCGGCAGTTATTGCCGCAGCTTAATTTTATTAAGTTTGGTCCTTGCAAAGCAAAGCAAATAAGGTTTTTGCGTTAATTTCATAAAAATCTTTTGTTTGATGATTGCCATTTCCCTACTGGTGTGGTATAGTACATACAAGAACAAAGACGTTCCCACAAACGGGTTAGTGTACCCGTTGGGGAACGTCTTTTTTCGTATCTATGCCAGGGTGGGAAATGTGCGTTCCCGCCCGGCCCCGCAGGAAATTACGGGAAGGAGCAAAAAACGGATGGAAAACTTTACAGAGCGCAAGGCCCCCGCCGGGCTGTATGATCCGCGGTTTGAACATGATAACTGCGGCATTGGTGCAGTTGTGGATATCAAGGGCCGCAAAACCCACAAAACGATCGACGATGCTTTGCAGATCGTGGAGCACCTGGAACACCGTGCCGGTAAGGATGCTGAAGGCAAAACCGGTGATGGTGTCGGTATCCTGCTGCAGATCGGCCACAAGTTCTTCAAAAAAGCTGCCGAAGAAGCCGGCATTACGCTGGGCAACGAGCGTGACTACGGCATTGGCATGTTCTTTTTCCCACAGGAAGAGTTGAACCGCAACCAGGACAAAAAGCTGTTTGAGATCATCTGCAAAAAAGAGGGGCTCAACTTCCTTGGGTGGCGCGAAGTGCCCACCTGCCCGGAAATTTTGGGCCACAAGGCACGTTCCTGCATGCCCAGCATCTGGCAGGCATTTGTGGAACGCCCGGCCCGCGTAAAGCCCGGCATTGACTTTGACCGCAAGCTTTATGTTGCCCGCCGCGTGTTTGAACAGTCCAGCCAGGATACTTATGTGTGCAGTCTTTCCAGCCGCACCATTGTGTACAAGGGCATGTTCCTGGTTAAAGAACTGCGCCTGTTCTATCCCGATTTGCAGAGCGAAGATTATGAATCTGCCATCGGCATGGTGCACAGCCGTTTTTCTACCAACACGGCCCCCAGCTGGAACCGCGCCCACCCCAACCGCTTTATCCTGCATAACGGCGAGATCAACACCATCCGCGGCAACGTGGATACCATGCTGGCCCGCGAGGAAACCATTGGTTCCAACTACCTGAAAGAGGATATGACCAAGGTTCTGCCCATTGTGAACCAGGGTGGTTCCGACTCCGCCATGCTGGATAACACGCTGGAGTTTATGGTTATGAACGGCATGGAGCTGCCGCTGGCTGTTATGGTCACTATCCCCGAACCGTGGGAAAACAACCATAGTATGGACCCCAAAAAGCGTGCGTTCTATCAGTATTACGCCACCATGCTGGAACCGTGGGACGGCCCCGCTTCCATCCTGTTCAGTGACGGCGATGTGATGGGCGCTGTGCTGGACCGCAACGGTCTGCGCCCCAGCCGCTACTATATCACCAAAGACGGCCGCCTGATCCTTTCCAGTGAGGTCGGCGTGCTGGATATTCCCGCCGAAGAAATCGTGCGCAAGGACCGCCTGCGCCCCGGCAAAATGCTGTTGGTGGATACCGCCAGGGGTGAGCTGGTGGACGACGAAAGCCTGAAAGCCGATTACGCCAGCCGCGAGCCTTACGGCGAATGGCTGGACCGCAACCTGGTCAACCTGGCCGATTTGAAGATCCCCAACGAGCGTGTGCCCAGCCACGAGCATGACGAGCTGGTGCGGCTGCAGAAAGCATTCGGCTACCAGTACGAGGATGTTTCCACCATGATCCTGCCGATGGCAAAGAACGGCGCAGAGCCTGCCGGTGCCATGGGCAGCGATACCCCGCTGGCCGTTTTGAGCCACACCCATCCCCCGCTGTTTGAGTATTTTAAGCAGATGTTTGCCCAGGTCACCAACCCGCCCATCGACGCCCTGCGCGAGAAGATCGTGACCTCCACCACCGTATACGTTGGCGCACAGGGCAACCTGTTGGAAGAGGACGCCGAGAACTGCAAGGTGCTGAAAATCACCAACCCGATTTTGACCGAAACCGACCTGATGAAGATCAAGGCCATGAAGGTTCCCGGCTTCAAGGTGGAGACCATCTCCATCTGCTACTATAAGAACACCGACCTGGAAAAGGCCATTGACCGTCTGTTCGTTGATGTGGACCGCGCCTACCGCGATGGTGCCAACATCCTGATTTTGTCTGACCGCGAAATTGATGAGTACCATGTCGCCATCCCCAGCCTTCTGGCTGTGGGCGCAGTTTCCAAGTATCTGGTTCGTACCCGCAAGCGCACCGCCATGGCCCTGATCCTGGAAAGCGGTGAGCCCCGCAAGATTCATGATTTTGCCACCCTGCTGGGCTACGGTGCCTGCGCCATCAACCCTTATCTGGCACAGGAGACCATCGGCGAGCTGATCAATGAGGGTCTGCTGGACAAAGATTACTATGCCGCCGTGAGCGACTACAATAAAGCCGTTCTGGCCGGCATCGTCAAGATTGCCTCCAAGATGGGCATTTCCACCATCCAGTCCTACCAGGGCAGCCAGATTTTTGAAGCGCTGGGTCTGAGCAACGAGGTAGTGGATAAGTACTTTACCAACACCGTCAGCCGTGTGGGCGGTATTACCATCCGCGACATCCAGAACGACCTGGAAGCCCGCCACAAGCAGGCATTCGACCCTCTGGGCCTGGATATCAACATGGAGCTGACCAGCCTGGGTGAGCACAAGCTCCGCAGCGGCAAGCTGGCCGAAGATCATCTGTACAACCCGCTGACCATCCACCTGCTGCAGCAGGCCTGCTGGACCGGCGATTACAACAAGTTCAAGGCTTATACCGATGCCGTGAACGCCGCGGGCGGCGATGCCATGCACCTGCGCAGCCTGCTGGACTTCAATTATCCTGACGCCGGTATCCCGCTGGACGAAGTGGAAAGCGTGGATTCCATCGTACACCGCTTCAAGACCGCTGCCATGAGCTATGGCGCCCTTTCTGAGGAAGCCCACGAGTGCATGGCCGTTGCCATGAACCGCATCGGCGGCAAGAGCAACACCGGCGAAGGCGGCGAAGCCGAAGACCGTTTTGGCACCGAGCGCAACAGCGCCATCAAGCAGGTGGCATCCTCCCGTTTTGGCGTGACCAGCAAGTATCTGGTTTCCGCCAGTGAGATTCAGATCAAGATGGCACAGGGCGCAAAGCCCGGCGAGGGCGGCCAGCTGCCCGGCGGCAAGGTTTACCCCTGGATTGCCAAGACTCGCCACTCCACCACCGGCGTGGGCCTGATCTCTCCCCCGCCGCACCATGATATCTACTCCATTGAGGACCTGGCCCAGCTGATCTATGACCTGAAATGCTCCAACCGCAAGGCTGCCATCAACGTCAAGCTGGTCAGCGAAGCCGGTGTTGGCACCATTGCCGCCGGCGTTGCCAAGGCCGGTGCCGAAGTGATTTTGATTTCCGGTTTTGACGGCGGTACCGGCGCTGCACCGCGCAACTCCATCCACAATGCCGGCCTGCCGTGGGAGCTGGGCCTTGCCGAAGCACACCAGAGCCTGATCATGAACGGCCTGCGCTCCCGCGTGCGCATTGAAGCTGACAGCAAGCTGATGAGCGGCCGCGATGTGGCCATTGCCGCCATGCTGGGCGCTGAAGAGTTCGGCTTTGGCACCGGCCCGCTGGTTGCCATGGGCTGCGTGATGATGCGCGTGTGCAACCTGGATACCTGCCCCATGGGCATCTGCACCCAGAACCCCGAGCTGCGCAAGCGCTTTAAGGGCAAGCCGGAATACATCATCAACTTTATGCGTTTTATGGCCGAGGATCTGCGCGAATACATGGCCCGCCTGGGCGTGCATACCGTGGATGAACTGGTTGGCCGCACCGACCTGCTGAAAGTCAAGGATGCCCCGGCTGGTTCCCGCGCAAGCGAGATGGACCTGACTGCCCTGTTGAAAAACCCGCTGGTGGAAAACAGCAGCGTACACTTCAACGCCAAGGATGTTTACAACTTCGGCCTGGAAAAAACACCGGATATGCGCGTGCTGATGAAGAAGTTCAAGAAGAGCTTTGACATGGCAGAGCCCAAGCCGATGACCGTTGAACTGGAAGTTGGCAACACTGACCGCGCGTTCGGCACGATTTTTGGCAGTGAGATCACCCGCAAGTTTGGCAACACCCTGCCGGAAGATACCTTCCATGTGATCTGCAACGGGTACGGCGGCCAGAGCTTTGGTGCCTTTATCCCCGCTGGCCTGACCTTGGAACTGGTTGGCGATTCCAACGACTATATGGGCAAGGGCCTTTCCGGCGGCAAGCTGATCGTTTACCCGCCCAAGGATGTCACCTATGACCGCAGCGAGAACATTGTCATTGGCAACGTTGCCCTCTACGGTGCAACCGCTGGTAAAGCGTTCATCAACGGCGTAGCTGGCGAGCGTTTCTGCGTGCGCAACTCCGGCGCTATCGCTGTTGTGGAGGGCGTTGGCGACCACGGCTGCGAATATATGACCGGCGGCACCGTGGTGGTGCTGGGCAAGACCGGCAAAAACTTTGCAGCCGGCATGAGCGGCGGCATCGCCTATGTGCTGGATGAGGACTGGGATTTCTACACCCGCGTCAACAAGGATATGGTCAGCCTGGAGCCGGTGGAACACAAGTATGATGTTTCGCTGCTGAAGGATTTGATCCGCGAGCATGTGGAAGCCACCGGCTCCCCCCGCGGCAAGGAAATCCTGGACAACTTTGGCGAGTATCTGCCCAAGTTCAAAAAGGTCCTGCCCCATGACTATGACAAGATGCTGCGCCTGATTGCCCAGATGGAAGAAAAAGGCGAAGACAGCGAGCAGGCACAGATCGAAGCGTTCTATGCAATGAAGAACGCTGCTAACAAATAAGGGAGGCGCAAACGATGGGAAAACCGACAGGATTTATGGAAATTGCCCGGCAGACCAGCACGGAGCTGCCGCCCGAAGAACGCATTCAGAACTTTAACGAATTTCACATCCCGCTGCCGCAGGATGAACAGCAGGCGCAGGGTGCCCGCTGCATGGATTGCGGCGTACCGTTCTGCCAGGCTGGCATGATGATTGGCGGCATGGCAAGCGGCTGCCCGCTGAACAACCTAATCCCCGAATGGAACGACCTGGTCTACCAGGGCAAGTGGGATCTGGCTGTACATCGCCTGCGCGCCACCAACCGCTTCCCGGAGTTTACCAGCCGGGTATGCCCCGCTCTGTGCGAAGCTGCCTGCACCTGCGGCTACACCACCGGCAGCCCTGTTACCGTGAAGGAGAACGAGCACGCCATTGTAGAATATGGCTATGAATCCGGCCTGCTGACCGCCTGCCCGCCCCCGACCCGCACCGGCAAAACCGTTGCCGTGGTAGGTGCCGGCCCTGCCGGCCTTGCGGTTGCCGATTACCTGAACAAGCGCGGCCACAAAGTGACCGTATACGAGCGTGAGGACCGCGTGGGCGGCCTGCTGATGTACGGCATCCCCAACATGAAGCTGGAAAAGCAGGTCATTGATCGCCGCGTGAACATTATGAAGGCCGAGGGCATTGACTTTGTAACCTGCGCCGATGTTGGCGGCAGCACCCCTGCCCAGGATGTGCTGGATGCACACGATGCTGTTGTGCTGGCCTGCGGTGCCAAGCAGGCGCGTGACATCAACGCCCCGGGGCGCGATGCACAGGGGATCTACTTTGCCGTGGATTACCTGACCAGCGTGACCCGCAGCCTGCTGGATTCCGGCTTTTCCGACGGCAAGGCCGTGAGTGCCAAGGACAAAAAGGTGTTGGTCATCGGCGGCGGCGATACCGGCAACGACTGTGTCGGCACCGCCATCCGCCAGGGCTGCGCAAGCGTGACCCAGCTGGAAATGATGCCCTGCCCGCCCACAGAACGCACCGCCGCCAACGCCTGGCCCGAATGGCCCAAGGTGCTGAAAACCGATTACGGCCAGCAGGAAGCCATTGCCGTGTTTGGCAGCGACCCGCGCATTTACCAGACCACGGTCAAAGAGTTCTATAAGGACGAAGCCGGTCAGGTTTGCGGTGCGCTGATTGCCAAGCTGGAAAGCAAAGTGGTGGATGAAGCCACCGGCCGCCGCGCCATGGTGCCCACCGGCGAAGAATTTGCCATCGAGTGCGACCTGGTGCTGATTGCCGCCGGTTTTACCGGCTGCCAGCCCTATGTGGCCGAAGCGTTTGGCGTTAACCTGACCAAGCGCGGCACCGTTGCCGATACTAAGTACGCCACCAACGTGCCCCATGTATTTACCTGCGGCGATATGCGCCGCGGCCAGAGCCTTGTTGTTTGGGCCCTGCGCGAAGGCCGCGATGCCGCCGCCGAGGTGGATAAGAGCCTGATGGGCTACACCAACCTGTAACAAGCCATTTTCTTAACATCCGTTTTATAATAGACAGCAGCCCCCGTACCGATGTGCGCACAAAATCATCGGTGCGGGGGCTGCTGCTTTATGATTTTATTATGGCTTCAGGTTATTTATGGCAATACCGCATAATTCTAAGTGCCGATACGGCGAGCGAGGTGCGGC
>ERZ827516.2173-NODE-2173-length-15043-cov-3.017881_pt1 | contig 15043 bp, 9 predicted proteins | sample MGYA00519703_ERZ827516 | MGnify/ENA primary metagenome ERZ827516 (study PRJEB31778, sample SAMEA3449337) | human gut metagenome | biome: human gut; feature: human-associated habitat; material: faeces | place: United Kingdom | collected 2010/2012 ...
CGATGAAGCCCTTGAACAGGGGGTGCGCACGGTTCGGGCGGCTCTTGAACTCGGGATGAGCCTGGGTTGCCACATACCACGGATGCACGTCGCGCGGCAGCTCGACCATCTCGACCAGGCGCTCGTCGGGCGACAGACCCGAGATAACCAAGCCGGCGTCCTCGAGCTGGTCACGGAAGGCGTTGTTGAACTCAAAGCGATGACGGTGACGCTCGTAGACGAGCTCCTCGCCATATGCCTCGCGAGCAAGGGTATCGGCGGCGAGCTTGCACGGATAGGCGCCCAGGCGCATGGTGCCGCCCTTCTCGGTCACGTCCTCCTGCGAGCTCATCAGATCGATGACGCTAAACGGGCCGTCCGGATCGAACTCGGAGGAGCTGGCGCCGGCAAGGCCGACGACGTTGCGGGCGAACTCGCACACGGCCACCTGCATACCCAGGCAAATGCCCAGATACGGAATCTTGTGCTCACGGGCAAACTCGGCCGCGAGGATCTTGCCCTCCAGGGCGCGCTTGCCAAAGCCGCCGGGGACCAGGATGCCCGAGGCGTCGCCCAAAACCTCGGAGACATTCTGCTCGTCGAGGCTCTCGCCGTCGACCAGCTGGACGTCCACATGGCGATCGTAGAAGACGCCCGCATGGTGCAGGGCCTCGATAACCGACAGGTACGCATCGGGCAGCTGCGTGTACTTGCCCACGACGGCGATCTTCACCTTGTCGGCGTGATGGTTGGCGTGATTCTGTTTGCGCAGGAACTCATTCCACTCGCTCATGTCGCGCTCACGCGGGTCCAGACCCAGGCGCTCGCAAATGCGCAGGTCAAAGTCCTGCTCGGCAAGCAGCTGCGGAACATCGTAAATGCTCGCGCAGTCCTCGTTGGTAAAGACACAATCGGTGTCGACGTCGCAGAAGCTTGCGATCTTTCCGCGGATAGCGTCATCGATATGGTGGTCGGAGCGCAGCACGATGATATCGGGCTGGATGCCAAAGCTGCGGAGCTCCTTGACGGAATGCTGCGTGGGCTTGGTCTTGACCTCGTGGGCGGCGGCGATATAGGGAACGAGCGACACGTGGATGTAGCAGACGTTCTCGGGGCCGGCCTCCTTGCGGTACTGACGGATGGCCTCGACAAACGGTTGGGACTCGATGTCGCCGATCGTGCCGCCCAGCTCGGTGATGACTACATCGGAGCCGGTCTGCTCCTCGATGCGGCGGAACTTGTCCTTAATGGCATTGGTGACGTGAGGAATCACCTGCACGGTACCGCCCAAAAAGTCGCCGCGACGCTCGCGGGCGATCAAGCTCTTATAGATGGCGCCGGTCGTAAAGTTGGAATCGCGGGTCAGGTTCTCATCAATAAAGCGCTCGTAATGACCCAGGTCCAGGTCGGACTCGTAACCATCCTCGGTAACGAAGACCTCACCATGCTGGAAGGGGCTCATGGTACCGGGGTCGACGTTCAGATACGGATCGGCCTTCTGCATCGTTACTTTGTAGCCACGCGACTTGAGCAGACGGCCCAGCGAGGCCGCGGTGATACCCTTGCCCAGGGACGAAACCACGCCACCGGTTACGAACACATGCTTGGTCATATTGAGTTACCTGCGCTTCCCGTAGAAGTTGTTTATCCACATCTTACGGGTCTTCATTGTAATACTCGCGCCGCGGACCGTTCGCAATTTTTCTCGCGTGCGATTGCATTTCTCAATCTTGAAACAAAACGCCGCCCGGTTTCCCAGGCGGCGTCGCTATGGCAAGGGTTACATGCTGCTATCGATCAGCAACCTCGTCCTCAAGCATTTCTTGAACGAGCATGCCGGTACGGACGCCCTCAAGATACCACTCGCCACGTTCGGTGAGGCAAATGCCATTTGCAAGCTGACCGCCGTCGTCGCTATAACGCGAGACGACATCAATCATGCCTTCGGAATCCAAGCGATCGATTGCGGCGCGGGCACGATACGGCGAAACCCCCACGCGCTCGGCAAGCGTTTTGCGCGAGAAACCATACGGCCCGCCATTGTCTTCGGTTTGCTGGTCGATCTCCATCAACACCAGCACCTCGACACGCTTCATATCGTTGACACTCGCACGACCCTTGCCCGCCATAGCAGCCTCCTCAAACCGAGCACGAGCATCTAACGCGCCGTGCGCGACCGACACACCTCACGATGGCAGGTAATATCCATCATGCGGCATCCCGCTAAGGATGAAACAGTTACGGTTATTGTATACCGCTCAAATTGTTTCTAGGCAGGTAAACAGCTATTTTTTCGCCGAAATAGGCGCTTTATTGATCAAAAAGCCGTACCGGGCGCCAACCCGATACGGCCAAAATGCAATGCAATTACCGCGGTGCTTCAAACTTAGCGGTGGAAGAAACCGCGGCGCTCAAACTTGGGCTCGCAGCACACGTTGATACCCAGTTTGCGCAGTACCGTCTCGTCCGTCGGCGAGATAATCACGCTAAAGAAGGCATCGCAACCGCGCAGCTGCTCCAGGCCCGAAAGGACGCGAGCGGCCGTCTCACTCGTGGCCGAGGTGATCGACAGCGCCATAAGCGTCTCGTCGGTGTGGAGGCGAGGGTTTTTGCTGCCCAGGAAATGCGTCTTGAGCTTGCTGATGGGCTCGATCGCCTCATCGCTAATGACCTCGAGCTCAAGGTCGACGCCCGAGACATGCTTGAGGGCGTTCATAATGAGCGAACTTGCGGCGCCCAGGCGCGTGGAGGTCTTACCGGTCACCACGGAGCCATCGGGCATGACCATGGCACCCACGGGACCACCCGTCAGCTGCTCCCTGGTGAGGGCCGCCGAGCGCGCCGGTGAGTAGTTCTTATCGATGCCGGCTTTCTTCATAATAATCTTGAGACGGTCGACTTGCTCATCGCCCATGCCGGTACGGCGCACATTTTCGACCGCGGTAAAGTAGCGGCGGACGATCTCCATCTTGGAAGCGTCGCGGCAGGCATCGTCATCGGTGATGGCAAAGCCGACCATATTGACGCCCATGTCCGTAGGACTCTGATAGGGGCTCTTGCCCAGGATCTTTTCCATCAGAGCACGGACCACCGGGAAGGCCTCGACGTCGCGGTTGTAGTTGACCGTGGTCTTGTTGTAGGCCTCCAAGTGGAAGGAGTCGATGATATTGGCATCGTCGAGATCGGCCGTTGCTGCCTCATAGGCGATGTTGACCGGATGCGTGAGGGGCAGATTCCAGACCGGGAAAGTCTCGAACTTGGCGTAGCCGGCGGCGGTGCCGTGCTTGTGCTCGTGATAGAGCTGCGAGAGGCAAGTGGCGAGCTTGCCTGAGCCGGGGCCGGGAGCGGTGACCACGACGAGCGGACGAGTGGTCTCGACAAACTCATTCTTGCCATAGCCGTCGTCGGACACGATCAGGTCGACGTCGTGCGGATACCCCTCGATGGGATAGTGCAGCTTGGCGGGGATACCGAGCGCGTTCAGGCGGTTGCGGAATACATCGGCAGCGGGCTGGCCGGCGTACTGGGTGATGACCACAGCCGCGACGGCAAAGCCGTTGCCGCGGAACAGGTCAACCAGGCGCAGCACATCCTCGTCATAGGTAATGCCAAGGTCACCACGAGCCTTGTTTTTCTCGATGTGGTTCGCGTTGATCGCGATGATAACCTCGACATCGTCGGCGATGCTCTTGAGCATGCGGAACTTGCTGTCCGGTTCAAAACCCGGCAGCACGCGGCTCGCATGATAGTCATCGAACAGCTTACCGCCAAACTCCAAATAGAGCTTGCCACCAAACTGCGAGATGCGCTCCTTAATGTGAGCAGCCTGCAGCTCGATATACTTCGCGTTGTCGAAACCCTGGCGCATATATGGCTCCCGTCCCGTTTCCATTTAATGTTCTAGGCGATTATAACGGAGCAGACCCTCCCCAACGCCCAAGCAATCAACTGGCACCAACCAAACACGCCATCGATAAGTTGCGGTGAAATAGTTCCCGTTTAACCCCTCAAGACGGCCAAACAGGAACTATTCCACCGCAACTTCCCCTTTTTGGCGCAAACTAACCTGACACCTTTGCACCAACAAGGGAAACGTCGCTGGTTGAGCATAAGTCAGCGAGCGACGTCCAGGACGTACAAGTTGGCATGAAAAAGGCAAGGCATAGACCTTCTGGTCATGCCTTGCCTTTTGAATGACAAATTGTCGTCCTGGGCGGCGCGCAGCGTCGACTGGTTGCGCGGTTCGTAGAACCGCGCAACATAAGTGCGCCCCCTCCCGCGCACGGAACGGAAGGGGGCTAAAGGTAGGAGTCTACCGGTGGGTTTACCCCACCGGACAGACGATGACCAGGTGATCCTCTACAGGATCGTCAAGGTTTCCGTGGGGTACCCGTTGGGTACTTAGATCAACACGCAGGCGACGGTCAGGATGATGGCGCAGACGACGGAGAGCGCGACGATGAGCTTAAGGGCAAACTTGAGCCAGGTCGTCCACTCGATCTTGGCCAGGGCGAGACCGCCCATGATGGCGCCGGAGGTCGGGGTGAAAAGGTTCACGACACCGATGGCGGCGGAGAAGATCATGACCATGACCTCAGGCGAGAAGCCGAGCTTAACAGCCAACGGTCCCATGATGGGCATGGAGACGGTGGCCATACCGGAGGTCGAGGGGATCAGGAAGGACAGGCCGAAGTAGACCAGGAAGCTCATGGGAGCGAAGATCACGCCGGACAGGCCAGCCAGGGCATTGGCGGCAGCGTCGAGGACGAAGACATCGAGGCCGGTGTTAGCCATGAGGACGGAGATACCACGGGCGAGGGCGATAACGAGAACAACGGACATCATGTCGGCAGCGCCGGTGATAAAGGTGTTAACGATCTGCTTCTCGGACAGGCCACCGATGATACCGATCAGGACGGCCATGAGGAAGAACCAGGTGGAAGCCTCGTCGAAGTACCACTGGCCAATGGGCAGGCCGGTGATCAGGGCAGACCAGCCCTGGACGACGGCGTTACCGTCGGCGTCGTAGACAGCGCCAGCGTCGAAGAAGTTAGCGACGCCCTCGTTGAGGTCGGCCAGCGGAATGAAGCCGACGATCATGACGACGAAGGTGAAGGCGAAGGCAATCAGAACACCCTTCTGACGACCGGTGAGCTTGACCTCCTTGTGGACCTCGGAAGCAGCCTTGCCGTGAGCCTCTTCGGCGTCCTTGAGCTCCTGCATCGACAGGATGGTGGAACCCTTGTCAGCCTTGACCTTCTTGGCATAGTTCATCACGAAGAAGATGGACATAGCGGTAGTGACAATCCACAGGACGGCACCGAGGCCGATGATGATGGACTGGTTGACCTCAATGCCAACGCCGGTCAGAGCGTCGACGGCAGCGCCGACGGCGAACGGGTTAACCGTGGAGCCCAGGCAGCCGCAGCCAGCGCCGAGCAGGACGGTAGCGGCACCGACCATGGGGTCGAAGCCAGCGGCCATCATGGTAGCGGCGAGCAGGGCGTAGAAGGGAACGGTCTCCTCGCACATACCATAGGTGGTACCACCGAGGGAGAAGATGAGCATCAGCACGGGAATGAGCATAATCTCGTTGCCCTTAAGCTTCTGCACCAGAACGGCGATGCCGTTGTCCAGGGCGCCGGTCTCGGTCATCATACCGAGGAAGCCGCCCAGGATCATAACGAAGAGGCAGACGGGCAGAGCGTCAGCGAAGCCCTTAATCGGGGCGGTACAGAAATCGCTCAGACGGGCGGCAGTAACCGCGCCGCCGGACGTGCCGGAGACGATAACGGTAATCACTGCGACAATTGCCAGCAGAGCAAGAAGAATGGTGAACGATGAAGGCATACCGCGCTTTTTCTTAGCGGTCTCAGTCATAGTTCTCATCCCCCCTTCATAAATCATTTACTGATCTCGCCAGAAGCGGCTCTTCCGTGCCGTGCCTGCCGCTTGATGCGAGATTATTACCAGATAAAACTGCTCGGGGTGTGCAGCAAGACACCCCGAGCGAGATGCTAGATGCTCTTACTTGAGCGTGGCGTACATGACAGCCTTGATGGTGTGCATGCGGTTCTCGGCCTCGTCGAAGACCTTGGAAGCGGGGCTCTCGAAGACCTCGTCGGTGACCTCCTGCTCGGTGATGCCGAACTGCTCGCACTTCTCTGCGCCAATCGTGGTGTTGGTGTCGTGGAAGCTGGGCAGGCAGTGCAGGAAGATGGCACCCGGGTTGGCCATAGCCATGACCTCGGAGGTAACACGATACGGGGTAAGCTGAGCGATGCGCTCGGCCCAGACCTCGTCGGGCTCGCCCATGGAGACCCACACGTCGGTGTAGATAACGTCGGCACCGGTGACGCCGTCCTTGACGTCGGTGGTCAGCTTGATGGTGCAGCCGTTGGCCTCGGCGATGGGCTTGCAGGCCTCGATGACGTCGTCGGCGGGCATGCACTCCTCGGGGCCGCAGGCCACGAAGTTCATACCGAGCTTGGAGCAGACGACCATGAGGGAGCGAGCAACGTTGTTCTTGCAGTCGCCCATGAAGACAAGAGTCTTGCCCTTGATGTCGTAGTTGAAGTTCTCCTGGACGGTCAGGATGTCGGCGAGCATCTGGGTGGGATGCCACTCGGTGGTCAGGCCGTTCCAGACAGGCACGCCGGACTTAGCAGCGAGCTCCTCGACGTCGTCCTGGGCAAAGCCACGGAACTCGATGCCGTCATACATGCGGCCGAGAACGCGGGCGGTGTCCTCGATGGATTCCTTCTTGCCCATCTGCGACGAACCGGGATCGAGGTAGGTAACGCCCATGCCCAGGTCCATGCCGCCGACCTCGAAGGCGCAGCGGGTACGAGTGGAGGTCTTCTGGAAGAGCAGGACGATGTTCTTGCCCTCGAGATAGCGGTGCGGAACGCCAGCGCGCTTCATATCCTTGAAGTTCTTGGAGAGCTTGAGCAGGTACTCGATCTCCTCGGTGGTGAGGTCGAGAAGCTTGAGGAAGCTACGGCCGGAGAGGTTAACACCCATGGTTCGATTCCTTTCGAAGAAATGAATTACGTAAGTATTAGTGTTGCCCGTTTAACGGGCGAAGCCGGTGCGGTTGTAGGGGGACCGCACCGGAAACGGAAAGACTTAGAGGTCCTCGCGCCAGAAGGGCATGCTCATGCAGCGCGGGCCGCCGCGGCCGCGGGAGAGCTCGGCGGAGGGCACGACGAGAAGGTCCAGGCCCTCCTTGTACAGCACGTCGTTGGTGACGGTGTTGCGGGCGTAGACGCAGATCTTGCCGGGCTCGACGCACAGGGTGTTGGAGCCGTCGTTCCACTGCTCGCGGGAGGCCGCGATCGGGTCGCCGCCGCCGCAGGGGATCAGCTTGACCTGGTCGACGCCGGTGGCGTCCTCCAGGACGTGCTCGAGGGTGTCCTCGATCAGGCGGATGTTCACGTCGCCCGGGTTCTTGCCGGCGGTCAGCTCGTACACCTTGAGGGTGCCCATGATGGCGGGATGGATGGTGAACTTGTCGACATCGATCTGCGTGAACACGGTGTCGAGGTGCATGAAGGCGCGCGAGACCGGGATGTCGAAGGCCAGGATGCGCTCGACCTTGGAGTCGGAGTTCCAGAAGATGTTCTGGGCCATGACGTCGATCGCGGCGGCCTGGGTGCGCTGGGAGATGCCGACGGCGAGGGTCTTCTCGTTGATGTTCAGCACGTCGCCGCCCTCGGTGTGGAACTGGCAGTCGCGGCGGAAGTACAGCGAGACGTCCTTGTAGTCGGGGTGGTACTTGAAGACGTACTTGCCGTACAGGGTCTCGCGGTTGCGGGTGACCGAGTACATGCGGTTGAGGTTGACGCCCTCGCCGACGACCGCGAACGGGTCGCGGGTGAAGTAGAGGTTGGGCATCGGGTCGATGATCAGGTCGGACTCGGACTCGGAGTTGACCAGGGAGTCGAGGGTCGTGGACGCCGTGAGGGGCATGTCGATCTCGGACTTGGTCATGCCGGCCATGGTCTTCTTGACGAACTCGAGGTTGTCCTCGATGGAGTCCAGCTTCTCGCGGACGATCTGCGGCATGTGCTGGCCGCGGATGCCGGCCTCGGCGATGTACTGGTCGGTGAACTCGGCGCGGGCGCCGGGGACCTGGTCGAACACCTCGGCGACGAGGTTCTCGAGATAGAGGACCTCCACGCCCTGGTCCCTCAGGATCTGGGCGAAGGTGTCGTGCTCCTGCTGCGCGACCTCCAGGAACGGGACGTCGTCGAACAGGAGTCGCTCGAGCTCGTCGGGCGGCAGGTTGAGGAGCTCGTCGCCGGGACGGTGCAGGCAGACCTTCCTGAGCTTGCCGATCTCGGAAGGCACGTGCAGACCTTTCGTCATGGCCTCCTACCTTTCTTTCGGGCCTTTCGGCCGAATCTCTCAGCGCCCTTCCATAGCGGACGCTGCTTGCTGACAGCTCTAGTTATATCCAAATTCCACCCGCAATTCCACCTCGCCCCCGAACGGTCAACAAAGTGCGATGAACGGTATATCGCACGAGATTCCCCCATAATGTACTTCGGCGTTCTAAAGTAACTTTTCTAAGGTAAACGCTCTTTTTTCTTAAAAACTATTTGCAATTGCATCTCTAAACTTTTGATTCAGAATTGCATAGCTAAATCGGTTTTATGTATATAAATGATGTTTGTTTACGTTTCCGCCTGCATTCAATGATATTCAGCTATCCATCATTCTTATTCACACTTACGTACCAGTTGAGTGAGGATATAGACCGCTTGCAGACGAGCAGGACGTCAGTCCTATGACTTGTCAGCGTAAGAAGTAGGTAAAGATACCGTTCACGCGATACGTCCGTGCCAGCGGTCGACTAAATTGAGACAATAGTGATTAGTGTTAGGCTACCGTCCCTTGTGGGGACTGAACGGACAGATGCATATGCCGAGCAAAATCGAAAAGAAGCAAGCCGCCGCAAAGCTGCGCAAACCGCCGCGCGACTTCTCGTACACGCAAAACCGAGAGCTCAGCTGGCTACGCTTTGACAACCGCGTGCTTGACGAAGCCTTCGATGAGACCGTTCCGCTGTTCGAGCGTCTAAAGTTCGTGTCGATTTTCGAGTCCAACCTCGACGAGTTCCTTATGGTGCGCGTGGGCGGCCTGTCCGATCTGGCGGAGCTCAAAAAACAACCTGTCGACAACAAGAGCAATATGACCGCCTCCGAACAGGTCGATGCTGTCATGGCCGAAATGCCCGGGCTCCTTACCCGTTGGGAGTCCATCTTTAAGAGCATCGAGGGCAAGCTCGACACCTTGGGCGTTCACCGCGCCCACATCGATTCGCTTACGCCCGAGGAGCGCACCTTTGTAACCCGCTACTTCCAGGCCTACGTGTCGCCGGTCATCTCGCCGCTGGTCATCGATCCTCGCCACCCCTTCCCCAACCTGCGCAACGGCGCGCTCTATCTGGCCTGTGGTCTGGACGGCGCCACCGACGAGGAGAGCCTGCTGGGCCTTATCGAGATTCCCGCCTCGATGAACCGCGTGGTCGAGATCCCCTCGCCCACCGGCACCTACTCCTACATCTTGCTCGAGGACGTCATCCTCGCCTGCCTGGACAGCTGCTTTGGCTCCTATAAGCCGCTGGATCGTGCGCTGATCCGCGTCACCCGCAACGCCGACATCGATCCGGACGGCGAGGGCGTCGAAGAGGAAGAGGACTACCGCCAGCACATGAAGCGCATCCTCAAGAAGCGCCTGCGCCTGCAGCCGGTAGTGCTCGCGGTCTCGGGGTCGCTCGAGAAGGCGACGCTCAAGACTATCCGCAAGGCGCTCGAGCTTTCGCGCCGCTCTGTCTTTACCTGCGATATCCCGCTCAACCTGGGCTACGTCTTTGGCATTGAGGGCAAGATTCCCGAGCACCTGCGCAACGAGCTGCTCTTTACGCCGTTTAAGCCGCAGCCCAACCCCACCATCGACATGACCCGCTCCATCCGCGAGCAGGTGCTGCAGCACGACAAGCTGCTCTTCTACCCTTACGAGGCCATGAATCCGTTCCTGGATCTGGTACACGAGGCAGCCTACGACCCCGAGTGCATCTCGTTGCGCATCACGCTCTACCGCGTGGCCAAGCAGAGCCGCCTATGCGAGTCGCTGATCGATGCCGCCGAGAACGGCAAAGAGGTCACGGTGCTCATGGAGCTCCGCGCGCGCTTTGACGAGCAGAACAACATCGAGTGGGCCGAGCGTCTGGAAGAAGCGGGGTGCACCGTCATCTATGGTTCCGAGGGCTTTAAATGCCACTCAAAGATCTGCCAGCTCACCTATCGCGAGGGTATGGCGCTCACCCGCCTCACGCTTTTGGGCACCGGCAACTTTAACGAGAAGACGGCCAAACTCTACAGCGACTTTATGCTCATGACAGCCCATCCCGGCATCGGTGAAGACGCCAACCTGTTCTTCCGCAATCTGTCGCTGGGCAACCTGCGCGGCGACTACCGCTTCCTGGGTGTGGCGCCCGTCGGACTGAAACCGCTCATCATGCGCGGGCTTGACCGCGAGATCCAGCGCGCCCTTGCCGGCGAGCCCGCCCGCGTGTTCTTTAAGCTCAACTCGCTGACCGACCGCGAGGTCATCGACAAGATCGCCGAGGCATCGTGTGCCGGCGTGCGCGTAGACATGATCATCCGCGGCATCTCGTGCCTCAAGCCCGGTATTCCGGGCAAGACCGAGAACGTGCATGTCCGCTCCATCGTCGGACGCTTTTTGGAGCACGCGCGCGTCTATGCTTTCGGCGTGGACTCGGACATGATTTACCTGAGCTCGGCAGACATGATGACGCGCAACACCGAGCACCGCGTGGAGATCGCCTTCCCCGTGCTCGACCCCACCTGCCGCGCCCTAGTGCACGAGTATATGGGCATGCAGCTGCGGGACAACGTGAAGGCCCGCAGCCTCACGAGCGACGGCACCTGGGTCCCCGTGGAGCGTGCAGAGGGTGAGAAACCCTTCAACTCGCAGGAAGCTCTACTGGAGCGTGCCTATCGCAACGCCGAGGCCGCGCCCGAGCCCGTCATTGAGGCGGAACCTGCCCCCGAGGCCGAGCCGCAGCCAGTAGCACCCAAGGTCCAAGAGGTCCAGGCGACCGTCATTGAGCCCGAGCCTGCACCTGCACCTCAGCCCGATCCGCAGGTCACCAAGCCCGCACCCGAGACGAGCGCCCGTCGCGATAAGCCCGCCGGCAAGACCAAGGCCATCGAGCGCCATCGCCCCGGCCGCGTGCGCATGGGCCTGGGTCTAATCGGCCTGGGTCTTAAGACGCTCATTACCGGCAAGACGAAATAGTCGTTTGTAGAAGCAGTTTGTAGAAGCGCCCCGCATTTGAGGAAAGCCTCGGATGCGGGGCGCTTTTCCCTGCTACCATGGTGCGAACAACAACGCGAATGACAGGCAGGAATATGAAGCTCACTATAGAATCGATGACCTACGGCGCCGACGGGCTGGCACACGCCGACAACGGCAAGGCCGTCTTTGTGCAGGGCGCCGTGGCAGGCGACACCGTCGAGGCCGAGGTCGTACAGGACGGCAAGTCGTTCATGCGTGGCCGCACCACCGAGATTCTGGAGCCAAGCCCCGATCGCATTCAGCCTCCCTGCCCCTTCGTGGGCATCTGCGGCGGCTGCTCGTGGGGCAATCTCTCACGCACGGCACAGCTCGCCGCCAAGGAGCAAAACCTGCGCTCCACGCTCGAGCGCATCGGCAAGTTCGCTCCTGAGCAGGTCGATGAGCTGGTACAGCCCATCCGCCACACCAAGGACGACTGGGGCTACCGCAACAAGATCGAGCTGGAGCCCACCGTCGTCAACGGTCGCGTGCGCCTTGGCATGCACGGTGTCGACCCCAGCAAAATCGTGACCGTCGATGCGTGCCCGCTGTTCGATAAGCGTTTTCCCAAGGCGCTCAAATCGGTCGTCGGCGCACTCAACTATCTAAGCGGCAGCCATGACTTGGGGCTCGAACGCGTGGGCATTCGCGCATCGCGCCGCACCAAGGCACTCGAGGTCGCACTCTGGACGCCCACAGGCTCTTTTCCGCGCTCGCAGGTCTCCCGCGTGCTGGCGGACGCCGCTCATCCCACGAGCATCGTTCGTGTGATGAGCAAGGGCGAAAAGAAAGCCCGCCGTGTCTCCAAAGTCGAGATGCTCGCCGGCGAGGGCTCGTGGACCGAGAATATCGCCGAAGGCCAGATGCGCTTATCTGCCCCGTCGTTTTTCCAGGTCAATACCAAGGGTGCCGAGATTTTAATCGAGCTCGTTATGGACGCCCTCGACCCGCAGGAAGACGAGCTGGCCGTGGACCTGTACTGCGGTGCCGGCCCCTTTACCCTGCCGCTCGCCCGCCGCTGCGATTTTGTCGCCGCCGTCGAAGCCTATGGCCCGGCCGTGCGCGATCTACGCCGTAACCTGGAGATCAACAAGCTCGATAACGTCGACGTCATCGGCGGCGACGCGGGGCGCGAGTTCCCCGATCAGGACGCCGACGTCCTGGTAGTCGACCCGCCGCGTGCGGGCCTCGCCCCCGAGGCCATAGACCTCATCGCGAGCACGAGTGCCCGCGATGTCGCCTACGTGAGCTGCGACCCGGCAACTCTGGCCCGCGACCTCAAGCGCTTTGTCGAGGAGGGCACCTTCTCCCCCGTCAAGATCACGCCGGTCGACCTATTCCCGCAAACCTTCCACTGCGAAACGGTCGTCCACCTCAAGCGCAACTAACCGCATGATGAGAACGGGCTCGCGTGCGTAACTGCACGCGAGCCCGCTTTATTCGGTCGATGCAACGCTGGCAAAAGTCATCGCTGCGCTCACGGGCAGCCAGAACAACAACGGCAGCAGGTAGCGCATCGACTCGGTCGTATACGACGTCGGCGAGATCCAAAGAACAAGGTTTGCCGCAACGAGCGGCGCCATCAGATAGAGTTTCTGGGGCGCACGACGTTTTATCTCCAGCAGTAGAAACGCCATACCCCAGGTCGACCAAAGCGCCTTAGCGCCGACAAGCATGCCGACCGGCGTCGACTGAAACCATGCGACGAGCGACTCGACACTGCGGCCCAAGGTCGCATCGGACCAACTCAATCCCAGGTCCCGCGAGCGGGGAACACATGGCTCACGTTGTGCCCATCGACGGGAGTCACATAGGGCGACAAGGCCTCGCTTCCCGCCGCCGGCATGGCATACCAGCCAACCTGCACACCCAGATACGCTTCGAGATAGCAAAGCGGATGCTGCAGGAACCCCGCCGCCCACGCACCAAGATAGGCTAGAAAATCGAGCTCGTCGGCCTTACCAAACGTGGGGTCTTTAACGGAGTCGGTTAAAAACCACGTGTAGTTGTTCTTCCCGTCCTCGCCGATGGCGCGCTCGATCTCCTGGCGCTGCCATTTCGGGACCTCTTCCCCGTGGTCACGCATCAGCAACGCGGACTGCTGAAACATGAGACCGTAGACCTCCTGCTTGCCACCCGGCTCGCACCCCAAAGCGGGAAGCACGGCCCTGAGCATAAGGACCGTCATAAACAGAGAAGCGCCGACCGCCATTGCCGCAACGACAACTCGCCCGCGCCGACCCGTTACCTTGAAGAACACGACAACCAGGACAATCAGCACAAGAATCAGGCCGGTCTTACGCGTCAGCGAAACCAGAAGCAGAAGCGCAACGTATACAGCAAGGTAACCGGGCGCCCTCAGGAGTCGCCCCCTTGAGCGCATAACCTCAATGGAGGCAACCGAGAACAGCAGGAAAAACGGCAGGAAGGTGGCGTCCTTTGCCATGGCCGAGGCATAAATGGGAAGGTGCCAATATAGGCACAAAAACGCCAGCAGTGTCAGGCAAACGCCACGTCCGCCGCCCATGTGGCATACCAAAACAAGGCAGCACGCCAGGGCACACGCCGTCAGAAACGCCTGTACCAGGCAGAAGGCGTACACCCCAGCATCAGCGCTTCCCAGCGCACGGCCCAGGTCGGTAAACCATCCGTACAGATAGGTATCGAGTATCGGATGATGGTCGGTGATAACGCCGTCCGACAAGGCATTGGGTAAGCCGTTGTACTGCAAAAGCTGCTGGCGGGTATCCCACCAGATCACGCCCGGGAACAGTAGAACCAGCAACGGAGACCAGCAGGCGTAGATGATTGCGCCCAGTTTTACGATACCACCGAATTCGTACGTCTGTGGGATGCCAGAGAACGCTATGTCGCACAAGTTGTCAAACCATCTAGCATGGACTTGCCGAGGAACGCCGACAGTACTTTTGCGCCCCACTAGAAACCGATCGATCAGATAGTCGCCGAGCATAAACGCTGCGCAGAAAAAGGCCATGTGCCCCAAGACATGGACCAAGTTGATAGGGTTACAAGAGAATCCCACGGTATCGCGAAACATATCCGCGATGGTCGCGAGCACCGCCAAGGTACCCACGACCATCAGCATGTCGCGATTCTGTTTTAATCGCTCCACCGGCATGCGCTTAGTGCTTTACCGGTGCGCCGCAATGTGGGCAGAACCGTGTACCAGGAACGAGGGGACCACCGCACGAACCGCAGAATCGCGGAGCTTCCAAAGGCATGGGCGCCTGCTGCAGCTGGGCCTGAGTCTGCTGTCCGACGAAATTCTGCGGAACCGTCTGCTGAGGCGCAGCGGAGATAGTGCCATTCGCGGTTGCCGCATACCCCTTAGAGTGTTTGCGCATGCGAATAACAACGAAGCCGCCAACGCCCGCCGCAAGAAGAATCGCAACTACAACGACAATGATAATTGGGTTGACCGAGGATGAGTCGCCATCGTGCTGGGCTGCAGGAGACAGCAGGCCTCCCGAGGCACCGATCTCGTAAATATCAATTGATACGCTACCGTCACCAAGATCTTGCGCAACGTAAACCTTTGAATTATCTTGCGGGAAATACGCTCCGAACCCAGATACGCCATAATCGCTTTTTAAGGATATTTGAGAGGACGATCCAGTCTTGGGTTGATTTCCGATCTCAGCCGAACACATTGAGCGAATAGGCCATTCCCGCAGTT
>ERZ827516.2195-NODE-2195-length-14945-cov-3.176293_pt1 | contig 14945 bp, 9 predicted proteins | sample MGYA00519703_ERZ827516 | MGnify/ENA primary metagenome ERZ827516 (study PRJEB31778, sample SAMEA3449337) | human gut metagenome | biome: human gut; feature: human-associated habitat; material: faeces | place: United Kingdom | collected 2010/2012 ...
AGAGCACCGCGTCTTCGAAACAGATCAAGGCCGAATTCCAGCGCGTGGCGCTGTGCAATCCCGCCGTGGCGTTCGAGTTGTACGACAATGATGTTCCCGTATACCGTCTGCAACCGACTTCGCTGGCCGGGCGGATCGTCGACGTGGTGGGTCGCCATATCAAACCCAATCTGCTGGAGGTTGCGGCCGACACGTCGATCGTTCGTGTCGACGGGTTCGTGGGGCGTCCGGCGGCGGCCAAAAAGAGCAATGCCGAGCAGTACTTCTTCGTCAACGGACGCTATTTCAGCGACCAGTACTTGCGCAAGGCGGTGCTGAAAGCTTATGAAAAGCTGATTCCCGATACCTGTTTCCCCTCCTATTTCCTCTTCCTTACGATCGACCCCGAACGGATCGACGTCAATGTCCATCCCCAGAAAATCGAGGTGAAGTTCGACGACAAGGAGGCCGTGTGGGAGATCATCCACGCCGCCGTGCGCAACACGCTGGGCAAGACCGGCGCCGTGCCGATGATGGATTTCGACCGCGAGGGGCAGGTGGAGATTCCCGTGTTGCAGCGGGGAGCCATATACAGCGAGCCCCGGGCGATGTCCAACGAGGATTACAACCCGTTCCGCGAGACCTACATCGACCCTTCGGCTCCCGATCCGAATGTCGATTTCACGGGCTTCGACGTGCCCTATGCCGACGGCGGCATGGTGTCGGACACCTCCGGAGCGGGATTCCGGGCCGGAGGCGTGCGTACTGCCGCGCCGGGGCCCTCCGCAGGGGGCGGGTTCCGCCTCCCGCAGGACGGGGAGTTCGAGGAGTTCGAGTCGGGGGCGGACTTCGGTTCGGACCGGTTCGGATACGGCGGGGAGTTCCCCTCCGGCGGGATCGCCGGAGAGGACGGCGGCTTCGAAATCGCATCCGGCGGGACGGACGGGGAGAGCGCGCTCGATTTCATTCCGTCGTCCGCCGGGGCGGAGCAGCAGCGTTTCGATCTGGGGCCGGAGCGTCCCGAGTTCTCGTACCCGCTGCCGCTGGGGGCCGGCTACCTCGCCGCGTTGCTGAACGGGCGCTTCGTCGTCGTGGACCTGCGGCGCGCCCGCGAACGGATCCTTTACGAGGATTACCTCCGGATGCTGGGCAACGGCTCGTCCGTGAGCCAGCAGTTGCTTTTTCCCGAGCGGCTCGAGCTGTCGGGCGACGAATACGCCCTGCTCGAGGAGAACGCCGTGGAGTTCGCCGCGCTGGGATTCGACATCGGCTTCTGCGGCGACGGGGCGGTCGAGGTGAAGGGCACGCCCGCCGAACTGCCGCCCGATGCGGTGGACAAGCTGCTTTTCGAGCTGTTGCAGGCTTTTCGCACGCCTTTGTCGGTGGCCGACGTGCGGCGCGAGAAGGTCGCCGCGGTCATGGCCCGCGGCGCGGCGCGCAACACGCCGCGCGTGTTGTCGCGCGAAGAGGCCGCGGCGCTGCTCGCGCAGCTTGCCGAGACGGGAAACGTCAGCTTCTCGCCCTCGGGCAAGGCGATTCTGGCGGAGATCACGCCCGAAGAGTTGCGCGCGAAGCTGGGATAATGGCGAAAGATCGTTATATTTGCACCCGTATCGGTGCGGGCCCGGCCGCCCGCAGAAAGCGAAATTGAAAAACGGATAGACGACAGAAAATTCCATGAACCGCTATTTTCAGACCCCTCCGGTGGTCAAAAACCTGATAATCATCAATGTCCTGGTCTATATGGCCACGGCGCTGCTGCCCGTGGGCAACGAGATCATCCGCTTCTGCGCGCTCTGGTTCGGGGCGTCGCCCTTCGGCGAGTTCCACTCCTACCAGTTCGTCACCTACATGTTCCTGCATGCCAGCGTCGAGCATATCTTCTTCAACATGTTCGCACTGTGGATGTTCGGCCGGACGCTGGAGTACGAGCTGGGGTCGAAGCGTTTTCTGATCTACTACATGGTCTGCGGCGTTGGTGCGGCGCTGATCCAGTTGGCGACGGCCTACCTGACGGGCGAAATGCCCATCCAGCTCGTCGGCGCGTCGGGAGCGGTGATGGGGCTTCTGCTGGCTTTCGGCGTGATGCATCCCAATGCGGTCATCATGCTGCTCATTCCGCCCATTCCGATGAAGGCCAAATGGTTCGTGGTGATTTACGGCGTGATCGAGCTGTTCCTGGGCTGGACGGGATTCGGCGGCAACGTGGCCCATTTCGCCCATGTCGGCGGCATGCTGTGGGGGCTGTTGCTGTTGCAGTGGTGGAAGCGTAACGGAACGATCCGGTTTTAGAAGATGCGCGGCGACTATTACAGCGACTACGGCGAGCGGCCGGCGGCCGGGCGGCGGAGTGTCGTCCTGCGGGTGCTCGACTGGGTGCTGACGCCGGTGACCGTCGCCGTGGGGGCGGCCATGCTCCTGACGTATTTCGTGCCGTATGTCAATCCCGGGCGCGTTTGGTTTCTGCCCGTACTGGGGCTGGCGGCTCCGGGCGTTTACGTCGCTTCGGTCGTACTGCTGCTCTACTGGATCATCCGCTGGCGGTGGGTGCAGGCCGGGGCGATGCTGCTGCTCGTGGCGGCGGGTCTGGGCAAGGTGTCGCTCTTCTGGCGGCCCGAAATCCGGCGCAGCTACGAGGAGAAAATCTCCGAGCGCGGCACTTTCGGCGTGATGACCTACAACGTCCGCGGTTTCTACGGCGAGGAGGGGCGGAGCAGCGTGGACGAGGTGGTGCGGCTGATCCGCGAGCAGAATCCCGACATCGTTTGTCTGCAGGAGTTCAACGGGCGGCTGGCCGGGGCCTCCGAGGCGTTCCGGCTGCTCGGCGAGGAGTACGAGAGCGCCCGTTTCGGAGCCGAGAAGGATCCCGATCCTTCGGACGACGCGGGGCTGGCGATCCTGAGCAAGTACCGGATTCTGCGCTCGGAGACGGTGCTGACGCCCCATTCGTCGGTGTGGGCCGACGTGCTGATCGGCGACGATACGGTTCGGATCTTCAACGACCATCTTCACTCGACGGCGATCAACGCCGACGACAACGAGTATATCACCACCCGCCGTTTCCTTTCGGATACGGCCCGCGAGGTGAAGCTGCGCAGCATCGTCACCCGCCTGCGCGAGAACAGCGAGCTGCGGGCGGCGCAGGTGGACAGCATCGCCGCACAGATCGGGGCCACGCGCACGGGGCGCATCGTCTGCGGAGACTTCAACGATACCCCCGTGTCGTATGTCTATCGGCGGATGGCCGCCGGCCTCGAAGACGCCTTCAGCCGGTGCGGGTCGGGCTATTCGCACACCTTCCGCGGTTTTTTCAATACGCTGCGTATCGACTACGTGCTCTATTCCGACGAATTCCGGGCCGTCGCCTACGGCGTGCTGCCGGTCGAGTATTCGGACCATCATCCCGTCGTCGTGCGGCTGAAGCGGCTGAAAAAGAGTTCGTGAACGCTCCCGGTGCGACGGTAAAAACGACTACGGCGGCCCTTTTCGGAGGCCGCCGTAGTCGTTTTTCCGTCCGCAGGCGGATTACTCGGTGATCTTCTTGCGGGGATGCACCATGTTCTCGGGGAGCAGGACCTTGTGCAGCTCCTCCTCGCTCATGAGGCGGTGTTCGAGCACCAAGTCGTAGATGCCCTTGCCGGTTTGCAGGGCCTCCTTGGCCAGCATCGTCGAGGTCTCGTAACCCAGGTAGGGATTGAGCGCCGTGACGAGTCCGATGCTGTTGTAGACCATCCGGCGGCAGACTTCGGGGTTGGCCGTGATGCCGACGACGCACTTCTCGCGCAGCGTGTTCATGGCATTGACCAGCATCTCGATGTTCTCGAAGAGCGAGTGGACGATGATCGGCTCCATGACGTTGAGCTCGAGCTGTCCGGCCTCGGAGGCGAGCGTGATCGTCAGGTCGTTGCCGATGACGCGGAAGGCGACCTGATTGACCACCTCGGGAATCACGGGATTGACCTTTCCGGGCATGATCGACGAGCCGGGCTGGCGCGGCGGGAGGTTGATCTCGTTCAGGCCGCAGCGCGGACCCGACGAGAGCAGACGCAGGTCGTTGCATATCTTCGAGAGCTTCACGGCCAGCCGCTTGAGCGCCGAGGAGTTCATGATGAAGGCGCCCGTGTCGCTCGTGGCCTCGATCATGTTCGTCGCCTTGCTCAGCGGCAGTCCCGTGATTTCGCGCAGGTGCTTCGTGCAGAGCTCCGCATAGTCGGGATCGGCATTGATGCCCGTGCCGATGGCCGTAGCGCCCATGTTGATCTCGTAGAAGAGCCGCAGGTTGGTTTGCAGGCGGTCGATCTCCTCGGTGAGCGTTGCGGCGTAGGCTTCGAACTCCTGGCCGAGGGTCATCGGCACGGCGTCCTGTAGCTGCGTGCGGCCCATCTTGATGATGTGGGCGAACTCCTCGCCCTTGGCGTGGAACGCCGCGATCAGTTCGCGCAGCGAGGCCACCGCCCCGTCGATGCTGCGCGCCAGCGCGATCCGCACGGCCGTCGGGTAGGCGTCGTTGGTCGATTGCGAGAGGTTCACGTGGTTGTTCGGATGGCAGTAGGCGTATTCGCCCTTTTCGTGGCCGAGCAGCTCGAGCGCCCGGTTGGCGATCACCTCGTTGGCGTTCATGTTGGTCGAGGTGCCGGCGCCTCCCTGCACCATGTCCACGACGAACTGTTCGTTGAGGCGCCCTTCGCGCAGCTCTTCGCAGGCGCGGGTGATGGCGTCGGCGATGGCGGGATCCAGCAGCCCCAGATCGCGGTTCGCGGCCGCCGCCCCCTGCTTCACGTCGGCCAGGGCGCGGATCAGTTGCGGGAAGAAGTTGAGCCGCACGCGGCTGATGTGGAAATTTTCCACGGCCCGCATGGTCTGCACGCCGAAATAGTACTCCACGGGAATGTCCATCTCGCCGAGCAGGTCGTGCTCGCGGCGGGTTTTGCCCGAAAGTTCGATGTCCGTAAAATCCATAGTGTGTATTTTTTGTTCGTATTACAAATATAGCATTTTTACGGCAGGTTGTCGAAAAATCTTGCTACCTTTGTATTCCGCCGTCCGGAAAAGGTCTCCGGCGGCGTTTGCAAACACCTGTAATACCATGATTCTCGATTCTCTGAAAAACAGCGCGCTGTATCATTCGCTCAACCCGCGGCTCGAACGGGCCTTCTCGCTCATCGCCTCGACCGACTGGACCGGCATGGAGCCGGGCGTCCACGAACTCGACGGACGGGATATTTTCGTCAATGTGATGGATGTGGACCTCAAGCGCAGGCCCGATGCCAAACTGGAGGTGCACGACGCCTATATCGACATTCAGGTCCTCGTCGCGGGTACGGAGGAGTCGTTCGGCTGGAGCGAGCGCAAGGACCTCCGGCAGCCGCTGGGGACGTTCGATACGCAGAAGGACATTCAGTTCTTCGACGACGTGCCGCAGACCTACTATACGCTGCGTCCCGGCCAGTTCACGATGCTGCTGCCCGAGGACGGCCATGCGCCGATGGTGGGCGAGGGGCATATCCGCAAGATCATCGTCAAGGTCCGCCGGTAGGCGGTTCCCTTCCGGACCGGAAAACGGCTCAGGCTTCGGTTTTTCCGAAGCCTGAGCCGTTTTCGTCGCCCCGTATCGCTGTGCCGCGGGGTTGTTTCCGCCTTTCCGGCTGCCGTACCGGATTTTTACCGGACCCGCCTGCACGGACCGGAACGTTCCGGACTTCCCCTCCCCGTCATTTGCCGATTCCGCGGTAACGGAATCCTGCGGCGAGGGCCTCCTGCTTGTCGAAGATGTTGCGGCCGTCCACGATTCCGTCGCCGCGCATCGTCGCGCGGAGCCGCGGCCAGTCGGGCATCCGGAACTCCTTCCACTCGGTGACCAGCAGGATGGCGTCGGCCCCGTCGACCGCGTCGTACATGTTCCAGGCATAGCGCACGGGCCGGTCCTTCAGCAGGCGGCGGCACTCCTCCGTCGCCACCGGGTCGCAGGCCGCCACTTCGGCCCCGGCCTCCAGCAGTTGTCCGATCGCCGTCAGCGCCGGCGCCTTGCGCATGTCGTCCGTCTCGGGCTTGAACGCGAGGCCCCATACGGCGATGCGCCGTCCCCGCAGGTCGTCGCCCAGCAGTTCGCGGAGCTTGCGGACGAGCACCCCTTTCTGCGCCTCGTTCACCCGTTCCACCGCCTCGACGACCTGCATCGTGTAGCCGTGTTCGCGGGCTGTGCAGGCGAGTGCCTGCACGTCCTTCGGGAAGCACGAGCCGCCGTATCCGCAGCCGGGGTAGAGGAATTTGTTGCCGATGCGGGCGTCGGAACCGATGCCCTTGCGGACCATCTCGACGTCGGCCCCCACGCGGTCGCAGAGGTTGGCGATGTCGTTCATGAACGAGATGCGCGTCGCCAGCATGGCGTTGGCGGCGTATTTGGTCATTTCGGCCGAGGCGATGTCCATGAACAGCACGCGGAAGTTGTTTATCAGGAACGGACGGTAGAGCCGCGCCATCAGCCGCCGGGCGCGTTCGCTCTCGACGCCCACCACCACGCGGTCGGGCGACATGAAATCCTTGACGGCCGCGCCCTCCTTGAGGAATTCGGGGTTCGACGCCACATCGAACGGCACCTCCGCGCCGCGTGCCGCCAGCTCCTCGGCGACGATCCGCCGGATGCGTTCCGCCGTGCCGACGGGCACCGTGCTCTTGGTCACGAGCAGCGTGTAGCGGCCGATGTGGCGGCCGAAGGTGCGGGCCACCTCGAACACCTGCGAGAGGTCGGCCGAACCGTCCTCCCGGGGCGGCGTGCCGACGGCTGAGAAGACCACCTCCACCTCGCCGAGACACGCCGCGAGGTCGGTGGTGAAGTGGAGCCTCCCGGCGTCGAAATTGCGCCGCACGATCTCCTCCAGCCCCGGTTCGTAAATCGGAATCCGGCCCTCGTTCAGCGCCGCGATCTTCCTCCGGTCGGTATCCACGCACGTGATGTCGAGGCCCATCTCCGCGAAGCAGGCCCCCGACACGAGCCCGACGTAGCCCGTTCCGACAATGGCGATCCTCATCATGGCGCGTCCGTTATTTGCGCAGCACCCGTTCGGCGACGGCGGCGGCGAGCGAGCGGCACGGGTCGATCATCGCGGGCGAGTAGCCCTGCTTCATCTCCACGGGACCGCACACCGGCTCCCACTTCATGCGCTCGGAGAACTCCTTCATCCGGCGCACGGCGGCCGCGGCCCACGTGAAGGAGCCGAAGAAGGCGAAGTTGCGCTGCGGGATGCAACGCGTCTCGAGGCGGCGCAGCAGTTGCTCGACGGGCGGGAAAAGCTCGGCGTTGTAGGTCGGGCTGCCGACGACGAGCGTGTCGTAGCGGAAGACGTCGCGCAGCACGACCGACGGATCGGCGTAGGAGAGGTTGTGGACCCGGATCCGCCGCACGCCCGCCTCGGCCAGCTCCCGGGCGATGCGTTCGGCCATCTGTTCCGTGTTGCCGTACATCGAACCGTAGGCCACGACCGCGCCCGGTTCGCCTTCGTAGCGGCTCAGACGGTCGTACATATCTACCACGCGGGGAATCTCGCGCTGCCAGACGGGGCCGTGCGTCGGGCAGATGGTCCGGATCGGAAGTCCGCCGACCTTTTGCAGCGCCTTCTGCACGGGGACGCCGTATTTGCCCACTATGCAGGCGTAGTAGCGGCGCATCTCGTCCCAGTAGCGTTCCGGTTCGACCTGCGAATCGGTGATGCCGCCGTCGAGGGCGCCGAACGTGCCGAACGCGTCGCCCGAGAAAACGACCCCCTCGTCGGCATACCACGTCACCATCGTCTCCGGCCAGTGGACCATCGGGATCAGGTGGAACGAGAGCACCTTCCCGCCCAGGTCGAGCACGTCGCTCTCCCTGACCTCGACCGTACCGCACGCGATGCCGTAGTAGCCCTCGATCATCTGCAACGTCTTGGCGTTGCCGACGATCCGCAGGTCGGGGTAGCGCAGCCGCAGGGCCGCGATCGACGAGGAGTGGTCGGGTTCCATGTGGTTCACCACGAGGTAGTCGATCTTCCGCTCGCCGATCACTTCGCGGATGTTCTCGAACAGGCGGCTGCCGAAAGCCTCCTCCACGGTGTCGATGAGGGCGATCTTCTCGCCGATGACCAGATAGGAGTTGTACGAAACCCCCGAAGGAAGCGACCAGAGCCCTTCGAAGCGGGTGGTGGTGCGGTCGTTTACGCCGACGTAATGGATGCCGGGCAGAATTTCCGTGATAGCCATATCTCGTTGTCTTTTTTGGTTTCTGCGGCGAATTTACGAAAAAAAACGCCAGCGTGCAACCGGGGCGGCTTCCGTCCCGAAAACACGAGGAGCCGACCCGCAAAGGGCCGGCTCCGTGGAAGATGCAGTTCCGGGGATTATTCGATCCACTTGAAATCGTTGATGAGTACGATGATCTGTCCGCCGGTGAAAAGACTGCCGGTACTGTTGTTCAGGATGAGGCAGGATACTGCTACGGCAGGGTTCTCGTCTAATTTCCCGGTTGCCACGTTGCAGTAGTCGCCGTAGTTGGCCGCGTCGTAGTAGCCGTGGTAGATGCCGTCTTCCTTCTGCAGATTGACCACGAAGAACGGAGCGTTCGTCGTCGAGAACTGCGTGCAGACCTTCTCGTCGTTGAAATTGAAGACGAAACGTTCGTCCGGATCGCCCAGCGAGGGATCGAGCTGGGTGTAAAGACCCACGATGCGGAAAATGTTCGCATCCGACTGGCGCTGAACCGTCACGGTTCCGGAAAGTCCTGCCACGTTCTCCTGAACGAAGGCCGTGCCGCCCTCGACCCAGGTGACACCTTTGAAGATGTTTTCGTAGGCTCTGCGGGCTCCGTTGGAAGCGACGGCCACCACGGTCGTGGCATAGGTTCCCGTCAGGTCCGAAATCACCACTTCCTGAATCTCTCCGGCGTATTCCGTTCCTTCCGAGACCACCCGGTCCATGTATGCGGCCTCTCCCTTCTCGGCCACGTATGCCTCCTTGTCGGTCTGAAGTTCGGTATAGACGAACATTTTCGACACCTTGTCGTTCGGGACGATGCGGATATTCTCCGTGATGTCCGCATCGTAATCTTCGGGTGCGGCATATTCGTAGATCGTCACCACCGGCGCGCTGTCGTGCCCGGGGTCGGTTCCCTCGTCGTCCGAGCAGGCGGCCAGGGCGATCGCGCTCACGACTGCCAGCGCCGCATAGAGATATTTTTTCAGTATCATAAAATTCGAATCTTTAATCGGTTCCACAAATTACCATACTTTCTCCGGAGAGTCCTCGGTGGGCTGGATCGGAGTCGGGTTGTTCGTGCAGGCCTGGTTGAAGTTCACCTCGGTTCCCACGATGCAGAGGTTCATCCAGTCGGGCACGCCGTCCGTGTTCCAGCGATAGCCTTTCGGGTGGTTCGTGCCGGCGTAGCTGCGCGTGATGCCCTTTTCGAAGCGCTTGATGTCGAACGTCGCAAAGCCTTCGCCCCAGAGCTCGACGCGGCGCTGCCACCAGACGTTGTCGCGGAACGATTGCAGGTCGTTGTACGCGTACTGCGGGTCGCGCGTTTTGGCGAAGGCCTCGAGCAGCGTCTTGCCGCGTCCCTCGTCCTGCATGCCGGCCGCTTCGGCCTCGATGAGCTTCATCTCCTCGACGCGCATCAGGGGAACCGCTACGACGAATCCGACGAACTGCGCGTTGCTGTGGCCCGCGTCGCCTCCGCCCAGGCGGAATTTGAGCGACAGGCCGCCGAAGGCGCCCGAGGCCGAAGCCTGTGCGGTGGAGGTGATCGTCTCCGGGTAGGACGAGACGTCGGAAAGGTAGTCGGCGACGATCTTGTTCAGCTCCTCGACCGTCTGCGCTTCGGCTACGAGCTCGTCCAGCTCGGGGTCGATGAAGCACTTGCGGCGCCAGTCGGTCTGCGGAATGGTCTCCAGCAGGTGCGCGTCGATACGCTTCACCGTGCCGGCTCCGTGCGCATAACCGTTGGAGGTGGTGATTTCGATCATCATCTGCGAACCCCAGCTCGAGTCGCCGTCGTTCAGCGTGATGTTGGGATCCTCGGCGTCGTACTTCGTCATGAACATCCACGAATTGTTGGGCGTGTTGAAGCCCTTGTCGTGGTCGAGGTATTCCGCTTCGGTCATCATCGTATAGCCTTCCTGGGCCTTTTTCGCATACTCCTCGGCTTCGGGCCACTTCTCCATCGTCAGGTAGGCGCGGGCCTTCAGGCCGTAAACTACGCTCAGGTCGGGCGTCGTCTGGTCCGTGCGCTTGTAGTCGGCCAGATAGCTCTCGGCCTTGTCGAGGTCCTTGAGAATGAGCTCCTCCCATATCTCCTTGTTCGTGGCGCGCGGATTGTTCGTGGCTTCCGCGTTGGTCGTTTTTTCCGTGACGATGGGCACGGTCGGGGCGTCTTCATGACCCTTGTAGGTCTGGGGTGCGTACATGCGGGCCAGGTCCATGTAGTAGAAGGCGCGCATGGCATGGGCGATGCCCGCTCCCACGATATGCTCCTCGTCGGGCTTTTCGCCGGCGAGCGAGATCACCACGTTGCAGTTCTTGATCCATCCGTAGTAGATCGTCCAGGGAACCTGGCAGATGGCGTAGTCGGGACCCAGGCCCACACCGCAGGTGTACCATGTCGTGAACTGTTCGTATCCCGTGTCTTCGAGCGCGATGTCCTGTCCCATGACGTCGCGCTGGAGCAGGAACGACGGATAGCCGAAATCGTATGGATACATGTTGGTGTTTCCGGCGTAGAGGAACTCGCCCGCGAGGGTCGAGGTGCAGGCCGTGACGAAGTTGTTGAAGGCGTTCGGCGCATCGCCCGCCTGATCCACGGTGACGGTCCCCTGCTGCGGGAAGGTCTCCTCCAGGCAGCCGGTGGACAGGAGGGATGTGCCGATAAGCAACGCTGCTGCAAATTTTATGGTCTTTTTCATAGATAATCTCTCCTTATTGAATTAGAACGTGAGTTGAACGCCGCCCGAAATGGTCCGGATCGGGGAGTAGGGAGATACGCCCGTGGAGGCGGTTCCCTCGAAGCTGTAACGCGGGTCGAGGCCCTTGCGTGCCGACCAGAACCAGAGGTTCTCGCCTGCGGCGTAGATGCGCACCTTCACCTTGTCGCGGAATACCCGCTCGGGAATCGTGTAACCCAGCGAGAACGACTGGAAGTTGAGGTAGCTGGCATCGGTCAGGAAGCGGTCCGATTTGGCGCCGCCGTACTGGTCGCCCTGCTGCCAGCGGGGCATGTCGCTGTCGGTGTTGTTCGGACTCCACGACTTTTTCCAGTCCTTGTGGATGGCCGTACCGCCTGCCGCGCCCGTTTCGGGGGTGATCAGCCCTGCATAGCCTGCGTCGAAGACCTTGCCGCCGATCTGGTAGTCGAACGTGAGCGACAGGTCGAAGTCGCCGACGCGCAGGTTCGTGCCGAAACCGCCGAAGACCTTGGGAAGCACGCTGCCGTGTTCGTATTCGGTGGCGTCGTTGAAGTCGTAGGTCGTCGTGCGGCCCACCACCTTGCCGTCCTCGATGACGTCCTTGTAGAACATGGCCTGGCCGTACTCGTCGGTTCCCGCATAGACGGGCAGGTATGCGTTGTAGAGCGGACCGCCCACCTCGTACCAGTAGGGCACGAACTGCGTGGGAGCCTCCTGGAATCCGATCTTGCCCGAAGCGGTCTTGGTGAGTTTGCTGGCGGGCAGGCTCAGGATCTTGGTCGAGTTGTGCGCCAGGTTGGCCGAAATGCTCCAGTCCACCGTCTTGGTCTGGATGAGCGTGCCGGTCAGGTTGATTTCGATACCCGAGTTGCGGATGTCGCCCAGGTTGCCGTACATGCCGCGCGTGCCGACCGATTCGGGCAGCGACAGCCAGAAGAGCAGGTCGGTCGTCTTCTTGCGGTAAACGTCGATGCCTCCCGACAGGCGTCCGCGCCAGAAGCTGAACTCTACGCCGACGTTGAGGTTCGTCGTGGTCTCCCACGTGATGTCCGGGTTGCCCTGGATGGCGAACGATGCGCTCATCGACTTCTCGTCCACCTTGCTCAGCGAATAGAGGTCGGTGTAGTAGTAGTCGCCGATCAGGTCGTTGCCCTGCTGGCCGATCGAGGCCTTCAGTTTCAGCATGTCGATCCATTTGGCGTTCGCAAGGAAGTTCTCTTTCGAGAGGATCCATGCCGCGCCGACCGACCAGAAGTTACCCCACTGGTGGCCCGGTGCGAAACGCGAGGAGCCGTCGCGGCGGTAGGAGAACGAACCGTAGTACTTGCCGTTGTAGTCGTACTGGGCGCTGAGGAAATAACCCTCCACGTTGTAGTGCGTGGTGTAGCTCGACGCGTCGGCGAGCGTGGCGGCTGCCGAAAGCTCCTGGATGTCGGGCGAGAACATGCCGTTCTTCGAGGCCGCGAGGTTACGCGTCTTCACGTTGTAGTATTCGTGGCCGGCCAGTACGTTGATGTTGTGCAGGCCGAACGAATCGTAGTAGGTGATCGTCTGGATGTTGTTCGTGCGCAGCGACGACTGTACGGTTTTCTCGATGCTGCCGTTCGTGCCGGCGCTCGTGCCGTAGTACATGTTCCGGAAGTTGGAGATGTAGGTCTCGCCCCACGTAGCCGTGCTCGTGACGTTCACCTTCAGGAAGTCGGTGATGTCGAAGTCGGCCGTGAAGGTTCCGTTGAGCTGGTTGCCGATGGAGGTGTAGTTGTTGTACCGCGCCTCGCCGAGCGGGTTGCCCTGCGGCGAGAAGGGGCGCGTCACGCCGTAGCCGGTCTCGGCCACGCCGTAGTCGTAGGCCTTGTTGCCGTACTGGTCGCGCTTGATGCCGATTTTGCCGTCGGCGCCGATCGTGCGCACGTAGATCGGGTAGATCGGGGCGATGCGCGAGGTGTAATAGAAGAGGTTGTTGGTGTAGGTGCTCGTACCCAGACCGACGTCCAGATCCTGCGACGAGTGGATGTAACCCACGTTGGCTCCCAGTTTGAGCCACTTCTTGGCCTGGTAGTCCGCCTTGATGCGTGCCGAGATACGCTCGTAGCCCGAATTGTCCACGATACCGTCCTCGTTCAGATAGCCCACGCTCGTATAGTAGGTGGCCTTGTCCGTACCGCCGTTCACGCTCACGTTGTACTCCTGGCGCAGGCTGTTCTTGTAGGCCGCGTCGGTCCAGTCGTCGGGCTGCATCCAATAGTCCGTGCCGTTGAACGACACCTTGCGGCCCAGCGTGGCGTTGGGGTTGAGCTTGCCGTCCAGCCCGATCAGGTTCTCGCCGTCGGGACGCGTGTAAACGTCGTAGGCGAGTGCCTTGAGCATGTCCGTATTGGCCTGTGCGTTGGCAGTCGTGGCGTTCATGCCCTGCCCGTAGAAGTAGCGGTTGTAGTACTGTGCGTACACCGCCTCGTAGTATTCGCCCGGGTCGGTGATGACGTCGTAATCCTGCACGGCGCGCGAGTTCACGCCCCACTTCATGTCCACGTTGATCACCGCGTCGCGGGCCTGCGAACGCTTCGTCGTCACGATGATTACGCCCGATGCGCCGCGGGCTCCGTACAGGGCGGCCGAAGCGGCGTCCTTGAGCACGGTGACCGATTCGATGTCGGACTGCGGAATGTTCGACAGGCTGGCGCTGTAGGGCGCGCCGTCCACGATGATGAGCGGGTCCGTGTCGGCGTACATCGAGCTGATGCCGCGGATGTTGATCGAGCCCGAATCGGAGCCGGGCGTGCCCGAGCCTCCGCGCATTTGCAGACCGGCCACGGAACCCACCAGCGCGTTCATCACGTTGGTCGTCTGACGCTTCTGGAGGTCTTCGGACTTGATGACCGAAGCCGATCCGGTGAATGCCTCTTTCTTGGTCGTACCGAACGCTACGACGAGCACGTCGTCGATAGCCGTGATATCCTCCTTGAGCTGAATATTGACCGTCGTCTTACCGGCAATGGGCACTTTCTGCGACTCGTAGCCGATGAACGAGACGTTCAGGTAACCGTCGCTCCGGGCTTGCAGGCTGAATTGGCCTGCGGCGTTGGTCGTCGTACCCGTCGTGGTTCCGTCCACCACGACCGTAGCACCGACGATCGGGTTGCCGTCAGCATTGGTAACTGTACCGGAAACCTGCTGCTTCTGGGCCATCGCAAGGAGCATTCCCCCCCCCAGTACAGCAATTAACGATAGTACAAGTTTTCTTACCATAAGCGTTAATTTTAATAAGATTTTAAAATAAAAAGTTCACCTGCAAAGATCGGAAAAAAGGGTGGTACATGCAAGTAAATTATTAAAGAATTTCCCGTAAATAACATTATTTATAGATATAAGCGACAGCCGATTACGATTTTCGGGGTCCCCCCCCCCCGAGCGATTACGAATTGTAATGGGACATTCGGGCGTTTTCCGGGTGCAGGCATGCGACGATGCGTCCGGAAAGCCTTTCCGGACGCTCTCCGACAGCCCCGGAACGTTCCGGAGACCCGGTATTCTCATATATATAGGTGGTCAGAGACGATAGCAGGCGTCGAGCTGCCGGGAGAGCCGCTCCATGTCCCCTTCGAGCTTGGCGTGGGTGACGGCGGCGTAAATCTGCGTGGTGCGGATGTTCCGATGGCCCAGCAGCTTGCTGATGGTCTCGATGGCGACACCCTGCGACAGCGTGATCGTCGTGGCGAACGTGTGGCGCGCGACATGGAAGGTGATCGGGCGCACGATTCCCGCCTCGGGGAGCAGCCGGCGCAGGCAGGCGTTGCACCAGCCGTTGCTCGGCAGGGCGAAAATCGGTTCGTCGGCCGCGTCCGTCAGGTACCTGGACAGGATGGCGTTCGGAACGGCGAAAAGCCTGACATATACCTCCGAACCGGTCTTGCGGCGTGTCGTGCCGATCCAGAGCTGCCCCTGCGTATAGCGGATATTCGCGGGCTTTAATTGGCGGATGTCGATGTAGGAAAGGCCCGTGAAGCAACTGAACAGGAAGGCGTCTGGCACCGACCGACTGGA
>ERZ827516.2199-NODE-2199-length-14936-cov-4.348834_pt1 | contig 14936 bp, 10 predicted proteins | sample MGYA00519703_ERZ827516 | MGnify/ENA primary metagenome ERZ827516 (study PRJEB31778, sample SAMEA3449337) | human gut metagenome | biome: human gut; feature: human-associated habitat; material: faeces | place: United Kingdom | collected 2010/2012 ...
CGCGGTTGTCGATGAGCTGGGCGCCGGCACGGGCGCACAGCAACGCGGCTTCGTTGAGCACGTTGGCCAGATCGGCACCGGTGAAGCCCGGCGTGCGCACGGCGACCATGTGCAGGTCGACGTCCGGTACGAACGGCTTGCCCTTGGCATGCACCCTCAGAATTGCCTCACGGCCTTCCAGATCAGGGGCGGCCACGCCCACCTGACGGTCGAATCGACCCGGACGCAGCAGAGCGGGGTCAAGCACGTCAGGGCGGTTGGTGGCGGCGATGATGATGAGGTTGGTGTCGTTGTCGAAACCATCCATCTCGACGAGCAGCTGGTTCAGCGTCTGCTCGCGCTCGTCGTGGCCACCGCCCATGCCGGAGCCACGCTTGCGGCCCACAGCATCGATTTCATCGATGAAGATGATGGCGGGGGCGTTCTTCTTGGCCTCATCGAACAGGTCACGCACACGGGAGGCACCGAGACCCACAAACATTTCGACGAAGTCGGAGCCGGCCATCGAGTAGAACGGCACGCCGGCCTCGCCTGCGATGGCTCGGGCCAGCAACGTCTTACCGGTGCCGGGAGGACCGTACAGCAGCACGCCACGCGGAATACGAGCGCCCAGCGCCTTGTACTTGGACGGATCCTTGAGGAAGTCCTTGATCTCCTCGACTTCGGCCACGGCCTCGTCTTCGCCGGCCACATCGGCGAACTTGGTGGTGGGGGTCTGGCCGTCGAGCAGCTTGCCGCTGTTTTTCTTGCCACCCATGCCGAGCATGCCGCCGGCACCGCCCATGCGGCTCATCAGGAACCAGAACAGGGCGAAGAAGATGATGAACGGCAGGATCGAGGTGATGAGGTAGCTCATCATGCTGGTCTGCTCGATATTCGAGGTCCAGCCCTTTTCGAGATCACCGTTCTCCACGGCCTTGGCCACCTGTGCGCCCTGCGCGAAGGTGTAGTAGAACTGCACGTTCTTGCCGTAGTTGGTCACCTTGCCGGTGTCGGCGTTTTTCTTGGTGTAGTCGTTCTTCAGCTTAAGGCGGACGACCTGCTTGTTGTCCGTGATCTCGGCGTAGGTGGCCTTGCCCTGATTGATCAGCGCGAAACCATCTTTGGTGTCGATGGTTTTGGTGCCACCGCCGGCGAACATCTGGAACATCAGCACGACCATGACCACGAGCACGGCACCCCACAGCCAAGGGGACTGCCATATCGGGCGGTTCTCGTTGTTGTTGCCTTTGCCATTGGTCCCGTTATTGCCACGGTTGAACGGGTTGGTGAACGGGTTGCCGTTGTTACGGTTGTTGTTCGGGTTCGGATTATTGCCGTTACCCGGCCCTTGCGGGAAGCTCATGCTTGCACTCCTTGGTAGACGGACGGCTTGAGGACCGCGATCGAATCGAGGTTGCGGTAGCGTTCGTCAAAGTCGAGGCCGAAGCCGACGACGAACTCGTCCGGAATCTCATAGCCGGCGTACTTCACATCAACGTCCACTTCTCGGCGGGAAGGCTTGCTCAGCAAAGCGAAGACCTCCACGGAAGCGGCACCACGACGTTTCAGTTCTGCGACCAGCCACGCGAGCGTGCGTCCTGAATCAACAATATCCTCCACAATCAAAATGTGCCGTCCGCGAACATCGGCGGACAAATCCTGCCTGACTGTGACCTCACCGCTCGACACTGTGCCCGAGCCATAGCTCGACAGGCTCATGAAGTCGATCTGTACAGGAATGCTCATGGCCTCGGTGAACGCGACCAGCGTATTCACGGCCCCTTTCAGCACCGCAACGAGCAGCGGATTCTTATCGCGGTAATCCTCGCTCGCGAGAGCGGCCATCTCGTGGATCTTGGCATCGATCTGTTCTTTGCTGACCAGCTCGTGGTCAATATCTTCCTCAACGTCAGCGATTCGCATGCGCTCCATCTTGGCACACGCGAATGACGTGTTTCTTGCGATTGGCTGAATAACCTCTGGGAAGTGAGACGCCGCCTTGGCCATGCCAATCGACGACCAGCCGGTCGATGGCGGCAATCTGGGCGGCACTGGCGTTCACACCGGCCTGGCTCAGCGCGTGAGCGATGACCCGCAACCGAATCGCCTCTGGCTCACGTGCAATACGTTTGACGCCGATCATCAGGCCGATGCCATGGCCCGAATCGTTGGTATCGTCTGCAGCACAGGCTCGTGGCGTATCGGTCGATACCGCTGCCGACGATGCCGGCCGGTCAACTGCCGTAACCGCCTCCCCCATCACCTCGTCGGATCGCTGATCCAGATACTCCTTGTCCATTCTGGCCAGCTGTGCGCTTTCGGCGAAATGGCGGGTGACATTGAATCCAGCGAATCGTTCGATGGCCGGCAGCAGGTCGTGGCGCACCCGCGAGCGCAACGGATAGTCGTCCGGCAACTCGCCGTCTACCGCATCGCCATTGGTGGGGTCATCCCAATATTCCACACCCAAGTCTTCACAGAGGCCGGTGGTTTCGTCTCGAGTAAGGGTCAGCAGCGGCCGCGCAAAAGTCACGCCACTGCGTGTGAAGACCTGCGGCATGCCGGCCAACGCATCCACGCCACGGCTGCGCAGCAGTCCGATCAATACGGTTTCCGCCTGATCGTCCATAGTGTGGGCCAACAGCACGGCAATGGCACCTGATTCACGCGCCGCGGCGCACAGCTCGTTGTACCGGGCCTGCCGTGCGGCCGCTTCGAGGCCCTCACCGCGTGCCTGCACGGTTGCGTTGCGCACGATGACCGGGCCCAGTCCCAACGCACGGCAACGATCCGCGGCCTCGCCGGCGACCTGTTCGGAACCCTCCTGCAAGCCGTGATCCACAATCACGACACCGCAACGCACGCCCATGGACGTGCATACGATATGGCTTACCGCGGCCAGCGCCATCGAATCGCGCCCGCCTGAACAGGCCACGAGCACGAGTGGTGCATCGGCGGCAACGGCATGGTCCCCATGCTGCGCGAATTCGGGAGCCTGCACATCGCATAGTTCCACGGCGCTCAGCGTTGCGCGGACCGCGCCTACGGCCTTGCGCAATCGTGCGGAATATGCCATGTACTCACCACCCTTTTCTGGTTATAGGCACTCGTGCGTTTATGGACGTTTACGGCCTTTGTAGCCTTTGATGGCCCTTGATGCCTCTTTTACAGCCCCGCGAGCTTGGTGATGAACGAGTCGATGGCGCTACGCGCGGCGGCATAATCCTCAGGATTGTTGACCACCACGGCAAACGACAACGCTCCCCCATTGGTGCGGGACACATTGCCGGCCATCGACGTGACCGTGCCGAGGCTGCCGGTTTTGACGCGCAGCAGACCGGCCACGGCATCATCCGTATACCGATCCTGCGCCGTGCCCACCAATCCCGCGATGGATAGACCTTCCGCGCCGGCCGCGCCGCTCTTGGTGGTCAGATTACGTTGTTGGACGGCCGCCAGCGTGCGTACGGTGAGCCGGGAGCCGGGAGACAGGCCGGAGCAATCGGCCATGGTCAGACCGGATGTATCGAGACCGAGATCGTTCAGAGTGGATTTGACCGTTTCCGTGCCGCCTTCAGGACTGTTTGTCGCTGATTTCGCCAAGGCGGTGAGTCTACCGAACTCCTCGGCCAGCGTATTGTCCGAATGCCGCAACGTGTATGCCATGATTTCGGACAGTGTTGCCGAACTCACCGAGGCCAAAGGCGTTTCGTCGGATGGAGCGGTGTTTGCCGTCACGTCTCCGGTAACGGCCACACCGTTCGATTGGAGCAGTTCGGCGAATTTCGTGGCCACGTCGCTGGCGGTGTGCTGGGACAGTTCCGGGTATCCGGCCGAATCATCAGGGTCGGCCGGCGCAGGCGTATCGGCGGTGTATTGGCGGCCTCCATCAATCGCCATTGATGAGACCGGCGTGAAGTAGACGGTGTAGTCGCTTAAGACCGCGCCGCCTTCCGACAGACCTGCGGGAATGCGTGAGTCGCCGAATAGGGTGTCGTCGTACTCGAGATTGACGGAAGTGATGCCTCGCTGGGCGAGCGCGGCCACGGTGGCCTTGGCCAAGGTGCTCAGACCGGCACGTCCGTTGGTATGGTTTGCGTCGGAATCGCCTGCAGACAGCAGCATGTCGCCATTGCCTTTGAGGGTCAACGTATTGGTGCCGTCATCGGATTGGGTCAGGAACACTTGGGTATCCAAGGTGGATGCCATGTTCAGGGTGGATGAGGCGGCGAGCGCGGTCAGCGTTTTCAGTGTGGATGCAGGCTCGCGTGGAGTGTTCGACTCATGTTCGGCAGCGACGGTGCCTTGGGCGTCTTCAATGATCACCGACGTATCGTTTCCCACGCCTTGCGCGGACAGCAATTCGTTGACCAGTGCAGAAGCGGCCGTGGAATCAATGGCCTTGTTCGCGTTCAGGGCACCGGCGATGGTGCCGCCTGATTTGGCGGTGGCCGGATCGGCAAAAACAGGTGCGGTGACAGGTTTTAACGTCAACAATCCGGGGGCCACGTCGGTGATGTCGGCGGCGCAGTACCCCGCGAACAGGGCGATGGTGGTCAGTGCGGAAATGATGACGGTCAGTGTTCGGCGATGCGATCGTTGGGTCCGCCGTTGCGCTTCACGTCGCTGACGGCGTGATACCGCTGTAGATACCATCGTGCTCCTTATGACAAGGCAATCATTTCTGCAATGAGGCGAACGAGTCGAGTGTTGCCACAATCGAGAGCATTCGCGCATCCATCAGATTACCGCCCAGCCATGTCCCGAGTGCCAGAATGCCGATGCCATTGGCCAGCGCGACCGGAATAATCGCCAGCCACATGCCGCCTTCGGCTCCTGTCAGCAGCATGACCAGCGCCACGATGCCAGTGGGCAGCATGAGCAGCAGGCTGCCAAGCATGTAAACGAACGGGAAGAAGCCTTGGGCCATGGCGCGGCCTTGAGGCGCGGAGAACGGCTTGTCCATTGAGGCGACCGGGTACATCAGTACACAGGAGGTGACTTCGGCCACGCCCAGTCCGCTCAAGGCGATGCCCATGCCCGTGGCGAGGAAGATCAGGCCGGTAGCGAGGTCATCGGGCTGCGCCCAGCGTCCGGTCAGTGCGCCGACCAGCACGATGCCGGCGAGATAGAGCAGCACCATGTAGACGACCATGATGCCGACGTAGACGCGTACGCGGCCGATTCTGTCGGTCCGGCCACGCACGCCGGCGATGACTTCCATGGTGAAGCCGCGGCCGTCATATGCGAGCCCGTTGCTTTCCACGACGGACATGAACCAGCCGCACCAGATCAGCGACTGCCAGACGACCGCGCTGATGCCGTGTGCCTGGAAGGCGAAGATGATCAGGAACAGGACCGGCATGGCGAAGGTCATGGCTTGGCGGGGGTCTCGTTTGAGATAGGTGATCAGGCGTGCGGAAACCGCGCCGGATGCCGAATCGGGCATCCATGCGAATGCGCCGATGCCTTTGGCGGTCTCGGACGGACTGTTTGCGCCGATGGTGAGCCGTTCATGTCTCAGACACCAGGTGCAGACGGCGAAGCAGACAATCCATGTGACGGCAAGGATGGCGATGCGGGCGAGCAGCACCGCCCAGGCTCCGGTAAGCGCGTCGAACGGTAGTTGGAAGGCCGCGCCGAACGGCGTCCATGCGACGATGGTGGTCGCCGCACCCCAGGTTTCGGTGTTGAGGCTGAAGGCCACGCCGGAGTTGACCAGAATGTTCGGCAACTGACAGATGATAACGAACGTCAGCACGATGAAGATATAGAACGCGCCTTTGCCGCGTTTGCTGGTCACCAGCGTGGTGGATAGGGCGATGAGCAGTTTGGAGATGCTCATCATGGTGATGACGGCCAGCACTGCGGCGAGGAGGGAACTGATGATTACGGCTGGTCCCATATGCCGATAGGCCAGTGTCCAGAGCATCAGTGAGGCCACGCCGGTAAGGGCGGGGATGCCGGACAGGCCGGAAAGCAGCAAGCCGAATTGCAGGTTGCGGTCGGCGATGCCGTAGAGCGCGAATTTGCGTGGGTTCATGGTGGAGCCTTCGCCAAGCATCATGAGCTGGATGAAGCCGATGAAGATGGTCATGGTCGCGCCGACCAGCACGACGACTATGTTGACGATGCCTCCGGAACCAAGGATGTTCAGCGGAAAGCCATCCGCGTTCACGGTGAAGGGCGGCAGTATGCCGATGAACCATGCGAGCACGCCGGTGCCGATGATGGTGCCGGCCGCGAGTACGGCGGAAAAGACATAGGCGACGGTCTGCCACGCCGATTTTCGCAGGGTGGCGAGCGTGAGCGTCCAGCGCAGGCGGACCAGGGTGATGGCGGTCTTGATCATTGGCGGGCCTCATCGGTGGGTGTGGCGGGCGTAGGCAGAATCGGCTGAATCGTCTGGGCCGAAGTTGGTGCTTGGGCTTGGGCCTGCCCGCCATCGAGCCACGCGAGATGGGCGGCTTCGTGGCGGCCACCGACTAGTTGCAGGAAGCGGTCTTCGAGTTCTTCGCCAGCAGCGACCTCGTCCACCGTGCCGGCCGCGCATACCAGACCGTCGTTGATTACGGCCACATGCGTACACATCTTTTCGACCAATGCCATCACGTGTGAGGAGATGATCACCGTGCCGCCAGTCTTCGCGTATTCGATGAGAATGTCTTTGAGGTTGGCGCTGGACACCGGGTCCACGGATTCAAACGGCTCATCCAAGACCAGAATGCGCGGGCTGTGAATCATCGCGGAGGCCAGGCAGATCTTCTTGGTCATGCCGGCCGAGTAATCGGTGACCATCGTGTTGGCGGCCCCGGCCAAGTCGAAAGCATTGAGCAGGTCCTGGGCGCGACGCGTGGTCTCCTCGCGGCTCATGCCGCGCAGCATGCCGGAGTAGACGAGCAATTGCAAACCGGTCAGTCGGTCGAAGATCTGGTCGGGCTGGGGCATGACGCCGATCATGCGCTTGGCCGTGTTCACGTCGCTCCACACGTCATGGCCCAGAATCATGGCGGTGCCGGCGTCCGGCACCAATAGACCGGTCACCATATTGAGCGTGGTGGTTTTGCCGGCGCCGTTAGGGCCCACCAGTCCGTAGAACGAGCCGATTGGAATGTCAAGCGCGAGCCCGTTGACGGCGATCTTCCGGTCGAAGTGCTTGAACAGGCCGCGAATGGACACCGCCGTATTCGGGTTCGGCGGCCATGCTTGCGGCTGTGGCTGTTGCGACTGCGAAGACGCGGGAGCGGCGGCTGGCATCATCGGCGGCTGAAATCCGACATTCCTTTGAGTATTGTCTAAGCTCATGCATCTACTCTAGCCCACCAGTCAACCCTCAGCGCAGCACCCCCGGGTTGCTGTTGGATTGCCCCGCTGAGCAGCTCCGGACTAGCGGACTCGGTCAGCCCTTATGTGCGATGGGCTTCCACTGGGCTTTGGCGAAGATGGCCTGGAAGGAAATCGGCACGTAGCTGAGCATGTAAATCGGGAAGCTGAGCACATAGGCGAGCAGCTCCTTGTTCGTGGCACCGATCTGGTCGTGCTCGACAATGATGGTCAATGCAGCCAATGCCATCAGACCCAACACCGATGTGATGATGCCGCTGGACCAACCGGCCAGCGATTGCAGCTGGCTCGACCAACTCACGAAGCCACACGCGGCGAACAGCAAGCCCATCACCGCGCGAATCACGCCCAACACGGTAAACGGACACAGCATCAAGGTGAAGTCGATGCAGGAGAAATCACGTTCGCGAACCGCGCGTTTCAGCAATGCCGAGCCATAATAACGGAATACCTGCAGGAATCCCTTGCTCCAACGCAAACGCTGACGCCAACTTTGCGAGAAGGTAACCGGCTGCTCGTCGTAGAGGATCGCAGTACCGCAATAGCCGATGCGGTCGCCATGCAGAATCGAATCCATAGTGAATTCAAGATCTTCAGTGAGCAGGTGGAACTTCCATCCCTTGTTCCGCTTCATCACCTCGCGGGAGAACATGAATCCCGTACCGCCCACATGGCAAGAGGAACCGAGAATCATACGCGAGTTAGACAGGAATCGCGATTCACGGATGAACCACAGCGCAGAACCAGAAGACACCCAGTTATCCGCCAGATTCACCGAATTACGGTAGCTGGTCAGAATCTTGAATCCGGAGCAGAACGCCTTGTTCATTTCCTCGAAGTAATGCTTGTCCAGCTTGTTATCGGCATCGAACACGAAGTAGGCCTCATAATCATCGGCCACACCGATGTCGAGCATATGCCCCAACAGATACGTCAGCGCATATCCCTTGCCAACCAGTTCAAGATTGTGGCGTTCCACCACATGGCAGCCCAAAGACCGCACCACGTCGGCGGTGTTGTCGGTGCAGTTGTCGGCCACCAGCCAGATGTCGATGAGGTCGGACGGGTAGGTCTGATCGCGAATCGACCCAATAAGGTTGCCGATCACGTTTTCTTCGTTGCGCGCGGAGATCAGTACGGCATACCGGTTGGTCATCGGGGCGTCGGGGAAGCGCACGGGCTTGGCGAACAGGGACATCACGATGCACAGTCCCTGATATATCATGCCGGCACCACCGACGATTACCAGAAGAATATCGAGTACGGAAAGCAGGGTCATCAGCGCCACCCCGCCCTAGGATTGCTGGAGGCAGATTGATCAGACTGCTTGGTTTGCTTGCGTTGCTTGGGCTGCTCAGACTGCTGCGTATCCGCGGCACCACGCTGCGGAATCGCCACGGTGGCGGAATCGTCCAAATCGGATTCTTTCGTCTCGTGTGGCGGAATCGCATAGATCTGTTCCTGCAGCAAACGCAGTTCCTCATTCATCGGCACACGGCTGGTGGACCCCTTGGCCGCACGCGGCATGTGCTCGCCGATCGGCTGCAGCACATGCTCGCCGAACGCTTCGGACGCCTCGACGATCTTGGACTTCTTCTCCGGAGTCGGATCGTTCATCAGTGGTGAGTCAATCAGCTCATAGCGCTTGGTGTACGCACGGAAGATGGCCTGCAGCGATGCGGTGACCGGCAGCGCCAGGAACGCGCCAAACGCGCCGAACAGCGAGCCGAACGCCAGCACCGCGAGGAAGGCGACGGCCGCGTTGATATCCATCGTGCGCTGCGAAATCCTCGGCGAGAGAATCAGGTTCTCGATCTGCTGGTAGACGATGATGAACACCAGCACCGCCACGGCGTACGTCCATCCGCGGTTGCCCCAAGCGAACAGCACCGGCAGCGCGCCGCCGATATAGGTGCCGACCGTGGGGATGAACTGGGATACCACGCCGCAGAACAGGGCCAACGGCAGCCAGTAGGGCACATGCAGAATCTCTAAGAAGATGGCAGTGCAGGTGGCGTTGATCAACGCCAGAATCGAACGGGAGAACAGGAAGGACGAAATCTGGCCTTGGGCCACGGTCCACACCAGCAGGAATCGGCGCTGCGTGTTGGGGGCCAGCCACTGGCAGAAGGAGCGGCGCAGTTTGGGGCCGGCGGCGGAGATGTAATACGTGGTCATGACCACGGTCATGAGGTTCAGCAGGAAGGAGAACAGGCCGCCCACCGTACTCATGGCGGTACCGGCAAAATCGGTGACCCACGAGGTCTGGATATTGTTGAAGATTTCCATGCCGAGATTGCTGATTTCCGGCATCTTGAACGTGGCATACTGGTCCACGAACTCACGAATCTGCTCATACATGGCCGGCAAACCGCGGACCATGGCAATCATCTGCTGTACGAACATGTTGCCAAATAGCGTGAGCAGCACACCCACGACCACGGCCACGCCCACCAAGCTGACGGCGGAAGCCACGCCACGCTTCCAGCCATGAGCCACCAGCGCCACCACCAACGGTTCGACGGCCAGCGCCAGGAACAGCGAGATGATGATGTCGAGCACTAGATAGGAGATGTCGCCCCACGAGCGCCAGCAGAACATGAATACGATGACGGCGAGGGCCACATACAGCAGCGCGCGGCCGAACCATTCCGGTGGCCTACGGGAATCTCCCTTGGCGGGGAACAAAGTACCAAAGTCGATACGATTCTCGTCGTCCGGGTCTGCCCCGGCCTCTGCGGCACCGGTTCTCAACGTGTCGGTGCTGTTTACGTTTCGCACGCGTTCGCTCATGGCTCCCCATTGTAGCGAGGGGTTTGAAGCTCGGATACGCCGGCGGCGTACACCCGCTTTTCTATTGTTGATGTTATGCTCAACGTTTCGATCATCATCCCAGCGTGGAACGAAGCCGAACGCATCCGCGACTGCCTGCTGAACGCCACCCGTCAGACCATCATGCCGCATGAGGTGCTGGTGGTGGACAATCGTTCTACGGACAACACCTGTGCGGTTGTCGAACAGTTCATTGCCGAACATCCCGAGGCCCCGGTCAAACTGTTGCACCAGAACGATGAACAGGGGCTGATTCCCACCCGCAACTTTGGCCTGAACGCCGCGACCGGCGATGTGCTGGGCCGTTTTGACGCCGACTGTATGATCCGGCCTGACTGGGTGGAGGTGGTCTCCGGCATCTTCACCGAAGACCCGGCCGCGATGGGTGCCACTGGTCCGGTGATGTATTACGACATGCCCTCACGCCATTTCGGGTTGAAAGGCGACAATTCCTTACGCAAGCGAATCTACCGTGCCGATGGCGGCCAGCCGCTGCTGTTCGGCTCGAATATGGCCTTGCGCGCTTCGGCCTGGCATCAGATTGTGAATGAGGTCTGCCGGGATAAGGCCGATGTGATGCATGAGGATATCGATATTTCCCTGCATCTGATGGGCAAGGATCTGAAAACCGTGTACTCGCCGCGCATGATCGCCGCGATGAGTGCGCGACGGATGGATACGTCGTTGAGTTCGTTCCTGAGCTACATGCGACGTTTTAAGAATACGTTTGATGCGCATCCGCAACATACGCGCACGCATAAGCCGGAGGTGTTGTTCACCGCCATGTATCCGGCGATGCATATGTTCTACCCGGTGTGGCAGAAAGTGCTGAATTCCGCGGATATCAATCCGGCTGAAGCCGCGTGGATCAACGAGCAGATGGAACTGGCGGAGGCGCAAGGCAAGCAGCTGTACGACGAGACCCCCACCGACGAAGTCTACGACGAAAAGCACGAAAAGTAGCTAGATATACGAGCCCCCTCTGCTTATGCAAGCTCCCTCTGATAAGGGAGCTGTCGAATGAAGTGAGACTGAGGAAGAGACTGCGACGCAGTCGCTAAAACATTGAATTGGACGCAGGCCGATACCTATTATTCAGCGGCTACGCCGCAACTTCTCTCCCTCAGTCAGCTACGCTGACAGCTCCCTCATCAGAGGGAGCTAATGTTTACTGTCATTGACTGATCACATCAGCGACTTGTAAATCGCGAGGATGTCCTCTTCGGTTGCCTGACGCGGGTTGCCGGGGGTGCACACGTCGTTGAAGGCATCGTGAGCCAGCGGCTCAAGGTCGGCCTCGGTGGCGCCCACTTCGGAAATCGTGGTCGGGTTCTTCAGATCCACGGTCAGCTTGTGGACGGCCTGCACGGCCTCTTCGCGCACCTTCTCCAGGTCGCCGGTGTAGGCGTCCTCAACACCGAACGCATCGGCGATGTCGCGGTACTTCTCACCGGTGAAGTCCTTGTTGTATTCCATGACCGGGGCCAGCAGAATACCGTTGGCCACACCGTGGGCCACGCCCAGACGGCCGCCCAGCGGGTGAGCCATGCCGTGCACCAGACCGAGGCCCACGTTGGAGTAGGCCATACCGGTGATGTAGGACGCGTAGGCCATCTGCTCGCCGGCCGGAATGTCGCCGTCGGCGGACTTGGCCAGGTTCTTGGCAATCATGCGGATGGTCTGCATGGACAGGCAGTCGGACAGGCTCCAGGCACCCGGGGTAATGTAACCCTCGATGGCGTGGGTCAGGGCGTCAAGTCCGGTGGCGACCTTCAGGCCGCGCGGCATCGAGTCGGTCAGATCCGGGTCCACGAAAGCGACGATCGGGATGTCGTGCGGGTCGACAGCCACGAACTTGCGCTTGTTGGCCGTGTCGGTGACCACGTAGTTGATGGTCGTCTCCGAGGCGGTGCCGGCGGTGGTCGGCACGCCGAAGATCGGGACGGACGGGTTCTTGGTATCCGCGACGCCTTCCAGAGAAAGCACGTCGGCGAACTCCGGGTTGGCGGTGATGATGCCGATGCCCTTGCAGGTGTCTTGCGGGGAGCCACCGCCCAGGCCGATCAGGAAGTCCGCACCGGACTCGGCGAACTTGGCGACGCCGTCCTTGATGCACTCGACCGGCGGGTTCGGCTTGACGTTGGAGAACACCTCGTACGGCAGGCCGGCCTCATCCAGAACCTTGGTGACCTTCTCGGCGGTGCCGGTCTCCAGCAGCACCGGGTCGGTGACGATAAATGCCTTGGTGAAGCCGTGCTGCTTGGCGACGGCCGGAATCTCCTTGATCGCGCCACGTCCGAAGTATGCAGTCTGGTTGAAAATCATGCGGTACACCATAGGGGCTCTCCTTTTGAGCTAGTGTCTTAACTGGTGGTCCACTCTGTCTTTGAGTGGTCCAACGGTTCCCCAGTCTACTCCGCGCATGAGCATTCACCTGAAAACACGCTGAAAGAACAACACTGAAAATAATGGCAAGAAATGGCGGAATTCCGCACTTGTCGAATTATTGTTCATTGACCAAACCAGTTCCATCGCCCGAAATCTCAACGATAAGACCATTTTCCGGAGTCATCTGACGCTCTCCGAGAAACTCGTCTCTCATCCGCTTACTTCGCGCGTAGCGCAATCAATATGCGAGATGCCTAATTCCATTCGTGCTTCATCAGCCGAACGCGAACTGGTTCACCAGATGGTGTATTCAACGGTTTCAGTCTCCTGAAGAGGACTAAGATACCTCGACAGTTGGGGTGATCATCATAAGAGAATGAGGTAGATAATGGCAAATGGCAAGGCTATGACGGTCGGCGAGATGGCGTCCCTGTTTCTCGACCCCGCCACTCCCGTTCGTATCGACGCTTTCGACGGCTCGCATTTCGGCCCGGCAGACGCGGATTTGAAGGTCAAAATCGCCACGCCGAACTGCATGTACCAGCTACTCGCGCACCCGAATGAAATCGGCATCGTGCGCTCATACATTCTGGGCGATTTCGACGTGGACGGCATTGACTACGCCGACCCGTATCCGGCGATGCGCAAGCTGGTGTCGCTGGCCAAATACGTTCGCCCGCTCGCTCCCGCATCCATTGCCCGCGTATCCGCCGGCATTCTGAATCACGGCTTCAAGAAGCCGCCGGTGCCCGCCACCGAGGGCCCGAGCAAGTTCGCCCGCATCAAGCGTGGCCTGATGCCGCACACCGAAAAGGCCGATTCGGAAACCGTCAGCTTCCACTACGACATGTCCAACGAGTTCTACGCCGACTTCCTCGGCCCCTCCATGACGTACACCTGCGCGGTATTCGACAACGAGCACATGAGTCTTGAAGACGCACAGGCCAACAAACTGCGCCTGATTCTCGACAAACTGGACTTGCAGCCCGGCCAGCGCTTACTGGACATCGGCTGTGGCTGGGGTTCGATGGTCATCACCGCCGCCCGTCGCGGCATCAAGGCGCTCGGCGTCACCCTCTCCAAGGAACAGGCCGCGTACGCCAACGAATGGATCGCCCGTGAGGGGCTGCAGGATCTGGCCGAAGTGCGCGTACAGGACTACCGCGAGGTGCCCGAGCATGACTTCGACGGTATCTGCTCGATCGGCATGATGGAGCACGTAGGCGTCAAGAACTACCAGAGCTACTTCGAAGAGATGTTCCGTCTCCTGAAGCCGATGGGCCGACTGCTGAACCACCAGATCACCATCAGCCATGACAAGCCTCACGGCAAGCCCGGCACCGACGAATTCCTCGACCGTTACATCTTCCCGGACGGCGACCTCGGCGCGCCCGGCTTCATCGAATCGTGCATCCATGACGCCGGCTTCAACGTGGTGCATCAGGAGAACCTGCGCCAGCACTATGCGCTCACCCTGCATCACTGGAACCAGAACCTCTCCGAGCATTGGGACGACGCGGTCAAGCAGGTCGGCTTTGAACGCGCCAAGGTATGGGGTATGTACATGGCCGCCTGCGCTCTGAACTTCGAGCTCGACGGCATCCAGATTCACCAGTTCCTGGCTGTCAAGCCGGATCGCGTGGGCCACCCGGACGGCAAGTGGTACCCTCTGCGCCAATGGTGGCAGGCCTGACTCCGTTTCTATGGGACGGCACGCGGTTTTTACCATTGTTCATCTGCCGTCCCACAGAAGTGTGGGATAGCAGATACATCAATCGGTTGACGCATCTGCTATCCCGCATGACATAAGCCGAGAACCGCAGAATAGAGCCGTTCTTTGCCCTCAGCTCTGAGGGCGTTCTTCGAACGCTGTGGGACGGCACGTCGAAAATCGGCAAAATCACGTGCCGTCCCACACGATTCCCTTCGCACGCGCATTTCGCAGGTGCTTTTTCTGCAATACTGACTCTATGAGCGCCACAGCCCCAGAAACGGCTGGGGCGGACGATCGCACCGACCATGACACGCGCGGATAAGACCCACGTTTCTTTATTTAACCCTAACCCGATGTTCGCATTGGTGCTGTTGGCGTGCGTAGTTGCGGCGAGGAAGACAGTTGTTGGCGAACGCGAGCCTTTGCATTGACCGGCCAGCCCGCCGGAGTAGGTACGTGACGGATATGCAAAAGCCCCGCACAAGGCGGGGCTTCATTGTGGTGGCTCCGAACGGCGTCGATCCGTTGACCTAGCGATTTTCAGTCGCTCGCTCTACCAACTGAGCTACAGAGCCATGAACAGTCAAAAACCCGGATAATCCGGGTTTCATAACCATTCCAGCGACCCCGGCCGGACTTGAACCGGTGACCTCCGCCGTGACAGGGCGGCGCTCTA
>ERZ827516.2212-NODE-2212-length-14858-cov-2.547051_pt1 | contig 14858 bp, 19 predicted proteins | sample MGYA00519703_ERZ827516 | MGnify/ENA primary metagenome ERZ827516 (study PRJEB31778, sample SAMEA3449337) | human gut metagenome | biome: human gut; feature: human-associated habitat; material: faeces | place: United Kingdom | collected 2010/2012 ...
GCCGTCGTAAAGCAGACACATTTTCACGCGCCTATGAAGCGGCGGCTTTGATTTTGAACCGCCCCCTGTCAAGTAGACAGGTAAAAAAAGAAAAATTACGCCACGAGGGTCTGGTTCCTGTAAGCAAGGGGAGCCAGGCCCTTTAACTTAGCTTGAAGCCGCCTTGTATTGTAAAAGTCTATGTATTCGTCGATGGCTTTCTTCAATTCCTCGAAGGTATGAAATTGCCGGAGGTAGTACATTTCAGATTTGAGAATCCCCCAGAAACCCTCCATAGGGCCGTTGTCGATGCAGCGGCCGGGCCGGGACATACTCTGCGTTGCATGGATACCGTCCAGCTTTGCTTTGAACTGCCGGTTGGTGTACTGGTAGCCTCTGTCACTGTGAAACAGAGGATGGGCGCTGGGGTTGGCTCTCACCGCTCTGTCAAAGGTGTCAAAAACAAGCTGATTGTTATTGGATTGGCCCAGTGCATACGCAACGATGCTTTTGTCATGGAGATCAAGGATCGCACTCAGGTATGCTTTCTTCCCGTTGAGAAGTTTGAATTCTGTGACATCTGTCAGCCATTTTTCATTGGGTCTGTTTGCCGTAAATGCTCTGTTCAATACGTTTTCAGCGGTAATGCGCGGTTCCGACATGACATAGTGCTTCTTCTTTCGGCGTATCACGGCCTGCATATGTACACTTTTCATCAGGCGGTAAATCCGCTTGTGGTTGTAGTTTCTTTTGAGCCGGCTGTTCACATTCAGCGTCATACGGCGATAACCGTAGATGCCTTTTACTTCGCTGTACAAACGGATGATTTCTTCCAGCAAGCGGGTATTTTCTTTTTCTGAGGTGCTTTCCTTCCGGTGAAGCCATTTGTAGTAAGAACAGCGGGGAATCCCGGATAACGTGCATAACGATGCGATTTCATATCCTTTTTCCTGATGAAGCGCATGGATCACCTCATAGACCTTCCTGCGGCGTGTGAGCCTGCTTACCGCCTCCCCTCCAGTTCGTTCAATTTTTTTAAGAAATCGTTCTCCATTTGAAGCCTTCTGTTTTCCGCCTCCAGCTGCCGCAGCTTTGCTGCGGCTTTTTCCTCCTCGCTGTATTCGGAAGGAGGGCGGCGTTTCCCCCGGCGGTCAAGCAACCCGGCTTCTCCCTTCTCTTGATATTTTTTGACCCAGCTATAGATCTGCTGATAGGTGATCTTGTACTGTTCACTGGTCTGCCGGTAGTCCAGTCGATGTTCTAAGCAGTATAGTACTGCCTGCAGCTTTTGCTCCTGCGATAATTTTTCTTTCTCGGCCATATCTGTTTCCTCCCGCGCTCTGCGTGTTTTGAACTCTCTATGGCCTTGATTATACAACGTAATCCATTGCTGTAAAACCGCATGGGAGGAAATCCCGTATTTGCGGCACATGGCATCCAGCGAGCCTCCTCCGCCCATGTAGTCTTCTACTGCCGCCAGCTTCAGTGAGGATGGATAACTTGTAACATGCTTTTTCGGATACAGCCCGCTGCGACCCTCCATCTGATATTTCCGCAGCCATGCCTGAAAAGTGCTCAATCGTATTCCTAATTCTTTCCGGATTTGTGTGGAACCCTTACGGATCGCTAGGTAGTCCTCCACAGCCTGAATCTTTACCTCCGGCGGTATTTTGCCTTTTAAACTCATGATAATTGCTCCCTCCGTTTCGACAGTTTTGTTTTTCCGCTGTCTACTTTAAAGGGAGCATATCAAGCTCCCGTACCGCCTCATCCGTAGGGACTGGGATGATGTCAATAGACAACATCAGGTTCCGGTCCAGTGCAGTCAGCTCGTTGATCATGGAGTCCTTGATGTAGCTGGCATACTCTTTGAGGAACAGCACCCGCCCGTACTTGTTCCCCATGATGAAGTGGTCTTTCTTGAACTCCAGGCTGTCCGGGCAGACAGCATCCTTGAAGGAATGCCCTTTCCGCATACAGTCCCGGAGGTCGATGCGGAACCCGTTCTCCTCTCCGGGGCGGTAGAAGTCATGGAGGACTCGCAGCCGTTCCACGGCATCCAACTCTTCACAGTGGGAGTCCAGACGATGGAGGTGGGCAGTCACATCATGCATGGTCCGGTCAAAAAAAGACCGGGCCTCCTCCGCGCTCTTGCGGTGGACAGAGAAGGTGATATACCGCTCCTGCACCACGCTGTTGGCAGCGTTGGTGGCCTTGTCCAGAAGCATGGTGTTGTACTCTGCACGGTATCCGTCCAGATGATCGTCCCGGCGAGGGATGAGGATCTCCTGTTCCACATTTTCCCGTGCGACGCGCTTGTTGTTGATGGTGATCTTGGTCGTAGACCCGGCATCCAGTGCATTGAGCAGTTCGGAGTAATCCAGGAACATCGCCGTCTTGTCCTCTTTTGAAGCGATGGCGTAGTTGATGTCGCTGAACCGCAGGGTCTTGGAGAATTTGCTTCCGAATTGAAAAATCCCATCCGGCCAGAGGCGGCGGATGGGGATGGCGTCCTGTACAGATCTTGGCACCTCGAATGTTTCTTTGTCCTGCTTTAACGTATTCAGCAGGGTCTTAATCAAGTTTGAGCGCCTCCTTTATCGTTGCATTTTCCAGAGCTTTGGTATACAGGTGATCCGATTTGAATACGAGCCGCTTTGGATAGAGCAGCTCTGAGCGGATGACCGCCAGAATAAACTGTTCGAACGTCATGCTGTTGTATCGGTAAAAGCCGCACAGGGCAAAGGGTGCGGCGGCCAGGACGCAGGCCCAGCCCACATCCGAACCGCCCAGAGCTGGCCCCAGGAAGAAATAGACTGCCAAAGCCACCGCCACGGCGCCAAGGGCGCAGAGGAACTGCCGCAGGGTCAGGCCGAAGAAGATGCCCTCCTGGTAGTCCCGGACTTCTTTGTTGATCCGTACTTCTATGTCGTTCACCTCTCTATTTTTGCTTTTGCCAGACAGACCGTTGCAAATGCCGCCCAGCTATGGTACCATGCCAAAAACCAGAGAAGGAGGTCTCCTGCATGGCGTATTTGTTTTTGATGCTTGGTGTATCGCTCCTGCTTCCGTTGCTCCGGCTGGCCTTTCGTCTCCGCCTGGGCCTCCCGCTGCTGTTCGCCCTGGGGATGCTCACTATGTGCCATAGCTGGTATCAGGCCCACACCGCCCTGGCGGACGGGATCTTCCTGGCCCTGGTGGGGCTTGCGGCCCTCTCCTGGGCGGTGACCTTCCTCCGCTGGTCGGCGGAGACAGTGGGCTATGTGCTGGCTGACCGGCTGGCCGGAGCTGCCCTGGCCCGCCGGGTGCGGCAGGCCAGAGCTGAGGGGCGCTCCATGGTGGACACCCAGGGCCTGTGATCAGCCCAGGCCCATCAGCTCCCGGATGAGCCGGTCGCTCATCTTGATAGCCCCCACCAGCACCAACATATTGAACACCAGCTCACCCACATAGTTCCACACGATGGTGGCCGGGGCCAGGGTAGTGTCCACAATGGCAGGCGGCGTGGAGGCAAATGCTGAGAAAATGACACAGGCCAATACAATGACACAGCCCTCCAGGCAGATGGCGGCATAGCTTTTGACAAAGGCCATGCCGATCCTGCTGGAGGGCTGCCCCGCGAAGCTGGCCAGAGGGACGGGCGCAATGGCGGTGGCGAGTAGGGTAAGCGCCCAGCGCCTTGCCGCATTTCGGCGGCAGGTTTCCAAACGCTCCCCTCCGAACCGGACATACACCTCTCAATGTATCCGGCTCTCCAGGTATCAGTCCAGTTTTCCGGCATGCAATTTAACATGGCAGTTATGGCATAGCGCCATAGTTTTGCGCCTGCGCGCAATCATGTGGCGCTCCCATTCCGCCTTTCCTGATAGGTCTTTCAGCTTCCGGATATGGTGGATTTCAATCTCCACATCCGTCGCTCCGCACCACTCACATTGGCCGCCTTTTAGCCGCTGAACAAGACTTGTGTAGCTTCTATTTTCATTTGCCCGCCCGATAATGTCCGGGTTTGTTGCGTCAACATGGGTATCCCGACGCATTCCTTGGTTGTAAAATACAACTGACTTTTCACCGGATTTGCTTTGATAAGTCACTACAAAGTCTTTTCCTTTGGTATATTTTCGGATGATTTTCTGCATGCTCGTTCGGTATTTCCCAGCAAAGGTTTTATACATGCTGTACTTCATCACATAGAGGAAATTATTCAGTACGGTTGCGTTGTGTGCGATACGGTAGTAATTGTACAATCCCCTGATTTCTGCATTGTATTGGTTTAAGATTTCCAGGTCATCCAGATTGCGTAGGCTGGACCTGCAAACTGGTTCCCAGATTTCTTTATTCCCGTTGTCTTTGTCATAGTGGATCTTAAGTGCCCCATAGGACAATAGCCGTTTCAGCCATTTTTCCTTTGGCACATACAACTTGATACGCCCGGTGTAGGAGCGCTTAACGTAGCCCGCTTTGGTGCGGGTACTGTTCTGCTCCTTGCTGGTGGTAATCTGAAAGCTGAGGAACTGGGCAAAGTCTGTTCCGTGCGTGATAAGAGTCTTTTCCTGAGATAGTTCCAAATGAAGCTGCTCTCGGATAAACATTCCCACATCGATCTTGACTTGCCTTGCGTCCGCTTTGCTCCCAATTACTCCGATCAGAAAATCGTCCGCATAGCGGACATACACCAGCCGTTTATAGCTGTCATCCATCGGGTCAACATACGGGATGGTACGCAGATATTGATTGATTTCATTGATTTCCGCCATAACAGTTGCTTTTTGCTCCGGGGAGATTTTACTTTCGTTCCGTTTCAGCCACTCCTGCTTTCCACGCCGCTTATCCAGCGGCTTTTTATAGGCTGGGTTGATACGGCGCTTGTTACCTTGCCGAAAGGTCTGGGCATATTGGGCCATAAACACATCCAGCTCATTGAGGTAGATATTTGCAAGAATAGGGCTGATGATGGACCCCTGCGGAGTGCCGGAATAAGTGTTGTGGTAAACCCAATTCTCCATATAGCCCGCTTTCAGGAACTTCCAGATAAGCCCGATGAAATGCTCATCCTGAATGCGCCTGCGCAGGATGTTGACCAATGCATGATGGTCAACATGGTCAAAGCACCCCTTAATGTCACCCTCGACAAACCATTTGACCCCAGTAAAATTCTTTTGCACATGTTGGAGTGCCGTATGACAACTCCGTTTTGGGCGAAAGCCGTGGGATGTATTCAGAAAAGTCGGCTCGTAGATACTCTCTAGTATCATGCGAACCACTTCTTGTACCAGTTTATCGTCAAAGGAGGGAATACCAAGGGGACGCTTTTTGCCATTGGCCTTGGGGATATACGTCCGACGGGCCGGGGCGGGTTGATAACTAAAATCCTTCAATCTGGCAATCAACGCATTGATACGCTTCATGCCTATTCCATCCACGGTCTTACCATCTGTTCCGGCGGTCATATTGCCTTGTTTGGCTTGTATTTTTTGGTACGCTATCAGATAAAATTCAGGATTGTACAAGTTGCGGTAGAGTCGCTGATACCGATAATTGCTGTTGCATGCTTTGGAACTTAAACTCTCCAATACATTTTGGGGACTTCTCATGGTGTCTCACACACCTTTCCTTTTGTGAATTGGTGATACCCTGCCGCCCTTCGCCATGTACAAGGTTTTCCCTTGCTCGGACTACTACGGCGGCTCCGTTGCCCTGCCGGATATTCAGGTCCTGCGGCCATAGCCATAAATGGCGTTCCGGTTTAGGCAATCTCCGGTTAGATAGCTGGAAACAGCGTGATATGATGTCGGAGTGGGTTTTCGTCCTTTTCCGCTGACTGCGGCTGGCTATCATGGGTATCTCGCAAATCGTGTCTACATGTCACCATTTGCCATGACATACGGCGAATTCAGCTATCCTACGCCGCCGGCTCAAGTATGCCGCCTCGGACTGCCCTTAAAGCAGTTTAGCTTTGCACCTCATTCATATCGTTTCATCTTGCCGTTCAGTAGTGGAATGATAGCTTTCCAACTTACGACGTTGCCAGCATGCTACACTCCCCATCAGGTTTCCCCTCCGGATAAGCTGGCTGATGATAGGAGATTATTTCACCTGCCTTTCTGGATTACCTTATCCTACCGCCGTGCAATAGGCGGAATTTCCATCTATCCGTGTGCTTTGGCTTATACCGCCGCACTTCCGGACGCACTATAGAGTTTGAAAAAGCGGGAATAGACGGTCAAAATCATGACCAGCGACAAAACCCAGATAAACAGGGATCCCAGGAGCGTTACCGCCCACAGCGGGATACTCTCCAGAAAGCCCACGTCCTCGATGATGGTCACCATCTCGTCTGGCAGGGCCGTGTCGGACATGGCCGTGAGGCCGGAGGCGTCCATAATGGTGGACACCGCGCCCTGGGCGATGCTGAACAGGGTCATCATCAGCTCCAAGCCGTAGGTGACGGCCCCCTGCGCCAGCGCGAACCGCACAAAGGTCTTGACCGCCACCTCCGGGCGCTTGAGTTCCGTAAAGCTGCCGCAGGTCTTGACCACGCCGGCGACGAAAAACAGTACCAACAGAGCGTAGCCGATGGCTCTCAGCGCGTCATGGATGTTGAGAATGACGTCCCAGATCCCGCCGCCTTTGAATTCTTCCGGCGACGTGGAGATGAGCGTCCAAATCTCGGTGAGTTTTTCATTCCAGGTAGCAAGGGCTGAGTTCAGGTTGTCAACGATCCAGTTTCCACTTCCCATTGTGCATCACCTCCGTGTGGGAAGGGAGCGGGAGGACGCTGTGTGCGCCCTCCCGCTTTGCCCACTCAGCCGGTGATGAGGGTAAGGATCTCCTTGGTAAACGTGATCACAATGCCGCCCGCGATGGTGAGCATGCCGTTGGCGCGCTGGGAGGGGTCGTGGCTCTTGAGGGACAGGCCCAGCTGGAGGACGCCGAAGCCCAGCAGGATGAGGCCGATGGCCCGGATGAGGGAAAAAATGAAGTCGCTCAGATTTGTAACAACCGCCAGCGGATCGTCCGCCGCGAAGGCAGGACAGACGGTCATGACCGCGACCAGCACAAAGCAGGAAAGCATGGCGTAAATGCGCTTGACCCGCTTTTCGAATTTATGATTCATGCTGCATTCTCCTTGTTTTCATTGGTGTCATCGGTGGAAAATGCCGCAAAAAATTCATGTCCAGAAATCACCGGTGCTTGGTTCTGCCTGTGGTGAATATAGGGTGGCCCGCCAGCCAGTGAGGTTTGCCGGACGGCGGGATGTTTCATTAAATCGTATTTCAGGTCCATGACCGGTCCGGTGCCGCGGATGAGCAGAATGGCGTACCGGTTGTCCAGCCGCCGTACCTCGTCCGGCGTCAGCAGCTCCCGGCCGCTGATCTGCATGTTGGTGGACCATGAGCCGGACTTACCTTTGGTTTCCCCATGAGTCTTGGTATCGATGGTGGATTTGCCCAGGGCCTCGGAAATGTACTTGTGGGTGCTGGACTCGTTGCCGCCGAGGTACAGCAGGGTGTCCGAGTTGCCGGGGATGGTCTCCCAAGAGTCCTTATACAGCTCCTTGATCTGGGCCATGTTCTGGATGATGGTGCTGGCGGAGATGTTCCGGGACCGCATAGTGGCCAGTTCCCGCGTGAACCCCGGCAGGGGCATGGCCGCAAACTCATCCAGCACGAAGTGGACATGGCGGGGCAAGGCCCCGTGGTGGATCTGGTCGGCGCTGTAATAGAGTGCTTGGAACGCCTGGGAGTATAGCAGGGACACCAGAAAATTGAACGTATTATCATTATCGGGTATGACGGCGTACAGGGCGCATTTCTTCTCCCCCAGGGTGTAGAGGTCCATGTCATCGTGGTCGGTGATGGCCTTGATCTGGGGCAGGTTGAAGGGGGCCAGCCGGACGGCGGTGGACACGAGGATGGACTTGGAGGTCTTGCCCGCGGCCATCTTAAAGACCTTGTATTGCCGCACCGCTACGCTGTCCGGTCGATCCTGTTCTATGGCCTGGAAGAGCAGGTCCAGGGGCGAGACATACTCCTCGTCCTCCTCCTTGACCTCGGCGTATTCCAGCACCCGCATGACCATGGAGAAGTTCTGCTCATACTCCGGAGCCTCCTGCCACAACATGAGGATGATGGCCTGGAGCAGCGCCGTCTCCGCCTTGGTCCAAAACGGGTCCGATTCATGGCTGCCCTTGGGGGTGGTGGCCTGGATGAGATTGTTCACCAGTTTGAGGGCGTCCTTTTCATCCCGGATATAGCGGAAGGGGTTGTAACCGTCACTCTCTGCCAGGTTGACCAGATTCAGCACCCGGATGTCATAGCCCTGGCTTTTGAGATACCCACCAGTGGCCAGCAGCACCTCCGATTTGGGGTCGGTGATGACATAGTTGGTGTTGGCCTCCAGGATGTTGGGCTTCACATAGCTGCGGGTCTTGGCGGCGCCGCTGCCGCCGATGACCAGCACGTTGAGGGAACGACGGTGCTTGTGGGTGTCCAGCCCCAAGCGGACGTTTCGGGTCAGCAGCTTGTTCTGCTTCTGGCAGAACTGGGCGTTGACCTGTTGGGGTGTGGCCCAGGCTGCCGAGCCGTGTTCCGCGCCGTCCCGCCTGCGGCCCTGCTCCGCGCTGTGCAGGGCCAGGGCCATGACATAGGCGCCGGTGCAGACCAGGATGGTCAGCAGGCTCTTGTCTGTCCAGCGCACCACCCAGGGCTTTCGAAGGGCATCGGTCAGCTTGGCGATGATTTCCGGCAGGCCCCCTCCCAAGGATTGAGCCAGAAGCAGCGCGCCCCAGACCACGGGGATATACAAGAACAGGCAGACCAGCAGGCCGCCTGATTTGATTGGAGATCTCAGTAACGATCACCTCACCAAACTGCAAAAAGAGGGGGGGGTCGGAAGAGTTCCGACACCCCCTGTGAGAAGGATCGCCTGTATGATCGTTTCCTGTTATTTCGTTTTTGTCCGATTTTTAGTTCTCTGTCTGGCCGGAACAAACTGCTTCCGCATCTGCTCCCGGTACCCTTTGAGCCGTTCCTCAACCGAGAGCCGGTCATGGGTCGTCCTCATATCCGCGCTCTCGCTGGGTGTAGAGGATCTGGGTCTTGTATCGGGTGAGTCTCGTTCCGACCGAAAATCTTTTTTTGGCGGATTTTTCCGATGCTCAGGCACAGGGACGTCCTGCCGCTCCTGCGGGGCTTTCTGCAAGTCGGAAACGTCCTTCTCCTGACTGGATACCTGGGACAACAGCCGCTCAAAGATCTGGTTGGCCCGGTCCAGCTCAGTCACCGGCAGGATCACATCCACCAGCTTGCCCCGTTCGTCCTGATCCCGAATGGTGCTGAACAGCAGCTTTTGTTTTTTTGCCAGCTTTTCAAATTGACGATACTGCTCCGGGGTCATGGGGAATTGACGCAGATTCCTGGTCTCCCGCAGCATTTTACCCAGATTGACCTTCCCGGAGAGCTGCTTATGGTTCCTGGCCAGGGCCAGGGAGAGGGCCAGCAGGTTCTTCAGCGCCGATCCGGACAGCCGGACAGCCACTTCCGTCCCAGACAGCATCATACGCACCATCTGGTCTGCCGCCTCACCGCCTCCTACGTTCATCGTGTCTCACCTCCTCTGGTTCCATCGTATATTGGATACTGCGCTCCATTTGCGGCGCCTCTTTCTGGATCTCCCGGCATATAGCCAGCTTCTGCCGCTCTTGGCGGATCTGGCGGTTCACCTCGGCAAGTCGCTGGTACACCTCCGCCTTTTCCCGGAGGAGCTGTTCTCTGGAGCAGCCACAGCCCTCCAGCCGCGCGACGGCATCCAGATAGCGGGCGAACTGTTCCTCCATCCCAGATACGCCATCCTCATAGAGCTGCTTGGCTATCGCCAGGGCCTCCACATCCGCCAGAGCCGTATACAGCACCTGTCGTTTCTTTTTCCGCACATTGAGGATGGTGCGCTGCTTTGTCAAGCTGGCCAGCGCATCCTCCGTGCGAGTGAGAAACGCCGCCATGTCCTCCGGCGTAGCAATATCGTTATCCCGCAGGAAATAGAATCGCTGCCGGTATCGCTCTGCCTGTGCTGCGGCCTGCCGGAGCTGGGGCGTCATGCGGGACGGATACTGCCGCTGCCCAGCCTTGCCCAGCAGGTAGAGGTAGTGGACGTACAGTGCCAGGAAACCCTTGTACTTGGGAGGGGGCCTGAAGGGACGGTACGCTGGCCGTGGAATAATCGCAGGCCGCAGGCCCTGTTCAATGGCGGATAGTTCCCCTTGAATCGCAGCCCGGATGCCCTCCTCGGTAAACAAAGATTTTTTTCTGCCTGGCATCATGAAGCGATCCTGTCCCCGGAGGCGAAAGCCCAAACGGTTTCCATGCTTGATCTCCCAGCCCTTGTGTTCCATGAGCAGGAAGAAGTGGCCCAGGTCGTTGGCGTCCTGGATGGCGTCCCGCAGGTCCGCTTCCAGCATGGCGCGGAAGGTGGGCTGGCCCCTGGTCTGCCGGAGCCACTCCGCATAGCTGACCGCCCTGGCCCCCTGGCCCTCCAGGATGACGGATAGGCCATGTTCCCGGCACAGCCGGTCCGAGATGGCCCGGATCTGCCGGTAGTAGCTCTGGGGGCTGCTGTGGTATTTCTCTCCGGTGTCCGCATTCACCGAGTTGAAGATGATGTGGGCGTGGATGTGTTCCTTATCTACATGGACGCCGATGATGGCCTGGTAGCCGGGCAGGTGTTCTTCCACCAGCGTCCGGGCGATCTCCAGGGCCAATTCCGGGGACACCTCTCCAGGCCGGAAGGACTGGATCATGTGGTAGTACTGGACGCCGGCCTCCTTGCCGTACTGCGACTTGGTCTCCAGCATCTGTCGCAGCTCCCGTCCCGGTTCGCAGTTCAGGTGAGCGGTAAGGATCTGCTCCTGGGTCTTGTCCCCATTGAGAACATAGCGGATGCCCACATCCAGCCGCCCCTTCCGGGCCAGGATCTTGGTGATGGCCATTACTTCTTCGCCACCTCATAGAGAAGTTCATATACCTGGTCCAGCAGGTACAGCCCCCGCTTGGCATCCTCCGCCTTGGCGATCCCGGCGTTGACGCTGCGGGCGATCTGGTTGATGTTGTTTCCAATGTGGTGGATCTCCGTGCGCAGAGCTTTGATCTCCTGGGATGGGCGAGCCTTGACTGGCTTGCCCTCGATGAGCCGCACCAGAAAGCCCCGCTTGCTCAGGCCACACTGTTTGGACTGCTGACACAGCAGTTCATATTGCTGCGGTGTCAATTCCATGTGGAAATGGTGTCTCTGTTCCGAAATGACTTCACGCTCCTTTCCTTTGGTTTGGTATGCAAAAAGCCGCTGCACCAGCAGCGGCTTTTACGATCTTCTTATCCTATCACCGAGCTACGATCCCCGTTTTGATGGGGAAGGCAGGGTCTTTTTGAGTCAGGGCCAGGAGGCGGCAGGCAGTCCCTTCCGGGTGGTTTCTTCCAGCTTCCCATGCCTCTACCGTTTTTACACTGACACCCATATACTGTGCAAAAACAGCCTGAGTAAATCCTGTGCTTTTCCGAATCTCCCGGATCTCATCAGCTTCGTAATGGTCCACAGGCAGGACAGACAGCTTGGTCGTCTTTGCTCGTAGCGTCCCCCGCTCATAGGCCACAGCCTCTTCCAGACCAGTCTTGATCTTATCGAACATTCCCATACCAGCACCTCCTATTCCTTCATACGCAGTTCCTGTTCCAAGATCTCCACTAATTTTTTCAATTCATTACGTTCTGCTTTGGTCAGGTTCTCCGCCTCATTCTTAGCATATGCAGTCAACAGATACAATTTCCCATAAGCAGGGAAGTCGATATAAATGACCCGGATGCTGCCGCTTTTGCCGCGGCCCTCATAAGCAAAGCGGATCTTTCGGATGCCGCCAGTCCCCTGCATGACACGTCCGGCCTGCGGGTCAGTCAACAGTTCCTCCTGTAGACGACGTAAGTCACCATCCGCCAGTCCGAGCGCCCTCCAGTCATTTCGGAAGGAGGGTAGCTCCACAAAAAGTCTTGTCACATTTTTCCCTCCTTCGATTCAAATTATACCCTATTAAATAGGGGTTGTCAATCTTGTTTTCTCCTTCCGCACTCCGAATATCCGCCCGTAGGCGGCATGGGGGTCAGGGGTTTATCCCCTGCAAGCGTGCAAAATGTACATTTGCGCTATGCTTGCGCCGTCGCCGCCTGCGGGCGGCATAGGCCCCGGCCCCAGTGGGGCCGCATCTCAAAAGAAAAACTCCCACACTGTTCCTGCTGCAGATGGTTCTCCTTGGTCCTCATGTATCCTCCTTCCTTTGGGTGTCATGTATTGACACCCTTATTTGATGAAACTGCGCAAAAAACTGAAGCAGGGTGTCAATACATGACACCCTGCCCCTGGCCGTCCGTGAAAATAAACGGCAGGGTATATACACAAAATGCCTTGCTGTACCCACTCTTGAAATCATCGTTCTTTTGATTTTAAGTCCAAATTATCCCGGACCACACCGCGCAAATCCAGTGCCTGCTTGTTTGGGACATAAGCCGCGTATCTGGCATAGTGATAACCCTCACCATCCACAAGGATGCCATCCTTCCGATTGCGGCTGGTGACTAGCAGACAGCAGAATCCTCCAGTTTCCCGGTCATAGCCGGTAAGCTTGGTCCTAGCCGCGATGTATGGCCGCTCTGCCAGCAGATCAGACTGGAAACGGTGGTATTGGGCATCTGTAAGGATGATCTCTCTGATGATTCGAAAGGGTGTAGGGCGGATGATAGCGGTACTATCCATCAAACCTAACACATGAGTTGGTTTTCGGAAAAATTTGGCCGAAGTTTGCTTTTCCATTAAGATGCCACTCCACTCAAGTCCTCGTAGACACCCACTTCCTTTGCGATCCGCTCCCTGGCGCGCCGGGCGTACTCGTCAGTAACTTCAATGCCAGTGGCAGTGTAGCCCTCCAGCACAGCAGCCAATACCGTGGTGCCGCTGCCGGAAAAGGGGTCCAGGATGTGGCCACCCGGCTCCACGATCTTCACCACATCCCGCATGAGCTGAAGGGGCTTCTCGGTCAGGTGGATACGATTTTGTGGATTGCCGTACTTGAACACACCGGGCAGACAGGGCACCGGGCGGCTCAGGGGCATATCCCCGTTGGAGCCCCAAACGATGTACTCCGCCTGCTGACGGAAGCGCCCCTTCTGGGGGCGGCTGTTGCCCTTATCCCAAACAGCGGTGCCCCGCCAGATCCATCCAGCCCACTGGAGGGCGTCGGTGGCAGCGGGGAGCTGCCTCCAGTCGATGAACATACACACCGGTGCTCCGGGCTTACACAGCTTCCGAGCCTCATACAGCCACTCTGCCGCCCAGCGGGTCCAGGAACGCTGGTCCTTGGCATCCCCCTCGAAAGGAGGGGGCGCATTCTCTCCCATGCTGGAATACTTGGATGTAGTGGACTTGTTTTTCTCCGCCTGAGTGCGTCCCCCGGAGGCGTAAGGCGGGTCGGTGATGACGGCATCGAAGGTGCCGGGGGCAAAGCCCTCCAGCACCTTCAGGGCGTCTCCCTGGATGATCTCCCATTTATCGCTCATGGGCATCTCTCGCTTTCTTTTTATTGGATTTCTGGTGGATGGGAGGCGGTGTCAGCTCCGTCTCCACATACTCGCTGATGATATTCAGCGCCTGCTCATAGCTGCCGCTGGCGGTCACCCGCTGGAACATCTCGTCCGCCTGGTCCTTCATCCCGGCCCGCTTCAGCAGGGCAGAGGCCCGGCCCAGGATGGCGAAGATGTTTCCGTCCTGGCCCAGCAGTTCCATTTTGAGGCGTTGGGGCCGTTGCTCCTGGACAAACCCGCCCAGTCGGTTGGGGACATAGTCGCTGAGCCATGTGCCGCCGAACTGTGCATGGGTCTGGAGCCGCCATATAGCCAGCTTTCCCACATCTAACTGAACACCGTCAAAGGGAAACAGCAGGTTTGCCAGGCCATCGTGCTGGAATACCCGCACAGCCTCGGCTTTCCATGCGCTGCCGGCCTGCAGGATACCGCCCTGAGTGAGCAGCTCATTGATACCGTCCACCCACTCCTGGAGATCGCCGCCGCAGCCCTGGAGGATGAGACCCTCCTGATCGTTCATCTGACACAGCTCGTCGATGGTGACTGTCTTGATCTCTGCCATTTGTCCTCCTATCTGCTCTGGCCGCGCCTGGGACGGCCCTTTGTCTTTTGGAGCCCCGGCTGGTCTGCCTTGACCGGAATACGAAGCTCTTCCGCCCTGCGGATCTCCGCCAGCATCCCCGGTGTACGGACAGGGCCGTACACATTGACCTGCTGACAGTGCTCCACCAGCCGCAGGCCCATCTCCCGCGCCGCCTGGTCCTGCACGGGGTCATCCGGGTCCGCGAAGGGCGGGAACATGAGGTGGGGACAGATTGGGATGTCCCCGGCCTGAAACACCTCCCGCGCTTTCTCCTTTGCGAAGGTTATGTTCTGCTCCACGTCACCCCGGAGCGGGGCACAGATGTACACCAGTTTGGGGCCATTTCTGGTCCGCTCCAGAGTCCGGTCCCGAAACACATCCAGATAACGGCCCACAGCCTGCCGGACTGTCTCATAGTCGGCCTCTGTGGGGCGATATGCGTACCACTCGAATTTCCCATAGTTATCCCAGATGTGGGGAGCCACACCTTCCCGGAAATTGGGGTTGCCGGGAATGGGCTTTTTGCCCAGAATATCCCCCAGTTTCAGTACCTGGATGTCCACCGGCCCATTGATGCGGTTCAGAACAGTCAGCTTCAGAGCATCGTACTGGCCGGAAATGTGGGTGGAGATAAACTGTATCCGTACCCGCAGATCCCTGTCCAGTGTCCCGTAACA